>Ga0164310_10000021_pt1 | contig 82919 bp, 108 predicted proteins | sample GuaBasSedimGuay1_FD_121795 | JGI IMG/M metagenome (GOLD analysis project Ga0164310, IMG submission 121795) | Subseafloor sediment microbial communities from Guaymas Basin, Gulf of California, Mexico - Guay1, Core 4569-9, 0-3 cm | ecosystem: Environmental > Aquatic > Marine > Hydrothermal vents... | reverse complement strand
CCGCTCTAGTAATAAATAAGGCTCTTAAAAAAAGGAAATAAAAGTTCCCCAGAATACAACATCGGTGAACATTTCTTAATCTCCATTAATTTGGGGGTTGATCTTGTTATTATCCATTAGTGCTAAAATCGCTGCTCTAAAAAATTTATGCTCATCATGATACATAACCATTCTATTACTATACAAAAGTAGTTTATCATTAATTGATTTTATTTCTGAATTAACAGCTACCATCTCCTTTTCAACTTGGTGGTTTGAATCTAGTATACGATTCATTGTGTCATAATTAGCACGAGTCGAATTTCTTGAAGTGGTATAGTTAATAGTACTAACAACTACGATGACCGACATAACAATTCCGAATGCCCATTTGAAATTGGCATAACTAACTTTTTGATCAAGTCTTTGCACTACTTCACCATTTCCAATTTCCAATTTTTCGTTCCGTTCTTTTAACGTATTGATAGCCAATGAGTGTTCCCTATGGGAAGTACAGTCGGTGCATGTTCTTCTTCTTTCCTTTCCGACATATTTTTTTTTGCTTGTGGAGTCCATAACTAAATCTCCTTTATGGTCATAAAAATATCTTGCTCCCAACCTTCAGAAGAGGAAGTATCACCCGTGTAAAAAGTTAATTTATAAGGACTTTCCGCTACTACCCCTGCCCTTATTAGTATTTTCAACTGCCCTACTTCATCATCTGCCGCCAGACCAATTGCTATACTGGATTGATCCGTAACAGTATTAGTTACATCGTTACCATCTTTATCTTCAGCAACGACAGAGCAATTTCCAAGTACTAAATCTTCACCACCGGCAATATCCATATTGAGCGCAAAGTTCGCGGCGATAGTGTAGTACTCATAGCTTTGTTTCTTAAACTTTCCTGCTTTCATCCGTTTCCTACCTCCTTATCCCGGTCGAAAACCCGAGTTTCATAATCCCGGTTGAATAGTTTTACTTCTTCATCCCGGTCAAATAACCTGATCTCTTGATCACGGTTAAATAAACGGACTACTTCAGGCCTATTATAAACTGGTTGGATTGCCATTATTTTATCTCCGCTTTTGTTCTAGGGTACACACGTTGTACTACTTCCCTAGTAAATAAACGAGTAATCTGCTCCCGAACAAATATTACTTTTGCCTTTAGTATACGGGGTATATAAAGACCGAAACCCCGTGTTACTATAAGGTTTGAACCACTACCATATCCTCTTGTTATTATCATTGCGCATTCAACTCCATTTTGTTAAGCCAAAAGTAATGTCCGGTGGAACCATTGCTTTCATGTTTAATCTTTAATCGGATATCACCATTACTAGACCGATAAGTATCCCGTGGTGTAGGTAAATTAAACGAGTAGGTTTGATCTGTATTGTTATCGGGAAAATCTTGTGTGTCCACTGTCAGGTCTTCCCACTCGTGCGTCAAAAGGTTATGTATCGATATTTTTACATTATGGGCAGGGTTGCCCTCGTAGTAACCCACAATGTCTACTTTCAAGTTAATGTCTAGTACACCTTCAAAGAAAAATACAAAATCAAAGGCGTCACCAACAACCTCGTTAAGTTGCAATCGGTTTGTATCTTCTAATACTACATCTGCCAAGGCACCATCTGCAATGGAGCCAAAATTCATTTGCATTACTTGAGGATATTTCCAGTTGTTGTCAGAACTATTATCACGTTCCCGCTCGTAAATATTCTCCATAGCTGGAGCCCCTGCTTGATTATAAAGATTGAACCGTACTACTTCTGTCATGTTGTCGGCCTTATAAAAAATCATCTGGTTGCCATCCATTTTCCAGCGGCCAGATTCAACATCTTTTATGTACTCAATTTGATTTCTAACATCTGCACCATCTACCCCTTGCCAAACTTCTTCAGCAATGGAGTCATTACTAAGCAATGCAGAAGTGTCAACTGTAGTAGTACCACCAGAATTGTCCTGTAATATACCTACTCCAGATATAATAACATTTCCAGCAGTTATAGTATTGTCAAGTACTATTGCTCCTGCGCTTAGACCTATTCCCACGTTTTGGTTTGTATCGCTGAGATTGTGCAGGGTGAGAAGGCCGGTGTACTCTACCATTACTAGACTCTGCCCTGTCCCACCCATATCCAAAACTGGAGGGTTGTCCTGATCTACTGTGTAGCAATCGTTTAGTACTGCGTTTGCGTTTCCTGATAGTTCTATGTCTCCAATGAGTCCACAATTAAATAACCTCCCGTTTACATATTCCAAATCCATTACGGTACACTCAGATAAGTAGTTCTCACCATCAAGAATACCGGTAACAGTTGAGTTTACTATTTCCATCCCTGAAGTGGTTGCTAAACCGCTTATTGTTACTAACGTCTTTGCAGGAGATTCCCCTACTATTATATAATCAGTTAGATCAAAAGAGCCATCCAAGGTTGCATCACCGTTGACAAAAAACTTGTTAAAGCCTCTTTCGATTGCAATGAGTAAAGCGTCTGGCCAATTATTAACAGGTGCTTGAGGTGTGCCGGTAGGGTAGACAGTGCCCACATTTGATGATAACTCATCAATTGTTATTCCACCATTAAAAGAAGCATACTCAATTTCAGGGAGTTGTTGGATAGTACTATCTACTAGTGAGGAAACCTGTTGCATAATCCGCACCGTATAAGTACCAGCAGTATCTAGGAAAGGATCTTCACCATCTTCAGAATAGAAGTTACCATTAATAATTAATCGATGACTTGCTTCATAAGGCGCTATCTTCCAATCTGATCTGATAAAGAAAGTACTACCCAGTTGCTTCGACCCCGGCAGTGAATTACCACCTACCGCAGATATTGGGAAAATTAATCTTCGCAAATTCTCATTTGCTACCCAATCTTCTTTTCCATCACTGTAAAGATCTATCTTTACATCGATAAAAACTTCGTCGTTAGCATCCGGGGCTAAATCAATTTCAATAATTCTAGTTAACTCATTGAACGTTACTTTAGCGCCCATTACTACGCCTCCGTTATAGTTCCATCAGGAGCAATAATAGGAACGACACGTAGTAGTTCTTGATGCCACTCTGCAACGAGTGATATCTTTCTTGGTACTACTAACCACACGTCTTCCTTATCCACGTCCCAAGTATCATGGTAGTTGATCCACCCACGAAAGAACTTTTGATTTTCAAACGACTCCTTAAACCCTTCCGGGTAATCAACTACTAATTCCCTATCAGGGTAGTCAGCTTGAGCCTTAAGCAAAGCCAAAATTCTTTTCACTTGTTGCCTTGTCATATTGTACCTTTCTACTTATTAGGGATTTTCGTAGTTGAGTTCATCAGCATGGTTGATAGCAATATTCTGCCCGGTAGACTCAGTAATCGTGTGCTCAACTGTTAAGTACTGCGCCCCATCATAAGCAATGGAAACTACTATTACCGGTGCATCCTCGTTACCGGTACGGCCTCCCTGCACATTATTGGTATAGTCAAAGTCCCAAGCAATCTGGGCAGCATCTACTTCACCGCTAATATCTGCATTGCTATTATCGTCTACTATCACAGCGCCAGGAGATTCAAACGGATTCTGTAGTACTGTCGCAGCATCACCGATTGCCTCATCAGTAGGATTAATTCCATCTACCTTATCAGCATCGATTGTATTACTACTCACTGCACTTGTTGCCACGTACAAACCGTTGTTGCCAGTTTCGGTAGTGAAACCTGAAATTTTAATGTAATCACCATTAGACAGGTGGTCAAGTAATCCAGCATCTGCGCCTGTCCAATCAAGCGTACAACTCGCACCCGAAGAACTCGATACCTTAAGGGCAGTCATGGTAGTGGTAGTAATGTACTGGAAGTACATCGTATAACGAGTAGTGTTATCTACCTCATCAGTTATAGCCTCATTGAAATTCAAGTTTCCAGCAGAAGTAAATGGAAACTGCCTTTCGGTAGATCCAACAGGAACAAGAGTAATAGCATCAACACCGCCACCATCTACAGTGATATCCCAGAACCGCATATTGTTCTTGTCATTTGCATCAAAGTTGTCGATGTAAACTCCAGGCATCGTATGCATAGTATCACCGACGAACCTAGTAAACGTGGGAGCAATGTTTCCATTGACTGTTCCCCAAGCATCGCCATTTACATCGTCATTGATATCTCCAGTTTGCCGCAATTGGTACTGAGCCCACGAATGAATCTCGGTTAGTCGTGCGGCATAACCATTAGTAGTATCCTCAACATCTAGGATTCTATTAAAGGCGTAGTACTCAGTTCCAATAAGTCGTTCACCGGCAAAAGCGGCAAAGACAGCAGTTCCACCCCATGCCGCTTTTGCCACTCCGGTTGAACCTGTTACAGTTCCGGCGGTAGTACAGATAAACCAATGGGAACCAGAACCATTATCTTCCTGTACTACATCATCAATGGAATAGGTAGTATCGGAAACACTTTCATATCCAGCACCGGCAAGATAGTCAATGGTGAGTTCTGAGTACTTGACACCAGAAACAGAACCAACATCACCAACAATGGTAGCATCATTATCAACACACTTCAAGCTATCATCGGCATTCGCCAAAGGCATCCTGTAAGCCTGATAAGTAAGTGCCGCAAGACCCTGCTCGGTTAGTAGATCATATTCAGAAAACACCCTTTGCTCTTCCCGAAGAAATGCTTTGAAGTAGCCCGAATAATCAGGCGTTCCACCCGTACCAACGGAAGCAATATTTTCGTTTACTTCCCCGGTTTTATCAAAGTCGCTTTTGGTTTGATCAAGTCCAGCAACTTGAGTATAGTAAGCCTGATCCGTAGATTCATACATACTACCCAGAGAAATAATACAAGCATTCTCACGTCCATCCGTTTCCTGAAACCCCGCATCCCTAAACAGGTCGCGGGTTTGATCGTTATACGGCCCCCACCCATTAATCCACACAAACGAAGCCTCGTAAATCATCTGAATAGGGAATTTATGTTTGTTCAAATCATTATCCGACTTCCAAATTTCTTTGAACTTCGAATAAACACACTTGCCAGTAACACCAGAAGTAGCACCGGGAGAATCATCACTCAATGTTCCTTGCGGCAACAACTCTACGGTCTTAGTTCCAGTTTGTAGTTCAATTTCGTCCGAGCCCCCGGCAGTAGCGTCTACTACATAACTAAGGTCATCGGGGTCAACAATTTTCGCCATTGTCTTTCTCCTTTCTGTTTAAGGTTATTATGCTGGATTGTAGTAGTTCTCATCTTCAAACATGGTAACTTTAGCCGAAGAATTAACACTTGGCAAAGTGACCCCAAGAATGTTTGATATGTCTGGTTTATAGTTTACATGGTGAATTAGTACATCTATCGTACCGCCTCCACTATGGGTATATTCCGCTTTATACTTTCCATCACCATCCGACACCGTTGCATTTTCTAAGTGGTACAAAACAGTAGTAGTACCGGCAGTTACAACTGTTACTTCTGTATTTTGTTCAAGACCAGTAATAGTAAACACAAAACTTGCTTGAATGGTAGTACTCGCACTGGTTCCATTACGTACTGTTAAGGCAGAAACACCACTACCACCGTCAACGTTAATCGTTACTGCCCCGCCTGAGTTGTTATAAATTACTTCATTGCCTGTACTGCCATTAGAAGAAGCATAACCACTAACTGTCATACCGGTCAATGTATAGGTATTACCGGCACAATCACTAGTAAGTTCTATCGCGTGACCGGTTCCATCTGAAACAAAAATACTATTATCGATAAGACCAGGATCGTCTACTAGCATTCCAACAGCGCCAGATGGCTCATCAAACAAACAACCGTCTAAAGTCGCACCGCCTTGTGTTACCAAAGCACATCTAGTAAAGGTACAAGTGGTAAGTGTAGTATTGGAATCGAATACGAAAGTACTCATATCCTGAAAGAGACAACTAGTCAGTTCTACCGTTGCATCATTGGTAGTAATCCATCGACCTTTGGAAGCAGTAGTAGTGTCAAGAACGATAAACTGGAAGCCTGTCATTTCAATATTGCTAGAAGCATTAAGTACTTCAATGGTATTGAAGTTGGCAGTTACTTTCGGATTCCATTTGATAAAAATAGTTACATTACTATCTCGGAAATCTACTAAGTTTGAAGCAGATCCAAATTGCATTCTACCCTGCCAGAGATACCCACCAGAAACCTCTTGTATTAATCCCCAGCGATTACTTTGACTGTCATTTTGTGCAGCGAAACCAGCGATAGTACAGTAGTCAGAAGTTTCACCATATTCAAATATAGCACTACCACGACCAAACCGCATACAATCAACGGAATGCGGCTCACCTTTAGAAGGATAAGCAGTTAGATTGATTTGTGCTCCAATAAATTGCTCAGAAGTTCTTGGCCCGTTACTTATATCATCCGCTGTAACCGAAGGACAGACAGCATGACAAGTAAAACCGCCATATGGATTCGGTGGAATATCCTGACCGCCTACTTCCCAGATATCGAAATTGGAAGTACTGTTCCCCATAAGAACGCACATTCCAGCTTGACCGGTAGTAGTTCCAGCATAGTCATCCATCGAAAATGGAGATGCGAAGTACTGCCAAATAAATATAGCCTCATCAGTTCCAACATTAGTATCAGAACCATAGTCGTAGCATAAATTAGCAACGGTCTTTGATTTACTACAGGTCTGAGTAATAGCATAACTACCCTGAATATAGGGATACTCATTGTCTTGATAAGACGGGGAGCCCTGATCATTAGTACTAAAGTCAGTCCAACCACTCGACTCATCTCCAGTTGCTATATCAGTTAAATCTTCTGTGTAACTCGGCGTTGTCATTTATTTCATTCTCCACAAAAGTTTTTGTATGGCCTTCAGCTAAGTAGTTCTTTTTTGATTTATTAAAATGACTTATAATCACAACAGAGATTTTTTCACGATTAAAAAATTCAATCTGTCCATTTACTAGATCAGACATAATCCCTTGAGAGACGCCTACTATAAGATGATCGGTGAACTTCTCAAAAAGTACTCCGCACTTGTCAGGTCTCATTTCTATTCCGGCGTACTCCATCTGCACCCAACAGCAATTGAAGTTCTTACACTCGTCCGGTCTTTCTGCGTATATCATACAGCCAACCTTTTGAACGCAGAACTCGCACCACTCACCATGCTTACTATTAACTTCTTCTATATCTAGTAAGTTGCAACACGCGTTGCATTCTCCGCATTCCACTACTACCACCTCATGTAAAGTTTCTTTTGCTTATAAATATGATATACGTATAGACCGGGCAAACGATAGTGAGCATACCCGGCCCGGCTGAGCGCTTGGGAGTACTTATTGTCAACACCTAGTAGACGTTTTCGACCTTCATCAAAACCGCCGCAATCCTTCCATGCGGTCTTATTCGTCAAGATCCAAAACCCACTCATTGCTCCTTTGCATCGTTCTACTGTTTCACCGTGCTCTAAGTAAAGACGACGAGCAAAGGCAGTGTGTTCAATAAGATTATGAGACATAGGCGCACCAACTACTTTCTGGGAGGGATTGCCTATTCTATTAGTAACAGCAGTAATCCATCCTGTCTTATGTCCTATCTGCTGGATAGCACTACAACACATCTGATACCAGTGCTTATTGCATATAAACAAATCGTGATCGATGAATAGCACCCATTCACTGGTTGCCCGTTCCATTGCTCGATTATATGCACTAGCCAGTTTACCGCCCACATCAAAAGGAATCATTACTTGTATTAACTCCCTTTCGTGCATCTGGGCCTCCTATTATTTACTTACTGTCATTGCTATTGCTGGATCTATAAAGGAAGTATTACTGATTTCAACTTCAAGTAGTTCTTTTAATTGTGTTACTACCACATCGGTATGCTCGAGCAGGGCTTTAAATTGAAAAGTAACTACCGGTATTAATGGATTACTTTGTAGTATACCAACTGCACGGGAGACATATTCAATAGCTAAATTAGAGAATTGACCTTTATACTTCTCCTTGTTTCCCCTTGCCCTCATGGAAATTGCAACCTCCGTACTAGGCCGAAGAATAATAATGCACCGCACATCTGACAGTACTTCCATTTCAGCCATGACATCTATCCATGAAGTAAACGTCAAAGAAGTTCTCGGATCTTTCCATCCCCAATTATCAAACTCCTTATCGTATCCACGAATAAGTTCTTTCATCATCTTTCGCAATTTTTCATCTTGCGTAATCGGCACTTCTGGAATTTCAGGATTAAATGACTTCACGTTGTATTGTACTTCTTTTAACAACCGGTCATTAATTCTTCTGAAACGAACATTTTCATAAAACCCTTTTGGGTTTTCTTTCATAGGTGGTGGATAGAAGTCATCGTCCCGTCCCATAACAATTCCATTGGAATGAAGTAGACCACCTAGCGCACTAGTTCCACTTCTATGCATCCCAAGAATCACTGTAATCATTTTCTTCTCCTTAAGTAATGGGTTTATCGTACCACCAAACTTTTGGCCCTAAAGCAAAAGATGCTTTAGGTAGTAAATTATCTACTGCTTGTATGATTCCATAGTTTGGTTTATTAACGTAATCATGTCCAGATATTATACCACCCTTTTTTAATTTTGGAAACCAAATTAAGATGTCTTCATAAACGTAGTCATAATAATGGTTTCCGTCGATGAAAATAAAATCAAAAGTTTCATCGTCAAATTGAGTAGCGGCTTCTCCACTAAATGCTTCCATAAGTACAAATCTACTACTAAACTTCTCCATACGGGAAAGCATATCTTTTTTAACCTGATTCAAGTCGGCCCTTGCAACTACTCCCTTCTTATTTGAAAGATTATTATCAAACTCCGGGTAACGAATATATGGATCGACACCTACTAATAAATCAATGGGAAGTTCTTTTAGTAAACCGAAAGCATTATCGCCTTTAAAGACGCCAATCTCTACTACATTACTAATTTCTCTTCCCTTTAGAATCTTAATCAAAAAGCGAGTGTGTGCTCTCATATTTTCCTCTACTTAAAATTTTATTAGTACTATATCCTTACTATAATTAGAATGATTCCTGCTTATTCGTTCAAGGGAATACATTTAAGTCCTTTCCTCCAACCAGTAGAAGTATACACTACTTCTTTATTCATTCGTTCCCGATATTGATAAGCCAACTGACAGATAGACTCAAGGTTCATTCGATCTACTTTTATCGGATTAAGCCCAAGATCCAAAAATTGCTTATTCTCAAGTACTAACTCATTTTTATCTTTTTCTACTCGAGGATTAGTACAGTACTGAATCTCTCCTCCTGTCACGTCAGCAACAATATTAGCCAGATCGATAAGTCGTAATTGCTCAGTAGTTTGATTAAAAATCTTTACTTCATCAAACTTCTGTGGAGGGTTGGCTATGGCTAGGCCAAGGCAATCACAACAATTTATGATATGGATAAAAGCTCTTTTTTGTTCACCCGATCCATAAACAGTAATCGGATGATTGTTTGCTCCCTGCATAAGGAAACGATTTAGTACTGTACCATAATCACCACAATAGTCGAACCGATTTATTAGTCCTTCTACTAATTCTGTCTCCGGGGTATTGACTCCCCATATGACACCTTGATGAAGATCAGTAATTCTTACTCCATCATTACGGGAGTAGAAACGAAACATCATTGCATCCATTGTCTTAGTCATATGGTATATACTACCCGGCGACATAGGAAACAAGTCGCGCATTGTAACCCGGTCGCCACTTGCCTTGTCGAGTACTTCATACTCCAAGTACCCTTCTGGTATAGGTATACTACTTCCATTATATCCATACACCCCGGCAGTTCCTATATGAACTAAGTGAATATCCAAGCCGGACTCTACTATAGCACAGAGAATATTGTGAGTAGCATTTATATTATTGTTCACCGTGTATCGCTTATGTTGCCCAGACTTCATAGAATAAGGAGCCGCTCGTTGCTCAGCAAGATGTATTATTACTTCTGGTCTGATCTTTCGGATAACGTCAAGTAATCCAAAATAGTTCTTAGCAACATCTACACGTTTAAAAGAGATTTTTTTGTGAGTAGTTTCATTCCATACTTTAACACGTTCACTCATAAAACTAATAGGGGTAAGTGATTCACAATTAAGTTCCTGATCCGCATTCCTACGGGCAAAGTTGTCTACAATAGTAATCCTATGACCTTCTGCGGAAAGACGCAAACTGGTAGGCCAACCGACAAACCCATCTCCACCAACTACTATTATTCTCATTTCATCTCCTTCAACTCGGTGCTGAACAGTTTAGCACAATCATCTTTAGTAAGTTTATGTACTGCTCCAGACCAGACGAAGTTATTCGGCCCATTTGACTTCTTTCCGGGGTAGCCCCAATCAGGACTTAACTTCTCATATTTAAGTTGTTTCTCCACATCACGAAAACCTAACCAGCAAGAAGTTTGCCCATAACCAATAGGCCGATCTCTCGGAGGTACAGCGTCGAGGTAGTAAAACCACCTATCAAAAAACTTATATGTATTCTCAGTTGCCATAAAAGTCATAGTAGATATAGTTATCCGGGCCTTTACGTTTGGATGATCTAAACGAAGTAAAAGCATAGTATCATTATTATAAGCCTTATCTACTAATGGACTTATATCTTTTCGAAATAAAGTATCTATGTCAAAGTGCAACACCGGTACATCTACATCAAAGTCATCATTGAAGAGTAAACTAGCCAGGCTCTTTGGTCTGTCGTCCGCGGCGACCATTAATTTCCAGACCTTATTTTTACGGGACACGTACCGAGACTCTACTTCCTTTTTGTATTGTAGTAGTATGTCAACCGGCAACCCGGCAACCTTCGCCATAAGGCCATAGTCATATTTCTGACTATCTATCGATACATCTGGATGAAGATATAGTAGTTCGTCACATTGATCGTCAGTTAAATTTCTAGTAGATAAGAAAAGAGCAAACTTATCATTAGTAGTAACTGCTAAACTTTTCACAAACACCTTAGCATTTTCAAACATACCGTCAGACAAATATGAGTGTACTATAGGTTTCTCCATTTTACCATCCTCCATAAATAAGTTCTTTAAGTTGATTCTCCCATATCCACTCCCAACTAAATTTCCAACGTTCCGTTAGAGGAGTAGTTTTTTCTAAACGCTCGAGAATCAACTGAGCATAGTAATCGAAGTACCCTGTCTCATCATTGTATCTTACTTCCCTAGTGTCGCCGGTATAACCATCACGAACACCGGGCGTCTTATGAGTAGTCTTAAAGTAAATAGCATCCTTACCGCCCATTTCCAATGCTGACGGTAGTCCATCACTTAGTACAAGTAAACACCCGGACGCCTTTGCTTCTTGAAAACAGTTACCTACAGTTTCACGCCAACTCCCAAAAACAAAAAGATTGCTCATTCTAAAAAGGTCAGCAACATCTTTTCGAGGAAGAGGTCTAAGATTTTTCATAATATCAGAAGTAAAAACATAATCCTCATTTTCAATAAGATTATATTTCTCCTTCATATTTTCTTTTTCTTTTGCTATCTCCGGTTGAACACTTCTACTATTAGCATTCGCAAAACAGATAGCGACCCTTGCCCCGGCCCGTTTAAGAGCAGCGAACATTCGTATAACAGAACTGATTCCTTTACTATGCATTCGTTCTGCGGAGTGAGGAAAGATCTGAAATACATCTTTATTCGGAAGATCTAAAAGGTTTACTATCTCACAAGCCTTAGGACTAAAATCAAAAAACGTTCGAGGATCTTTTGGATTATAAACGCAGTAGACATTCTTACCAGAAGTGTCGTACATACGGGCAACATCATTTAACTCCCAACTATTTAAGTAAATAATTTTATGATTGCCGCCTTCGGGAAGTTGCCACCGCAAACTTTCTGGATAGCGGGGTAGTTGTTTTGGACGTTGCATCCAACCACTATGAATCCAATGTGCCCACCGACACTTTAGATCAGGTGCCGCCCATCGCAGGCCTTGATTGTATGCAGGGAAATTTGCCTTTATCTGGTACAGCATATCAGCAGTAAGTACAATATCATAAGGTTTAAGTACTTCCTTATATAAATCCCGAAAGTACTCGGCACGTTCTGTAAAATTAGTACTAGTCTTCACTCGTTTGGAAAGAGCATTTACTTGATTCGGAAAAAGACCTTCCTTACAATGTTTATCTACTAGGAAGTCAAAGTCCTGGTTAAAGTGTTGTAGTAAACGTGCTCGCTCATGCCACCCGACGTGCAAGGCGTATGAGGCTTGAAAACTACCAAAATGTGATAGGATTCCAATCTTCATCCCTTTCTCCTTTGTTAAATGGTTTCACTACACTGTTGTTGTAGTAGTAGTTGTCGTGGTAGTAGTAGTAGTAGTTGTCGTAGTGGTTGCCATTGCCGCATAAGGAGGCGTATGGGGTATCCATTCAGTACCACTAACTGAATATTTAAGAACATCACCATCACTAATTCCTGCTGCATCTACGTCTAGTATATTAGTTAATTTCAATAAGATATTGGACATGCGGTTCCAATTATCCTCGTCACCGGCTCCAATTGTTGAATCCCCAATATCAGATGTTTTTAATCCCGAAGGTGATAAGACAGTAGTTGCCATTATTCAAATTTCCTACACACCCATTGACTAGTACTTGCATTCCATACTAGTATTGATTTATCTTCAAGGTTGCTTGTCTTAACATCAAGCAAGGCATTAATTTTTAATAACCGATAATTTAACAGGTCTATATTTTTATTATAGACATGCACCCACCCAGGAACATTATAGGTATGAGTCTCTAATTTTGTACTGCCATTAATAGTCATTGTTACACCGTTGTTGTTGTCGTAGTAGTAGTGGTGGTCGTAGTTGTTGTTGAAGTAGTTCCACCGGCATATCCTGCCCTTGGATATTGGGCTCTGCCTTTCACAATTTTAAAGTTGTCCATGTTGCCTTCAAATGGAAAGGCTGTACTATACTGCTGACCTATCCATATGCCGGTATCGTTATCGTCAAAACTTACACCGGTTACATCTATAGTATGCTCCAAAGAATCATCAATATAAATTTTTACATCGTCGCCATCCCTAAGCATAGTACACCGATACCAAGTATCAACGGATAAACTATTAACAGCATATAAAGTTCCGTTTACTCGTGCTTCAAAATGATTAGCACCACCGCAACGAGCCCATAGATGGGTATCTGTATTTTGCCGCAAAGACCAAAGACCATTGGCATCACTAAGTTCTTTTGCATAGAAGTCAAAAGAAACTGTCCAGTCATCTGTTCCCCAGTCCCAGTCATCACTAGTATCTATATCTAAAAAGTCCCCGGTTCCATCAAATAGTATACTAGAATCTCCCTCCGGGGATTCAACACCGGTATCATGCTGCACGTTTCCATTTGTATTAATAGTATGGTCACTTGGGGACTCATCATCAAAAGTAGTACTACCATCAGTAGTATTAGATTGAATAAAAAGAACTACATCATCCAAACACTCATACAGGTAAATTTCACGAACTATCAAATAAGTACCACTACCACTATTCTCAGTTACGTTCAGCCTTATAAATCGAAATACTTGATCGTTATCAAATAACCATTCGCTCCAGGTTCCAGCAACCCAACCGGTATAGTTAGTAATGGTATGCAATACTACTTCTTCACCAGCATAATCGCCGCTATTACTACCTTCCAGCGTCCATGTTTTTGGCCAAGTAGTAGTTAATGCTCCATCACATAAAAGACCATATCCACGAATCAGTTTTGCTTTTCCAGCACCAAAATCTTGACCTGTCCAACCGGTGACTTGATAACCACCATCATAAGCATACCAACTCCCTGTTGCATTTCCATCATCTAGTACTCTATCCCATCCACCATATGGAGTACCGGTTTCATCTCCATTTGGATCACCGAAATCTTCACCGGCAACATTTGGACTTAGATTGATACAAGAAACAGTAGTAGTAGTATGTGAAGTTGTTGTCGTGGTAGTTGTTGTCGTAGTGGTAGTGGTAGTGCTCGACGAAGCTAATGGAAACGCAACATTCTGAGAAACATTCTCCCACTTACTGGAGCTTGCATTCCACCGCAAAATATCATTATCAGAAAGAGAAGTAACATCTACATCTAACAACTCCTCTACATAAAGAAGGGTGTCATTAAGTAACTCCATATTCCGGGCCATTATTTCTGACCAGCCTTGACTACCATGTTTTAACTTTTCAAGTTGTGTAGCTGTTAATTTTGGCATTTAATACTTTCCTATAGGTGCACTATAAAAGCCATCAGATGATCCGACTGCCAGAACTACTGCTGTCCCGGTGTTCCCAGACAATCTAGGTGTTATGGTTACATTGAATGATCCAGAATAAGAAATTGTTTTTGTGTGACCACTAACATACTCATTATGCGGAATATTAGTTTGAAATCTAAAATCACCTTCATATAAAAATGGGTCTTGATCCGCTTGCTCGTCATTATCTTTTTTACCGGCCCCATCAAAATATTGAGAAGTATTGTACCATGTAATGACTATCGAAGAACCTGTCCTTTCAGCAATGAGCATTGTTAAATCCCAAGGATCTGCGGCTTTACTATCGGGACGAACAGTGATAGCAGAAACGTCTCCGGCATCTACAGTTTCTATTCCATCTGTTGGTAAAAACTTTAACTTGAAATCGGTAGATGTAATCCCTTCTAGTAAGTTATCATCTAAGTTAACTATCCATATTTCTGCACCATTACTATGAAGTCCAACCGGCGTATTGAAAAGGCCACGGACGATCCCAGTCAATTTTATATCAGACGCACCATAAGGGGTAACAGTTTGAAACCCCATTACTTCTGTACCGACAATCGCTACCCTAAGAGAAGTAAACAAATCCGTTCTAGTAATGCTACCAAAAACTGGGTCCTCTTTATATGGCGTATAAATTAAACCTACTTCATCATCAATTGCATAAGTAGTATCAATGTCCGGGTATGTGCCATTCAATAAACCTCTTTGGGCAAACTGATTAACGGTCTTTACTACTTCATAATCCGTGCCGGTGTTGGACTTAATTACTACAAATCCGGTTTCCGTTCCTTCCCTCGCTCCTAGTAGTAAGTATGCTTTATTACTTCCAGTGATTGGATTGTAAGGTAGTTCAAAAACCTTTTCATGAACAAAGCCGACCGGTGAATAATCAGGAGTTACCCATTTTCCACCACCTTCAGAGGTGTAGTTGTCGTCCGCAAGTTTTTCAACCATTTGGACTGCAGTTATCTTTACTTCCTGCGAATCGTATTCACCAACATCCTTTCCTATTATTCTAAACTCCGCATTGCTAATATCGTAATCAGAGTGGTTTACTGTAAACACAGTACCTATAGGATAGCTAGCATACTTAAAAGGTAGCGTACAACTAATTTGTGCTTCGGGATAACTAAACCGTTGCATGATCTCCCATAATCGTTTACTTACTATTTCAACATCAGTAAAAGCAGTAAGGTCAACGGTCTTCTGACGAGTATACCCTACCATCCTTTTATTTGCTGGGTTCTTTGTTCTTAAAGTCCGGGTAGTATACGCCTTATCTGCATCCGTATAGTTAGCTCGGAAATCATTAAAGGTATCTTTCCATGCCCTACGAGTAAACTGAAATTTAATATAGTCATCTTTACTAACAGTAAAAGCACTTGTATCTGTAGGGTCAAAAGGTGTTAGAGTAAACTTCCCTTCTGAATCAATATCGAAACCAGCTTCAACATAGTTAAGGACATCATTTATATGCTCCCTTACTTCTTTCTGTTTAGTAAATGCAATATTGATCGCGTATCCTTTGTTGTAAAAGTATGTCGCGGCGCTTTGGAAATTAGCAAGGTTAAAATCTTCTTGTACTGCTCCTCCCATGACTAGTAGGTCATAAATCACAGCAGCAGGATTAGTTCCACCGGTCATGTTAGCATGATTTAATGGAGCAGTACTAACACTCTTTACTATCCAGTGCATTGTAGGAACAGTAGTAACATTTTCACCACACAGATACTGATCCATGAAAATATGACAAACACCTTTTAATCTATTAGCATACGATCCGGGTTGAGTAGGGTAAAAAGTATCTGTACTTCCATCGTTCTGTGTATAACTGCCAAGGTCTGCAAGGGTCTTAGGTTTATCATTAACATACAATGACAGTATTTCCCCGGAGCCTAAACAAATCGCTTGCCATATATCGAGGTAGTACTTGTATCCGGTTATTACATCTTCACTACTAGCCCCCTTGCCTCCAACTTCCTGTACTACCTTTTCTGTCGTCAAGCTACCATACCAAAGTATATTGCCGGTCTGCCGTACTGTACCGGTTATAAAAGGAACGCAATGCCCTTCTTGTGCTCTAGTAATTTGAAACGAGTCCAGGGTAGCAGGAGACATATCCTGACCTCCTGGCGGTTTCATTTGAGAAGCTAAGTAAACGCCAATTACTAGAGCGGCGACTGCTACTATTGCTATTGCTACTGCCATGATTATTCCTTCACTACCCTAAATACATTTTTTAAATACCTGAGCCACCAACTAACAACTGGAATAATGCAGACTCCTCTTCTATTAATAGAATTTATCATATGCAGTTTAGGTTCATCCATTATGATTCCACAATGATTAGTAACTCCAGTTTTAGTAGTACTAAATCCTAAAATATCACCACGCATAAATTCAGTATCAATAGGCATTAGATATATTCCGTAACCTTCGCCTAAATTACTTGCTATATGATGATAGAACCCATTCATTACTTTTTCTTCAGTTGTATGAATATGCCAGTCACGGGAATAGTAATCATGTTCGAGAGCGTTTAATATTCCATGCTCTAGTAAAGCGTTTCCAAGAAAAAGTGTGCAATCTGCACCCCTTCCCTTTACTCCCCATAAATGGCGAAAAGGAGTTCCAATCCAAGACCTAAGTATTCTATCGTAGTCGTCCCACGCTTCTTGATCTGAGAAGTAAGGCTTCATCATTTGAAACCCCACATAACCGGATTAGTAGTTGGTATATAAGGCATCCCAAGGTAGTTATCAAAGTTGTTAAACTTTGTTTGGCATGTATCTGGACTACCGTCGCATCCCGGCAAGAGGTCTAGTACTGTCCCATTCGTAACCCTATTATCAAATGGAACCTGAACCGTCATCGTTTGTGTAGACTGTACCCATTTAGTAATGAGCCGCATATCCGTGCCATAGGTTGCAACGCCTCCAGTGAAGTAGTCATCGGCATAAGCACTCAGACCGGTCATTAAATAGTCAAGACCACTAATTGAAGATACTGATCCAACATCAACTACCCAATCCTCATCTTGCAACGCACAATTACTATCTGCAAGATCCCAATTACATTCACTTTGAAAAATAACAGTTGGAACTTTTGATCTTAAAATTTCACTACTAGCTTCGACAACTGCTCGTGCTACTTTATTTTCAATTGTTACACTTCTAACGGTTCCTTTAAAAAAGATTTCCCAGTCAGTCAAGTCTTCGTACAATGCCCTATAGATAGTGACGTGTACTGTTTCAATTGGCTGATTCGCAATATGGGAATTAAGAGAACTAAGTAGTGGCGCAGTGATGTTAACTACTATATTTCCAAAGTTAGTATCATAGGAAATGCCGGATCGTTTAATTGGTGCGGCATTAAAAATATCACCACCAAAAGTTAGAGATTCAGTATGAGAAGTATAACGACTCCAAGCACTACCTGAAAGAAAAGTATACAACTCCGGCATTGGAGTTTGTTCTTGTGCCGCCTTATTTGTTTCAAGTGTCATACTATCGTATACTCCTTTACTAGTTCCTTAAACCTAATACTTGATTCTCCAATAAGATTTGATTGTCCTTTTATTTCTAATGTATCATATGCAAAACGAACAAGTAGCAATCGGGCTATTAGTAGATGGTTAGTTGGTGTAACATCACGATCAACTGTACTATTTAAACTGACGTGTACTTCATCATCCGGTGAATAGTAATCAACGGCTGTTATCTCTCTAGTAAGTACATCACCGGTATCTGACATTTCAATCCAAATTCTCTCATCGCCACGCATAATTTCTTCCGCACCGTTTGGATAGCATTTTAGTACACTAGAACCAAGAGTAGCAACTTCCTTTAGTACAAAGGCTGTTTTTGGGTCCTTTACCCAGAATCTTTGCAGCATACCTTTCCGTTCATGAAAAAAATCTAGTAATATATTTTCATCTTCCTTCTCTAGCATAAATCCAAGTTCAATAATCACCGGAACATCTGGAGTTAATTCCTCTATGATAAAAGAAGACCCAGGATGCGTTTGGTAGTATCTTCCAATCACTAGATTAGTAGTTGGCCTCACTACCCAATTAGGCATCAAAGGAAAAAGTTCACCACTACCTAATCCGTCAAGACTATCAGCCATTAGCTTGCACTCCCAAGTAAAAATTCCCCAAACTCAATATTTATTGTTTCTATATTATCAGTTTGGCTAACAGATTTAACTCCTTTTAGTGAAGCAAAAAACAGGGGAAGACTACCGTTCCCACTTCATAGGTATATATAAGATTCCGACTAAGAACTATATTGGTTGAATTAACTGTATCTACTTCTTTAATTTCTGCTATGTCATTCTCATAATCAATAATGATAACATGAGTACATAAATTATTAAGGTTCCAGTAATAATCAGTCGTATTGTTTAGTAGTAAAGTTAAACTACCAGAAGTGGCTTGTGTTGATAGTACTGACGCTTCCGAATAAATAGGAACACCAAACACCTTATCATGTCCGTAAGTAATATCATTAATAAATCTATTAAGTAAATTATTTTGAATAGTAAAGTCTATTAGTGCTTCCCTTAACATACGATTAGTTAATGATCTGCGCTGCTCTTGAAAAGTCGGTGACGAAGCAACTACTGTTTGAAACCGATATCGATAAGTAGGAGGAGTACGCCAATCCGGTTCTTGATCAATTGGAATAACCCTTGTGCCATGAACATAAATTTCATATTCAATTCCTTCTATAGTAATCGTATAGTAGGTGTCCTGTATAGGAGGGCCGGGCTTTTCAACGGTGACAACATAAATAATTTCAGCATCAATTCCAAGCTCTAGTGGTGTATCTGCAGGATCTAAAGAAAAACTAGTGCCATCAGGTAGTACTGAAGTAAGTGATTCAATTGTTGCAGTGCTGCCATATTCGGCATTCCATATGTAGATGTTTGTTTCAGACTCCTCAGTAATAAATCCAGATGCAACTTCTAGTGGTTCAACCCAAATCCGATTATATATTAAAATATCCCCTATACTATCCATAACACTTTTCTTGTTTCTATTGGGGTTATTTATAAAACCTGACCCATGAACGGATTCTATTACTCTAGTATCTACAAGGCTAACAGCTCCAACATCTGATTTATTTCCTAGTATTGGAAGTTCAGAAGGAATCTTATGAACTACTAGTTCATCATTAACTACTGAAAAACCAGAAGTTAATATTGATTTTGAGTTTCCCATTTTTTATGCAATCCTTATGCCGAACGAATCCTCTTCACCATATACTGGACAAGGGAAAGTCATATATTCTTCACTACCATATTTTACTATTTCCGCCATTCTTAAACCCGCGACCGGCAAGGCATGGGCAGGGTGATGACCAATAGGCTCCCAAACATCACTACTATTTTTTACGAAAAAATCAGGGCGAATCATCAAACGTTTGCCTGACCACGAATTTACACGTCTAACATTTCTAAACCTACTCCAATATCCTGTTTCAGATCCGTTTGTTTCAGTCATGTTCATATTGACTTTGGTATAGTTTTGCGATTCACCATCATAGTACATGATATGGCAATTCTGTACTCCTTTGATTGCCCACGGACGAAAGAAGTGACCAGCATACGAACCATTGTCTAGTGCATCCCACCTATACAATACATTATTAGTATTCTGTCCTGGAAACCGCATCATTAATTCAGTAGTGTTTCTGTACTCCGGGTACAACTCAGGAGTCCCTAAATTGAATTGGATAAAAGTAGTAGCAGTACAACGGAAGCCAATCAGGAACCACTTATTATTTCCAAATAAGTACAATTCATTAAACGTTCCTGACGGCACTGTAAGGTAGTGCATCTGTGTATCATACCATGCCCCTTGATCCTTTGGGTGCACAGAAGAATTGAAGTCTAGTACTCCATCGTCAGTGGGGTCTAACACACTACTATAGAACTTATATTGATTAGTATATGTAGAATCATACTCTACATATAATCTAGTACGTATTGATTGATGACCATATCCATTACTAAACATCTGACAGAAGTCATCGTTGCCAGCATTCCACTGATAACCACCACTACCATCACTTCCCCAGTCTACACTTGTTCGATAGTCTTCACTTGTCCAACCTTGAGCGATTAAAAAGGTTCTGAGTTTTGCTAATGCATCTTTACCACTAGTAGGGAGACTATGCACCGTATAGTTATAAATCTGTCCGGCCATTTTTCAAATTCCTTATGAAGTAGTTGTTGATGTTGAAGTAGTTGTGGTCGTAGTAGTAATATCATATGCCGCTATTGCACAATGATCATAATAAGTATTGCGCCAGATATTCGGAAACACGATACATTTCTTTTGCGCCCGATCAATTGTATCTTCAGCCTGTATGCCTGTTCCAACTGCTAAGTAAACACCATCCAAATCCATATAGCATTCTAGTACAAATGATTGACATAAATAGCAAGGATACATTAGTATTCGACCACCAATAGTAGGCGCAATAATACCATCATCACTCCAAGAATATCTCGGCTCTACTTTTATTGCCGTTTGATTTTCATATGCCGACATCCCCCACCAAACACCGCCGGGAGTATACATCATTTTAGGATTAACAGAATCTGTTTGTATTCCTTGATGGATACCGATGTGGAAACCACTTGTATTGGAGTAGTTGTTTAAACCAGAGATACATCCTCCTATATGCATCGGATAAGGATAATCAGAAGGGTTTCCAAACCGTCTACCAAAGCCAAGATATATTTGCTCATAGTTACCGGAAACCTTTGCTACTACTATGATTCTTTGCCTATTAGAAAAGAACCAATAATCCATAGTATCATCTATCAAAGGAATTGATGGCATTTCTTGCCAGTTCTCCCATAAAGCACTATATAGATCATAACCATGATCTATTTTATTAGCATTCCATAGCATATCTTCATTGTACCATGTATAGCCATTGATATTCCAACCATAAGCATTTCCAGCAGCGTACTTCCATTCTCGAATACCAATGTAAACTGATTCCTGGCCACTGATTCCGGTATTGGAAAGTATTACTTCTTTACAATCACTACCAAACGGATTATCCGGTGGTTCTGTGTTGTCTTCAGTATTGCGGTTTACTTCTTCTCTCCAATCCTCTCCAGGTTCCCCGTATAAGTAATCACCTGTAACGTCGCCAGTTGGAGTTCCAGTAAATGTAACAGCAATTGCACCGGTAGAGTAGTTGATAGTTCCGGTTGCAAGTGTTCCTGTTACTACTCCATTACCATCGTCAGTAGCCTCATACTCAACAGTAGATATAGTATAAGTAACAACTAACCGGCCTGGAGCACACGGGGTATTAGCAAGGGTAGTGCTGACATTTGCTGCAGTCGCTAGTACTTCATCTGTAACTTCTGTGCCTAATATCAAATCAAGAAGCGCGGTCAGCAGTCCGGTTGCTCCTGCAAATGTAGTAACAGTCCCGGTTTCATACGCTTGATTTAAAGCCATTACTATTCTCCTAAGACTAGTTGTTTCAGTTCATACTTATTTTCAGAAATAACGTTCATTACTGATCGTTGCCCCGGAGTACTAATAAGGTGCTGATCCATCATTTGTGGATCTACTATATTATTAATAGTCACCGGAGAGCCACCTTCATTACCGCTTGCTTTACTACTTTTATTAGACACTGCACCACCAACAGCAAAACTACCAAACCCAGTTTTAAAGGAAGGTGATTTGAATCCAAGTAGTAGTTCTCTTGGAATAGATTTTGTTCGCAGTGATTCCATTACATTTTTACCATAGTAGGAAACAGCACTTACCGGTTGCATAAACTCCCCGGCAGTAGCATTGATAGGAACGTTATCGGATTTACTATGAGGACTACTACCACCGACAATGCCACCCTCTGCTAGGGACTGCGTTCGTATTGTCGCCACACGTGCGATACCAGCGGCAATAGCAGCAGTAGCAGCAGCGATACCTAATGCCGGGCCGACATACGGTATGCCTGCCATAGCGGTATATGCGGAAGTAGCGCCTTTATAAGTATCGATAATTGCTTGCGCGATCGCGGCAGATTTGTAAATATAAAAGAACTCCTTAGTCTTTTTACCAGTCGCATTGTATAGTTCTTCAAATGCACTTGCGGTATTACCAAGTACTTCACTAGTAGCGTCAAGGATCATATTCTGTAGTCGTATCTTTTGATCCGCGGCTAACTTCTCTTTTTCAAGATCTTGTACCCGGTAGGTTTCTTTTATTAATGCTTTCTCTGCTTCGGTCTCCCGTAGGCGTTGAATTTCCTCGGCATGTTTACTATCAAGCGCAAGAAGTTCAGCAGAAAACACACTGGTAATTTCTGATTGACTACTTGTAGTAGCAAGTTCTCTTTGCTTCAATTCAGCCAGGTGCTTTTGGTGTTCGTATGCCTTCTGCTCTTCAGCAGATATATTATTAAGTCGTTCCTCGTTCAATTTAAAAAGTGCTATATTATGCTTTGACTCGAGGGCGACTATTTTATTCTGGATTGCTTCTTTCTTAGTTGACTTCTTTTCAGAAGCTAATTGAGTAAGTAGTAAATTCTGTTCGGCCTGATAGGCTTGCTTTGCACCTACTACCTGAGCATCGTAAAAGGCTTGAGCCGATATAGTTCCTTTATCAAATTCGGCTTGTATGTATACTAATGCTTCAGCAGTAGCGGCTTGAATCTGAGCTAGTTGTGCTTTAGCCTCACCTACACCAGTAACAGCAAAAGATCTTTTAGTAATGCCACTACCTTTCTTTTCATCTGCGGTATCTTTCTTTTTACCGTCTCTCTGATCCTTATACTTTTTATTTATTGAAGCAAGTAATTCATTAACCTTTTCAAGCCATGACTTCTGGGCAGATATTTCTGTAATAGTCTTTCCAGCATTCAAAAGTATTTGATCGGACTTTGCAATACTTTCTTCTAATCCAGTCTTATACTCATTTCCAAAGTTACCAGCTTCATCAGCAAACGCTTTCATACTATCGGTTGCGGCTTCAAACCGATTGAGAAAATCTATTGACTCAATTCCTTCTGCTATCTTTTTAACAGCAGGGGCGAAAAAGTCAAGTACTGCTTTGATATTGTCCATGATTGCAAGGGTTGCTTGATTCACCCCTATTGAGAAAGTAGCGTATACTCCTTTAAGCCCGGCCCATATAATCTGCCACCCTCGCCATGCATCACCTACTATACCTATTCCTTTGGCTAGTAGATTAATTGTTTTTATACCGTAGTCAGATATATTTTGTGACCAATTTTTTAGACTACCGTCTTTTTCAAAACGTTGTACTAAGTCAAGAATCTCCCGTAGTACTGTTTTCATATAGACAAACAAGCCTGCTTCAGAAGTTTCCTTTACAAAATCCGTCCAATAAGATTTTAGTACTGTCATAATGCCCTGCCACGAATCTAAAGCCTTCTTAGATGCGCCGCCGTATTGACCGGCAAGGCCTTCCCATATGACATCTATAATCTCTTTTATATCTACCGACTGGCGCTGTAGTTCTTCAAGCGGCACCCCGTATGCTTCTTTTAGTATACCTCGAGCATTGATACCAATTTCAGAAAGTTGGTTTAACTCCTCACCTGAAACTTTCCCAAGTGCCGCCATTTGACCAAGGGCTCTACTAACTCGAGGTAGTGCTGACTCCCCCATAACAGTAGCAATGTCAGTTAGTATTTCCATCTTCTCAAGGGTAGGATCGAGACCGAAGGCCTGCATCTGAACAAAAGCACTTACCGCTTGCTGAGTGTTCACGGGCATTTGCTTAGCCCACGTATTCAACTCCTCAAGCGTTTCGGTTCCCTTACCCTTAGTTAACTGATCTAACTGCTTCTCCATCTGTTCAAAAGAAGAAGCAATACTTAAAAAACTTCGCGCTACTAATCCAGCACCAAGACCTATTAAAGCGCCCTTCAAAGAAAAAACTGCTCCTTGCACCTTACCGATCCCAGTTCTAATTCCACTAAGACCCCGGCGCAAACCGAGCAGTCCTTTACTTGCTAAGTCTCTTAAACGAATTACTATTTCAAGCGTTTGTTTACTAGTCGCCATTATACACCTTTCATAAATTGCCCCCACTTCTTATCTGAAGCGTTTCGGGCAACTCGGTAGGCGAGCGCGTTTTGTTGTAATTGGAAATGTTCAATGCGCTTATGCTCGTTAAGCGCGGCTATGAAGTAGGAGAATCCGTAGTCAAAGACCTCGTGATGGCCGCTTTCGACGAGTTCACAAGCAGACCGGAAAATTCGGATTGGATCGTCAACCTGATCTCCTCCATCACTTCCGTGACTCCTATCTGAGCGGCTGTGTCGAAAAAAACTTTATTTACTTCCTTAAATTCATCATAAAGTAGTTTCAATTCACTTGGAGCAAGGTCTATAAGGTCTTCGACTTTATAATCACCCTCCAAGGCAAGGTCCAACAGGGCTTGAATCTCTTTTTGAAAAAAGCCTAATGTATCCGTAGTTTCTTCTTCTTCCTTATCGGCATTAGTAAGTTCTTGAAAGTAGTCAATAATCTGCCGTAAGGACAACTCACGGATGACATATTCATCCTTGTCAATCTTGATAGTTTTCCTCACCCTCATCTAACATCTCCTTTCAATTCAGTTCAGATTAAAGGTTAGTATTAAGTAGTGGTCGTGGTAGTAGTAGTAGACGTGTTCTCGGTTGTTACTACCGTGAAGTATGGAGAAGTCGGGTGTCCACCGGTATCTGCGAGACCTTCACCGGTAAAACTCATACTCATCCACTCCTCTCCAATCAGTTGCATTGCGCCATTCGGGGATAAAGTCAACTTCCAGAAGTCCCACGTCTGATTAGGTCCCAAAGGATTATCAGAAATAAAACGGCAAGCATATTCCGCATTAGTACCCATCAGGCCTAAGACGGTAGTAGCATTCTGCAAAGAACCGAGTAGGAAGCGATTCAGGTTTGCTGCCGCAATCTCCTCCGCAACGAAGTTAAGTACATACTCCGTTTGAATAATCGGGTTTTTGTCTTTCGTCCGAAAGCCCGACCGGGAAGAGTAGTGGGGAAGGCGTTCCAGTGTTGGCTCAATTTCAAGGGAGTTAACATTCCCCATATCTTCATAAGAGCCAATACTACCGCCTGCCCACAATGCAATGGAAAGTATTCCTTTTCCAATTGCAAGGTTATTAGTACTTGAAGGCTGAGGCATTTCAAATTCCTCCTGTTGTATGATGGTAAGTTATTTTTATGTTCATTGAAAAGGCTACATAAGGCTCCCACACAGCAACCTCCGTATTAGGAGAGATAGTAATTTGAGTTACGTACTTAAATCCAAGCGTCTGATCACTGTATACTTTTGCCCATACATCATCCATAATATCAGACAAAGTACTATCAGCGGTAGCGTTGTCCATGAAGTAAACAAACAGTGCTACACTTAGATTACTAATTACTACATCTACCCCTCCGGGGCCACGACCAGAAATATGCTCTTTTGGTTGTGGTACACCGCCTATCATTGCTACCATAGGCATCTGTGTCCCGGCAACACGACGAAGATCCTCAGGTGAGGTGGGTTGGCGTCTATCTACTTTTTTAACAGACGGTAGTCCTTCAAGTAATGCTTTGAAGGCAACAAGTATGTTTTCTCGTTTACTATTAGCCGCCACGTTTGACAACCTCCCCTAAATGCACATTATACAAGTGCATAATTTTAATTACATCTTCTTCAGTATAACCGAAGAATTTACGTTTCTCCTGTAAGTAAAAGGCTTTGGCTGGGTTCTGAACTTTCTTTGCACCGGGGCGAACTGTCCTGCCTTCGCCGGGCATAAAGAAGATGGTGACTTTATCAGGGGTAGTAGTGTGGGTTAGGGCGGCAAACATAGAGCCAGTAAGTGTTAAATCTACTCCTGCTCCATATTTGTTCTCCACCCTCCACAACTTATAGGCTGGAACATAAGGATCTAAAGGCCTTCCAAAAACATCTTTACTACCTTCCTGCACACGTTGCTTAATGCTGAAAGTTAAGTACGTACCGATCTTTCCCAGCACGTCGCTAGTAACAATGCCATCGGCAGTTCTCTTCAAGACACGACGCAAACTTTCTACACCGCGGATCTCTACCTTATTAGTTGCCATTTACTAACACCTTTGTAAACGGCGGTAGGTCGGCTGTAAATTCTCTCCTGCTTCTATAGCACCACTTTCATCCCAGTCGTAGTCAAGGCCTGCTCCCAGTACTAACTGTAGTTCTTCCTCATACAATTTTCTAAAGGTGCTCATCTGCCTTTCGAATGCATCAGGCTCAGGCGCTTCCTTCATTAAGTATAAGTAAGATAGTTGTAACGACTTATACACTGCAAGACGTTTCAACTGGTCGTCAGCATTGAGTAGTAAAGCGGGGTTGAAAACGGTAGTATGAAAATTGAGACCATTCTCTGCCGCCGCCGCTCGATACCATCGAGATTCAATAGTTCTATTTATAATGGACTCGCCTTCAAGCATTTGAGGCTCAAGGTCTGAGGCTCCATAGGAAAGTATATCGGGCCGAACTTCCACCAAGTCATCTTCAGTATGATAGTACAAAGTCATCCATCACCTCTACTTCTTTGTGCTACCTCGATTCAATTTGCGTTTAGGCTTTTTTGCTTCCTTAGGGACAGGAGTAGTTTTTCGCTTCTGCACCGGGGTAGTATCAACTACTGTACTGTTGATTTCTGCCTGCTCGCTTACTGGCAAGTTATCCGTTAGTACTGGACGTGTCGCCGGTATTACACCGCCACCCTGCGCCATTTCTGGGTTGTCCATCGGAGGACGGCCGGATGGTAAGTCCTTGTCAGAAGGCTCTTGTGGTTCAAAGCCTCCATGATCCAAGTTCCCACCGGCTACAAGTACATCAACATCTTTCTGAACGAGGTAACCTTTATCTAACAGGAAGTTAATAAGTTCCTCATCATCGGTGTCGAGTACTCCCTTTTTAAATTCACACTTCGGAGCACCAACCTCTTTATCCCACTGTACTGCTGGGAGTAGTCCTTGATAGAATCTCATCTGCTTTCTCCTTTAATGCTTCCTACGATCCCCTACTAGGTTGTGGTTGTCGTAGTAGTAGTGGAAGTAGAAGTAGTCCCATAAACGCCGGTAGCGATGGTCTGCTGAAGTACTCGGCGTTCAAGAGGGTGATGACCGGGATTCTTTGCTAAGTCCCGTCTTTCCTGTGCTTCTTTTTTACTCGCCATTTGAAACCTCCTTTTTCAGTGAGTGTAGTTGTTATGCGAGTACTACTACAACTTACTCATAAAGCCGGATTAGGAAGTGGCAAGTCCGGTAATGGTTCCGTGCATTTCTTCCGGGCCATAGTCAAGACCGAGTTGGGCATAGATCTGTCCATCTTCGGATGCACCGCTTTTTGCGAGTTCCTCATAAAAAAGTACTCCCTTTTCAGGAACAGGCAGGAACACCGGAGAACAGAAGGCCAGGTCTGCTATCAGCAACGAACCGGCTGGAACATTAGGAGCCCATACGATACCGAGAATTGCAAAGTCGGTTTCGATCTGTTTGATGTTTACTCCACCGACATTTCTGTCTTCGGGAGCATATCCGTAAATGGAACTGAAACGCTGTTTCTGGTAGGCACCGCAGAAGATGACCGGGTTCAGAAATTCAGAACCGTTAGTAGCCATTGTTCTAAGCAGTGTGTCGATAAGTACTTTGTCCAGAGTCGCGGCTCCCGCAGCAACCGTATTAGTAGTTGCTCCGGTGATGATACCACGGGTACGGGCCGCAACGTTAGCGGCAGTGGTCTGGACATAGGCACCGTTCAAGAAGGTATAGTCAACGTCCACGGCGATCTGGCGCATATGGGCATTGATCTGGAAGTCCTTCTCGTTCTGTACCGGCTGAAGATCCGTACCATCTACTAACCCGGTAGTAGCGTCAGCAGTAATCTGCCCGGTAACGGACTGTTTGGCATAGGACACGGAAACTCGTCTCTGCCAGATTTGGCAAGTATTCACGTCCTGCCCACGAACATAAGTAAGTGCAGTGGGAGCAGTAAGTGAAGCAGTCTCCGTAATGTTGGGTTGGGATGCGGCTTCCAATGCCCAAGGCTGAGCCAAGGGAAACTGAAAGTCAGCAACCGTGCGAACACGGCCACCGGACAAGCCACCAATCATGTTAAGGAAAGGGGTTTTATTTGCACCGATGAGATAAAGTTCACCGGTATAGTTCGGGCAATTCCATACTGTTGCCGCCGCTGATGTGTTTGCCATTTTGTTTACTCCTCTTTATTAGTAGTAAGTAAATGATTCGATACAATAGAGAAGTAAAGGACTACTACGCCGCCTTACCGGTTTGCTGTAAGACAGTGATCTTGTTTTTTAGTGAGATCATTTTAGCCGTGTCCCTATTCTTCTCTGCTTCTGCGTACTCAGCCCGTAGTTTGGCAATGTCAGTAGTCGGTTCATCCCCACCAGCGCCGCCCCGAGCACCACTACCTGATTTACTTCTCAAGTACTGATCCCTATTTGGGTACTGATCAAAAATGATCTGCATACCTTCATCAAAGGTAGCCGGTTCCCCTACACGTTCCGGGGATGCGGAGTAAACCACGTCACCATTAGTAAAGAAGGTTCGTACCATCGGTTGCCCCGTGTTTTCATCGTCCTGCACCTGGAAGTGATGACCAAAGAATGCTTCTGCTACTTCCGGTGTCATAGTAGTCTTGGGGGCTTGCCCCGAAAACAAAGGACTACTTGAGAATCGATTACTAACTACCAGTTTCCTGATCTGGGCATCTTTCTTTCCGAGCGTATCTACCTGCTCAGCGATAGTACTTTCGAACTGCGTCTTGATCTGACCGAGTTCCTTGGTATGGGCTTCTTTCATCTGGAGTTTCATGGCGTCTACTTTCTTTACATCGAGCCAATCCTTCTCGTTGAAGTTGTCCACCTGTTCCAAGGCCTGCGTGGCTTTCTCATACCATGCATCAAAGTCCTCGATCTTTTCCAAGGCCGAGTACTTCCCGGTTACACCTTCTGCAGATTCGCGAAACTTTTTACTTTCAGCCCCCAAGTCCAAAATCTTTTGGTACATGGCGGGGGGATCAACGGCCACTTCCTCATTCTTATCATTTAAGTACAAGGGTTTCCCGTCTTCGGTAACTTTTACTGCTCCATTTTCGTCTACTGCCAATTTTACAAACATCGTGCCTCCTTGCCCCGTCCGGGGTCGTTTTAAGTTGTGCCGTCCGGCAGGCTTCTTACAAAGTACTTATTATATACTTCGTCCGAAGTACCATAATAAAAATGAAACTAAACACCCATATGATATACTTTTTAAAAAAGTTTTTCAAGAGAAAAAAACCTATTATGCATATTTAGATTTTTCCTTATATGTCAAGCCCTTCGGGTCGTCCTGATATGGATGGACTTCTATATGGGGATTACTACCATATGCTATATCAAAAGGTATGCCCTCGGGAAACGCTTTACAGATATGGATTTCCGAAGCCTCATTACCCTCAACCCTCATATATACACCATTATAATACTTACATCTTCTTTTATAACATTTCGGTTCAATCAACATTATAGTAGATCCCTCCAATAAACTAACTCTGTCTCTTCCATCCGATTTAATTCTTTCTGGGCTTCTTTAGCCTCCGGGCCGCCTGCGTCTACTATCTTCTTTAAACGAGACGCCATAAGCCAATCAGAATCTTGAGCATTCTGCTTGTAGTACAATTTCGGATATTTGGGTTTACTAAATAAATCAGGCATCACTACCTCTACTAAAAGTATTTGAGTTTGGTTGCTTCTACTAATTTAGTGAAGTCAACATCTGGTTGTATTGCGTCCTCAATAGTATTCAACAAACTAATGAACTCATCCTTGGCATCATAAGTAATAGTGTGACCGAGTATTTTCAAATCCCCGGCAGTACTATCCCAGATGAGTATATCTGTTCCTAGAAGATCCTTTATCTCATAATCTGGTATGGCCGTATAGTCATAACTGTCAAGTACTTTCACAGTCATAGTTTTAAGTTCTTCCGTACTGTCGATTACTTCTGGTAGTTTTTTTGCACCACTTACTATATTGTACTTTGACTTACTTAATCCCTTGCCTGCCTTTACTACCGGGTCAAGGGAGAAACCATCGAATAGTACAGGGTCAAATTCTTCTACTGCTTTCACCCATATCGAGTGACCTTCTGTATTATTAAGTGTGTTGACTACTTCCTTCATCACATCAACAGTATCTTGTCCTACCTTCTTGCCGGGGAACATATAAGGCAATTCATCTGTATTGAGTGCTTTTTGAATCGCTTGATATTTCTTAGTTAACTTCTCTACTATCTCATCCTTATCTAATGTCTGCCACTTCGGTATCTTTTGTATATATAAAGATATCGCTTCTGGTACTTCTTCTTCTATAATACTGGGCAGAGCATCAATTTGATCTACTACCTTTTGCGGAACCTTCCATACCGGGGGTGCAGGGGTAGCAGTTGCTGTTGCTGCCGCGGTATCTTTAAACCCAGACGAAATCTCTGATAGTTTGTAAGTTTGTTTTTCCGATCTAATAATGATCCATTCTTTCTCGCCTTTATAACGATACTTAGGCCACAACTTATCGGAGCAGAAAACATCTTCTACTGGTACATTGGAAGTAGTAGTAATGCCGCCACCAGATGATCCAAAGTTATCTGCTGTTCTAAGATTAGTAGACCATCCATTAAGTGCAGGCTCCCGAATCTCAACATCTATTTTATTCCAGTCCTTCGGGTCATACTCGGCCTTGACAGTGTTTACTTTTCTAGCGAAAGCAGGCCCGGAGTTCTGCCCATCCGTTCCACGTTTCAATTTGATAGTCTTAGTATTAGTTCTTGCGAAGTACTCCTGATTGAATGCCCGAATCCTAATGTACTCCTCATCGGGTATATTATCAGCGGCCCTTCTCAAACGATCCATGTCAAAAGTACTACCCTTACTAGCAAAGAACTTTATATCGTCCCTAGCTTCCAAAAGTTCCGCTTTCAATTTAAGTGCAGAAGGAGATGCACTTTGAGTACTTCCCTGCCACGACTTCAATGCATCAAACACCGCAGGACACCTATTTCGTAATTCTTCTTGTAGTTCAATTTCAGTAAGACCGAGATTCTTGTAGTGAGCATATAAGTCATCATAGGTCTTTTGATTATCGGGGTCAGCAAATAGACGTATTGTTGTTTTGACTGTAGTAGGTTTTGGAGGAACTACTACCTTAACTTTACCGCCTAATAGTTTTTTAAGGTACCCCTCAATATCTTTAGGAAGCATACCAACCTTATAGTCTGGGGAAGTATATGCACAGAAAGCTTCTGCGAATCCCTCATACTTATCTTGTGATGAGTACTCCCCAAGTAATGTCTTCCAGTTGCTTTGGTGTTTTTTGTATAATGTTCTCCATTCGGTTTGATGATTCCACCCTAAGTACTTAGTAGATGATCTAGAAGGCCAGTCCTGCATCTGCCGCAGTGTATTATCTATGTAATGACCAAACTCATGCCTACTAACAGAAGCAAAATCACTAGCGACAGAAAAGCCGCCTTCACCTATATGGATTGTCCCGGTCTTCTTTAACTGCCCGGCTAGTTGTAAAGTATGGCCTGCATCGTCATAAACTCCTGCCGCCCCATTACCTACCATCTTAGAGTTATTAATAAGTACATGCTTACCAGTTTTATTCTGCTCCGCTAAATTGATAATGCCTTCTAACTTGGAATGACGTGCTACTACACCATCCCAATGCTCTCCTATCTCACCAAGTGCTTGCAGGCCTTCCGCTTCAGTTGCATAGTTAGTAGTAAAGGCACCATCTTGGAAACCAAACTTTTTAGTGAATTGCTCACTTGCTTCTTTAGGAGTAGTAGCATACCAATTGAACTCATCGATATCGTCTACTACTTCATAAGCATTGTTTACTATATTCGCCGCTACATTGCCTTCACCTTTTATCGGTAAGTTAGAAGGTATATCAAATCCTTTTGACTGCCACCCTTTCAACTTCATCTGTTGAGCTTCATAAGACATGGAGTTCCACGTCTTAGCCGGTTGACTCGCCGGGTTGTACTTCTTTCCTACTTTTAGGTTGTAACCCATCTGCCCCATATCTTTCTTTTGCTTAGGGTTCAACTCATCCCAATTAAGTCCTTCTGTATATACGTCAGCATCAGAAGGCGGTATTACTGAGGCTTCAGGCTTTACTTTTGGAACCTTGATAGATGGTGGTTTTACTTTCGGAGGTTTGGGTAGTGGTGGCGGGGCATTCGGTACTACTGTTCCGGGAATCTTCACAAAAGTACTAGGAGGCATATCTGCTACTAAGTCAGCAAGCATATCTGCCGGGAAGTTAATACCTGCATTCTGCCACTCCGTAATTATTTTACTTCTTTCATAATCAGGTATGTTGTACCACATCTTCCCAAGATTACTATTTACTTTAAAGTCCTTGCCAGTCTTCAAATTATAGCGGAGTTGGTTTAGTCGTTTCTTAAACAACTTCTCATCTGGACTCATTGCCATGCCCCGAGATTTCATCATAGCAAAGCGTTCATTGATAGACATATCTTCCCAAGATCGACCTAGTAGTTTATCCGGGTCATCTATCCACTCCTCATCTACCGGTTGCCAGTGGTGACGACAATTCCAGCCTCCCCGATTAGTCATTGCAGGTCCGGACTTCCCAGACCATGAGAAGTCCCAACTATTAATCTGTTCGGTAGTATAGACATTGCCTACCCTACGGCGGCAGAAGTCACGGGTGTTTCCCATGATCGTACCGGAATAGTAAAACTTATCAAGACCGAGTTGTCTACCCTTTTCAAGATGAACAGAGTTGTAGTAGTTCATCAATGCATCATTAGCATATAGTTCTGCATAAGAAGAAAGTGGTCTGCCATTCTGAGCAAACTGCCCGGTCAGTGCAGCGCTGATCTGTCCTATTAGTTCTTCCATTGGAACCTGTGCCGCTATCGATTGATATAGTGCGCCTTCAACCCTCGCCCGTGCATCGTTTCCGATATTGACAAAATCGAGCATTGATTGATTACTTAATTGATCAATCATAGTCTTATCAAAGTCAGTAAAGGTAGTACTTAGTCCTAAATCGGAGTAGTTCTCCAGCACCCAACTATTCGCCGTACTATAACCAGAAACAGCAGTGCGTGCCGCGGCTCCGTATATATCATCGAACTGCTTTACTAATGAAGCATGAATCTTCTGTGCTTGTTTAAGATTTACTTTCGGGCCGACTAGACTGCCGTTCTCTCCCGTGGATAAAGAAGACACCTGAGCAATGATCTTCTTTTCTAAGGTAGTAATGGCTTTATTTAACTTAAAGGCATCTGCACTGATATGCTTAGCTAGCCGGGAGTCAGTGCGCTTAGTGATCTTAGCAATTGTGTCTTCTTTAGTAGTCATATTTTACCTAACAGGTTCCTTATACCTTTTACATTAGTAAATGAGTCCGGTCCTTTTGGTGGTTTCTTTACTACTCTTTTTGCCGACCCGGTAGTAGGAGTTGTTTTCTGCGCTACTTTCCTCATAGCGACAATTCGTTTACTATCTTCATCTGCCATCTGCTTAGCCATTGCTTGAGCCGCGGCTAGCCTTGTCGGATCTTCCTTAATTCGCTCTACTTCCGCTAAGTTCCAGGCATCTTCTTTGGCTTGCCATCTCTTTTCATCTGGACTACTTGGTATTGCATAACTCATTGTTTCCTCCTTTAGTATACTACCTCTACAGTTAAACTGTGAGCAGGCAGTACTAGCATTGTTATGGTTAGTATCACGTCATTGGAAGCATCACTATAATGATCATAGGCGTCAAAGGCCCGTACAGTAAGGTAATGAATGCCAGACTCATTAGGTACAACTTGCATCCCAGAGAAACAGTTTACTTCCATGCAATCAGAATCCAAGATAGTAAACATTTCTTCTCCAAACTCCCCGTGAGGGGTATCTGGTATAGGATTACTAAACACCTTATAATGATCTACTACATCATTAGGTTGGTTACGTTCCCAACATAGTTCATACTGATCACCCGGTAGAGCAGTATAAGTAGTCACCCCGTCACACACATCTTCCTGAGCAAAAACAGTGTGACATGATAAGAGTGCTATTATAACCGTTAATAATATTCGGATAATCAATTATTCACCGCCTTTCTTATTTCCTTTTGCAGATCATTATATTCAAGTAAGTACTTATTATAGGTCTTCCATATCCGACCGTTACAATTAGCAGTCTGCCCCGAGTCCTTACAACCGTGTTGTCTTTCATAGTATACTAACTGCTCCTCCAACCATGCGGCACGTTGCTGAGCGATAGCGAGACTACTTTTTTGCATGGCTAGTATAGCGGTATCATATACTTCTTCTATTTCAGCCGACTGAGCAAACTCATGGATCTCTTCTTCAGATTTATAATTATGCCAAAAAGAGGAAACAGCCCAAACTGCTCCTGCAAAGGCAAGTATAGTAAGGGCTCCACCGAGTATAGCTAATATTTTTTTCATAACTACTACTCCTTACTTCTTTTTCTTCCTTTTGTTTATTGGGCCTTTGCCCTTGCCAGTTCCAAGTCCTCGCCCTTTACCTTTTGATTTAATCTTACCGCCTGGACACTTCTTTTTTGCAGCCATGACTACTCCTTCATAAAAAACCTTGTTAGTGTATTAAGCCCAACACGTTCACATTCAAAGAGAAGGGTATATGGTTCGAGTGCTTCCATTTCATCTACTACCCACTCATCCTTTATCGCCCGATCCCAATCATGCATAGCAAGTACATCACCCCTTTTAAGCATTGGAGCAAAAGTAGTAAACTCCCAAGGCTTATCTATGCAATCAGTAAAAATAATGCTCATACCTTTTTCCTGTACTAACTCCTTTATCTCATCGGCCTTCTTGTAACCATCACCGAGGCGTATATGCCGCCGCAGTCGTAGTAGTCGTTTAATATGAGTATTATGATAAGTTATTTTCTTCCTTTTATCATATCCAATATATTCAACTTCATTCTGAATACACTGCAAAAGGAAGTAACAGGAAGCACTACCCTGATCACAACCGAACTCGATAAACCGTTTTAACTTCTCTCCATATCTAATAAAGAATTTCTCCCATACATAAAAGGCAGTAAACGGTTGATCTGCTTTACTACCTAAAAAGGAGCAGTTAGGATTATCAATTAATCGATTCATATATGTATTAGGACTATTCCTTATGAACTGTTTACTAAGGGGTGTTAATTTCATCAATCTCCTCAATCACTGGAATAGCGGGTAGTGAATCATCTGAAGGTAGTTCTTTCTCCTTATCCTCGGTTCCACTGAAATAGTAGTTGAATGCCGTATTAAGCAAGGTGCCAAGCAGGAAGCCAAGAATAAAATCTCCATACTTCGACACTTCCAATCCTTCAGGTACAAAGGTAATTTTGTAAACGTAGTAGAAAACAAACAGAAGTGAAACAGACGCAAGTACCGCCCGGAATACAACTCGAAAGTTTTCTTTATCGAAAGTCCAAGTCATAACCCCTCCTTATATAGTAGTAGTGGTTGTTGTGGTAGTTGTAGTTGAAGTAGTAGTCCCGTAGGATGGGTCGCCTTCCCTTACCCTGCGGCGACTCCCGTGGGCCTTGTATCTGCGCTTTGTTACTTTTATAGGTCGTGGTCTTTTCTTTCCCATAAGTACTTACTCCTCTGTATCGTTTTGGTTTACTGCTCCTTCGTCGCCGGGTACAAAGCCGTTAGGTGGATTACCTTCCCCCTCCATACCTAGGGCTTCGTTGCCGAAAAACTCTCCAATGCCTTCAAACACGCCGTCTTCAATTTCCTTATCAATGTTGGCGAGGGTTTCGTCGTCGATCATCGGAAGTACCATACGAACTACTAACTTCTGGATCTCCGTTTTATAACTACCACTACCCGTGACAAGTACGGTACTAGTAAGGATATTCTCAAGATCGCTCACCATATCTTGTACTTCAAAGGATTGTATATGATCGTACTTTATTTCATCCTTATACTTATCCCACTCATCCTGCCACTTGAGCCAGTACTCAACTACTTTCTTTTTGGCCTTTACTACGTTTTTGCCCTTCTTTACTAACTTGGAGTTAAGTAGTTGAAATTCAGTTTTAAGTGCTACCCCTGACTTCGCCTGTTTACTTATCTCGGTTGCACTCATACCGCCGATATTGGATGACCGGTATATCTCGCCTACTTTCTCTTTAATGACATCAATAATTGCTTTCACCGGGCCGTCTACTTCTGCCGCTAACCAGTCAGGTTTACTTTCCGGTTTATCAGGATCAAACTCAAGAATAGCAGTAGGTCCAGACTCATCAGCACCGGTAGGACTACCCGCTTCTTTCATCGGTTTCCTCATCATGGGAAAGGCGGCGTAGTCAACGATTTCTTCAATCTGAGAAAGGTTGCGAATTATACTTGCATCGATCCGAGCAACATCTACTATATCACTGACGCCTACTTCCTTATCGATATTACTTCTTTGATTGTATAACCACACCCACGGAATCTCCCCAAGTTCATTGTCGCCTTCCTCAATTAGTACTCCAGCAGTTCCCTTCCCGGTAATTTCAGCCTTACCCTTTTGATTACCTACTTCCTCAACCGGATTTACTCCAGCAGCGTTTTTCTGGGATGACTGGGCAGTGACTATCTCCCATATCTGCCACTTCTCCCGAGTCCATACCCGATAGCGTTCATCATCGTCGAGTACTTTTAAATAAGTTAGTATACGCCGCCCGGTCTTATCCCGTTCATACTCCCAATCTAAGATAGCCATTGGTTTATATGCTACTACATAGGGATAAATTTCTGAGTCCTTTTCTTCAGCACGATTCAATGTTTCTGTATTAGGCTTATCTACTAATAGTCCTACATGACCGAGGATGGAGGCATGGCGTTGCTCATCCACAAAGAAATCATCGAACTCGTCTCCTTCCAAATTGCAATCTTTTTGGAATGCCTTCCACTGCTCATCTTTCGTAAGTGATTCAGCAATCTCTTTTGGAAATTCTTTTCGAAATAAGTATGAATTAAAAATGTCTACTACCGACTTACTATAGCTAAACCCGTAGGCTGTAGCCATACGTCGCTTGTAGTTCTTTTTAGATTCCCGTTCATGCCGGTACAATGTGCCATAAGCAATTAAGGCGCGAACCCCTTCATAAGCCGCATTGAGAAAACGCCACTCCTCAAAGTACTTATCGAAAAGCGGATTAGTAGACTTTAAATTTGTCTCCTCTGCAGGCTTCCTGATGTTTACTACCTTAGTCGCAGTTGACGTTGCCATGTTATTCTCCTCTTATTAAATCGATATCATCAAACATCATTTTTCTAATAATCTCCTTAGAGTAGTCCAGTAATCCCAAAACATCAAGACAGCCAAGTGATCCTTTTAGAAACCAGTAGCGGTGAATAGTTCCTAAAGAATCTTCTACTAATCTTTTCTCGAGACTAAATGGTTCATTTGCTACTACTAAAGATTCGATTTTACCTTCTTCCAACCTGTCAGCAAGTTTCCGTAGGACTTCAGCACCACCGGAACCCTCGTTGAGTCGAAATACTTCAGCCATTGTTTACTCATTAAATAAAGTTTAACTTATGTTCTGAAAAAAAGTCTTGAATGTCAAGGCACTCAATATTAGACAACGGGGAGTACTTACCATCTGAATAAAGACCTACTACTCCAAAGCACCAGTCTCCCACGGGAACGTCCTTTACTAAAAAGACCGTCTCATCCGAGGGAACTTCCGCTACTGCAAAATCCTTATCTATAGTAATATCCACACCGGGGGGAGCCATAAAAGCTAAGTACTTCAACACTTGCCATGATTCCCCACTTTGAATAGGCGCTATTTCAAAAGTCACGTTTGCTCCTCTACATACCAAAGGAGAAAACACGACTATAATTATAATGATATATAGGTAGTACTTCAATACTACCTCCCGTAAATACGACTTCCTGTTTTACTATTAGTCCATCCACCGCCTTTTACTTTTTTCCTTTTGCCACCGGGCTCTGTTCCATCCTTTCCGCGCCATCTACTCTTACGAGCAATAGCCATATTCTTTGACCGGGCAGACTTTTGCTTTGCTGTGACTTTTATTTTTCTCTTTTTGCTCATTACTTCCTCCTATCTTTAGGTGCTACCAGTACTATTAGTAAATAAACAACTACACATAACCAGATTAATGTAATCACTTGTGATACCGTTGACCACTCGGCACGTACCGACGCTTTACAGGGTACTTTTCCCATATTCGATAACCGAGTGCATCACTTAAATGAGTCAAGTCCTTATTCTTGTTTTTATCAAGTTCACCACTACCACCCTCCAGCAAAGTCACACCCTCCAAGTCTTTAATGGTGTACTTCGCTTTAGATGGATCAAGCATCATTCGAATATCTCCTTCTATCGATAGTAGTCGAGAATTAACAGAGTTGATTCTATCTCTTTCTCGAGGATTCGGCCTGACCTTAAATACACACTGCCCTGACTCGAAATGCCCATGCATTTTATCCTTTACTATCTGCCAGTCACTACCCATAATTTTAGCAGTCCCTCTACTACCACCTGTATAATCACCAAAGAAGTATATGTTGCCTTCATGGTTGCCCCAGTCCTGAATTAACTTATCACAGACCGCAACAGTATTGGAGTTCTGAGGTATGTATACTTCCCCTATTATTCCATCTCCAAATGTTTCCTCTTCACTAGAAGTAGGCAACCACTGCTCTTGTACTATCACTGCTACACCGGGCGATACGTTGAAGTCAAGGCATATCTCAAGATCCCCGGCAGGGTCGTATTGAAGGCGGTTAGTATGAAGGGTATCAAGGAAGGGGTAGTAGGCACGACCAGAGAAGGAAACAAAGGAGGCCTCGTATTCCTGAGCAAAAGTCAACTCATCTAAGTCACGCCTTGCAGCCTCAATCTCAGAAGCGGGTAGTATATCAGATGAATACCAATGGAAGTGATTCCACTCAGGTAGTCGTCCTTTTCGAATATCATAGGCACACTTTTCCTGAGCATCCTTATATAAGTCGTAGTAGTGATTCCTACCCTCGGGAACACCAATGAAGTCACACCATCCCAGCCTATCCGAAAGTGCAGGCCTAACATGCTCTCCCCAGGCTTCGCTTTTCATATTCCCATATTCATCGAGTACTCCTCCATCCCAAGGACTACCCTCGATACGTTCCGGTTTATCCATACCAAGTACATGGATCTCCGCATTGTTTACTAAAGTAATGCAAAGCATAGTTTCAGAAATGTTAGTAATGAACTCATTAGGAGTCATTAGTTTTAAGTCCTTCCAATAGATTCGCTTTGCTTGATCACGGGTAGGCGCACCACAAAAGAAACGAGGGTCGGGGAAGTCCGTACCCAGTAAGGCTTTCATGACTACTTTTCTTTTTCCGCAGATCTCCGTCTTACCACTACGGCGACCGGCAGGCACCACATTATAACGAGCAGACGAAGCCCATAACCTCGCCTGCTCAGCATGATACCTCATTGGGTACATACGATTAAATTGCACTACTTCTCCCAATAGACTACTCCTTATAAGTACTTAGCGAGTTTGGTCTGCAACTGCTTTGCTGTGACCATACCCGACTTACCGGACTTAGTAGTGACCTTATACTTCGTTTCAAATTGCCCGGTCTTCTTATTCAGTTTAGTACTACCCCTGCCAAGTGTAGCTCCTTTACTCTTCAGGATCGATGCGGCCTTATCAATGTTCATCCGTTTGGCCTTAGCCTTCTGTGCTTTCGTCGCTCCACCACTTCCCTTCTTCTTTGACTTACGGGCAACGGCGATATTCTTTCTACGAGCACTTTTCTGTTTTGCAGTGATCCTTACTTTCTTAGGCGTGACTAACTCCTTCTGAGTGCTTTAGTAAACCCTCGAGCAAACTGATCTACTCCACTTTTCGACCATCCGTACTTACGACCTATGCCTACTGCTAAAGTACGTGCCTTCTTATAAGTCCACCGAGCACCCTTTTTATGGGCCGACTGCAGGGCCATAGTTCGAGCATTTTCTTTACTACCTCCATGCTTACGAACTTCTTTGTAAGTCTTTTTATAGGCTGACTTTGCTGCACCACCGGCTTTACTTTTACTACTAGCGCCGGGCGACTGATTCCCTTTAGTCATCTTTCTTACTCGTTTATCATAAGTAGACTTACTTACTACCTTACTCGATTTCTTTGCTCCCCTATGCTTTACTGCTCGAGCAATGATAATATTTTTATGCCGGGCAGTACGTTGCTTAGAAGTAATGGGAGCTTTTCCTCCTTTTGGTTTACTTGGTTTATTTGCCATGACTGCCTCTTTTTATAAGACGTGAATTAATGTTCCTTTTCTCTTAAATGCAACTCCAGCCTTTTTCAACCCTGACGTGATTCTCCGGGTGTGCCCCATAGTATAGAACTTCTTCCCTCCATACCTTGACGAACCGGCTTTACTTGCTTCGAGGAAGTTCTTGCCACCTAAAGTAGTTGCTTTCCTACCCACTCCCCTTATTACATCATGGGCCTTTGAGTAATTACTTCTTGCGGCTCTTGCTATTGCCATATTTTTCCTACGGGCTGACTTTTGTTTTGGAGTAATAGACTGCTTTCTTCCACTACTTCTTTTTTTCATTTTTCCCATCTTTACTTCCTCCTTTTTTTCCTTTTAATGGAATCACTGTTGAAGTTGTTTCATTACTACCTTCATCCGTAATAGGAACAGAAGTAAAGATACCGTTGACTGCCGCTCGGATCTTCTGGGCCTTCTCTTCTATTGTTTCATTATCAGGCTCTACTTTTCCAAATAAGTTAAGGTGCTCACCAAGCATCTTGAGTGCTTGGATTTTAGGATGGAGTTTGATCTTAATAGTACTACCAAGTTTACCGGGGGTTTCGACTACTTCACTTACAGCGCATGATAGGCTTGGGTCGAGTTCTTCAGAATCTTTTAGTACTACCGTGCCGGAAGACCACTGGGCGTAGTCCTTCATATCGGCAAAGGCAATCCTCATTAACTCTCTTACTACATCGAGCGTTTCAACACCCGACTGCTCTCTTAGTATGGTCTGGCGTTGCCGTATCTCCTTCTGGACATGGGAGTAACATAGGATCTGCGCGGTGCAAGCACGGCCCGTTGCTCCCTCACCTTTTCCTCCAGCAGCTTTGTATGCCCTAAAGCCATTAAAGTCCTTCATATACTCATCAATCATACGCTGTTGTAATCGTGTTAGTTTCTTCTTTTTGAAAGTATCACCACTACTACCCTCATCAGAACGACCGAAGTACTTCCCTTGTCTTCGCTCACTCCGAGTGGGTTTGCTGTTGATCTGTACTTTATTTTTAATCCTATTTAATTTCCTTCTTTTTAATCGTCTCATGCACATATCTTACCAGTCTTTTTTAAAAAACTAAATAAAAATAATTAATTCTCGATATGACGGTAAAGTGTGATATAATACATTCATGATAAATCCTTAAATAGTAAGGGTTTCCAGTCGTATTGATGAGTACCGGTTGAATATTATGTTTACCCTTTATTTTATTTGATGAGGAGTAGTATGGGAGATGAGATGAGGAGTAGTAATGTTACTTCATTGAACTGGTCGTATTGGTTACGGTGTCCGTGCGGTTGTGATAAGTGGCAGATGAAAGTAGATGCTCCTGACTTTACTGAGATATTAGAATTAGTATGTTGTGATTGTAAAGCAGTTGCACCGATTGCGTTTACTAATTATAGTAAAGGAGATAAGAATGAGTAGTCGTCGTCGTCTTGAGTTTCACCACTGGATGAGTATTGGTGTGTTCGTATTAATTATATTAGTTGGTCTCATGGCTTTTAGGGAGCGGTTGAATTATATACCGCCTACACCAAAGATAGTAATGACCGGTACTATAGTAGATGTAAAGTATGTTGTTCGGGTTGCGGCTGGGAGTTTAGCAAGTGCTCCGGTGCGGCATAAGCATACGGAGTTGTACTTTGCCGATGGTACTGTAAAGGTGTATAACTACTTAGTGGATGATGTATTGCTTAATCGTCCTGTTGTCATATATAAGAAAGGTAATCGCATTACTATTAAAGGAGATTAGTAGATGAATGCAACTAAGGCAAAGGAGATAGTTAAAGGCATTGAAGGTAGTATTGATGAAATGCTTGATATGCTTGCTGAGGATCTATTGGAGCATGGATTCATAATGGAGAAAGTAGAAGTCAGTTTGTTGTCTCACCATTCCGGTGGTATTGTTGATATAGTCAAGGCGACTACTAATATTAAGATAGTTATATAGGAGGTAGTAATGGGTAATGATACTATCCATGATTTACTTGCTGGTATTGATAAGGACTTAGCGTGCATCGATAAAACTATTCAACGGTTCCATAATATGAAAAAGTTAAGTAGTCATGATATTGAGCAACTATGCGAACTTATGGAAACCAAGTGCTCATTGCTTAATACTCGAGTGGCTTATGCCAGTGCAGATTTTTGGAGTACTTCCGATGGGGGAGTACATATGAGTGGTAAACAATAAATAAGGGAGATAGTTATGAAACGAGGAAAAGCAGTAGTGAGGAAACCCGTATTGAAGGAAGGGGATGAAGTACAGAAAGATAGTATAGGCAACATGAAGTTTGATGGTCGCCGGTTTCTGGTAATCTATCAGGTTGCTAAAAGTGGTCTGTGGCGTTGGAAGTTCTTAGTCAACAAGCAAGTAGTAGTGCGGAGTGACCGACAGTGGACTTCTCCTGCCGCCGCAAAGACTGCTTTCGATGGATTCAAGAAAGGTCTTTCAAATATAGTAGTAAGTGGTGTAGCATATGAGAAAAAGGACGGAACCACTCCCGATAATATCCGGGTTCACCGTTGCATTAAAAAGAAAGTAAAGTAATGATTGACTTTCTATCAAATATAGTTCATTGGATTATCAATGTGGTATTGGTATTATTGATAGGTCTATCAGTAAGTATATTCTTTGGCTTACTGGTAGGCCATTTTCTTTCTGATAAAGGAGATAAGTAATGCTTAATAATAAAGCGGACTCATGTATTGAGGAAATGAACGGAAATAGGACTTATTAAACTATTAAGAAAGGAGACTACTAATGGCAGTAGTAAGTAAACGTCACCGGGTTGCAATACTCGGTTGTTATTCATCCGATAACGTTTTAGGTGTACTGGAAAATATGCGGTCAGGGATGCAAATAGGCGTAGAAGTACTAGCCGCAGGGTTTGCGCCGTTTGTGCCGTGGTTTGATTACCATTTTACGTTGATGCGGCGTGATGGAGTAGAATTAGGTATTAATGACTACTACGAAAATACTTTAGCATGGCTCGATGTTTCTGAGTGCGCCCTCGTGATATCAGGGGAGAAAACATCTACCGGAGTAATGGCTGAACTTAAAAGGTGTGAGGAGTTGGGTATCCCGGTATTCCATACCTTAGCGGAGGTAGTAGATCATTTTGATCGTATTGATAAGTATGAATACAAAATAAATGAGGAAGTAGATCCGTGGGATGACTACCGGGAGAACTTCTGGCGGCATGATGGTAATGCTCACGATCCTGATATGTGGTACTGCTCACTCCATTCGGAAAGATTTGATATCACTGACGACTACTGCTCCCGATGTATAGAATTAGTAAACGATGGATGGAAAGCAAGTGATATAGAAAAGGGAAGTAATCTAAACCATATAGGCGAGGAAGAAATTCCAGATGAATTTGACGACAACGATGAAGAAGAAGATGAGTGGGAAGAGGATTAGTAGGTGGCATTCGTCTATCAATGTAAGTACTGCAAATATGTCCTGCCTAAATTTCGACGACTAAAAGATGGTAGGTATAAGGACAACTATAATCGATTAGTAGACCATATAATCGGTTGCCACTTAAATGAGTACTCCCAATTAGTGGAGTGGTTAGATTATAGTTGTCCTTCCCCTACTTCTACTTATAATCCTGTCGATATCCTATCTGAATCAATCAAATATTAGTAGACCTATTAGTAGTCCAATTTGCCCGGTTTCCCGGCATATGGCAAAAATGGCCTATTTTCGCCTATTTTGGTAGTAGTCCGTTTTTTAGGTCGTTTTTATACCACTTTGTGGTAATTTGAGGGGATCTCCCGGATTTATGGGTTATAACTCCCCGAAAATACACGGTTTTTTAGCCTATTTTGGGCCTATTTTTATCAATAAATCCAATAGGTTATAAGGCGAAAAAAAGCGCATTATTTTGAAAATAATTTTAACTCCCGTAACACCATGAAATCATTACGTTTTTTGGCCTATATATAAGGCGATCTAGACCGGTATGAAAATAAATGTTGACATAACACACTGAAAATGTTACTTTTAATCAGTTCTTTGACATATCGAGCACGGCAACACCGGGGGTCACTAGGACCGGGGGCAACTACTACCAGCACCATCGTTAGTACTACCCTCGATACCGGTTGACCTCACGCGCCATGCTCACACAATTAGTAGACCTTGGGGGCCGTGGGAAACGGCACTCGAAAAAATCCGATGGATGCGATTGACTCCTACTTTTTGCCTTCGGGCGAACTTGCTAGGGCGAAGTCAAAACGAAAAATAAATGACTCAGGGTCAACTACTAATTGAATGGTAATTAAAATATTCCTTAATATTTAATCGTGGTAGTAAAACTTTAATGAAACAAAATTCGCCACGTGCGGTATATGCCAACTATTACCGCCGGTATAGATAATGGATCAAACACACCATGAGAAAACTACTACCGAAAGGTTGGACGGTTCAAATCCGAAATACTAATTGACACTCCCGACTTTGGTAGGCGTCCGGTGCGCCGATTGCACTATAAACGATTAGTGCTACCAATAAAACCCGTTAGGACATAGTAAATCCACCTCCTCCGGTGGTTTAGTTCATAACCCATCCTCCAAATCTCCTTGGGACGGCAGGCGAGTGAAAACATTAGTAGTACCGGTATCGAAAAGCACGTCACAATAGTACTAGGCATATTAAGTCCTAGGAAAAGTTGACAACTATAGTAGATCCGCAGGTAGTAGAGCCGAGGCGGTGGGAAAGACGAAAGTCAGCCCTATAAATCCCACGGTTGTATATGATATGGTGCGACCTTTTGAAACGATAGTACTAGGCGCCTATTAAGTCCTAGGAAAAGAATTGGTCAATCCATTGATTGTACGCCGTTGTAACTTGGGGTGGTAGTTGTCCCTCAATAGTACTAGGCATAATAAAAGTCCTAGGAAAAGCAAACAACTACCGTCCTGTTATAACCTAACTATAAGGAGTACTAAAATGGATACTTTTACATTTATGGAAATGAACAATAAACACTATTGCTTCATTAGCTTTTATCAGCACGACGACTCCATCGGAAAAAGCCATGCTAATTGGACGAACTACTATCAAATAGATAATGAAACTTTTCGTGGTATTGATATTGATATAGTAAAGGGAGCTAACAATGATGAAAATATGTAGATATTGCAATAGTCCAGTTATGACTATTCCCGACAAAAGTAGTCCGATTAAAAAAGTACCGCACGTTAGAAACTGGGGAGCAAAAAATCTTGTTTACTCATATTCAATGTGCTATACTAAAACAATTAAATTAGATGTGTGTCATTATCATAATAAAAATCGTGAAAAACAAAAGTTAGTAAATCGTCGACTCCGACGACTACGACGATCACGTTAGGTCTTGTTACTACCACTGCCTTAAATCATGTGTTATGGTTTCATCCCATGATTAAGTAAATAAGTGAATTGCTTAAATACTTACAATTATGAGGGATGAGAGCGGAACAGATCATTTAAGGCGATCTGAAAGAAGTAGTAAAGATAATGTAGTTAATTTAACCGGTAGTCTTGGAGGACTACCAAAGGAGGATAATATGTGTGGAATTTATGGTTATGTAGGCAATCCGAAAGATCCGAAAGTACTTGCTAAGTTTATGAAAGTACTTGCCGTAGTTTCAGAAACTCGTGGTACTGATGGAACCGGGTTCTTTGCTATTAGTGATAGCGAACTACTTACGGAGAAATCAGCAATCAAGGCAAGTGAGTTCATGGAACAAAGCGACTACTTCAAGGATGCAATAGTAAACCGGAATTGTCGCCTGTTCGTCGGTCATAATCGTAACGCTAGTATGGGTGAAGTAAACGTATTAAACACTCAGCCTTTCGTAGGTGATGAGTGGGCTATAGTACATAACGGTACTATGCATGATGCGTTTGACCTTGCTAAATTGCATCGGGTAAAATCGAAAATAAAAAGTGGTAGTGATACCGAAGCCTTTTTTCGATGCGTTGAAAAAGTAGGGTTCACTAAAGAACTACTTAATGCGGTTCAAAGCTACTCAATGATAGCAGTGAACTTCATTGAAAATGTAGTACTTTTTGCACGTGACTCATCCCGGCCTATGTGTGTAGTAGACCTTCGGGACTCATTAGGAGTCCGGATATTTTGTAGCACTAAGCAAATTGTGCAGGATGCTTTACGGTATACTAACAAGGCCGGTATTACTAGTGTTCAGGTTAAGAAAATAAAATCGTTTTTCACTAAGCCATTGCACTACTACATGGTAGACGTTGAAACGATGGAGTTTACGAACCTTGGACGTTACGAAGAAGACCCTGAGCCGGTAGTAGTAACTAGGGAAGTAAATCACGACGATCCTGAGGACTCGGATGAGGCCTTTTATAACAATATAGTAGATAGTTACTACGGTCGTCGAGGTTATCCTGCACCGGCAACCGCTTTAGGTAATCCACCACCTAAACGAGTTTCTTACGGTGACTAATTTTAATCATCATCGGTACTGCGAGGGTAGTAATACTTTCGCAGTACTCATTGGAGATTAAAAGTAGTGTATAATAAATGGAGACGAAATATTAATAACTACTAACTTGCCGGTATTACTACCGGCGAAATGGAGGACAGCATGAATGAGGACAGAACTATTGGACTGGAGATTGAATGCCATGCCACGGTTAGTGAGGAAAGGATTGCCGATAGATTACGGCAGTACTTTGCTGATAACATGATCAACCATGATGTAGTAGTCACTAGGCGGTACGGTCACGACACTGCTCAAGACAACTTTACTACATGGAAGATCAAACCAGATGGATCAGTTATGACACTCAATAGTCAAATGGGTCGGCAGTTTCCCCATAACATGGAAATTGTGTCTCCTATTCTTAAGGGAGTAGAAGGCATGAAGGCCATAAAAGTAGTTTGCAATGCTTTAGATGATGGAACCGGAAATCCTTTTGCTACGGCAAGCAGGACTTGCGGCCTGCACGTCCATCATGGTATGGCTGGGGAAACGATTGACACTATTAGAAATGTAGTCAATGCATATCGTAATGATGAGAAGTACTTCTTCTATGCATTGCCCGATAGTCGACTGAGCAACACCTACTGCAAGCCGTGGTCTGATTACGGTACAAGAAGGTGTAGGGCTGACGAAAATCCTTTTGACTGGTATAGTAATCAGTTAGGACGGAGAAGTAGTTTGAATTTTAAGTCCTATGCTATTCGAAACACTTTGGAGTTTCGTATGCATTCGGGTACAGTCGAGTGGGCAAAAATTAGTAGTTGGATTCTTATTACTCAACGATGGATTGACCTTGCAACTAAAGGCGGTGTAGTAATTAATGATCGCTCACGGTTTCAAGATTTTGTTGATTCGCTGAAACGAACTTCTTTTGAAGCTCGTCAGGCAGTTAGTCAACAAGTACCCTCCAGAACTAATAACGATGGTAATACTACCGGCGAGTACTACGAACAGCAATTTATCCGGTCGGCTCGGTCGCGCATTGCATGTACTAACTTTAAAGAAAAGTTCATTCATCCCAATGCTAAAAAACAACGACTACCAAAAGCCGATATTAAAACCGGCGCTATTATTCGTATACTTATTTCCAAATGGTGTACTAAGCAAGATATAGTTAGTATGCTCGACCGGGACTTCGGTAGATTGGAAAGTGGGAAGCAGTTGAAATTGGTTAGTGGTCAATTGACTAACCTTAAGAATCTCAAGTGGGGATTCGGTTTCAATATAGTAAAGACTGGAAAGCGTTTTCGGTTATTCCCATTAGGTATGGATACTATACCGGAAGGTTACGACTCCCCGGCAGATGTTGAGCCGGTAGTAGAACCAACCGACAATAGCGATCCTGTCACGATTGAAATGGAAGTACTTAGTGACGAACAACTTGATGCACTGCGGCATTTTATTCAACGTGCTCAATTGTTTGAGGGTAGACGTAACCCAGACAACCTTGGCGCACTCGGTGCTAATGAACAGACCGAGGAACAACAAGAATATACTGCTAGTAGACCAGATAGTATGTTTGATGTTTAATGATTCATCATCGGCACTGCGAGGTAGTACACTTCGCAGTGCTCATTGGAGAATCAGTAGACGATGATCCAAATAGTAGTAAACAATAAACAGTTGGCTGGAAACCAACAAGGAGGACAAAAATGAGTAATCAACTGAATGTATGTTCTGAATGCAATGGCGACTTGGATGAGTGTAGTTGTAACGATAATACATCTGTAGTCAACAACGGAACGGGCAGAAGTAGTGGTGACATTACTAACATAACATCGGCAATGATGGAAAGTAATGCCTACCCGGAAACAGTTGAGGAAGTACTTGACGATGAGATCAAGTATCGTCGTGGTGTTATCCCGGCACTGAAAGGATGGAAGTCCTTAAAGTTGTGGGGTAGTAAAACGAATCAGATGCGTCTCGATGGTCTCATAGTACTCGCTGAGCAACTTGCATCCTTGTATGACATTGCCGTGCCTACGGTAGTAGTCGACGGTATTGATCTGGATGCAATTATCAGGGACACTAAAATGAATCCGTCAGATAGTAGTAGTTATTCCCCCGGTAGTCATACGATTACCATGAGGGGCAACCTTTCCATTATTACTTTTTTACATGAGTTCGGTCATGCACTCGGGAAAAATGAAAAGAAAACGTGTAGGTGGTCAATCAATCTTTTCAAGAAAGTATTCCCGAAGCAGTACAACAAACTTGACCACAAACAGCACACGTTAGTACGGCAACGACCGAATGAGGATGCAATTAGTAATATATTGAATGGTTAATCATCATCGGCCCCACGAGGTAGTAATACTTCGTGGGGCTCATTGGAGATTAACTTTCGATAGTCGAAAGTAGTAGTAGTACTAAACACCAAACGGAGGACAGAAAATGAATGAGGAAAAAATCAGCAGAATCTTTGTCTATGGTACGCTCAAGGTAGGTCAAGTGAGATACTCGGCAGTGGAGCACTATGTAGTAAACGTTGATACGGCTATACTTCACAATGCCAAAATAATTGACCTTGGGCCTTTCCCAGCAATGGTTGAATGCGACAACGGTAGTTATGTAATCGGTGAACTTATGGAAGTAAACAACATAAAAGAAGTACTTCGCCAGTGTGATGCTATTGAGGGTTATAAAAAAGGAAGGAAAGACAATCTTTATAACCGGAAAGTAGTAACGATTAATGAGAAGAAGGCATACACCTACTTCTTTAGCCGTGTCAATCATATCAGCCTTGAAGAAAAACCGGTAGTAGAAGAATGGAAAGGAGAAAACAATGACAATGCCTAAGAAAAAGAAAAAGACCTTGAATCGGCTGAAGCGTGTTCGCAACGTAAAAGAATTAATTGCTGAAGGTCAGCAGTTGGGCGAACACATTAAGGACTTGACTGCTCGGTTTAATGAAGTAAAGGAAAAATTAAGAAGTCATGCTGAGTCAGTCAACAAACCACTTATCCGAGGACACAACCGGGCAGTGGTAGTAATTGAGGACGTTGATGCATTCGATCTTGATATTAGAAAGTACAAGAAAGCAGTTGCATCTACTAAGAAATTCCTTGACTCGGTGAATGTGTCAAACACCAAAGCAAGGGGAGTACTCGGGGATGAGCGATTTGAAAGGCTAGCAGTGAAAACTACTAAGACCTTTCATCGAGTATCATTCAAGACGATTGACGATCTTGAGTAGTACTTGAATCATCATAGGTTCCATGAGCTACGGTTCATGGGACTTATTGGAGATTCAATTACGTAAGTAGTAGTAGTAGTTGTTATTAACGGAGGTAGTATTAATTACTAACGTGGCTATTGCCACATAAGGAGGACAAAATGAGTAACTTCGTGACTTTGACTAAAGAGCAGTTCGAGGACTACTTGCCAGAAGACCGTGCTATAGTAGACGTGCCGAACTGCAAGGAATTTGTTTATCAAGTCCCGACTATCATCGACAGTATATCAGTCCGTATTTATAGTACTGTAGATGTTAGGACTAATACTTCTCGGCGTATTGGTAGTGATGCCATTCGGGTAGTATACTGGGATACTGAAAACAACCGACCTATAGGCAAGGGCAAAAAGATACTTCGTGTTGAGGGCGCTACTTCTATAGGCGACCGTCTCAATGCTCGTATTACTAAGTTGAATGAGGAAGTAGGTGGTATTGAAGTAATCGACTTCGATTACGTTCATGCTGTACTATCTCATGATGCTGTGAACTGGATGGACTTTTGTACTTCCCTGCGTGAGCAGTTGGAAGAAAGAAGTAACCTGACAGATAAGCAATTAACGTGGATACTTGGTGATAGTAATCCAAAGGGCAAGCCGACGATGGAAGCCAAAGTACTAAAGGCCGATCCTTATTTTAAGGATGAGTGGGTCAACAGTGCTGAAGAAGATAACGTTGTTAGTACTCCCGAACCCGAACCGGTAGTAGTGGAAGATCCCATTGCGGTAGCAGTGGAACCGGTAGTAAATGAGTATAGCGGTAAGTTGGTGAAAACTAAAACGTATAAACCGCATAAGTACTTGTTTAAAGAATTTAACCCGGTGCAATCGGAAGTACTACCTTACGCCAAAAAGAACTGTAATATGGTAATCGGCGCGAATACTTCTGCTGGAAAAACGATATGCGCGGAGTTCCTTATGGATGCGGTACTGGCGAAGGGCAAACGTGTTATCTACCTTTCACCACTGAAGTCATTGACTCAGGAGAAGTACATAGACTGGAAACAACGGTACTATGATCAAAACATTACTATACTAACTGGCGACTACACCCTTTCGGAAGCCCGGAAGGCTGAACTTGCTGAAGCAAATATTATAGTAATGACTTCTGAGATGTGTGATTCACGTACCCGACGTATGCAATCAGAGAACAACTTCTGGTTGAAGCAAGTCGGGTTAGTAGTAGTTGACGAAAGTCATATACTAACTACTGAACGCGGTCATGCAGTTGAAGCCGGTATTATGAGGTTTACTTCTATCAACAAAAAAGCCCGTATCCTATTTCTGTCTGCTACCATGCCGAACTGTGATGAGTTGGCAACTTGGCTAACTCGATTAAATGATAAGGCAACGGAAGTAGTTTATTCCACATGGCGACCGGTAGTACTCGATATTAATTATATTGACTACACACCGGCCACTTATGAAAGTGGGCAGGAAGATTACTGGGGAACGCAAGCCATTAAGTTGAACAAAGCAATAGGTATAGCAATGAGTAAACCAGAAGAAAAGTACTTAATTTTCGTGCATGATAAAGGCACGGGAAGGCGTATTGTCAAAGCATTACAGACGGAAGGTGAAGACGCCTTCTTTCATAATGCTGATCTTGACGTTGAACAACGGATGGAAGTAGAACAGAAATTTGAAGACCGGCACAACGGTATTAGGGTGCTGGTAAGTACTTCAACCTTGGCATGGGGGCGCAACTTGCCTGCCCGTAACGTTGTAGTAGTCGGAATCCACCGTGGTATAAACGAAGTAGACGAACTTGATATAATTCAGATGTGTGGACGTGCCGGGCGATATGGTATTGATGATAAAGGTTTTGTGTCAATACTTCTTCCGGTACATAGTAAACACGAATGGATTAATAAGTTCGAAAATCCTAGGCCGGTCAAGTCGGTATTAGATAAGTACATTCACTTTCATGCTATTGCGGAGATTGAAACAAAAACAATCCAAGATAGTAGATCATTAGTAGAATGGCATAGTAGAAGTTTAGCTTCCCTTCAGTCAGTTGCACCTATGACTATTGATGAGGCTGAAGATCATTTAAACAACTACAGCGCTATGGAAATGATCGAGGGTGACGGTATTAGAATTAGTCCTACCGGTCTAGGCCGAGTTTGTGCATGGCTGTACTTCAATCCCGTTGATGTATATAAGTGGTTTCAGAATTTCGATAAGATGTTTAATATCGAAGGCCGCAACATTGATGAGGAAGTACTTCTAGCATGGGCAATAGGTGATATCCCAGCAAATAACATGGGCTATATACCTAAACCGATAGTAGGAGAAGCCGACGACTTTAGTAGTAGATTAATTTACGACTATGGTATTAGGCCAACTGAGGGAGTAATCGGTGCAATGGCGTTGTATCATGCTATTACCGGAAGCAAGAAAGTACCGGATGCATTAAAAAGTATTCAGCGTCAGTTAACATGGGATATTGAGCGGATCAATCAAGCGTTGTCTTTAATCGATTCGCAGTATGCTCACTGGCAGAAAAAACCAATGTGGGCAGTACTTCCCCAGCGTGTCAAGTACGGTGTGTCTGCTGAAGTAGCAGTACTCACTAGAATTGATCAGGTGGGTGGTGCTCGGGCAGTCAAACTGTATGATAATGGATTTACTACCATTGAGGAAATTGCAGGGTCTACTATTAAAAATCTTTGCAAGGTATTGAGTCCAGCATTTGCCAAGAAAGTCAAGGCTAGCGCAAATAATATCATTAGTAGTTAAATCATCATCGGCCCCTTGAGGTAGTAGTACTTCAAGGGGCTCATTGGAGATTTAACCATTGTGGTTAAAAGTAAGTAAACCAAAAGGAGGACATCATGAGCATGAGGAAAAGTGTTACCGTAACTCATTATCCTGAGCACCGGGGTAAAAACGACCGCAGAAAAGTCAACTGCTTCATTGTAGTTGACCGTCGAAAAAACCCGGCTTGTAGAAGACGGATGAGCGAGATCGAATTAGAAATTAAACGCGCTTCTAGGGTAGTAAAGTTTCTGCCCAACTACTACACTGTTTAGGAAGGAGGACAAAATGGCATTAGTAAACAGAAGACTAGTAACTGGAACTCACTACTTTGTTTCTATAGGTGCCGCCGTGAACTACTATTCAACAAACAACTCACACTGCAGATTGTCTGAGTTGGTTGCATTAGTAGAACAAAAGATTGATGAGAAAGATATATGTATTGCTTGCCCGATATCAAAAAGCAATGCCGAGTACTACGCCTTGGATAAGAAAGAAGGCCGGTACTTTCATATATCGGAGCCGGTATTTAGAAGTAGACCTCATTCACTCGCAAGCCAATTATAGGAGGTGACGACGATGAAAAGCAAACCAGTTACAGGTAAGTACTCACACAAAGCGTATAAGTGCACTAACTGCAAGAACGAACGGGAGACCGGTACTAACCACTGGGGATTTATTTATGATGTATGCCCGGTGTGTGGTAGTACTGAACATGAATGCATTGAGGAAGTACCCGAAGGGTACGGCATTCCTGATAAGTGGAAACGTATTATGCTTGGAGATGTGTGTAACTTCATTGCCGGTAAGTGCTATGCAGATCAAATAGTAAAAGAAATGGACGACTAGGAGGTAGTAATATGGGTTGGCAGATGCAGATCAAAACACCTAATACTAATCATAAGTGGCTTAGTATTAGGCCGAGCGGTAAGGATGCGAAGCCTTATGAGTACGATACAAAAGAAGAAGCCGAGAAGATGTTGGATATTTGCTACCGAGAAGTAGCAAGGGGTTTCTTTGATAATTGCTTCGTAAGGGTAGTAAAAGTAGTTCTAGTTTAATCATCATCGGCCCTGTGAGCGAAAGTTCGCAGGGCTCATTGGAGATTGAACTTAGTAAGTAATAATAACTACTAACAATGGAGGTAGTATGAAAAAATTAGATCGGGAGGACGTTAAAGTTAAGTACTCAACTTTATTTTGTAAGTACTGCTATTGGTATAGGAAAGCATCAGACCGGGACTTAAAAAAGTTAATACGACTATGCCCACGAAGAAAAAAGAAGTGGATAGGCGCAGATAATAAGGCCTGTAAAAGGTTCCGGGTATCAAAGTGGTTTTGGTGCGAGACTTATAACTACTGGCTGACACTCAATGAGTGTGAAAGTAGACGAGAATCATTACTTACTAATTTAAAGTGCAATAACTGTAAACGTCAAATGTTTCAAGTAGACCGAGTTATCAGGTTTGCAGAAACAACTGCTAAACTCCCAAAAATAAAGAAGTTAGAACGCAAGCCAAAAAGTAAACGAGTACTAAAAAAATTGAAGAAAACAAGTAAAAAGAAACGAATACTAAAAAGGAGGACAAAATGACATTTGAAAAATTAGAAATTAGAAGTAGTACTGAATCCGCATTTCTAGCATTCGCTAAGTACTTCATCGTTTTTATTTTTGGAGTGGGCTTTGGTTACTATTGGGCGTTCAATGCTTACGGCATAGGAGGCTAATATATGAGAACATTGAAAAGGTCTACTATCAGAAATTTGAAACAAACACCTACTACTAAAAGGGATCGAACTAAAAAAGGAGACATAGTACAAGCCTGTGTTATTATCTATGGTGAGTACGTTCAATGCACCGATGATCTTTTACCAGACGACCGGCCCAACCCTGAGCAATGCGCGGTAAAAAATGATTTATATTCAAAACTTTCTGACGATGCAAAAGAAGTGCTAACTACCATTTTTAATGCCCCTAAAGAATTTGTGGATGCATGTATATCCCCAAAGGATGGACGTTACCGAGCATTTAAGGGAGACCGTTCTTATTATATAAGAAAGTTCTTTCGTAAAAAATGGAGAAGTAGATTGAAGGTAAAAAGCACCTTCGAAGAAGTAGAAAAATACCTGCAAAAAATTAAATAACGATTTGCCGGTAAAGTGTGGTATAATGAATGCATGAAACCAATAATCGAAATATTAGACGCCGTTCATTGCCGTGCCGATAAAACCTTACGGTTGGAAATTTACAACTCCTTATCTTATAAGGACGTAAATTTCCAGCCTGCAAGGTTCGGTACTAAAAGTAAAGTCCAGACCAGATCTTTTATTGATCGCCGCTCCGGTTTATTCTTGACCGGACTACTACCACGAGTACAAACCTTTCTTACTAACCGCAAAATCAAATTCAAAACAACTAAATCCCCTATCGAAAAAGTGCAGACAAGTAAGTATAGCATGAAAGCAGTCCTGCGCCCATACCAAAAAACCGCACTACAAGAAATCCTATCCAAGCAAAGGGGAGTAGTAAAAGCCCCTACCGGCAGTGGCAAGACCATTATAGTACTTGCCGCCTGTTCGGTCTTCCGTGATTACCGTATACTATTCCTGTGTCACACAAAAGACCTACTACAACAAACGACCGATGAAGCAAAAAAGTACTTGCCAGAAATGCGCTTGCAGATCATTGGTGGCGGTATGTCAAAGGAGTTCGATGAGGATGCTGATATAGTACTTGCTACTATTCAATCATTCGCAAAGATACCACCCGAAAACTATATGGACTACTTCGGCGCTATTATAGTTGATGAATGCCACCACGTAAACGACAGGGATAGTCAATTTGGTATAGTATTACAACATTGTATTGCTCCGGTTAAGTTAGGGTTCACTGCTACCCTGCCCGAAAAGACAAAAGATAAGTTAGCATTAGAAGGGATCATAGGCCCGATATTGAGTGAGTACTCCACTACAGATGGTATTAAAGATGGATTCCTTGCCACTCCTAAAATCACAATGATACCTATCCCGACAACTCAATCAATTTCACTCAATCGAAAGTATAAGGATATATATAAGGAGGGCATAGTAAATAACCGACTAAGAAATGGTAGGATCATACAGGCGACCGGCGACCGGGTAGCAAACGGCAAGTCGGTATTGATCATGGTAAAAGAAGTAGAACATGGCGATATCATACACGACCTACTAAAGAAGTCAAAGATCAAATCCGTTTTCATTTGGGGATCGACAAAAGGGGAGCAAAGAAAAGAAACAAAGATGGCCTTATCGAATAAAAAAATAAAGGTAGTAATCAGCACGACGATCTGGCGTGAGGGGATCAACATACCTTCTTTAGATGTAGTATTGAATGCCTGCGGCGGTAAGTCGGAAGTAATGACTTTGCAGGCCATAGGCCGAGGATTCCGTACTGCCAAGGGTAAAGATAGTGTTGAATTGATTGACTTCCTTGACCCATATAGATACTTAGCAGAGCATTGCATACAACGACTAAACATCTACTATAAGGAAAAATGGATATGAGTTTTAAGATCATGGGCAGGCGTACTAACCCAAAAGGCATAACCGGTGAGTGGGGATTGATGGAAGTAAACCATATTACAGAATATGATACAATGAAAGAAGCTACTCAGATAGCACTTGAAGTACTTGAGTTTAAAAAGCCCGGTCTCATATTCGATGAAAAATTGGAGTTTAAAGTAGTATAATGGATATAATAGAATTTCTAGAAGAACATGATATTGAGTACTACACCGAAGGGAAGAACATTTCTCCTGGATGGGTAGGGATTCAATGTCCATTCTGTGATGATCAAAGCAACCATGCCGGTGTGTCACCTGACGCAACTAAGTTTAGTTGTTGGAAGTGCGGCGAGTCAGGGAAGTTGTACCGTCTGATAGCAGAACTAATAGACGTGGACAACTCCACTGCTTGGAACATTGCAAAGACGATAGGGCAGGACACTTTAGGTAGTACTTATGTGTCCTCCGAAAGTACTACTGCCTCCACACTGGATAGGCCAGTGAAAGGTGTCCTGCCCAAATCGTCTACTTCTGAATTTCCAAAGATTCATAAACGGTATATAGCAAGCAGACGATTCGGATTGAAGCATTTAAAAAGGGAGTACAAAATAAAAGCAGTGCATACCATTGGTAGGTATAGGTTCCGTATAATCATACCTTACTTTTTAGATGGAGAACTAATAAACTATATTGCCCGTGATGTTACAGGTAGATCAGAAAAGAAGTACATCGCTTGCTCAAATAGCAAAGCGGTATTACCGATAAAAAGCACGTTTTATAATATTGACCGGGTGAAACGTGATGCCATAATAGTAGAAGGTGTCACGGACGTATGGGCCATTGGTACAGGCGCTATTGCAGCGTCTGGCTCACTAATAACAAATGAACAGCTAGTACTACTAAAAGAGAAGGGGGTGAAAAAGGCATACCTAGTATTTGATGAGGATGCAGCAGAAAAAGTAGATCGATATGCAAATAAGTTATCTGCTATATTGGACGTGGAAATAGTAGAACTAGAAAATGGAGATCCTGCAGAACAAGAACCGCAAGTCATTCACGAAATAAGAGGACTACTATTATGAGTATAGACGGACTCAATGGTATTACGGTGGGTGGGAAGCCGGTTGCTAAGTACATTGTCGAAAAGGAAGTAGAGAAAAAGACAATGGAAGCACAAGCCGACTTCGACCAAAAGAAAAGCCGATCAAGAAAAGGATTGGAGAATTACCCTAAGACGAGAATAAAAAGTAAGAACACTTCAAAAAGTGGTAGTGCTACTTTTCTTCCTCGTCGCCAAATTAACCGTGAATATTGGAGGAACAACATGGATACATCAAGCATTGTAAAAATGATTATTGCTATACTATTAAAAGGTGAGAAGTACACTATTATTGACGTATTTAAAATCATAAAAACAGAGATAGGTAGTACTGCAGATTCTGCTATGAAGTACACTAAAATAAGAAAAAGCGATATTTCCTCCAGGTTTTCTCATATGAAAAAATCTGAATTAGGAGCACTAATGATTAAAGAAAATATTAGTGCTACCAGCAGGCCAGTGTATATGTGGTCTTTCTGTTCCGGGGCATTAGATATGCTACCCGAAGAACTTATCGGATTGTATAGAAAAAGAAGCAATGACTACACCTTATTTAAACTGACCGACAAGTACCCGTGGATATCCACATGGCTAAAGGAGATCAAGTGGGCCGAAGTACATACACCAAAAAAGGCAGTACTACCTCATAAAAAAGATAAAACTACTATTTCCAATAAGATTAATGAAGACACCATAGTAAAAGTAATTGCTACTGATGAAGGAGCCAAAACTATCACTGACCTTATTGAGGATGCAATTAGTAGTACATTGGGAGTAAACGTAAAAATCGATTTTAATGTAAAAATTCGATTCGGACTACTACCTGAAATTGTTGATAATAAAAATGGTTGACATATTTTTTTGGGATTGATATTATATTGATTATTGATTTTGTTTCAAGGTGGATGGGAGACCGCCTCACACACAGTATCAATGACGAGACATAATAGTTAGTATATATAGCCCTTTAAGGCCTTAGTGATGGAGACAAAAACTACGTAGTAGTTATCTCCTTTATGTCTTGTCAATGTGTGTCTCCATCACTAAGGCCTTAAGGGGTTTTTTATTGCTCACTATCTCCACTTTTTATTACTCTAATTGGATGGGTAAATGACCCACCGAAATACTCTAACCGGCAGGTACATAAATCAACACTTAAAAAAGGTAGTAGTATATGGCCACTAAAATAAATTTAGAAACAAACATTGAACGGTTCTATCACTACTTATGTATGTTATTAAAAAATGAGTCATTCCAAGAAGAAGCAAAAAGTAATGGTGGATTCTTTCGTGAGCACCATAAGATAACAACAGACCTTAACATATCAAGGAAAACACAGTACAACATCACAAAGCAATTAGTAGAACTTGGATTTTTGAAAATAGGCAAAAGGAGAATGGGACGAAAGATCAGTAAGACGTTTACTATTTTGACTCCTGATTACCCATCCAATTACCCATCCAATTACCCATCCAATTACCCATCCCATATATATATAGAGAAACTAATATACATTTATACATCATTCTTTCCTCATTCTTCGGAAAGAATTGCCGTGACCGGCAAAGGTCGTAAACTCCGTAGATCTTCAAAACTACGTAGTAAACTAAAACAAACTACCGTTGACAATTCAAGATGGGTTGACTATATTTTTGATCATTGGTGCTCCAAAGGTAAACCATTGACTGCTCATCAACGTGGAACCGACTTGTATGAAAAGATAGTAAACCAAATCAAGAAGGCATTGAAACTCCATAACCGGAAGGAAATTACTCAACGTATTGATACCTACTTCTGGCTTCTCACTGCTACCGACCTAAAATCTCGAGTCCCATTCAAACCAGCAGGTCTTATTGTTTCCCTTGCCGAGTTCTTTTACTTCTCCGCAGAAACCAAAGGTAGACCTGGCTTTACGTTTGATGGTATTGAGTCGTGGTTCGATGAGTGCGGTAAGTCAAGGGGGGACCTGATAGGGAAGTACTACCGCGGTAACCTAAAGTTAGCAAAACAACTATCAAAAGCGATAAGGCAACAAACTGGTATTGAGCCAAGTATAGTTAAAATGATGCAAGTATCCGGTCGGTACATGCAAATTATAAATAAGTACAAGACCCGACTTAGAAAGAATACTAACCCCTTTCTTGACTTCATTCAAATCATACGTATTGCGGAGTTCGAGGATATGAAGTATATCGGACAAAGGGAGTATGATGCTTTTGAAGAAAAGATCCGAACTACTATGTTAGTAAAGTCAACTCCGGAACCAGAAACTATAATGAGGAAACTTGTTAGGAGTAGTGAAGATCATACTTACACTCCTACATGGGAGAAGTAGATGGCAAAACGAAAGCGCCGAACCCTCCGCAGAAGATCAGTTGATAGTACTATTGAAAAACTACTTGTCACCGGACTTATTATGTCAAGGGAGTTCATGTTAGAAATATATGATCAAGTTGACCCCCGACTATTTAAAATGGAGTTCGCTGGTATTGTTGCCCAGTGGTGCAAAGATCACTACCGAGAATATAGTATCGTACCCAAAGAAAAGATAGAAGAAATATTTGAAGTAAAAAAAGAACAAGGACTACTACCAGCAACCGCTACAATAATTGAGACTTTCCTTTCTGGCCTTTCCGAAGTTTATGAATCCCAAGATCAAATAAATGTGGAGTATTTAATAGATGAGGGCAGGATTTACTTTGCTAACCGTGCTATTGATGTACTTGCTGAAGATATAACTCGGTTAAGTCGTGCCGGTAAACACGACCGAGCACAGAAGTTAATAAAAGTATTCGTCAATGATGGAATGACTATTAATAGTACTGACAGGCTAGAAGATTCACTTACTAATGAAATGATCAATCTCCACGGGCCTGAGGAAGATGAAAACGACTACTTATTCTGGCACAATGAAGGTAGATCGGCACTAGGTCAACTATATGGGAAGTTAAAATGTGGCTATCTTGCCGGTATACTTGCTCCAATGAAAAGAGGCAAGACGTGGTTCCTAGATAACTTCGCTATTGATGCCGTCTATCAAGGACTTACGGTATATAAGTTCTCTTTGGAAATGCCGCAAACTCAGCAAGTAAGTAGATTGTTTCAATCGATAACCGGTTTCACGGACGATGGAAAAAAAGTAGTGCTCCCCTGCTTTGATTGCTGGCATAATCAAGATGGTAGTTGTCGAAAGGACGAGCGCACTAGTGACGTGAAGTTAATAATAGGATATGATGAGGAGACTAGTAAACCACTATATCCTGAGTTCAAACCACGGATGAGATATAAGACGTGTACTGCTTGCCGGTCGAATGGTACAGACGACTACTTACCCTCCACGTGGTTCTTTGCCGAGAATACTAAAAGTAAAACTATTACTAAAATGCGGAAGACAGTAAAGCAGTTCAAGGCGCATGGGAGTGGTGGTCGTATATATACTAAGGCCTTCAAATTTGATGGTACTATATCAAACATAAAAGGAGACATTGAATATGCAATAGCTAATGGAGCGAAGAGACCGCATATAATAATAGTTGACTATGCGGATATTATACAAGTTGACCGGTCAGAAATATTTGGCAATAATGATCGGGCGACTTTTGACTATGTATGGAAGTCATTAAAACGTATGGCAATGGAATATGATTGTATAGTACTAACTGCAACTCAAGGTAATCGTAAATCTTTCCTACAAGATAGCCTGAATGAAACGAACGTTTCCGAGGACGTGCGGAAGTTGGCTCATTGCGACGTTATGTGGGCTCTCAACCAAAAGCCTGAGGAGTACAAACATGGTATTATTCGGGTTAGTACACTACTTCACCGACACGCCAGAAAAAGTACTGATACCCAAGTAGTGGTACTTCAAGCACTTGACATAGGAGCCACCGAACTTGACTCCGAGTGGATGTTTGAAGGAGACAATTTATTTTAAAATAAAAAAGATTAAGTCTCGATTTGCCATAATAGTGTGGTATAATGAGATCAGGAAACAATGGGAAAGGGCAGATATGCCGCCATTGTAACAACTAACCTTTATTCCTATAGGAGGAAAATTATGGACTTGGCAAATGTAAATTTCAACGAACTGAAATCATCTTGTAAATCATTGAACGACTCTGGTCTGCTGAAAAAGAAGATCAAATTGATTGGACTCAAAAAAGGTAAACTAGTGGAGACTTTCATCAACGAGGTAGAGAAGTTGGACGATCAAGGGTTGACCGATGATATACCCGAGGATGCATTCGACTTCTACAATGGTCTTTCTGAATCTGATAAAGAGGAAGAAATAGACGATGACGATGATGATGCCGCCGATGATGAAGACGATGATGAAGACGATGACGATGAAGACGATGATGATGATGACGATGAAGAACGTCGGGAAGAAGATGACGATGACGATGACGATGACGATGACGACGATGATGATGACGATGAAGACGACGATGATGATGACGATGATGACGAGGTAGTACTCTCTGATATGTCGCCAAAAGAACTCAAGGCCTACGCCAAGGAAAACGATATCAAATTACCGAAGGTCACGAAAAAGAATCTTAAGAAGATGGTAAAGAAAGTAGAAGCCGGTATTGAGAAAGCCGCCGCGGCCGCCGCCAAAAAATCCAAGAAGAAAAAAGGAAAGAAAGGCGGTAAGAAAGAGAAGGAAGTAAAGGCCGAAAAGAAAACCCGTGAACGAGTCGCATCCGTCAAAATGTCCTGCAAAGTAGATGGTGATCGTTTCCGTATTGGATTCGATGATGGTAGCAAGAAGAAGGCATACAAAATGCCTGATAAAAAGACCGACAAAAAGAAATTGAAGATAGTCATTAAAAAGGCCGTTGACTTTGCCAAAGAAAAAGGCGCAACCGATGGACAGGTCAAAGCGGTTCGCAAGGCATTTACCAAGGCCGGTTGGTACATGACCAAGTAATTCAACCACTACCGGTAAAATACCATTACTACATTGCCCGCTCCCTAATAAAAGGGAGCGGGCATTCGCATTCTTACTATAGAGGTAGTAGATGAAAATTACTACAGGCAAGATCTTCCGTGGCAACTGTATTGATACCGCAAGTAAAATCAAGGCCAGTACTATTCAAACTGTTGTTACTTCTCCCCCGTATTGGAAGTTAAGGGATTACGACCTAGACGATGAGTCGGCAGAAGGCGAGTTAGGACAGGAGCCGACACCTACCGAGTATATAAACCACCTAGTAGAACTATTCGAAGCAATCAAACCGGCACTCCGAAATGATGGTACTGTATGGCTGAACCTAGGAGACTGCTACAATGGATCAGGTGGGCTAGGCGGTGACTTCTCCCCGTCAGGAAAACGGCCAACCTCCGGGCGAGTGTTGAAAAGAAAGAAGTCAGCCGCCCGGAACATACCTACTTTAAAGCAAACCGACCTAGTAGGAATACCATGGATGACCGCCCTTGCTATGAGGGAAGCCGGGTGGTACTTACGATCAGATGTTATCTGGAGTAAAACTACTTTTATGCCGAACCCAGTGAGTAGTCGCCCGATGAGTTCACACGAGCATATCTTTTTATTTTCGAAAACCCAGAACTACTACTATGATCAGTATTCTATATTGACTCCCCGTGGCACCTTCCCTCGTGACGTTTGGAGTATGGGAAACAAGAAGGAGAAAAACCTAAAGCACTTTGCTACTTTTCCGTTGGAACTCCCATTACGTTGTATTAAGGCGACTACTTCCGAGCATGGTAGTTGTGTCAAGTGTGGAACACCATACAAACGAAAGATAAAAGTGATCAAACGTAAAAACGAGAAAACAGTAGATGAGGAAAAAGTAAAAGGGAAAGGCACCATGCACGGTACAATAACACCGCCGAGTGGTGCGGCTAACTATGCCGGGATTAATTACCGGGAGACGACTGGATGGGAGAAGCAGTGTGATTGTAGAACAAATAAAGTAAAGCCCTGCCGAGTGCTAGACCCTTTCATGGGTAGTGGTACTACTGCAGTTGCGGCTGAACGACTACACCGCCACTGGGTAGGACTGGAGTTATACAAGACTAACTGCCGTATTATAAAGGATCGGGTGAAGGCCGAGATAGTAGGAGCCGATTACATGGCTCCTGAAAAGAAGGCATTAGTAAAGAAGATCGGATTCGGTATAAGTAAACGAACATAGGATGACACCATGATTGATAATTTTGACAGTGGCAAGTATAGTTTCCTGAGTAATTTCTATAATAGTGAAGTCAAATATAAAGACAAGGTATATCTTACTAGTGAACATATGTTTCATGCCTTCAAAACAAAAGACAAAGACGAAAGGGATTGGGTAGTAAACGCTCCCGATCCAGGCACTGCTAAGTCCCGAGGTAGACGAGTTAAAATGAGAAGTGATTGGAAAAAAGTTAGATTTCTCATAATGAATAAAGCCGTCTCCTTAAAGTTCGAACAGAACCCACGGATAGCAAAACTACTCATGGACACAGGAAATGAATTACTTATTGAAGGAAACTCATGGCACGACAACATCTGGGGGAGATTGCTATTGTGCAAGATGCATTAATATTAAAGGCCAAAACTTTCTAGGTAAAATAATAATGGAAGTAAGGGACAAATTAAGGAGGTAGTTATGGATTGCGGAGAACTTTCGACATTGATACTAAAAGTATTGCGACCATTGGAAGATGCCCGGACAGATGACTTCTACAAGTATGTCATCTTTACTAAAGACGGTATTGTATCTTACAATGATCGAATCTGCGTTTACATTAAGTACAAGTCAGACCTTGAGTGTGTCCTGCCAGCAAAAAAGTTTTATGCCGTATTGCCGAAGACCGGCGAAGCCGAGATCAAAGTAGTAGGTAGTAAACTAGTAATGAAGACCCCACGTACTACGGCGAAAGTTAACACCGTGGATGCCCCGGATCTTATTGACTCCATAAAATCAATGAAGTTAAAAAAGAAAAGGAACTGGGAAGTACTACCTGAGGACTTTATGAAGGCCATGAATATGTGCTATCCTTCCGCAAGTAAAGAAATGAATGAGCCTGCAATGACTTGTGTGAGCATTAGCGACGATGTAGTAGTCGCTACAGATGATGTAAGGATAAGTGAATATAAAATGGAGTCGGGTATTGATCAGGAAATACTCATACCAGCAAAGACCGTGAGTGAGTTAGTAATGTATGACAATCTTACTCACTTCTGCGTTTTCGGAAACTGGATCTACTTCACCGATAGCACAAAGTCCCGAAAGTTTTGCGCTCGTATTGTAGATGCGGAGTTAGGCGAGCATACCGAGAACTTCGATTTTAAAGTAGTAAACACTTTGAAACTTCCGGTACAGGAAACCGTGGAAGCCGTGCGGTACGTGGCTCCTATGGCAGTAGAAGATGAGCATGGATATCCGTGGATGAAAATGACTGCCAAAAAGAAGATGATTACCTTTACTACTAATGACCCGAATGCCGGGGAAGCCTCGTCAACCGTGAAATTGCGTAGTAAGGTAAAGAAAAGTTCGACTATATACATCAATCCGGGGTTTTTGACCCATATAATTAGGGATGCCCACACGATGGAAATAGGAGTTGATCGGGCAAAGTTCAAAACAGACAACTTCACTCACCTAGTAGCACTTATGAAGGAGGAAGGTTATGCCGTTGATTAAGATGGTATTGAAAAAAGATATAGTAATCCCTGCCGGTACGGAGTTCAGCCCAGTGCCGCCGTACAGCACTACCGAACATGGAGAAGATGTTTATGAGCATACTATGGGAGTTACTAATGACTCATTTGGACAGTTGTACTACTACATGGACGGTGAAAAAAATGAAGATGGACTCATACTAGATAAGGATCTTTCTGAATGGTTTGAGGAGGTGCCGATATGAGTAGTAGATCTATTCCAAAGGAAATGATGCACAACACTTGCAAGATGGGGCAACAGGAGAAGTGCTGCCGGTATATGTTAGTAGAGCCAGATGAGGGCATTATTTGTGCCAAGCATGATAAGTACTTCGGCCCAGTACTAAAAGCCAAAGATGATATGGTAGCAAAGGCTGATAATTGTGAGGGGTTAAGATGAAAGGATTTTTTAGTAAAAAAGAAGTAAAACGAAGCAAGCCTGGTAGGGAAAACTTGTCGCCATGTGAAAGATGCAAACTTCATGATCACTGCGAAAATCCTTATATGATAGTACAAGGGGAAGGGCGAAGTGGAGTACTTATTATTGGTGAGTCACCAGACACAGAAGATGATAGTACTAATATATCTTTTACTGGCGAAGCCGGGCAAATGCTCAGGGAAAAGCTACAACGATATGAACTCAATCTTGATATTGACTTCTGGAGAATCAATGCAATTAATTGTGTACGCAAAGGAAAGAATATAACCCGAAAACAAATTAAATGTTGCCGGGAGTACTATGTTAATGAATTGATTGCCCGGTTAAAGCCAAGAATGATATGGCTCCTAGGTGGCGCGGCTGTTGAATCTATCTATGCCGACCGGTTCAGCAACTTGGGTATTAGTAGATGGAGAGGACTACTTATTCCAGATAAGAAGTGGAATACATGGATAGTACCTATGTATAACCCAACCTTTCTACTACGCACAAAGAAGAAGACAAAACGTGGATATGTTTACTACGATAAAAATGTGGAGTCAGTTATTGATCGGGATCTGGAGCAAGCAGTCGAGTGGTTAGAGGAAAACTTTGATCGACCCGAGTTCCCAGACTACACCGACAAAGTAAAGTTAGTAACGAAAATAAAACCACTACTAAAGCACTTCCGTATTATGCGAAAAAGTTCTACCACAAAAAAGATTGTAACTGCCTTTGACTTCGAAACATCAGGCCTTAAACCGTTTCAACCTATCAATAAAATATGGTGCATGAGTATTGCTTATGCCGGGAAGTCCTTTTCGTTTCCTATTGACTATGAGAATTGGAGCAACAGCGAATATGAAAAGGTAGTAAACGAAGTCAACGGATATCTCAGAAATCAAAAGATCAAAAAAGTAGCACATAACTTAAAGTTTGAAGATATGTGGAGTCGTATTTACTTCAAGCAAAGAAAGATCATGGGTTGGTTGTGGTGCAGTATGAATGCCGCCCATATTATCGATGCTCGTAAGTTCTTTACTGGACTCAAATTTCAATCCTTTCTTTACTTCGGTATTGAAGGATATGAAAGTAAAATCAAACCTTTTATGAAGACCCGGCCCGGTTCATTTATCAACCGATTAAATGAAGTACCCCTACCTGATTTACTCATGTATTGTGGGCTCGATGCTTTACTTACTCGAAAACTATACTTCCTACAGAAAAAAGCAATCAACAGCGATTCAGAATTGAAGAAGGCATACGCCCTAACCCATAAAGGACTACTTGCTTTTTCAGACACACAACTTCGTGGATTCCCGGTTGATGAGATATACTACATGGAAGAAGAAATATCCATCGGTGAGAAAATGGATACTATAGAAGATAGGTTAATGAATAGCAAGCCAGCCAGACAGTTCTTTAAGAAGTTCAAACGAAGAATAAATCTTGATTCAACAAAAGACCTTATACTTCTTTTTAAAAATATTGTCAAGATAAAGTTAGAGAAGAAAACGGAGAAGGGCAATATTCAAATGACTGCCGAGGTATTAGAAAATATGAATAATGCCTTTGCCAAGCGATTAGTAAGTCTTCGGAAGTTAAAGAAATTAAAGAATACTTATATGAAACAAATCACTCAAGAAATTAGTGGTGGTCATATACACGCATTCATTGACTTACATATTCCCCGATCATACCGTAGTAGTTCAAATGGTCCTAATTTACAAAACGTGCCGACACGTGAGGAAGAAGCAAAGAAGTCAACTCGGTCAGGGTTCAAACCGGAACACGGTTGTAAACTACTATTCGGTGATTATGGAAGTCAGGAAGTCCGTATTATCGGGTGCTATACTAAAGATGAGAATCTGCTGGAGTACTTACACGATGAGACAACCGATATGCATCGAGATCAGGCTAAGAATATTTTCGTATTGAATAACGATACCATTACTAAGGAACTTCGTTTCTATACTAAAAATCAATTTGTCTTCCCAGAGTTCTATGGTTCATATTATGTTAGTTGTGCAAGGAATATATATCACTTATGCATGGATATGGAAACCGGTGAAGGTGTGCCGGTATGGGAACACCTAGCCGACAAGGGCATAATGGATGATAAGTATGACTATGAAGGTTTTGAACAACACGTAAAAGAAGTAGAGCAGGAATTTTGGAATACTTTCCCCGGTGTGAGGGAGTGGCAAAATGAAGGTATTGCTTTTTATCAGCAACACGGATATGTAGAGACAATGTTTGGGCATAGGCGCGGTGGACTACTAACTCCTAATAAAATTATTAATACACCTATTCAAGCAACGGCGTTTCATTGCCTGTTGTGGTCATACATTAAATTGAATGATATCGCCAAACGGCGGTATAGAAGTAGACCGATTTTCCAGATACATGATGAGATCGTTTGGAACCTTTACCCGGATGAAGAAAAAGAAGTAATCAGAAAAATGCGGTACATAATGGAACGAAAAATAAGAAGTGAATATGACTTCCTTATCGTGCCGTTAGAATGTGAAGTAGAAATTACTGATGTAGATCAATCATGGTACACAAAATTTAAATATAAGGAGGATGCATGAAAGTAGTAGAAGCAATAGATTTATTAGTCGGGGTAGGTATGACACAAGCAGTAGATCTTAAAATGCAATTAGAAAAGCGTATCGATTTAGATGTAGTATCACGGCGCAAAATTAAAAAGTTTTCAAACCGATTAGAAGTAGCAGCCAAAATCATGCATAAATATAGGCTGGACACTTTCGGGAAAGGAGAAGTAAATGTCACTGATAACAAAGTATAGGCCCGAGGATTTTGATGAAGTATACGGCAATGACTCGATGCTTGACTCATTGAAAAGTGCGATATTGAATGAAGACCGACGACCGAGTACTTATCTTCTTCACGGGCCAAGTGGATGCGGAAAGACAACCCTTGCACGGATCATTAGTAATTACTTAGGGTGCAAGAAACCAAAGGAGTACAACATATCAGACACCCGTGGTATTGATGCCGCTCGGTCGATCATCGAGAAGGTATGGTATCACACTTTCGGAGTTGCCCGAGTGATAATACTTAATGAATGCCACATGGCGACAAAAGAATTTCAAAATGCGGTATTGGAAGTACTCGAAGAACCACCACCGCAAACGTACTTTATCTTATGTACTACCGAACCAGAGAAGTTGCTCAAGACAATCTTAACCAGATGCACTCAATTTCAAGTATCTACGTTGACTACTAAAATGATGAGGGCACTCATTGCTGATGTTGCTGATGCTGAGGAAGTAGAACTAGACCCAGACACCATTGGTACTATAGCAAAGGCGGCTGAAGGTTCGCCCCGATCTGGACTATCAATACTTTCGAAGATAATCAATTTAGATGAGGATGGAATTGAGGAAGCAATCGAAGAAGTAAAGACTTCTGAACAACACGGTATTGACCTATGCCGGGCATTAATGAAAAGAGCAAAGTGGAAAACGGTTGCCACTATACTAAAAGAAATAACGGATGAACCGGAGACTGTGCGGTATCAAGTCATGGGTTACTTTTCTTCAGTACTACTTAAAAATGGAGACGCATGGGCGGCGTATATATTGACTTCTTTTGTGGAGACTAATTTTATGTATTCAAAGAAACCCGGACTAGTACTTACTTGTTATCAAATAACCGAATTAACAGAATAAAAATTAATTCTCGATTTGCCGAGAAAGTGTGGTATAATATGGGTATGAAAAAAGAAAATAAAAAAAGTACTTATCAACAAGATCTTGATATTGACCCACTTGACTTAGATGAGGAGTTGAAATGGCAACCATCTTTATTTATGAAGTGGAATGATGAATATGCTAAGGCAAGTTATCTTTATGATCGTAGTAAAGAAACATTAGATGTACTTTATGCTCAATTGTACGACAACATATCTGCTGAGCCAGAAGAATATGGTCTGGAAAGATACACCGAACAGGCACTCAAGGCTGCTATACTACAACTACCGGCGTATAGGGAAGCAAAAAAGCGAATGCATAAAGCCCGGCGTAGCATGAATATACTTGCCGGTGCTAAAGATGCAATGAGACAAAAGAAGGATGCACTTGAAAATTTAGTAAGAATATTTTTAAGTGGTTACTATTCCGATCCTAAAATCCCATTCAAAGCAAAGGAGGCATTTAGTCAAAAACAGGATGAAGCCACGACAGTACAACTAAGTAAATCTAAACGGATAAAGAAACTGCAAAGGAAAAGAAAATGATAGAAGTAATTAAATTCCTTTCGTTATTCCTATTAGGTTTATTTGCATTGTACTTAATCGCAAAAGTAATCACAATGGGCATTATGAAAGGCTACTACGAATCCCACAACAAAAGGAGGGAGTGCAATGACAGTAAAGAAAAAGAAAGGTGTTAAGAAATCTGACAAGAAAAAAGTAAAGAAAGGCGTAAAACGCACACCGAAAAAGAAGTCACCGAAAAAGAAAAAAATGCCTTCCGGTGTTCGCGCCAAAATGAAAAAAGGACTTATCAAACGTCTGAAGGAAGATCAGGAAGCCCGTAAAGCCGGGGGCAAGGGGATATTCAAACCTGATACCGGTATTACTTTCTACTCCCCTGATGGTGGCGATCATTTGATTGATATTATTCCTTTCATTGCTGGTAGTAATCATCCGACCGTAGAAGAAGGCGAACCGGCGTACAACTTACGTGTAAAGGTTCACTACGGCGTAGGCCCGAATGAGGATAAGTCATTCATGTGTCTGCAGGAAACTTTCAATCAGCCTTGCCCAATTTGTGAGCATCGAGTAGCACTCCGGGCAGATGGTGCTGATGAAGATGTGTGGAAAGCACTTTACCCGAAGAAACGTGCTATCTATAATATCGTTTGTTTTGATAGTAGTCGGGAAGAAGATAAGGGCGTACAGGTGTGGGAAGTTTCCGAGTTCTACTTTCAGAAACATTTGGACACCTTGGCAAAGGGTAGTAGACGACCGGGCCGAGAATCTTCTAGTGCATTGATTCCTTTCACTGATCCTGATGAAGGTAAGTCAATTGCGTTTACTATCAATCCTCCAAAGTCACGCAACGACTTCGCTGAGTATATTGGACACCGGTTTGTAGAACGGGACTATGAGATTGACGACAATCTTCTGGAAGATGCCGAGCCATTAGATGAACTTATACTTATCCCCGAGTACGATACAGTTTATGAGGAGTACTACGGTGAGTCGATTGATGTCGATGATGATGATGATGAAGAAGAAGAAGTAGACGATGATGAAGAAGTAGACGATGACGATGACGACGACGATGATGAAGACGACGATGATGATGATGACGACGACGATGAAAATAGTTGTCCCGGCGGCGGCGAATTTGGAGTCGATACTAATGAACTCGAGGCTTGTGACGAGGACTGCGATAAGTGGGAAGAATGCTTAGCAGAACAGCAACGACGTAAGAAGGCCAAACGATCCAAGGCCAAAGCGACCAAAAAGAAAAAAGGGAAGAAGGGTAAAAAAAGAAAATAGTAATTGATATTGATTCCCTAGGGTAGTACTCATTCGTGGGTACTACCCTCCATTCATTTTTGGAGACCGCTATGAAAAAATTGAAACGAGGTAAAAAGAAAAAACTCCGCAGACTAAGCACTTCCACTGACAATGCTGTAAATGAGGTATTAACTGCAGAACCGGCCCCACCTGTTACACGCAAACCCAGAATGACTCAACTACTTTCAACCGGTAGTACATTACTTGACCTTGCTATATCTGGAAAGGTGACTAAAAGGGGCGGTGTGCCGGGTGGTATTGTAGTTGAAGTATACGGGCCGAGTGGTGCTGGTAAAACTGCTATACTAACTTCTCTTGCAGCTAGTGGTCAAGCAAAAGGTGGTGGAGCACGTTTCCTAGATCCTGAAGCCAGATTAGATCAGGAGTACTCCAAAATATACGGGTTATCATTAAAACGTAAGGACTACTACCGACCGGATTATGTAAGTGAAATGTTTGACCACATTTATACATGGGAACCAAAAGTCAAAAAGAAAAATGCCATTAGTGTTATAGCCGCAGATTCACTTGCAGCATTGACTACTCAAATGGAAATGGCAAGTGGTGATGCTTACGGAATGCGCCGGGCAAAAGAGTTTTCAGAAGGACTACGCAAAACTGCCCGTATTATAGCAAACAATAAATGGCTTGTCGCTTGTAGTAATCAGGAACGTGAGGGGCCGATGGGAATATCAACTCCCGGTGGCAAAGGCATTCCTTACTATGCTTCCCTTAGAATGCGGATAGCAAAGCAATTTCCGAAAAGTAAAATATACAAGGAGAAGAAAATCGGGAACCAAAAAGTCAAACGAGTAGAAGGAATTATCAGTAAAGTAAGTATTACTAAATCATCCATTGATGAGCCGCACCGTGAAGCCGTTGTTTATATAGTATTTGGATATGGTATTGACGACATACGGGGTAACCTTCAATATATAAAAGATATGACTGGTAGTAATAAGTACGACTGCATATCTAAAAACTATGTTCGTATGGATCAAGCCATTAGTTGGATTGAAGAACATGAACATGAAGAAGAACTTAGACAAATAACTATTGAACTGTGGAACGATGTGCAAAAGAAGTTTCGCACAACCAGAAAACCTAAATCACTTTTATAGGAGGTAGTAATGGTAACTGTAACTTTCAATGTAGATGATAAAGATTCAGAAGATGAAGTTAACTTCCCTGAAGCAGATAACTTTGGTATTAGTAACACCGGGGATCTTATCTTAGTAAAACTCCAATCCATACCCGGCCCGGCAGGACAACCGCAACAGGTCAGAGGTAATAATACATACGCCTTTGCTGCAGGTACGTGGTCATCGGCTAGAGTAGAGCCCGGCATAATCCAGACACCGCCCGGCGTTATTATGACTCCAGGTCAGACATAAGGAGTAGTAATGATTTTAATTGATAGTAATAACCTTGCTTATATTGCTTACTATTCGTTAGGTGAACTATCTGAAGGCGAAGAACGAACCGGTACTATATTTGGTTTTCTAAATATAGTAAATCGAATAGCAGGCCGGTTCGGGCCTAACATGGTTTTCTGTTTTGATAGTAAAACAAACCTACGCAAAGAAGCAGATAAGGAATACAAAGCAAACCGCCGAAAAGATATGACTACAGATGAGGCTATTGAAATGGCGGCAATGCATAAACAGATAACTCAACTACGAAGAGAAATACTTCCTAGCCTTGGATTCAAAAACACAAAAGTAAAACGAGGCTACGAGGGTGACGATATAATAGCGTACTATGCAAAGAAGTACACCAATAAAACAATTATCATAGTTAGTACTGATAAGGATCTTTATCAACTACTAACAAAATCCGTTTCTATATATAATCCCAGAACCCATAATATATATACTATCAAATCCTTTATTAAGGAATATGGAGTTAAGCCTAATAAGTGGGCAAAAGTAAAAGCTATTGCCGGTGATTCATCGGATAACATTAAAGGCGTTTGGAAAGTAGGAGAGAAAACGGCAATCAAATATATAAAAGGCCAACTCAAGACTACTACCAAAGCATACGATAATATTGCATTGAGTAAAGAAGCAATAAAAGGATTTATGGAACTAGTGGAACTGCCGTACATGGGCATTGACTTTGGATTTAAGTACAAGAAGAATAAGTTCGACCGGTTGCAATTTATAAAGGTATTCGATTCCCTTAAATTCATTTACTACCTAAGGGATGAGCAGTTCGCTAAATGGGAAAAGAACTTTAGACTATAATTAAAAAAATAGAATAACGAATAGAAGAAAAAACCAATACACTAAATTAACTATAGAAAAAGTAATCGAAATAAGAAAATCCAATAAATCTCCAACAGAACTAGCAAATATATATAATGTAAGTAGAGGAAATATATACTTAATAAAAAAGGAGAAACGATGGGCAAAAGCAAGCCACAACTACATCATGTGGACTATAAAAACGACTGGATAGTAGAACTTACTGGACAAATGCATCGGGTTATTACTACCATTCAAAATACTAACGCAAGTCCAGAGCAATATGCTCGTATTACTAACTTTGTTCACTCCATTCTTTTTGAGTGGAACCGAATGAGGCTGGAACTTGACACAGGTAAAACTATGCCCAAGCAAAGGAAACCAAAGATAGTACAAATATTAGATGTTAAAACAAGGAAGTTAAAAAAGAATGTTAAAATCAATCGTATTAAAAAACTTTCAAAGTCATAAGAAGACCATTATCAAATTAGTAGAGGGAGTCAATGTAATTATCGGCAAGTCGCAGGCCGGTAAAACTGCTATACTAAGAGGACTTGATCTACTACGTACTAACCGGCCTTCTGGTAATCGGTTTGTTAGGCATGGGCAACAGAACGCTTTTATAACTGCTCGTACAATGGAAGGTGACAAAGTCACCTTAAAGAAAACAGCAAAGGAAAGAATATATAAAGTAAACAATAGTACTTTCCGAAAGTTTGGTACTGCCGTACCTGAAGAAGTAACCGAAGCCCTCCGATTGACAGACATAAATATTCAAACACAACTTGACTCCCCTTTCCTCGTCACTGCTACCGGTTCAGAAATCACGAAGACAATCAACCGTATTACAAAGGCCGAGAAGGTCGATGCTTGGGTGAAGGAAGCAAACAAAGAAGTAAACGAACTCACCCGAGAAAAAACCAACATTACTACTAAGTTGAAAGACATTAAATCTCAATTAGCAGTGTTGTCTGATCTACCCGGTATTGATGATAAGGTATCAAAGGCCCGGCGAGAACTAAGTAAAGAAATTCGCCTTATAAATAAATGGTCAGACCTTGGTGACCTTATCACCAAACTTGAAAAAAGAAGTAGTACTCTATTACGGTATAATTCTTCATACCGGTTAATCCCTTCCTTCGAGAGTGCTATACAATTAACATATAATGCAGACATTTTTAAAGATGACATAAAGATAGCCAACAAATTCATTGATAATAATAGACACCTTAAAACAATGACCCGTGAAATTGATGGTATTGATAACAAACTAGCCGTATATGGGGCAATGGTGGCACGTATCAACAATGTATTACAACCAGATCACAACCTAGTAATGGAGTTTATACATGGACACAATAAACTCCTAAGCGCAAACGAAGAAGTAGACATATTGAAAAGAGAATATTTGGAAGCCCTGCAAGAAGAAGAAGTATGCCCGACGTGTTTCAATTTGATAGACGCCGAAGCAATTGAAAGGATAGAAGCCAAGATATGAAACTTATCGTATTATCAGACATACACGCCACCGGCAAGCAACCAATCGGTAGAAGTGACAACTACATTTTAACTTGTATGGCTAAGTTGGATTATGTTTACTCCTTTGCAAAGAAGCAATCAGCAATGATATTACAGACCGGTGACTTTGTAGATAAGACAAGGGACTGGTTAATGGTAGCACTACTAATGGAACTACTCAAAAAATATAAGGTCCAAACTTATGTGATTCCCGGTCAGCATGATATGTACTTCCGTAATGTAGAAGAGAATAAAGTAAAGTCTACTACTATGGGCGTCTTACGGGAGGCCGGGCTTGTTACTTTCCTGCATCAACAAGTAATACGTGGAGTCGCTTTATATGGCGCAGGCTGGAAAATGGATATTCCTAAGAAGTCATTGAATGAAGAAGAAGGAGATTATCGGGTATTGATAATCCACTCATCTATCTCAATGAACAAAGAATCACACGTTAGTACTACCGGCGCAAAGGCATTCGCCAAAAAATATAAGGATCGATTTGACCTCATTGTGTGCGGTGATATCCATAAGTCATTTAAGTATACTACCGGTGATACCACTATCTTAAACACCGGGTCAATGCTCCGCAAAGAAGCCACCGAGTACAACTACACTCACAAGCCACACTTCTACATAGTCAACACCCGTACCCGAACCATTAAGAAGCATATTATCCCACACGCCGATGCTGAAGAAGTACTACTACGAGATCATTTAGATCGTGAAACCGAAATCCAATCTATAATGGATGACTTCATGGAAGCAGTTGAGTCAGCCCCAGAAGAAGTAAAGATAGATGTATTGTCAAACTTATATGAGTTAATAAAAAGAACTCATGTTAAAAAATCGGTAGTAAAAGCAATCGAAAGGATTAGGTATAATGCCGAGCAAAGTTGATAAGATCAAACGCAAATTAGATCTGGCAAAAACTAAGCGAGCAGTTTTCAAAGAGAAAGTAAACACTACAAAAAAGGAGTTAAAAAAGAAGTACAATGTTTCTACGATCAAGCAAGCAAAGGAATTAAAGAAGAAGTTAAAGGATGACATTAGTAAAACAGAGGAAAAGGCCAACGCATTATTGGATGAGATAGAAGAACAATTAGAAGAACTTGAAACAGAATAGGAGGTAGTAATGGCAAATCAAACAGATGGTGTAGATTCAACAGGCAGTGATATTTTAAAAATGCCAGCAAAAAAAGTAATCGCATGGGACAGATTTTCACAACGAGTAAAGGCACATATCAATGCCTATGTAGTGCCGCAGTATGGCGACTTTCCAGACCCTATGCTCAAGAAAATGAAGTTATCGGATATGAGCCACGACGTTGACCGGTATAATGGACGGTTAGAAAGTAATGTTCGTGGAAAAGAAGAAGTAAAGCGCGACCTCATTAAGATTGCCCACTATGCTTCTTTAATGCTTATGAAAATTGAGGGGGAGATATGAAAATGGAATTAGTAAGGCCGGGCTATAAAATCATGGCTATAATGGATAGTGAATATCCATTAAGGTTGATCGAACAGGCTGGAAGGACTTGCTACAAGTCCGAAGACAAAATGGACGAGGTATCTTCTACTACTTTCACCGCAATGGTATTGAACCGGGGGCATCACTCGGTAATAGAGCACTCCGCAATGACTATCCGTATTATCTGTGATAGGGGAGTATCTCACGAGATAGTAAGACACCGGTTGGCGGCGTATAGTCAAGAAAGCACCCGATACGTTAACTACAAGGGAGGCTGTACTTTTATCATTCCCTTATGGTTGGATCTAAAAGAAGGGGAGTACAATGCATTCGATGTACTACAGATGATGAAAGTAAAAGGCGATAAAGTAACCGATACAGATATATGGTTGGCGAGTATAGCAGGCGCGACCATTGACTACAACCGGTTGCTCGATGCTGGATGGTCGCCCCAGAAGGCCCGGTCAGTACTACCTAACTCAACCAAGACCGAAATTGTATGGACTGCTAACTTCCGTGAATGGCGGCACATCTTCAAGTTGCGGTGTGGTCCTGCGGCCCATCCTCAGATGATAGAAGTAATGGCTCCTTTGCATGAGGAAGTAAAGAAACTGATACCTGTTATTTTTGATAACCTCTAACAAGGTTTCCCCGGTTCGGAATACCACCGAGGAAACTTGTCTGGGAACTTCTACTAATGATCAAACTACTAATTTTAATATTTAACAAGGTCGGGGTAGTCTCCGACACGCTGATAATTATATAGTTGAATATGAAACAGTGAGTATGGTCATTTGCGGAGACAATGCTAACACTAATCGAAGTAAGTAGTTGATTGCAGACGAGCCGGGGAATTTAAAAATATGAACTACTACCAAACAAAGCAACGACTAAAAACAGTATCGGATAAAGTTGAGCATTTGAAATGGCGCAAAAAAGAACTTCTCAAAAAGAAGAAGACCAAAATAAAACGCAAAAAAGAAGTATCAGCAGAATTAACTGATACGATTGAAGCCCGTGAAATTATAAATAAGTCATTAGACATAACCCATAGGCGTATTAAGGTAAGGATTGATGCGCTACTAACATTAGCAATTAATTCTGTATTTGACCGCCCCTTTTCATTTGAACTACTTATTGAGAAGAAGTACAACCGGATATCATGCACACCCATTATAAAGGAAGGTGAAGTAGAATATATTCCTAAGGATGATATGGGCGGCGGTATTATAGACATTATAAGTTTTGCCTTCAGAGTAGTACTATGGTCATTAGAGCATCCACGTAGTAGAAACGTGTTTGTGCTAGATGAGCCGTTACGGTTCGTGGGTAGAGACACAATTAATCAAGCCGGACAAGTACTAGCTGAACTATCACACCGTCTGGACTTTCAACTTATCATAGTGACACACGAAAAAGAACTTGAGTCAATTGCTGATTCAATATATAAAGTAGTACATACAAAAGGGATTAGTAATGTTACTAAGATCACTTGAAAAATGGAAATAAGTTAAGTAGGCTTCTTCTTATTTTATTTCATCTAATGGTAAATTAAGACGAAATAATAAAGAACTAAAAGGACGTATTAATAAGGACGGATACAGATGAAAAAACTACGGAAGCTAGTGCGTAAAAGCAAAGTAGTTAAGAAGAAGCCAACGAAAGTAAGGAACTATAGACACGACATTAGAAATAAGGAAGTACTACAGTGCATAAAAGAAGATGGTTGGAGTATAAGTAAATGTTGTGAAAAATGGAGTTGCTCAAAAAATCTAATACTGTCTATAGTAAACGGAACCCGACCTGATTTAGGCGACGAGTACACAAGAAGAGAAATACCCCCCGATAAAATATGTACTAGTTGCGGTATTAGGGAGAAGAAGAAAGGGAACCGATTCTTATGTTCGTTATGCTTTGAAAGTGGCGACGACGAAGAAGGAGCCTATTATATGGGCTTTGGCTATAGTAGTTTTTTCACGATGGATCGCATACTTGAGGAAGAAAATGAAATACAAAAAAATTTTCGAAAAGAAATTAAGTCTATGGTGGACACGAGGAAAAAACAAGATAACTCCAGTAAAACTAAAGGACACAACTATAGTACTAAAGGGAACGGCAAAACATCTTGGTCTTAGTGTTGTTAAATGGTGGAAAGGTATTAAGTCGAATAGTAATTTTATACTAATGGTGTATAAAGTGAAACATGATGGACACCGCCGTATTGTAATGGATAATGAAGTAAAGGACTGGATGGAAGAAATAAACGGGCCTATTACTAGTCCTCCTTATTGGGCATTTGGTTGGATTCAAATAAGTGGAGTAAACCTATTATTCACCATGCGGCTAGACGATTATTTAATGTGGTGTGACCCTAGCTTTTTTGGGGCGACACCCAAACCGAAAAAGAAGAAGATCAAGAAGTTAAAACGGAAACCAAAAAAAGTACTCAAAAAAATTAAAAAGCTGAAAAGGAGAAAATAATGAAATTACTAATCACTGGAGGATGTGGATTTGTGGGGCATCACTTCATCGAGCACTTTCTAAAAACTACTAACTGGGATATTATTACTTTCGATAAGTTGACCTATGCATCTAGCGGCCTTGATCGAGTCAGAGATATCAATGCATTCGATAATAGTAGAGTAAACTTTTTCACCCTCGACTTCACTAAGGAAATATCTGAAGGCATATTGAGGGAGTGCAATAACATTGACTACATTTTTCATATGGGCGCAGAAACCCATGTGGACAATTCAATAGTAGACCCTGCACCATTTGTCTATTCCAATGTAGTTGGTACTATGCATATGCTTGACTTCGCCAGAAAACAGAAGAACTTAAAAGCATTTGTTTACTTCTCTACAGATGAAGTATTCGGCCCGGCTCCGACAGACCGGGACTACAGTGAGTGGGATCGATATAACTCTACTAACCCGTATAGTGCAACCAAGGCCGGTGGTGAGGAGTTAGTACTTGCATATATGAACACCTATGGTCTACCGGGATTCATTACTCATTGTATGAATATTTTCGGTGAACGCCAGCACCCGGAGAAGTTTATTCCGTTGTGTATAAATAACATTATTAAAGGAGAATATATTTTTATCCACGGCACACTGGATAGAAAACGAAAACAATCAGGCTCCCGGTTTTATATCCATGCCCGGAATGTAGCAAACGCAATTCACTTCCTGCTTGACAAATTCAATCAACGTGATAAGTATAACATCGTCGGTGAAAAAGAACTTACTAATCTTGAACTTGCTCAGGCAATTGCCTACATATTAGACCGTCCACTATACTACAATATAGTAGACTTTCACAGTACTAGGCCGGGCCACGATTTACGGTATGCTCTAGCCGGGTATAAAATGGCGGCAATGGGATGGAAACCGCCAATAACTATTTATAAGTCCCTGCAAAGCACCATAGAATGGACACTTAACAACCCTCAATGGATAGGAGAATAAAATAAGTATTTGCCCAATCTGTAGTAAAAAGAAAGTAAAGAGAAACAACCGTGTAAAACGTCAAGGCGTATGGCGACACCTACACAACCCGAAGTACAACAAAACTAAAAAGGAGAAAAAGTAATGGAAAGTGGTATTGAAGTAGTAAGGGACTATGATGTAACACCGAAAAACGTTTGCCCTCATTGTGGGCAGGAACTACACCTTATGATTGATGCATTCAAACCAGAGATTACTAAGATAGTAAGAAGTAATTGTCCTCATTGCGGTGCTGAAATATTTGCTATGCTGGTAATCGTAACGGAGAAAACACACCACGGCATATTGAGAGCACTACAGGGAATCCTCGACCTATTTAATCCGAATAAAACTACTACTATTGATAACCCAAGCACACCAGGTATTATCCAGTAAGGAGGTAGTAATGCTATTAGATAATAATCTAGAAGACATAATAGCGGAGATAGACGACCGTTGCAAAAGAGCCTTATGGGCCTTGAAGAAACGGGAAGGAGAAGAAGTAGTCTGGGAGATTTGGGGAACCTTTTTTCTTACCGAAAAGATGGAGTTAGAAAATTACATTAGAACTACCATGCATGTGAACCAAACAAAATGGATTTACGGACTACTACAGACTACTAACACATTGATTAACTACCATCATAAAACCCGACTCGGCAAAGTTAAGGCTAAAAAGGAATTAGCGAACACACGAAACATAACAAAGCGATTGCTCATGGGCGATATTGACGCTAAAGAGCCGTGTCCTTTATGCGCCAAGATCGATGACCACCTTTTACAATTAGCAACCGGCAAATGCGATATGGTATTGACCGCCGAGATCTACGTGAAGGACTACCCTAAGAAGTATAGGTATGAAGGCCCGGCAGTAATACTCACTCCAAAAACAGAAGGAACAAAAGATGTCATTTCAATGTAAGTACTGTGGAAGTAATCAGGCGGCGAATGATGAGGCTCAAAGGTGTATTAGGTGTGAGATAATGTATAATGCAGTCAAGGTTAATGTACTTGCCGCAAAGAAAGTAATCGATGAAATAGAAAAGGCCGAGGAGGAAATTCCCCGGCCTTTATGCTATTGTGGTAAGTGCTGATTAGTGGTTGTCTAGTCTATCCATTTCTGAATCAGACATATCTTCCCACTTCTTCTTTTCGGCATCTACTTCTTCTTCAGCCATACCCGGCACTGTCTTCATTATGCCGACCATAGTAATGATGCGATCCGAAAGAATATCTATCAATGCTACTTGAGCCAGAGTCAACATAACTTACTCCTCCGTGATTCCAAAAACACCCACCAGCATAATGAGTAGTTCGGACTTCATTTCTAAGTACTTACTCTCATTGCCTGCGGCATCCCAGTTATTATCGATTGCCAACTGCCAACCATCCAATGCCTTATCTGCAGTCTTGAAAAGTGGGTCTACTTCCTCTTTCCACTTAGCCTGCGTTTCAGCATCTGCCTTGTCATAGTAGTCGTTGTACTTCTTTAAGGTAAGTGCAAATTCTTTCCGTGCCACGGTGTATGCTTTTTTATTCGTTAACTCCGGGGTGTCATCAGGAGCGCCTAATTGCATACCAGCACAAGAAAACATAAGTGAACAAACCAAAATAAGAAGAACAACTACACTAGTCTGGTTTCGTCTCAACAACTCTATCACCTCCCTTCTATTCCGGTATTATAGTTACCTTCAACTGCAGGGGTTCGCCGGGAACTGGTATGTAGTCAATCTCTAAGTATACTTCCATACTGTTCCCACTATAATGCTCCGTATCAACGAAAGAAACCAAGACAAAATAGTAAGTAGTCTTAGCTCCATCTGGGTACGGTATAGTAAAGGTATTCGATTGATCCTCTACTAAATCGGCTTTATCAAACTGCTGACTGCCAATCTCATACGGCCCCCCGGTGGTGTCGCCCCAATATAGCACCCAATAGTTTACTATATCATAATCGGGTTGCACCCATTCGAACAAGGCCGGTACATCGGCGGCAGGCGCTGGAGTAACAACAAGTAGTGGTACGAGCAAAAACAAAATAAGTAAAACGATTTTCTTCATTGTACTACCCTCCTGTAGTTATGGTTATTGCACTTCGATCAATTCAAAGTGCGGCATATCTATTAAACGGTGCTCTTGAATATTAAAATCACCGTCCCAATCACCTCCCCATTTAAGAAGTATTCCCATTTCTTTTGCTTTGCACATCACCCAACCGGCGAAGTAAGCAAACCGATCAAGTTCATCCCACTTAATAGGATACGGCGCAAGATCAATTGCAGGGGAAGGAATTTTATTATGTTTACTATAAGGCCATCTTTTAGTAGTTCGGTTTAGTCGTAGTGCTTCATCTTGTTTATCTTTATCTCGAAAACCACAAAGAACTGTGAAGTCTACTACCTTTATCATTTCATGTGATAAATCAATTAATGGCTGTTCACACGTCTCTAGTTTTGCTTTACTTCTTTTGCTAAATGAGTATGGCATTTTTATTTCCTTTTTTTAAGAGCCTTATTTATTACTAGAGCGGCCATAACTACTACTACTAAATAAACAGGTGGAACATATGTTGTCCTTACTAATAAAAACATAAAACGATCATAGTCATTATACATCATTACTCTAGCAAAACATAGATAAGTATAGTTTGAAAAAAGAGCAAGAAAAAGAAGTGTTAGATATG
>Ga0164310_10000020_pt1 | contig 83174 bp, 75 predicted proteins | sample GuaBasSedimGuay1_FD_121795 | JGI IMG/M metagenome (GOLD analysis project Ga0164310, IMG submission 121795) | Subseafloor sediment microbial communities from Guaymas Basin, Gulf of California, Mexico - Guay1, Core 4569-9, 0-3 cm | ecosystem: Environmental > Aquatic > Marine > Hydrothermal vents... | reverse complement strand
CGGGTCCATCTCTACACCCAGGACTTCAACTCCACGGCGCAGGGGCTGTATCGCCGATTCGGGTTCGAGCCGAGTGGGACAACGTGGCACTACTTCATCCCATTCTCCTCGCTCGAACCATCTCATCTATGCACATGCCAGAAGATTGGGAATGATGAGATCGAGTGTGTGGGAGCGAAATGTGGTGAGGCTATGCCTGCCTCCCAGATTCGCCGGTTCCTGAGCAATGACCGGTACGTCGTGCTCACCCTGAAGGACTCCTCGGGTGCCATCGTCGGTGCGTGCAGGTTCACGCCATCCTTTCCGGGGTGTTTTCCCTTCGTGGTCGATGGCGCAGGGCACTTTGACGACTTCATCGCGGGTGTCGAGAGGTTTGCCCTGCCGGGGTATGACTATGTCCGAGTGACCTTCACCGACTACCCCGACATTGCGGAGGTCTGCAAGGAGCGTGGATACAGGCTTCACCATCGCCTGTACAAGATGACCCTCGATCTGGGCTGAGACAGTCGGTTCTTCTGACCTCTCCGGGGCCTTCACCTCAGTTTGAGCGATGCCTCTCTCTTCACCAGTCTTGTCATCTCACCCGCGTGGGTCTCGATGAACGACCTTACAAGTTCGGGTTCTCTCTTGCTCAACTCCCTGAGCACCCAGCCCGCGGCCTTTCCGACAAAGAACTCTTCGTCTGAAATGTGCGGCGTCACTGCGTCGAGGACCATCTGACCGTACTCCAGCCTGTATCGGGCCTTCAGGCAGAGGAAGAGATACGGGAGCACTGAACATCTCCTTCTCCAGAAGTTGTCCGAGCCGCGCCACACAACAAGGGTCTCTTCCACGGAAGGGTCTCTGTTGAGCAGGGTCCCGATGCAGGGCTGGCACAGAGGATCGGAGAGTCCCCATGTGTCCACATCATCGACCCACTCATCCGCTATCCCGAGGGCCCGTGCGACAGGTCCCTTCCTGGCGTAGACCTTCATCACATCGATGGCCGCAAGACGGGTCTCGAAGGTCTCCATCTTCCAGAGGTCCGTCATCACGGTGGGGAGGGCCTCTGCAGGCAGTGCTCTCAGGTGGTCTTTCACTATGCTGTGTATCCTGGGCAGCTCGACGCCGATGAACTGGAGCGATGAGGTCTTCATGTATTCGGCAATCTTCTTCTTGCGTGTTGGATTGCTTGACGCGACAAGTCGTGCGTGTATCGACCCTGCAACACGGGAGTTCTCGCTCACTGTTCGTCACTCACCTCATCCGTGCCTTGTGACTATACCGTAACCGAACCAGTACTTAAGCGGTCTGTGATTTCTGTCCGGCCTGTAGTGAACCAATCTTGCAGTCTGCGGACCTTCTTATCGGAAGTGCAATGGGTCTCTTCACATCGTTTCTGTGGGCGATCTCGACCAACGTATACAAGTCACAGAGCAATGAGGCGACACCGCTCGCCATCTCCTCAGTGAAGATGTGGGCTGCCATGATTGCGATGACGGCCCTCGTCCTTCTACCTTTCCGGACCACGCCATTCTACATGCCCCTCGATTCACTACTCTTCCTCGTGTCTTCTGTGACCGTGGGCCTGGTGATTGGCGACCTGCTCTATCTCACCAGTCAGGAGCGCATCGGGGTCTCGTACGCGTTCCCCATCACGAGCACCTATCCCATCGTGACCTATCTGATCGCCATGGTCTTTGTCGAAGAACCGATTCTGGTGAGCAGACTTCTGGGCGTCATTGTCGCTGTTCTCGGTATCACAATCATCTCTCGTTCGCAGGCCATGGTGCAGGACCTGACTGGGACAGACCATGACCCTGAGAGACCCGATACCTCCGATCCCCCTTCCACTCCTCGGCGGGTCACAGACTGGTTCGGCATAGCCCTTGCCCTCATGGCTGCGTTGTGTTGGGCCACCGGTAGCGTGCTCCTACAGATTGGCGTTCATGACGTTGACCCCATCGATGCAAACTTTGTGAGGATGGTCTTCGGCTCCGGAATATTCATTCCCGTCTTCTCTGCAGCGGTCATGCGAGGAATGGCTCTCCCGTCCAAGCGGGCGACGGGAATCGTCATGGCAGCGGGTCTCCTGGGGATGACACTGGGCTCACTGCTCTATACTTTCACAGTGAAGATGATAGGCGCGTCCATCGCCTCCCTGATGGGGTCCATGTCGCCCCTGTTCGCCCTGCCCATCTCCACTCTGGTCCTGAAAGAGGCGTACTCTGCGCGGTCCATCGTCGGGGCTCTGATGACTGTGACAGGAGTGATCCTTGTAATAATCGCTGTCTAGTAGTGGCTCTAGACCCACCTTCTCAATTTGAACACGATGAGCAGAACGAAGGACATCAGGAAGGACGTCACGAGGATGGGCAAGTCCAGACCCGGGACCCAGGGCCAGTTCATCCCGTACAGGGAGGTGACGAGTGTGAGGGGGATGAAGATGGTTGACACGATGGTCAGGAACTGCATCACCTCGTTCATCTGGTTGCTGATGCTTGAGAGGTAGATGTCCAGCATCCCTGTGATGGACTCCCTATAGGTCTCCACGTGGTCTGTGACCCTGATGATGTGATCATACAGGTCACGGAAGTAGATGTAGGTCTCTTCATTGACGTACTTTGACCCCTCTCTCTGCAACTTCAGGGAGACCTCCCTCAAAGGCCAGACGAATCGCCTCAGGGCCTGCAGTGACCTCTTCAGTCTGTAGATCCTGTTCAGCATTTCTGCACTGCCGCGGGCGATGAGGTCGTCCTCCAGATTCTCAATGAGGTCTCCAATCCTCTCAAGCACGACAAAGTATCGGTCTATGATGAGGTCCATCACTCTGTATGTGAGATAGTCCGACTTCTTGGAGCGCAGGACTGAGCGCTGGACACGGGCCTGCTCTCTGATTGGTGCGAACAGGTCTGCCGCGCTCTCTTGGAAGGTGAGAATGAATCCTCTTCCGAAGACGATTGATACCTGCTCGGAGGAGATGGACTCGTGTCCGGACTTGATGCTAAAGGAGCGGAGCACGATGTAGGTCCCCGTATCCATGGTGTCAATCTTCGGTCGCTGCCCGACACTCGGGATGTCTTCAACCACCAGAGGATGTACGTCATAGTAGCCGCACACTCTCTTCACTATCTCGACATCGTGCACGCCGTTGACATGCACCCACTTCGTGGCTCGTGGGTCGGCGGGAGGACTGCAGTCATCAATTGAATCTGCAACATACTCTCTCATCTGCCCATCGAGGAACTCCATTATGTTGATGGTGACCTCTTCCGTTCGCTCAGGTCCGGTGTGGACGACCGTTCCCGGCGGCAGACCTACCTTCTCACTCATCTCGTCGTCAATCATGGGATGAAGCTCGTGGGAGATGGCGTCCGGCATTATTAGAAGGTGAGGGATATCAAGGTATGATGTGACATGTGACTCATGTGGGATGAGTTTCTCCTACGAGAAGACTAGCATCTCCAACGCGGTGTTTCTTCTGAAGACAATCGAAGACAAATGGATGAAGCAGGTTCTTGCTCAACCCAACTCCTGCAAGTTGAGGCTTGCGCCTAGAGATCGTTCAGCAGCAATGATGGCCTTCGTGTCGGACACAAAAAGAGAAATAAGAGGGGGTGGGACACTCTATCCACACACGCAGTGAGATTAAATATGGGCATCCGGAGATTACATTCGTAGGTGGAGTGTGTACCTGTGGAGGTTGTACTATGAGTTTTCAACTTCGTAACCTGAAGAGTCTGAACGCCACTATCGAGATTGTAGATGGCCGAAGAGCAATGAAAAACCCTGCGAAGATTCTTGCGGAGAAACTCGACATGTCATCACTCCGACAAATCAAGAACTTGGATCTCGATGTTCATACCCGCATGCCGCTTCCACTCTATGAGTTTGGACAGAGACTTCCGGTTGCCACTCTAACCAGGAAGAACATCAGAGTGCACGTATCTACGAAAGAGATTCTTCTGTCCATCGGCACTCCTGATATGGTACTCCCGTCCGGCAAAGAGAAGTTCATCACTAAGAGTACCTTGGATGACTCATCCATGATAATTAACAGGCTCCTCTTGGAAATAGGCGGTTTTGGGCAAGAAACTGAGTTGCGGGTTACCTCGTCTTCAGCTTATGCCATCGATAGAAGAACTCCTAACTTGAATCACCTGCTCAGCGAAGAACGCTTCAGTGCATCTTCGAAGCTGAGAATGGGTCTAGAGGTGCTCGGAGGTGTTTTCCTATTCAAGCTAGATGAAATGGCGGATGTTGTTGATTTCAAAGTTGAAATTGAGGTAGAGTATGATGAAGAGTCAGACAAGTATTCTGAATGGATATGTACTCTCACTGAACAGTTCGCTGTGAAGAGTATTGACTTCTCCGAGATAGTAGCGAAGATTGCTGAACTCAGCAAGAAGGCTGCTGCCGTTTTGGGGGTGTAGTGAACATGTATCGGAAGACCTCCGAGGACCTCAGGCGACTGACTAGGAGAATGCGTGAATTGGGGCTGAGACATGCTCTGACCGAAAGAGAACTACTAGCCCTTCTCGAGATTATCGACTCTGGACGTGGTATTCAGCCTATGCACCTCTCGAGGGGATTCGAATCCGCCCAAGCAAGAAGGGACATCGCGCTTGCCTTCAGTGATCATGCGCAGGTTCTAAAGGATCATGAACGGCGTTTGAGAGCACTGGAGTCTCGGCGAGACAACGAGAATGACTTGCGTAACTTTGTGGATCCTGAGATTAGAGGATTCAAGGTGCTGCTCGAGGAGCGGCTTCACGTGATTGAAGGTATCCTGTGCGTCTTTGCTGTTTCTGCTGACAATCTAGAGATGTTTACCGTGGTGGTGGAGGATGGCTTGTCAGTTGATCTCATGGAGCGCATAGTAACGGAGTTTGTCGGGGTTCACGAAAAGTTCCCAGAAGTGGCATATGACTTCGAAGTTGAAGAGATAGGACTGGTTAACATTGAGGATTATGACGAGCAGGAGTTGATTCTTGACTGTAGGGGCGTGGTTCATGATCAGAATGCAGCAGTTCCTTGAAGCGATTCAGAAAACTATCGAAGTCTACAATGGAATTGATGGGAATCGATATCCCGCATGGAAAGTAACAATCGGGTTCTACTTAGCTCTCCAGATCGTTGACGCGTATCTGTTCAAGACTCAAGGCCTGAGGCCAACTGCTCATGGAAAGAGCAGCCCCCCTGGAAAGCGGAGTCCTGACAAGAGTAAGCGAAACGATTTGATCTGGCTGTACTGTCACGAAAAATACGCTGAATACATTACCTTGTACAAACTTTCAAGAAAATCCCGGTACAGACCTGAATACTATCACCCAAATGTGCGAGGCAATCCGACAGCCAAGGTCGAAGAGCTGCTAGAGAAGGCTTTCTTGCCTATGAGAACCGCTCTGCAAGCGTCTTGAATGAGCTTGGCATAATCCCACGTGATGCCCAGTATCTAGAACCCCTCTCTCTGCGTGCTCTGATCTTGTGCTCCTCTGAGGAGTACTTTCTGCATGGCCTCTGAGATGGAGGTCCTGTACCCTGTCGGGGGTTCCGAGACCCTGACGGGAGTAGTTCGTGTGCCGAGCCTTGCGAGTGCCTTCTGAATCCGCTTCAGGCCTGAGATGTCTGTCCGCAGTCCCATTTGTAGGGAGCTGAGGATCTGGCGTCCGTGTGCAGTGAGCCAAAGTGGTTCGAGGAGGACTGGCTTTCCCCGGTCAGGTTTGAGTAGTGCTGCCACCTCTTCCATGTCGAGGTTGTAGATTACAATCTCACTTCCGACGACCGGAATCGTCAAGTTCTCGATTTCTCTCCTCCTGCTCTCCAGAATGCGGGGGATGAGAGGTTCAGCTGGTGTGCCTTTCAGCTTCTCAACGTCCAGCAGTGCCGTGCTACCTCCATTCTCCAAGTAGTCGAGAAGCACCTCGACCATTGTGTGCTGAAGGAAACACTGGACATCGACAAACTCCGAGCCGGGGGGTATCTGCTCAAGGATGGGCATGATGTCAATGTCGCACCCCCTCAACTCTCCAAGTCCCATGGTCTCCAAGAAGTCCCAGCCGACCTTGAGCCATTCTTCATCAGATGCGGTCTTCCGGAGTTCGCGGAGGGCTGAGATGTGACTACTGATGCTCGTCTGCGCCTGGTCAATTCGTGACACGTGCTGCACTCCTCTCAGACTATCTCCCAGACTGAAGCTATGCTGACCCCTCCCCCTCCACACAGTGTGGCCATGCCCCTCTTGAGACCTCTCTTCTTTAGGGCGTGGAGCAGGGTCACGATGATCCTTGCCCCCGTGCACCCGACGGGATGCCCGAGACCGATGCCTGAACCGTTGACGTTGGTCTTCTCACGGTCAAAGCCGAGGTCCTTCAGTCCTCTCTCCACGGCGAGGTACTGACTGGCAAAGGCCTCGTTCAGTTCGACAAGGTCCCAGTCCGCAAAGCCCTCTCCGCTCCTCTCAATGAGGTTCTTGACCGCGGCGATAGGAGACTCTCCCATGAGATGCGGTTCACTGCAACCCATTCCGTAGTCGACGAGTCTGGCTAGAGGTTTCAGGCCAAGTTCATCGGCCTTCTCTCTGGACATTATGAGTACCCCGGCAGCGCCATCGTTTATGCCACTGGAGTTCCCTGCGGTCACGGTGCCGTCCTTCTTGAACGCGGGCCTCAGTTTGGCAAGGTCTTCAGCCGTGAGGCCGGGCCTGAAGTGCTCGTCCTTGTCGACGATCTTGACATCGCCCTTTCTCCCCTTGACCTCGATTGGTACTATCTCGTCTTTGAAGTCTCCGTTCTTCGTGGCTCTCTCCGCGTTGTTGTGGGACCTGAGGGCCACCTCATCCTGTTCCTCCCGTGTGAAACCGTACTTCTCGTTGAGGAACTCTGCTGTCTCTCCCATGATGTAGTGCTTGCCCGTTTCCGGATGCGGATAGAAGTGGCTTCCGGCGTGAAGACCGGTGGTCAGCGCGTCGAGAAGGACTCCGTCGAACAGTCGCTGGCCCCACCGAGCTTTCTCAAGGCAATACGGAACGTTGGACATGGACTCGACACCTCCTGCCAGAACCACATCTGTGAACCCTGTCTGAATCTGGAGGGCTCCGCTCACGATGGCCTCCATGGCCGATGTACACACCCTGTTGATGGTCACTGCAGGGACTGTCCATGGTATGTCGGCCAGGAGGGCAGAGACCCTGGCCACGTTGAGGGCCTTCGGTGGCTCAAGGCAGTTGCCAAAACGAACATCGCCTATCATGGAGGGATCAACGCCTCCCCGCTTCACAGTCTCTCTCATGACCTGAGCGGCCAGCTCGGGAGCCTGAAGTGGTTTCAGTGAGCCGCCAAAGGCTCCAATTGGGCTCCGACATGCGGATACGACCACTACTTCCTTCATGGGACAGGTCTCTGCATGGTGCCTTAAATCGTACTTGGTTCAATGCCCCTCTGGTCCCCTGTCTTGGCGCCATTTGACTCTTTGACCTTCGAGATTTGGCGGCAACGGAATGCCGCGAAACGAACTACTCACTCCTGAGTAGCGGCAACGGCGTGCCGCCAAACTCATTAACACTCTTGTGCGTGGCGGCATCGCTACATTGCGGTTTCTGCCGAAATAGGACCATTCCTGCTGATTGGCGGCAACGGAATGCCGCGAAACTAGGTTACTCCCTATTGGGTAGCGGCAACGGCGTGCCGCGAAAATGAACTGCCTCTCTCGAGTAGCGGCAATGGTCACCGAGTCGCTTGGGAGATCATGGGCGGTCGTCGCGTTGTCTTTGATGTGAGTGCATCGGTTCATTATCGATGGAAACAAGATTATAAGCGGTCAGTACAGAAGAACCAGTGCAGGAAATCAAGCATAGGCCAACCAACAGATGTATGCCAACCGGTACTTGTTCTGAAAGCTGCCCTAGTTCTGACGCACCTGCAAATCAACCTAACGTGAGTTACCAACCATGAGTTACGAAAGTGAACGTGAGCCAGTATTGGCCACTGTTTCTGAGCTCAAGCCACGCATGAAAAACCTGACCATCACTTTCAAGGTGATCGAGATGGGCGAGGCTCGAGAAGTGTTTTCCCGCAAGGACAACGAGACCCACAGGGTTCTCGATGCTCGTGTCGGAGATGCCACGGGAACAGTAGTTGTGCCACTCTGGGACGATTCAATCGAAAAGATCAATCTCGATTCGACCTATACTCTCAAGAACGGATACACAGGGCTGTTCAAAGGACATCTACGGCTTAACATCGGCAGATACGGCGAGATTACTGACGCAGAGGAACCCATTGAGGAAGTCAACTCTGAAGTTGACATGTCCGAGGCTGAACACGAGCGCGAGTATCGTCCGAGGCGCAGCTACGATCGCGGTGGTGGCGGTGGCTATCGCAGTGGCGGAGGCGGCGGCTACGGCGGCAGAGGTCGCAGAGACAGCGGCGGCTACGGCGGCAGAGATCGTCGAAGACGAAGCTACTAGTCTATAGTGCACATATTCGGATTCATACGGGCTCCAGACCAAGGTGCCCGTATCCCTCTCTCTTTTCTCACACTGTTTTTGTGACATTCAACTATCTTCAAATAGCCGCTTCCTGATACCGTCTTCATCTGGACACGAATTCCCAGCTCTGTGAGTCTGAGTGACGGAATGGACAGGAGCCCATTTCTCGCAGCAGGGGACGAGATTCCAATGGACGACGCCGAGGAGATAATGAAGAAGGATTCTGACTTCTATCTGCAAGGCTACACACGCGTCCCCCTCGTCATCGTAGAGGGCAAGGGTGCAGTCTTGAAAGACATTGAAGGAAGGGATTACATTGACTGCTTTGCAGGGATTGCGACGGCGAACGCCGGTCATGCGCCTGATGCCCTTATCGAGGCAGGCGTCGAGCAGATGAAGCGACTGTTCCACGTCTCTGGTAGATTCTACACAATTCCTCAGGTGCGGCTGGCTGAGAGGCTTTCCGAGATCACGCCGGGAGACCTCAAGAAGACATTCCTGTGCAACAGTGGTACTGAGGCCGTGGAGAACGCCATCAAACTTGCCATGAAGTACGCCTTCTCCAGGGGTCAGGCAGGCGGGGCTCTGATTGGCCTCGAGTGCGCGTTCCATGGCCGTCTGGGCTATGCCTTCAGCATGACAGCCAATTCTTCCTACAAGAAGGGCTTTGGCTCCTACTCGAACGCTCCCGGCGTCAAGCACGCACCGACACCCTACGTGTACCGGTCCAAGCTGTCGCCCGAGGAGTGTGGCATTGAGGCAGCAAACCGACTCGAGGAGGTCATTGACCGACAGACCTCCGGCGCTGTGACAGCCTTCATCATGGAGCCGATTCTAGGAGAGGGTGGTATCATCGTGCCTCCCGACTCATACTTCACTGAAGTGATCAAGATACTGAAGGAGCGTGAGATCCCGTTCATAGTGGATGAGGTGCAGACGGGGTTCGGTCGTACCGGGAGGCTCATGGCGAGTGAACACTGGGGGCTGAGACCCGACATTATGCCTCTGGCCAAGGGTCTCGGCGGGGGTATACCGATAGGTGCTTGTGTGTGTACCGACGAGGTTGCCACTCCTGTCCAGTCAGGTGACTTCTTCTCAACATTCGGAGGGAATCCTGTCGCGAGTGCCATCTCACTGGCGAATATCGACTTCATTCAGAAGTCTGGTCTGGTGGAGAACTCAGCAGAGATTGGCAGGTTGTTTCTTGATGGTCTGGAAGAGATTCAGAAGAAGAGACCCATCGTTGGTGATGTGAGGGGCAAGGGTCTCATGATCGGAATCGAACTTGTCAGGGACCGCCAATCGAAAGAGCCCGCCAGAAAGGCAGCCAAAGACCTGGTGGCGAAGATGCAGCGCGCCGGCGTCATCATAGGCCTTGGCGGTGTCTTCAAGAATGTCTTGCGCCTTCAACCTCCCCTGGTCATCTCAGAGGAGCAGGCGAAGACCGTGTTGGAAACAATGGAGAGGGAACTGTCGGGTCTGTGAAGCACTACGGTGAGGTCAAATCGACTGGGCAAGGTCAGAGATCCGTGGAGAACTAGATTGAGTGATGTAGCATGAATTCAGAGGTTCTGAAATGGATTGAAGAGAACTCCGACCTGCTTGTCAAGTTGACACAGGCTTTGGTCTGAATACCCAGCGTGACTGGCTCAGAGTACGACGTCCAAAAGCGGATCTACGACGAGCTGGACGGGATGGGGCTCAGTCCAGAGTTCCTCGAACCTGACGAGAGTGAGATGCGCAAGCACAAGGACTTCTTCGAGACCACATCTTTCGAGAAGTATGGGTACGAGAACAGACCCAATGCTGTCGCGCTGCACGGAGGTGATGGTGGCGGGCGTTCTCTGTGTCTGAGTGGACATGTGGACGTCGTCTCACCGGAGCCGATGAGCAAATGGACCCTAAACCCTTGGTCTACAGAGGTCTCCGAGAGTGAGATCCACGGGAGAGGGGCCGGAGACATGAAAGCAGGGGTGGCGGCCATGATCTTTGCCGTTCAAGCCCTACAGGCTAACGGCGTGCGGCTGAAGGGGGACGTTCAGCTCGAGACCACCATCGAGGAGGAGGGTGGCGGGGTAGGCGGTGTTCTCTACCTTCGCACGGTGAGACCAAGGACCGATACTGCCCTGGTCCCTGAACCAAGCAGCCATGCGATCAGTCTGGCCAGTGCGGGTGTTATGTACTTCAGGGTCACGGTGCCGGGAGTTCCCGCCCATGCAGCAACAGCCCATTTTGGTGTCAACGCCATAGGGAAGATGGTGCGCGTGATTGAGGAGATAGAGCAGCTCCATAGGGACCGGCAGTCCCGCATCAAGTATCACCTCGTGGACGCCAACCCTGAGATGAGAGGGCGAGCCACAATGATAGACATCGGTGTCATCAGAGCAGGTGACTGGCCATCCACGGTTCCGGGCTCCTGCGAGATTGAGTGCAGAGTCGGTTTTCCACCCGGCGAGACTCGGGAGCAGGTAATGAGAGAGAACGAGAGTGCTGTGGACCGAGCTGCTGATAGGGATGAATGGCTGAGCAAGCACAGACCTCAAGTCACTTGGTTCGGCTGGAAGGCGAGGCCTCATGAAACTGATGAGTCTGACCCCTTCGTCCAGCAGGTCCGGTCTTCTGTGGAGCAGGTTGTTGCAGTCACTCCGGCCTTCATCGGTGGTGCTTCAGGCCTTGACACAAGACACTTCGTTCATCACGGGATCCCTACTGTCACGTGTGGTCCGCAGGCACGGCGCATTCATTCCTATGACGAATCGGTGAATATCAGCTCTATCGTGCAGACTGCACAGGTCATTGCACTGACAATGATGGACTGGTGTGGGGTTTCGTAACAACGGTCATGAGCTGACTCTCTCATCGACCTCTTTGTCACTCTTCGGTTTCTTCACTGAGCACTTCGCCCTCTTCTCCTGTACTGAGGTCTTCGTGTCCCTGTGAGGGTTCGTAGGTGCCCATATAGAACTCGTCAAGCTTGCCCTCTCTGGCTGCCATCTCAGCAAGTCCTGTCCTCGTTCTCACTTCCTCAACATTAAGGCATCTCCAACAGTTCGCACAGAATACCTCTCGGACGTGCCATTTGTTATGCCGAATCCTTCTTTTCTTGCTCCCACAGAACGGGCAGGCATCGTCGCTCATACTCGTCACTGCGAGCGCGCCTAGATAAGTATCATGTGTACCTCTGTCCTAGTGTTTAAGTATCACATGATGCACAGCTGACGCAGCATGAATCTCAGAGAAGCCCGCATTGGCAAGTTCCCAATCACCGCTGCCAGTGGTTTCCTTGTCATCATACTCTACTGTGCGTTCACTTTCTCCTCCTGGGCCCTCTATCCTCTGCCGTACGGCCCCCTCACACACTACCTGAGCCGACTTGGTGATTACCTGTACAGTCCCGTGGGCGCCTATCTCTACAACGTCGGATGCATTCTGACCGGGATTGCCCTTCTGCCATTCTTCGTGGGTCTGTCGAGCCTGCGCACTGGCGCCACATATCAGAGAGTCCTCATGGCTCTCGGCCAACTGGTGGGCGTACTGTCAGCTGTCGCCCTCATGATGATAGGTGTATTCTCAGAGGATCAGGGCGCGCCGCACATGACCGCCTCCACCCTCTTCTTTGAACTGAATTTCGTGACTCTTCTTGTCGTCAGTGTAGCCGTCATGTTCAGGGGACGCCTTGGAATCCTCACAGGGATCTACGGGCTGATACTCGATGTATCGGCTCTGTACTCTGCCGTGACCTACGGCGGACCTCTTGTGGAGTGGTACACGGTCTTTGCTTCTCTCGGTTTTGTGGCAATGGTGTCGATAATAGCATATCGTTCATACTGGCACGGGCGCGCCATTCCTGCCACGACAGGGGCCGGCTTTCTGGGCCTCAGCAACAACCTCTGGCGCTTGGCTGCAGTGATGGGTATCTCTCAGATCTCGGTGGCTCTGTGGAAGTGGCAGTTCAGCATCTTCCTTGAGGGATTCTTGGAGCCATGGCAGCTAGGCTTCATCTTCTCTACGGCCACGCTCACTGGTCTGGTGGGGAGTATTGGTTCTGGATACATTGCAGACTTCATAGGCCGGCGAAAGACCATTGCACTGGGTATCCTGCCAGTCACTGTTGGACTCCTCCTGTTATCATATGTTCCAGTATGGCCCTTTATCGCAGTTCAGTACGGTCTCGTCTGGTTCGGGATGAGCACTGTCCGTCTCATGTCTCGTGCAATGCCCGCAGATGAGATTGCATCAGATGGCGGACTTCTGCCAGCACGTCGTCTCATGATGGTTATGATGCCCCTCTGGTTCTTTGATGCCCTCGGTCCCTTTGCCGGATCGTTTGCCCTGAGTGCAGGCTATCAACCGTCCGACCTGCACCTTTCGGGTGCAATCCTGTCTCTCATCGCCTTCGCGTCTGCCATGCTTCTCATCAAGGAATCACTGGGTTCCGATGTGATAAGGAAGGCACGGGCAAGTCCCAAGTTCGCCCTTCGTCGTCTGGGTCGTGAGTTCTGGCTCCTTGCCCTCGGGATGACAATCTTCTCATTCTGCTGGAGCAGTTCGGTCCCGTATCTGGGCAATCTCTCGGTCGGCCCCTGGGGAGTGGACGTTGTCACCTACGGTTTCAGTTGGAGTCTCTTCTCTCTGACGGCAGCCCTGATCATGTATCCTGCGAGCACCTATGCAGATCGGAATCTGAAGCGTGCGCTTGCAGCAGGTGTGCTCGGCAACGGAGTCATCTTCGTGTGGTTCGGTCTTGGTTACGGTGTGGCCCAGATGTACCTCATCAATCTGTTGTGGGCTGTGCCCTTTGTACTGTGGATAGGTTCAGAACGCAGCATCATCGTACTGGTCGTGTCTGAAGAGACCAAGGGACGAGCACTGGGGACTTATGACTTGCTCATGGGAGTCACAGCCATGGGTGCACAGGTGTTTGGCGCACTCGTCTGGGATTTGACTGACAGTCTGCGCCTTGTGTGGGGCATCTCGGGTCTGGGGATGATATTGAGCCTAATGGTCTTGATTCCCATCCTCAGACGCATGGCAAGTCTTGACAGCAAGAGTGAGCCTGTCGTCACGCGTGGTCATGATGTTGCATCAATGGGTGAATAGCAAGGCTCACCTGCATGGAGAATGGATCTCACAGAGGTCTCCGCGGTCTTGAAGACTCCCTACATTATTTTATCAAGGATTGATGATTTCTTTTTGTTCGATTGTGAGGCTTGCCTATGGTCGGGACGGGTCAAGATCCAAACCAGCTCCAGAAAGTCATCGATGTCGTTCATGATGGCGTTGTCGTCATTCAAGATGAAGACATAGTGATGATCAACGAAGCCTTTTCGGGAATGATCGGCCTATCTGGCGACGATCTCCTTGACAGTGCCTTCGAAGACCTCATAGACTCGATGTCTCGACGGCGCGACAAAGATGCCATTAAGGCCCTCGTGACAGGCGAGTCTCCGAAGAGATTCAACACACGTCTTGTCTCGAAGAGTGGTGCGGTCCTGCATGTGGAGATTCATCCCGAAGAGATCGAGTTTGACGGTGCCCCTGCCGTGATTGCAGCAATCCGTGATGTCACTGAGCGCATCGCTCTGGAGAGTACGGTGACAGAGCTTGAGAATCGATTCGCCACCCTGTATGACATGTCTCCTGTGGCGTACTTCACACTCAATCGGGATGGTATCATCGAACAGGTCAATGCCGCAGCTGAGGAGTTGACTGGGTGTCCTGCGTCTGAGATGATAGGCAAGAGTCTGTCCGAGTTCCTACCGGCACCTGAAAACGGCTACGACCCGGCGGGTGACATTGTCAAGGAGGCCCTCCGCGGCAAGGCGGTGAAGAATCTCGAGCTTGAGATGCGATGCAAGGACGGGAAGACAATCTGGGCCAGCATCTCATCACGCCCCTTCACGTCTGGAACTGACAGGCCCACAGAGATCGGTCTCACTGCAGTCGATGTCACTCGACGCAGGAAGATGGAACAGGAGTTGAGGGTGGAGAGTGAGAGGGCCAACCTCTACATGGAGGTCATGACTCAGGACCTCAACATGGTAAACCAGAACGCGTTGTTCGCTCTGGAAGATATCAGCATATCCGTCGACCTGCCTGAGCGTCTCAAGAACGTGGTCAGTGAGACCGCCTGGAGCCTCAGACGGGCAGGGCGGATGATAGCTAATATGGGCGTCCTAATCTCACTGGATCAAAAGCCTCCTGAGAAGATGCGGACCGCCCTCAACCCTCACTTCAAGAAGGCAATCAACGAGGCTCAGAGAGACTTCGCATGGAAGTCCCTCAATATCAAGGCGGAAGTGGGTGACAAGGCCCTTGAGGTCTCGGGTCATCCCTTCATGTGGTATATCTTCTTCAACATAATCCATCACTCCGCAAGCTCTGACACCAGCAACGAGGTCAACATCGGGATGAAGGCTCGACTTGACGAGTCCGGCGAGATGGTACGGATTGAGGTTGTTGATGAAGGCCCTGGAATCAGGGATGAGATCAAGGCCGACATCTTCCGCCGCGAGGGTGCTCATCTTGACCATCTTCAGGGAAGTGGACTCGGCCTCACTGTCGTTGACAGATACATTCGAAACCTCGGTGGTCAGATCTGGGTCGAGGACAGGGTCCCTGGCAAGCCCGAGAAGGGCAGCAAGTTTGTTGTCCTCCTGCCTGCTTGGAAAGAGGAGTTGGCCATACCTCCAATTGTGTTCTACAAGAGCGATCATTGTATATTCTGCGGTCCTGTTCTAGAATCGCTCACTCATGTGTTGAAGGAACTTGGCATCAGTGCCTCTGTCATCAATCTGGTCAATGTCGATGACCCAGACTCGGGAGTCGTGGAGGATGACCTTCCAGCTCTCCCCACCATCCGACTGGGAAGTCATGAGCTCTCGGGATTCCAGACGGAGGATGATCTGAGGTCCGCAGTGTCCACGATGATACTTATGTCGGGCTAGATATGTGGTCCCTCGTACTTTATAAGTAGAGATTCGGATACCTACGGTCGAGGTGCATGTTCAATGGTTGACTATATTGAATATGACGCTGACTGGGGATTCATCATCGATCCCACGACTCTCACCATGCAGAGCCTGCACGGAAAGGCTCCCGTTGGATCTATAATACTCACAAAGGCGAAGGAGACCGTCGAGGCAGGGTTTGATGTGGTCGTGACCAAGTACTTCGTGGCGAAGAAGACCGGCGTGGAGGCCTTGGGTGGGAAAAAGGATGCTAGCGTCATACTTGCAGATCTTGCACTGAAGATCATGAAGGAAACAGGCGAGATGCCTGCCGATATCACTGTGAAGAAGGAGTACTCCAATGGCAATGTGGACCTGGTCTTCACCGCATCGGACTATGACAAGTTCGTCCTGAAGTTCACTCCGAAGATGACTGCCTGTCCTGTCATGGACTTCTTGGACACACTGAACGAGCCATCGCGGAGGGAGTTCAATCCTGTGGAGAGCTGGCGTGTCGAGCGTGCAAAGTCCGGCAGAGCAACATGTCGGACCTGCAGAGGGAAGATTGAGAAGGACACTCTTCGGATTGGCGAGCCATCATTCTTTCAGGAGCATAAGAGTTGGAAGTGGCACCATCTCGCATGCGTGGCTGACGACATCTGGGGGATCCCTGAGGAAAAGCTGGAAGGGTATGAAGAACTGGACTCTGATGAGCAGAATGTGGTTCGCGAGACGATCTGGAGTTGAAGATCAGTTCTCGTCATGGAGACCCTGACGACTCTCCCTACCACTCAGTCGGCTCTAGGTGTTTCCTTTCGAGGCGCTCCTTTCTGCGTTCCTCCGCCTCTTCAAACCTACGACGTTCCTCCCCGGTCTTGAGGATGAGGGACGGGACCGCCTTCGGTCGTCCGGTCTCGTCCGTGGCGACGTAGGTGAGGAAGGCTCGACAGATCTTGGAGACCTCGGCTGTGAGTGGATTCTCGGACACCGCTCTGACCTCGATCTCCATGGATGTTCTCCCGACGAAGTTGACCCACGCCTCCAGAGTGACAATATCGTTCTGTCGGCTCGGATTCAGAAAGCTGAGTGAATCTATGGAAACCGTCACTATGGAACTACGACTATGACGTTTGGCAACGATACCACCAAGAGCGTCGATCCAGTTAAGGAGCCTGCCGCCGTACAATGTTCCGTTGTTGTTGACATCATTGGGGAAGACCGTCTGTGTCATCACTGTCCGGGACTCTGATACTCTCTTTCCCTTCATACCTCTCAGTCTCAACATCTCTATGAGTCATGCTCACATTAATCTGTCTCTGCACCGGTACGACACAGAGTGACGCCTGATGAGTTTCACAGTTGTCCCTATCGGTCATGTCTCAAAGGTTGAAGAGACCATCAAGATTGTCATTGATGACGAGTTCTCCGCTGGACTGACTCATGTCGAGCTGTTCTCACACGTGATCATCCTCTGGTGGATTGACAGGAGAGACAACCGCGCAGACCGGACCACCCTGTTGACCAACCCTCCCCGAAACAAGGGCCTCACCCCTTCAGGTGTCTTTGCGTGCAGGTCTCCATCTCGACCAAACCCGATTGGTCATACCATCGCTGCCGTGTTGCGTGTGGACCACGATGCCGGGGAAGTCTATCTGGACCATATGGACGCGGATGACGGGACCCCTGTACTGGACATCAAGCCCTACATGCCGTCTTCAGACTGCGTCAGCGACGCTAGAGTGGCCCCATGGTTTGAAACTCTTCAGCGAAGATACTAGACCCGCTTGCCCTCTCCGGTGATGAAAGGATCGAGAAGGTCTTCGAGGAAGTCGGAACTCTTCTTGATGATGGTCATCGGGTCTTTGACGATGAAGGCAAAGCGGTAGGTGACTGCTGCACTGGGTTTGCTCCAAATGAAGTAGATTGGCCTCGTGGCAAAGATGGACTCCCATTTCTTGCACACCTTGTCGAACTCAGCTTTAATCTTCCTCTGGTCATAGCTCATGTGCATCGTTATGTCAAAGGTGTAGCGATATGCGTGCACATCACCAGCTATCTCCTGCAGTTTGTCGATTGCACGGTCGAGGACCTGGACATACCTCCAACCTCGCCTCTCCGACTTGATGACCTCGATCTCTTCCTCTTGGTGTTTGATGAATTCCCGGATATCGATTCTGAAGTTGGTGACCTCACTGCTGACTACCTTGTTGTTTGGCACGAGTTGAATGGTCTCATCAGACAGGAGGATGCGTGTGTAGTTGAGGGTGATCTCTCTCACTATGCCCTCCACTCCACCAATCCTAACGTAGTCTCCCACTCTGAACGGTCTTGCCGCAAGTACGTATAGACCACTCACGATGTTGCTGAGGGCCTGAGAGAAGGCGAGACCCAGTGCCGTCCCAAAGATGGCACTGATTGAGAGAATCGCCGCCAGATTGGCCTCAAAGGCACTGATGAGGATCATAACGGCCACTATGAAGAACACCAGTCTGAGGACAAGCACAATGCCCGTTGATGCTTCGGCTCCCATGCCCGCAGCGTTGAGAGACCTTCTTGCCAGCCTTGTGACGACAAGGTACAGGACCATCAAGACAAAGAGTGACAGCAAAAGGATCATGTACGGCAGTAGGGCTTGGGCATAGAACAGAATGTAGCCGATGGGATCGATTAGGAAATCTGGTGGTGTTTGCATCTCAGGCCTCCCATTGGTGTTCACCCTGTCAATATAAGACTGGTGGACTCGCCGCCACTCTTACCTCTTCAATCAATGACTCTTATTAGTCCAATCTCTCATTATCGATTGGTGGAAATGCATCAGAGAGTGGAGAATAGTCCTGAGTGGGTCACGATTGGTCTAAGGGTTCTTATCATCCTTCTTTTCCCAATTTCCCTCTACGTTCAAGTCACGAACACTGGTGTCTGGACGAGCCTGACATGTCTGCTCACTCCGATGGGGTTCATCTACTACTGGCAGACTCAGTTGTTGACCGCTATCGGGCCATTGTTTCTCATTATGATGTCGGCAGTCCTGCCGTGTGCCTTCTTCTCTTACTGGATCGGGAGGATGCCTTTACGGAGGTCAATAGGGCGTGAGGCTCTGGTGATGATACTGTTGGTCTTCGGTGCCACGACCATCCTAATCCCCATTGGTGCTCTGGATTTCTTGCCAGTTGTGAGCTACTGGCCCACCGAACTGGCCCCGGCAATGCCTATTGTGGCGACTGCAGTCCTTGTGATTCTCCCCCTCATACTGCGCGAGACAGTGCGTGCATCCCTTCCTGAGGGGGACCAGTCACTGACACTAAGGGCGGCGGAGCAAATTGTCGGGACAAACCAACTGCGCAACAAGACGATAACAGTCGCACTCTGGGCCGCGCTATTCCTCCTCCCAAGCCTCTGCCAGATGGGTGTGACAGATGTGGATGACTTGCAGTTCCAGTTCACGAGCCTCGTCTACACCTACGATCTGCTTGTATACTCTGAAGGAAGTGGCCTAATCGTGCTTGCGTCGGTCACAATGCTGCAGTCCTACGGATTCCTAGTCTTGACCAATTCTGTAAGAATCCTCTTTGTGCGTGAGGTACTCCGCTGGCATTCCAGTGGAGTATCTAGAGGACGACTGCTCAGGCTGGGAATCTTCGGAGACCTTCTCCCCTTTGGTTTTGCCTCTGTTTCATCGGTCGGTTCATCTCTCTTGGCGCGGACATTGTTCCCCCTTCCCCTTCTCTCAATTGTGGGACTTGTAAGTGCGAAGGCCTACAAGTACGATACCGAGAGCAATCAGATCTGGGATGATGTTCCTGCCACTACCGGTTGGATGGAGGGCGCGGAGGACTCGGCTGAGACCGAGATCTCGGTGCCTATCACACTCCTGCTGTGGTCTCGTCTCAAGCACATGGTGAGGAGAAAGAAGTCTCCCTCAAAGAAGTAGACGTTCACCGTGCGACGACCGACTGGCCTACGATGAGTCAAAGACAAGGGTCTTGACGATGACTGGAACGACCACGTCCTCGATGATTGGTCGGCCTATGTCAACAAAGTCGCCCTCTCTGAGGGACACCTCGTCGATCGAGAGAATATCGTTTTGGATCTTGGTCTCACGCCTCATGATGTTCCCTACGCTGTTACCGATGTCAGTGTCGAAGCACATCATGATCGGCTTGCCGTTCCTTATCGTGTTGGGTAGCGCAGACACGACGCCCTTGCAGAATTCAGTCAACCTCTCATAGGATGGCCTGACCGCATCAACGAATGAGAGGATGAGGGGGTCTCTTCCCTCCACGAGATCGAAACGACTCAGAGCCTCCTCGATGGCTCTTCTGATGTCGTCTGACACAGTCTTGCCTCGCGTGATGTTTGGAGAAACAACAGGCACATTGCGGATGGGATAGTCCAGTCCTTCCGACAGGAAGGTGGTTGAACCGCTCACTCTGAGACTGAAGCTCCCCGCCCCGATCACCGTGGCCCTGATGCGATGCTCCGGCTTCTCGAAGGGTACCTCGAGTTGAGTCGCCTTGGACCTGAGGGCGTCTGCCAGGTACACTCCAAGGTCATTGAACATCTTCTCCTCGACGCCGTAGAAATACTCAGCGACGCCTCCGGAGAGAGTGATTCGATCTGGCGGAGACTCGAGTCGCAGTGGCGGTGCCATCATCAGCATCGCAGCGATGTCTGACTCTGGCTTTCCTCTGATGCATTCAATCAGTGCGTCGGCAAGTGAATCTGCAACGAGCTCTCTCGTCTTCTCATCTATTCTGTCACCGACCCTGAGTTGGACACCGAGGGTCTCTGCCACCTTCTGTCCTGTGTCCTCCAGTCTGGTGATACTTCCTTTGTCATCATAGGCTATGAGCCTCCCTCCAACATTTATCGCGGTGGTGGCAATCACAGAACCCATGCTGCACACCGCGACGTTTGACGAACCCCCGCCGATGTCAATGTTCATGATGGTCTGACCGCTCTCTTCGGAGAGAAACACCGCTCCAGAGCCATACGCTGCGAGGACTGACTCGAAATTGGGACCCGCGGTTGCAGCGACGAACTTGCCGGTCTCTCCAGCAAGAGCGCTGACAATCCACTCAGCATTCTCCTTCTTGGCGGTTTCGCCGGTGATGATGACAGCACCCGTATCAATGTCTGCCGCTCTGAGACCGGCCTTCTCGTAATCTGCCAAGAGCATCTCCTTCAGTGCCTCAAAATCGATGTTCTTGGAGTCCCTGAATGGCGTCAGGTGGATCGGCCCCGAATGGATTATCTCTCTGTCCACAATCTCGAACTTGTCGGTTCGACTGTGGGAGTCCCTCTCAAGAGTGATCTTGCTGAAGACTATGTGAGAAGTGGAAGACCCTATGTCCACGCCAACGCTGGTCAGCTCTTGTCTCTCTGTCCTGATTGTCATGGTGTCATCGTACCGCCGGCAGACTTGTGGTGCGCAACTTGGACTCGCCTTTTAGGTTTCCTGTCTATGCTGCCGCTGTAGCGAAGTCTTCATATCACACATGTGTCATTGAAGGTCGATTCAGATGGATGTCATAAAGGCAATCAGAGAGCGTCGTAGCATTCGAAAGTACAAACCTGACAGTGTTGGTATCGAAGACATCGACCTGATCCTCAACGCTGGGCGGTGGGCCCCTTCGGCCTCGAACAAGCAACCATGGCACTTCATCGTGGTGCGGGATGCAGGCATGAGAGAGCGACTGGCGAGGGCCCATGACTACGGTCAGTTCATGGCCGAGTCCCCTGTCGTCATTGTCGTGCTGGGGGACCCAGGTCGGCACCCGAAGTATCACCTTGCCGACCCACACAACGCAGTCCAGAACATGCTCCTTGCTGCCTACTCCGTGGGTCTCAGCACGTGTTGGATGGGCGTCAGAGACACTGACATCGAACCCAAGTTCAGAGAGATACTGGGGATTCCTGAGGACCTCCGCGTCATCTGTTCGATATCTGTCGGATACGGCGACCAGAAACGCACGAGTACTCGACGTCCTCTCAACGAGATCGTGTCATGGGAACGCTTTGGCGGAAAGCTCGGGTAGGAGTCCTATGCGTTGACAGGCTCGAGAGACCTCTCCTATCTCCTCAAACACATGAGGCCTGAACTCCATGACGGCGAGTTCGTCTTCTGCAGTGTGGACTCGGTGGACTCTCTGGATGTGACTCCTCTCCTCATGTTTCGTGAAGAGGAGGGTGTCACACTCATACTGACCAAGAGCGATGCGCAGAGCATAGGGGTCTCTCACGGGACGTCTTGGGGATGGATCTCATTGAATGTCCATTCGGACTTGGAGGCTGTTGGCTTCTTGGCGGAGGTCTCGAGAGCGTTGGCCCGAGCCGGCATCTCCTGCAACGCGGTCTCTGCCTACTATCACGACCACATCTTCGTTCCGTTCCACGAGAGACATCGGGCTCTCGATGTCCTTCTGGTGCTCTCCGACTCACACTGAGATTATGACCTCTTCCGACTTCTTTCCGGTCATGTATTCAATGTCGATTCTACCGATTCCCACACGCTCCACGGACTCGGGGGAGACCTGCTCAGAGGCCACTTTTTCAGGATTGCGCTCAAGCGCGTGGATCATAACGCGGAGTGCCTGCTCTTTCTCCTGAGGGTCTTCAAGGAAGGTCACTGTGCCTCTGAAGTGAACGGTCGCGAACAGGTGATCACACTCTCCCTCGGCGTAACCTCGGTCCAGCAGTGCTTGCCCCCAGACCGTGTTGTTCTCCCTGAGGATGTCTATCTTCTTGCCCTCCTTGGCACAGTGGAAGTATATGCAGTTTTTCTCCCGGTCATATCCGTGGCTCAGAGTGACGAGGTACGGCTCGTTGTCAACACACATGGCCATCGTGATGTACTTGGCCTCCGTGAGAATGCTCACCATCTCTTCATGGCCCTCTATGGCCTTCTCCCTTCTGCGAATTCCTCTCATGTTGCTCGGCCTCGGATACGAGACCTCCCTCTTATTGCTTTGGAGGAGGCGGGCTTTACTTGATACAGCATGTCCTTGAGGACATCAAATCAACTTCAGAATAGCATCTACGAAGGACTTGCCATCAGCAATAATCGCTATTGTGCTTTCGTACACTATTTTGGGGTCAATTTCTAGGTACAGATGAACAAGCACATTTCTCAGCTTCACGAAGTCAATCAGTCTTTCTGCGAGAGTGGAATCAATTATCTTGTGGTTGGCAACCACTCTAAGAACCTCGCTGTATGATTTTGGAGCACCCCAATGATTGTGTGCTACCAGATGCGTACAGATATCGATAATTGCTTGACCAATTACCTGAAGATTTCTTTCAGCGATACTCTGCATGTCCTTATCTGCCAAGAACTGATCTTCGGTGAATGCTTCGATGCGTCTTAGGCTAGTCACTCGTTCAAGGATTAGATCTAATCGAGTTTTCACAACAAGGGGATCAACAGCCACTATTGCTCCGCCCCCAATGATTGCCTCAAGTAGTCTTGAATATAGTACTCCCAATCAGGATATCTCACTAGAACATACTCCACGAAACGAGGCCACACTTCTTCATCTCTTGTGTACAGGAGTTGACCATCTCTGACTACTCGATAGAGAAGCGTAAGGTCTGCGAGATTGAGAAGAGTGACATCAATCTTTGGAGACTCTCCCTTCTCAACAAAATCAAAAAGGGACAACAGGTCTGCATAGACAAGATGTAGATTCTTCCGGGGATTGCTGATTCTAACACCTATGTCAATATCACTCAGTGGATGTGTTTCTCCAGTAGACATGGAGCCAAAGAGGACTATGAAGTCAACTTGATCACCAAGTTCTTCTCTTATCTTAGCGACAATCTCGTCCAAGAAACCTTCTTGATTCAAACAGCCACATCCCTTGGATAATCATGAATGTTATTTCGGAATATAAACTCGAAGGTGACTCGAAGAAGAAGGAAAGAGAGAAGCATGACGATCAACGCATCCATGCTGAGTGTACGCGAGTAGGCACAGAGTTGAAGTCCATTGATGTCATCAGAAGAAACACATACTCTTTTTTGAACCACCACCCACTGACCGGGTATGGTTGCTCTCAAGGAAGTGCAGGAGGCATACGAGCGGATTCGAGGTGTGGCGAACCACACGCCCATCATGACGTCCTCCACTATCGATTACAACGGGTATCATGTCTTCTTCAAGTGTGAGAACTTTCAGAAGGGAGGCGCATTCAAGTTCAGAGGTGCGTACAACACGATCTCCCAGTTGACCGATGACGAGAAGAGAAGAGGAGTCATTACTCACTCCTCGGGGAATCACGCCCAAGCGGTGGCTCTCGCATGTTCGTTGCTGGGTATCAAGGCGACCATAGTCATGCCAGAGAACTCTCCACGAGTCAAGGTCGAGGCCACACGTGGGTACGGAGCCGAAATCGTCTTCTGCCAGAACTCTGTGGAGTCCAGGGCGCGCGTCGCAGGCGAACTGATGAATGAACATGGTTACACTCTGGTCCATCCTTACAACGATGAACGAATCGTGGCAGGGGCGGGGACGGCAGCTCTTGAGTTGATACAGGATGCGCCTCCGCTGAACACATTGTGTGTGCCCGTTGGAGGGGGTGGTCTTCTAAGCGGCATGGCTGTGGCGACGAAGGGGCTGAGTCCTGATACTCGGGTCATCGGTGTCGAGCCCAAGAATGCTGACGATGCTCAGAGGTCTTTTCGGGAGGGACACATCTTCCCCAGCGTCCGCCCCGACACCATTGCAGATGGTCTGAAGACCCAACTTGGAGACATCACTTTTCCCATCATTCGTCGACTCGTCGATGATATCATCACGGTGACTGAGGAGGAGATCGTTGGTGCCATGCGCCATCTTTGGGAGAGAATGAAGATAGTAGTTGAACCGTCGGGTGCTGTGCCCCTTGCTGGTGTTCTGAAGATGAGTGACTCCCTTCAAGAGCAGAACGTGGGCGTGATTCTGAGTGGTGGCAATGTCGACCTCGACCTGTTCTTTGACCATCTTCGAAGACCTCACGCGGGGTGAGACAACAAGAATAGGTTCGGTCAACTCTCCGGTCTCTCTGAGTTCGTTCTCTGGTACCGAGTTGACCTGAAACTGCGATAAGAATCTGCACACCTGTGTACACGGGCTTGGCAGATGACTCGCTGGATAATCCACGCAGACATGGATGCTTTCTTTGCCTCTGTAGAGCAGTTCAGGAACCATCCCGACCTAGCTGGTCTACCTGTCTGTGTGGGTCACGATCCCAAGGGTGGGCGTGGCAGGGGCGTTGTCCGTGCTGCTTCATACGAGGCCCGTGCCAAGGGCATCCACTCAGGAATGCCGGTCTGTCAGGCTTACCGTCTGTGCCCTGAGGCTGTATTCGTTCAGGGCTCATTTGATAGTTACATCACAGCCTCTGACGAGTTCATGGAAGTCCTCCGCGAGTTTGCTGATGGGGGGCGGGTCAGAAGGGCCAGCATTGATGAGGCCTACATCGAAGTGACAGACCGTGTCAGAGAGTACACCGGTGTGGAGAGCGTGGCCAGAACCCTTCAGGAGTCTGTGGACAGGGAGACCTCCCTCCCATGCTCCATCGGGGCGGCACCAAACATGTCTGTGGCCAAGGTCGCTACGGGGATGAACAAGCCTAGGGGAATCACTATCGTGGGCCCCGACCCACGTGATGTAGAGGAGTTCTTGGCACCACTGCCAGTACAGGCCATCAATGGGGTTGGACCCAAGACAGCGGCACGCTTGACGGAGCATGGGATTGAGACCCTGGGTCAGATACAACGCATGGCGATCACCGAGTTGTGGCCTGTCATGGGACGGTCCAGCGGGTGGCTATATTCCCGAGCGCGTGGTATTGACGAGAGACCCCTACTTGACAACGGTCCCCGTGTGCGCAAGTCGATATCCAAGGACCGGACCTTTCTAGAGGATGTGGGCCCTGACTCAGTGGACTACTTGCACGATACCCTGACCAAGATGTGTACTCGCATTGGTGAGAAGCTCACACGAAAGGATCTCCGCTTCAAGACGGTGACGGTCAAGATTCGCTACAGCGACTATACAACGGTGCAACGAAGCAAGAGCATCCCTGTGGAGGCGGGTGATTCCACAACGATTGCCCGGATTGCGAAGGATGTCTTTGACAGGAAACGGGACTCCACAAGGCCAATCCGTCTGCTGGGTGTCAAGGTGTCAGGTCTGAGCGAGGCATCTCAACAGGCCTGTCTTGCAGAGTTCTTCTGAAACTGCATTACCGGATGAGTCCTTCATCGATGTCTGCGACTGCCTTCTGCATCCGCTCACGTATCCTTCTCGTCTGTTTGGAGATACCATCGATGTACCTCTGGGAGTGCTCCTCCTCAAGCAGAGTCGCGAATCCCATGATGTTGTGGACCATTCCCGTTATGTCGTGAGACAGTCTGTGAATGAACTCACTTGCAGCTTCGAACTCGATGGATGCTTGTCGGGCCTCTTGCTTTCTTCGGACTATGTCGCGAATGGCGTCTGTTATCTCAGAGAATTGCTCTTTGACATCACTGCCCTTCAGTATGTATCTGTCGGCGCCAAGATTCAGGGCCCGGATGGCAACCTCTTCAGTCGAGTGACCTGTCCAGATGACGGCTCCAATGTTGTTTCCAGAGCTTCTCAGGGCCTCAAGCACGTCCAACCCTGTCGCATCAGGCATGAGATAGTCTGTTATGACCACGTCGAAGGATTCCGATTCGACCATTTTCAGGGCATCCCTCACAGATCTACTGACCACCACCTCCAGATCCGGATCTGTTTGATGAAGCAGTATCTTAGCGACATCAACCAGCTCTGCATCATCATCGACAAGCAGAATCCGTGTCATTCTCCAAGCTCCCTGCGATAGCTTGCTGCTTACTTGATATGCCAGTCGTATTATGTTTTATTCTGAAGGGGCGAGCATTGACATAACCGAATGTCTATTAGACGACTGACCATCAGACCCCATATTGCGAAGGTGTAGTTCACCCGTGAGGCATTCTGATCAAGTCTTTGAGGCCCGATTCCTCTCCCGACCAAATCGGTTTCTGGCCACGTTAGAGTTGGATGGTGCAGAGATCGAGGCCTTCGTCCCCAATCCAGGAAGAATGCATGAGTTGATGATTCCTGGGAAGAGCATGTACGTGCGCCTCAACCCTGGTGACCACAGACGGACTGACTATGATCTGATAGGTCTTCACCATGACGGGATCCTGATATCACTCGACTCAAACCTCCCGAACAGGTTCATGAGGGAGATGCTTGTGAACCACTCGCTTCCGTTCTTCTCTGGATACGATGACGTCCAGTCGGAACCTCGAATGTACGACGGCAGGTTCGACTTCCGGCTCTCTGGCGCGAACGGAGTCCAGTTGATCGAAGTCAAGTCGTGCACTCTTGTCGAGGACGGGAAGGCCTCCTTTCCAGATGCCCCGACCGAGCGTGGTGCCCGGCACCTTCGTGGCCTGATGCGCGCCCTGTCTGAAGGTGTGGCGTCGAGAGCAGCAGTAGTCTTCGTCATCCAGAGACCTGATGCAACAGTGTTCTCTCCCAACGATGCAACAGACCCTGTCTTTGGAACGACCCTCAGAGAGGCCTATCGTGCAGGTGTCGATGTGATCCCCCTGATAACAATGGTTAACGAGTGGCATCTTGACTATGTCAGACGCATAGCCCTTGACTTGACTGTCACACACTGATGCTGCTATACGTTGACCACTGAGTTCTTATGTCTTGAAAAGTGACTCTATGTCCGTCAGGTGAGTCGAGAAGTGGCGGGAGCAGTGCAGACGACCATAGCACGTGAGGATGTTGAGCGACTGAAGGCTCGTGAGCTACTTCATCTCGCGAGGCTCTTGGACGTGCCGATGTCAGCAAGAAGTATCCGTAGAGAATGGCTCATCGATTCCATAATGGACGAGATCATCAATCGAGACCTCGTTCCTGCTCACAAGGAACTGCACACTCCCGCCATTAACATCAAGGGACTGAAGAAGAAGTACGGTCGCACTCTGGCAGTTAGCGACCTTGACCTTCAGGTGAACCCCGGTGAGATTGTGGGCCTGGTGGGTCCCAACGGTGCAGGGAAGTCCACGACCCTGAGGGTCTTGACTGGCATCATCAGACCGACGGCGGGAGAAGTCTTCGTCAATGGGCATGACATGCTCAACGACCCACTTGTTGCCAAGGAGTCCATCGGGTACATCCCCGAGAGACCCACATGCTATCCCAGCCTCACGGTGCGAGAGTACGTCATGTTCGTGGCTCGTATCTATGATGTGCCCGGGCCCGTTGCCATCGTCCGCATGCGTGCTTTCGTGGATCTGTTCCACATGCAGCCATATCTGGACACCTACATTGGGACTCTCTCGAAAGGAAACCTTCAGCGCACACTGCTCATTGGCATCTTCACCAGAATCCCGCCTTACGTTCTTGCGCTGGACGAACCAATCTATGGCCTCGACCCCCGTGGAGCCTGGAACCTCAAGGCCCATCTGAGACGACTGAAGGCTGAGGGTTCCGCGATCCTCATCTCGACGCACATCCTTCAGGTTGCCGCAGACCTCTGCGACAGGTTCATCATCATGAACGAGGGCTCAGTGGTGGGGAGTGGAACCCTTGACGAGCTCATGAGCGTGAATAGCGGTGCGAGGAACCTCGAGGAGGTCTTTCTCGCTCTTACTGGCGGAATCCCGGAGGAGTAGCAGAGATGAGGATGAGGACAACCAGTCTCGTGCGATATGAGATTCGGATGCTCTTCAATCAGTTCAGGAGTGCTATCACCACACCCTCAATGCTCCTGTTCTACGGTGTCACATTCTTCGGAATCTTCTTTGTGAGTCTGGTCCTGTCATCCATGATCCGCTTCGCTCCCATCTTGGGTCAGATTGCACCTATGCTTGAATCCACGATTGACCGCAACATGCTGATGACTGCCCTTGGTGTAGTCACTGCCAGCGCGGCGTACATGGGCTACTATGGAATCGGTGCAGCCGTCCTGTTCACCGACGTGGATGAGAGTGTTCTCATGCCGGCCCCCATCTCACCACATCATCTCTTCATGAGTCGTTACTCTCGTCGACTGGTGCGCAAGGTCAGCTTCATCCTCCTTGGAGTGCTATCAGTCCTTCCTCTTCTCTGGTCTGCCAATGTCCTGTTCTTCTCGGCAGTCTTACTAATGGTTTCTCTGGTACTATTCCTTGAAACCAACTACTTCATTGGGACCGTGGCTTCCTACGTCCGCATATTCATACAGAAGCATACTTCTTCTCGGTTTCACCACATCCTCCCGGTCCTCTTGGCCATGGTCGTCCTCATACCCACGATTCAGATTGTTCCGAACCGGAGTATCTTGGCCTTGATCGCCCCGTCGAACGCCATGGGCATCATTCTGACAGAGTCGACGGGACTCCTATCAGAGGGCATGGGCGTCACTATCGGAATCGAATCCCTCACCCTTGGTTTCGTGATCCTCTTCCTGGCCGCGGCGAACGTGACAGGTTACGACTACTACGAAGTGTTCACACAGACTCGTGGACGGGAAGAGACAGAGGGTCGATTCAGCAAGATCATCCACGGGCAAGTGGACTTCTCAAGGTCTCGCTATCGTGACCCAACCATGTGGATAATCCTGAAGGACTTCTGGACGAGGATGCGCTCCCCCATGCAGTTCTGGAAATACGTGTACGCTGCTGTGGGCTCAACCTTCATCATCTACGTGAACTTATTCCGTCCCTCTTGGCTCCGACCCGTTCCCATTCCTTTCTCTATGGTCTACGCTACCATCCCCGCTTTCCTCCTGATGTTGATCCTCATGATCCAGATGGCCAGCGTCACATCACTCCTGATCTTCGCCGATGAACGAGAGAACGTCTATCTGCTGAAGGCCAGTCCGATTAGGTCCTGGGACATAGTCTTTGCCAAGTACCTTCTGAGCCTTGTGGAGGTGGCCATCGCTGCCTTTCCTCTCTGTGGATTCCTTGTCTATTTCCTCCGCGTTGAGGGGTACCTGCCAATCATCACACTGGCTGCTCCTCTTGCCATCTTGTTCACTGCCACGGGGGTGGCCATCGGTGCGTACGTCCCTGTCATGACCAACGACCCACGGACGCTTCCGGTCCCTCTTGCCTTCTCCTATCCTATTGTCAATCTTACCTTGGGAACAACGATGGTTCTCCTAGTGGCGAATCTTGCGGAAGTCACATTCGTTGTGCTTGCGTTGCCCGTCTTCACATTGTCCATGACATTCCTCTTCCTTCTGCTCTCTGTCAGAGCGCTCGACCACTACAAGTAGGGGCTCATTGCTTCCGGGCAAGACGAAGGGCGTTGGCAATAACCAGAAACGTCAGGCCCATGTCACCGACAGCGATCGAGACCCAGAGTGTGATTATCCCTGCTGCTGCAAGCATACCAGTCAGGGTCTTGAGGGTGATAGATGTGGCGACATTCTGCTTGACGACGCTCATGGTCTGACGGGCCCTTCTCAGGAGTTGCGGGATCTTTCTGAGGTCCTGCTCCATCAGGGCCACATCCGCGCTCTCTAACGCAACATCTGAAGACACTGCGCTCAGGGCCATTCCAACATCAGCAGTAGCAATAGCCGGCCCATCATTGATCCCGTCCCCGACGAAGAGAACATGTCCCTCCTTCTTGAGTTCATTGACCGCATCGACCTTCTCATGGGGGAGTAGCTCGGCTCGATACTCGTCGACACCGATGGCCTTGGCGACCTCTTGTGCCACGTTCTCGCTATCGCCTGTGAGGATGACAGTACGCACACCCATTTCTCTGAGGTCTCTGATTGCCTCACGGGTGGAGTCTCTCACTGTGTCCGCAAGAACGATGGTGCCCATGTGCTCTCCATCCTTGGCCACGTAGACCATTGTTCCCACCCCACAGCTGTGGTCTGCCAGGTCCTGCAGTCCCACCTCTTCCTGCACGAGGAATTGTCTGTTCCCGATGAGGTACTCAGCGTGTCCAATCTGCCCTCGGACTCCTCTTCCGGGGACTGCCTCGAAGGACTCTACGTCGGCCTCTGACAGTTGCTTCCTGTGCTGTGCCTGAACCAAGGCCTTTGCTATGGGATGCTCAGACCGAGTCTCGATAGAAGCTGCGGGTCTCAGGATCTCGGACTCTGAGTAGCCGTTGTGCAGGCATATGTCCTTGACTGAGAGCATTCCCTCTGTCAGTGTGCCTGTCTTGTCCAGCGCCACGATGTCTATCTTGCCCATAGCCTCTATGTAGGCTCCTCCCTTCACAAGGACTCCGTTCCTGGCTGCGCCTGTTATTGCAGACACTATGCTCACTGGTATCGAAACTGCGAAGGCACATGGACAACTGATGACTATGATGGTGAGACTACGGTACACCGCCTGCACCATGGTTGCTCCTAGAGCGAGGTCGACCCATCCGAGCAGGATTGCTATGGCCAACATGATGGGAGTGTACACCCTTGAGAATCTGGAGATGAGCCTCTCAGTGGGGGCCTTGTTCTTTCGTGACTCATCGATGAGTGTGATGATCCTTGAGAGAACAGTCTCTGTGGACTTGGCTGTGACCTCTACTTCGACATAGCCCTCGTTGTTAACGCTGCCCGCAAAGACGCTGTCTCCGATGGACTTGTCCACTGGTCTGGACTCACCTGTAATCGGTGCCTCATTCACTGAGGTGCCCCCTTCAGTGATCACGCCGTCGAGACCGATTCTGTCGCCCGGACGGATGATGATGGTCTGACCGACCTCTACCTCTGAGGGTTGTACAGGGATCTCTCCATGCTCTGTGCGGAGCATCACAGTGGGAGGCTCCAGCTCCATGAGGCCACGAATCTCTTCTCTGACCTTGTCGCCCGCCCTGTCTTCCAGAATCATTGATATGAAGAAGAGGAACATCACTGCTGCTCCCTCGGCAGGGGCACCAATGAGCATGGCACCGATCGAGGCGACGGCCATGAGGAAGTGCATATCGAGCCTGAGTTTCAGCATTCCCCTGATGCCCTTTGGAATGATGAAGGCTCCTGCTGAGAGCATCGAACTCAGGAAGGCGATGTAGGCCCAGAGGACACCGAGGCCCAGGAACTCGATGATGAGACCTAGTCCAAGCATGATGCCTGAGAATATGGCTACCTTTGGTTTGCTTATGGTCCTGTGTTCTGGTTCTGTGTGTTCCTCTTCTAAGCCACACACTGTGCAAGTGCTAAGTTCCTGAGACATGTTCCTTCGACCTCTTCATGATGTCAATGATACAGGGGTCGTGTATCCTGTGGTACACCTGTTTCCCCTCGTGTTTGGCCTTGACAAAGCCCAGATTGTTCAAGATCCCCAGATGGTGGCTCACTCGACTGATCGACATGTCAAGAGCATGTGCGATATCTGACACGCAGAGCTGCTCCTCCTTTGTGAGAATCGAGAGAACCCGCAGGCGAGTCGCATCGGCGAGCGCCTTGAAAATGCTCACGACCTGATCGAGTTCATCCTCTGTGAATTCTACCGTGTTGTTCTTTGTACACGCACTCGCCATGGTCTATCATTCCAACATTTGTACGAATGTTTGAATGTCGTTGATATTGCCTAATAAACATGCGTGTTGAGGAGTCGGTCCATTTCGAACAAAGAAGTATTATCTGTCAAGTCCGCCTCGGTTTTACAGCGCAGGGTGGGTCCTCTGGATCTGCTACTTCATAGGAACGGCATAATATGGGACTCGACGAGAGCTATGAAGAGATCGTCAGGATGGCGAAAGACGGCATAGTGATCATCCAAGACGGAGTCATAGCCATGGTGAACCCTGCCCTTCAAAGGATGCTCGGCTACGAAGAGGAGGAGTTGGTGGGACGCCCTGTCGAGGACATACTGTTTCCGACGGCCATACACCTGTTTGAAGAGGGGCAGAGTGGGTTGGACTGGACGAACAGGAATGGCACGAGTTACTGCGCTGCTCTGGAGTCATCGGACGGGCGTATTGTGAACGTAGAGTTCTCAGCCTCTCACTTCGTTCTTTCAGGGAGACCTGCTGTCCTCGGTATCGTGAGGGACATCACGAAAGAGGTGGAACTTGAGGCTAGAGTCACAGAGTCTGAGACGAAGTACAGACGCCTCTTCGATTCCTCGCCAATAGCATACTTCACCCTTAGCCCAAGGGGCAATGTTCTAGACGTGAACAACGCGGCAGTCAATCTCCTGGGATATCGAGAGGATCAGATTCTTCGACGCAACCTTGCATCGTTCGTTCCTGACGAGAGCCGCACCAACATAGTCCAGCAGGTGACATCCGAGGTCGCTCAGGGAAAGAGCCTCGAGTCCTTCGAGATGCAGTTGCAGAGAAAGGATGGTCGAAACGTCTGGGTCAGCGTCAATGCGAATCTTGTGGAGCGCGGTGACGGTTCTGACGCAATCGCCCTTATGGCGCTGGACATCGACCGACGAAAGCTCGCCGAGGCCCGCGAACATGAAGAGCGTGCCAGGGCAAACCTCTATCTCGAGGTTATGACCCATGATCTGAACAACATCAATCAAAGCCTTCTCTTCTCTCTTGGTCTTCTTGAGGCCAACCCCGAGATGCCTCCGCAGTTTAAGCAGCATTTCAGAGACTCAGCGTGGAACGTTCGTCGCGCGGCCCGGATGATTGCCAATCTGAGGACCCTCATGCGTCTGTCTACATCTCCTCCCCCCCCACAGGAGATAGACCTCTTCGGGTTCTTGCAGTCTGCGACAGCTGCCGCACAGGAAGACTTTCCATGGAAGACGCTGGAGATGACGACGAACATCGAGCCGGGCAAGTTTCTGATAGCCGGACACGAGCATATTCATGATGTATTCTTCAACATCCTTCATAACTCTCTCACCTTTGACGAGGCTGACACTGTCCGGGTGGAGGTGAAGGCTGAAGTACTCGATGACCTAAAGAGCGTCAGGATTGAGTTCACTGACCATGGTCCGGGAATACCGGATGAGGCCAAGGAGTTCATCTTCAGAAGGACTGGTTGTCCCGACGAGCAAATCGTTGGCCGTGGTCTGGGGCTCACACTTGTGGAACAGATCGTCAGAGGTCTTGGCGGGCGCATTCGTGCGGAGAACGCCGTCGAAGGGGACCACACCAAGGGCACAAGATTCATTGTAGTCCTCCCACGGTGGATAGAGCCAGCCGAACTCCCGTGTGGACGGAACACCTGCATCACGTATTACAAGTCTGTGCATTGCGTGTTCTGCGAGCAGGTTCTTGACAGTCTGACCGGAGTGCTGACTGAACTCGGGATTCCCTCCACAGTCCTTGAGGTCATTGATGTGGATGATCCTCGACTTGAGATAAACAAGGCAGAACTACCCATGCTGCCGTACATCAAGATCTGCAATGAAGAGTTCACTGGGCTTGTGTCTGAGGACTCCATCCGAGCATCGGTGCTGAGACTGGCCATGCAGAGCTGCTTCCCTGACTTCCTCTGAGTCTGGCAGCAAAAGAAAAGAAGGAGGGGGAGATCCCCTCGATTGAATGTACTCAGAAGAACATGACCTTGTCATGCTTCAGGGTCTCGTCGATCATGGTTGCTGCTCCCGCAATCTCAATCCTGGGATCGCGAAGGTCCTTCGCAGCGAGACCTCTGAACTCGGCTGAGTTCGAGCAGACCTGAATCTTGCCTCCGCCCTCAAGGAAGGCGTCGATGAGATCAGGCAGCGGTGGAAAGCCGGGAGCCGTGACTTTCTCAGCAGCACCCTTCTTCATCAACATCACTGCATCCATCATCAGGAAGATGTTGGTCTCGATGTCCTGCGCCTGCGCAGTGGTTCCAGTGACGAAGGGACCGTAGCTCCTCTCGGCAGCTTCAGGACCCCATTGTCCGATTATGTATAGACTAGGCATCTGTGTTCATCTCCATTACATTATTGCTAGGTCGGCGTAGTAGATGACGACACCAAGCAGGAAGAAGAGTGTGACAAGCAGGTTCGTCATGTGTGAGCTGTGGAAAGGTCCACCCTGCATCGTCTTCAGCAGTATTGGTAGGATCTGACCGAATTGCATCAGTGCAGCCACCAAGATTAGAACTAGGTCCACTATCAGAATGATGTGTAGCAGATCAAACATAGCCGGTGCTGCAGGAAACATGAAGAGTCCTACCACCAGAGCCCCGATGCTCACCATCATGGCGAACATGAGGGCCATGACCTGCTTCATCAGATAGTAGCCCATCCTTCTTGCAAGCATGAAGCCTGAGAACATTGTGCTCATGCTCAAGCCCAAGAGGACAAAGAGAATCAATTGGAAAAAGGCCATATATCCTTCACCTATTTTTCCTAAACAGCCAGATAACAATAGATAAACATGTCGGAAAAGGAACACTCGTCAGGGCGCACGGTTAAAGAGTGTAATTAGGCGTACTCTCAAATGCACGATATCCGTCAACGCAATCTTAATACATGATACATAGGCAAAATCAGATGTGATTCACAATGGCAGACTACGATGTTGCTAAGGAATTTGATGCAAGCGGACTTCGATGTCCTATGCCAATCCTGAAGACCAAGAAGGCCATCAAGGAGATTGAGATCGGTCAGATACTGAAGGTTATTGCCACGGACATAGGAACCAAGAAGGACTTCCCTGCGTGGTCTTCAAGGACCGGCAATGAGATTCTTGAAATGGTAGAAGAGGGCGACAAGCTCATCTGGTACATCAAGCGTGTGAAGTAAGACTGAGAGTCGGAGGGACCGAGATCCCTTCGACATACTCGTCTCACGGTCTCATTTTCGATCTGTCATCAATGCTGACAGTACGTTGGAGGACTCTTCGTCGTCAGTCCCTGCACTCTTCGATGTCCAACAAACACATTAGGGGACATGAGGGCTGGAAGCCTCTGAGAGGTCACATGACTTGAGCCGAGAAGGTATGACGACAAAGACACAGGCCCTGACGGTCTACCCAGTATCATCCGCTCTTCGAGAAGCGGAACTGTTTCTCAAATAGGTGGGCCGTATTGTCACTTCTAGTGACACTCAGAGGAGTTTCTTGGATAAGATTCATGCGTACTGCAAGGATGAAGTTCACCGAATCCAAGAGATTGAGAGCATCGCAGATACTGACAGTGAGGAGATCAACAAGTGGTCGAGGAGTCGCGGCTTTCAGATAAATCTCCAACCCTTCGGATCTGGTGGATTCGGTATTGCCAGTGTTCTGGACCTCCTAGGTCTGTGGGTAGCCAAGGGCAAGAAGTCGTCTGTAGTGACTGAGGACAGTCAGCATTTCCGTGGAATCAAGATGACCAGTACTGCAGTGAGATCTTACCATGTTGAGGGGAACCCGAATCTCATAATCGAGATTGGGACGAGAATTGGTGACAAGGTCCATCTCATGATGGCGGACAAAGTCCCTTCTGGTCTGACCTTACTGGACTTCGTTGAGCAAATCAACAGGGAGCAGAAACCCACTCCCTTCGAGTATGATGAAGTCATCTTCCCGATGATTGATCTTGACGAAGTGACAATGATAGAGTGGATTCTGGGGCTGCAGTTTGAAACCTCAAACGGGAAGGTTCCCTACTTTGTCATAAGTCAGGCTCTTGCGCAGACAAAGATGAAGATGAACGAGGCCGGATTCAGAGTGAGAGGGGCGGTCGCATTTGGGATTCTTGCAGGACCACCACTTAGGAGAGTCAAGACCTACATGATCAATCGGCCGTTCCTGATGTGGATTGCACGGCCCGGTTTCTCAAGACCACTGTTTATCGGATATCTGAATGAGGACGTCTGGAGAGACCCCGGGAGTCGCAACATGTAGACTTGGGGTCCCGCCCGACTTGGAGATTGCCTACGCCTTCTTGGTCTTCTTGACCTTCTCCTCTTTGGTCGCCATCTCTCCGAGGGCATCCTTCATCAGGTTCTTGAAGTCAAAGCCCATCATCTTGCTCATGAGCATCATGGGTAATAGTACGTTGCCGAAGACCTGAAACGCGCCAGCGCCTCCCTGTTCGCCTTCAGCGCCTCCTCCTGCACCTCCTCCGAAGAGGGTGATGTCGCCGATGTCAATCTGCTTGTAAATCTCTGGCAGGATCTGCAAGAAGTCTCTCGCAAAGGCCTGAGGGGTGTAGTCTTTCGCGGCCTCGAGTGTCTTCTTGATACCCTCAGCCTGAGCCGATGTGACCTTCTTGATCTGTTCAGCCTCAGCGTCCGCCGTCAGAGTGATCTTTTGAGCCTGAGCCTGTGCCTCTTGGAGGATGGCCTGGGCCTGAACCTCGACTTCTTCCTTGATCTTGCGCTGCTTTTCGGCCTCGGCAGCCATCTTGGCGACCTCCAAGTCCTTTGCAGCCTCGACCTCGGCCTGCTGTTTCTCGTACTTCTTCTGCATCAAGGCCTTCTGAAGCTCGATCTCAAGAACACTCTGCTCACGCTGCTTCTCTGCCTCTTGGATGTCCCTCAGCTGCTGCTGTTCCTGAACACCCACCATCCGGTCTCTCTCAATCTCCTTCTCGCGGATTGCCTTAGTCCTCTCGATGTCACGAGTACCTGTGACCTGGTCTGCTTCGATCAGGGCTATCTGAGCAAGCCTGTGCATCTCGGCCTCGCGAGGCTTTGACATGTCTCTGAGGAATGACTCGTTCACCACAACAACGTCAACGAGTTCAACGGTGACAATCTTGAGACCCCACTCGCTAACAATGTCAATGAGTTCTTTCTTGATTGCCTCAATGATGAGCTGGCGCTCCTCCAGGATCTCCTCGACAGAGAGCTGAGCGCACGCCGTACGGATGACCGACTCGATGATAGCAGTGAGCCGGTTGGGTATCTCCTTCCACGTGACGTTGTTGATTGTGGCGATGGCGTTTTCCGCCTGCCACTGTAGGACCGCACTCAACTTGATCTTCTGCTTCTCTTTTGACAGCACCGACTCGGCCTGTATGTTGAGCTGTTGGACGGTCCTGTCTACGGCAAGGATGCGGTCAAGGAATGGAATCCTGACGACCATGCCACCCTCCCCCTGTTTCTTGGCCTTGCCCATTCTCAGGTGAACGTAGAAGATGTTCGGGTCAAAGATTCTGACGTACTTCTTAACGTAGACGGCAAGCAAGAGGACAATGAGGATGATGAGAAGTGCTACTGACAAGGCTATGTTCTGAGAAAACCAATTGAATAAGTCTGCCTGCATTTGTTGTTCTACTCACACCATTCTCTACTCTATGCGATGATTGGTCCCCTCAATCGCTGAGAACTGCTCGATTGGGATGGCGAAACTCCGCTCCAATGAAGTACCTCTCTCAGAGGTCTTAGGTGTCATCAATCGCATCTGTGTACGACTTGGTCTGAGGAGATATAAACTCTAGCACCCGATTCCACAGGCTTCCGACGCGTCCGGCTCTTCCGGAAACCTCTGATATTCCCTTGGATCGATTCACGTCGTTGTGACTCAGTCGGCCAGGCCCCTTGGCCACTACTCAGTGTCGTCCTCCGGCGCCTTGCTCTGTTCCTGTAACCACTTGACTGCCTCCTTTCGAGGGTCGACAAACACGAACTTGTCGTCAGCCGACACGACATAGAGAGTCGTCCCCCTCCGGAATATGGCTCCCTTCTGAAAGGGTCGGGCGTTGAACCGCCGGAGGCCCATCTCTGTGTCCGTTCTGACCTCGCCGAATTCGTCGTGTATGGTCGACACCGCCTCGACTTTCCGTCCCACGAGGTGCCTCGGGGTTATCAGGAATCCTGACTCGACCAAGACGTTGCCCAGAATGGCTCTTACCAGCATGACGAGCACGAGGACTCCTCCGAGGTGTATGAGTAACTTCAGTGCTAACGGCATGACTATGCCTTCGTAGTAGATCAAGGAACCAAGGAATCCAAAGGTCACGAGAGTCGTTCCAATGGTGACACCGAGAGGTGGGCCGGCTTTGAGTTCGAAGAACCCTGACCGGTCAACGTCATACTCATGCGCCAGCTCAAAGTCATGGTCTAGGTCATGGGTCACGTCGTGGTCTACATCATGCTCCATTTCATGACTCGTGCCGTAGTCGTGGTCCATATCGTGGTCCACCTCGCCGTGTTCGACGCCGTAGTCATGATCCAGTTCGTGAGAGACCTCGTAGTCATGATCGATATCGTGGTCTATCTCACCATGGTCGACATCATAGTCATGATCAATGTCATGGTCAACGTCATGGTCGATATCGTGACCATGTTCACCAAAGGCTGCGAATAGCTTACCGATGAAGAACATACCAAATGTGTAGAACAGCCCAGCAATGAGCACGCCGAATGATATCTCTCTCAGGAAGTCACCAAGCATTACGAGGTCTTGCATCAACACACCGACCTTCAGATTCAGTCGAGCAGCCTTCTGCTCAACTTCGCACCTTCAGGTATTCCTCTGTTCGAGGGCAAATAAACCTGAGCAAGGACCTAGGTATTTCCGGCCCAGTCTTCCACTTGTCTTGGTGGTGCATCCACCTTGGCATTGTCCGTTTGGCTTTCTTGCATCGCCAGTTGCTGTTGTGTGAGGCCGACCTGAAAGGATAACACCATAACCGCAAGTATTGACACGGCCAAGACTTGGAAATCTAACTCGAAATTGAGTGCGTCAGCATAGACCCAACCCCCAGAGACTACTATGGACAATCCTACGACCAAGATCATCGATGAGATTGAGTGGAGTGTCATCGAAGTCCTATAACCTCGATTAGCTAGCCTGACAATATCGCTGACAAATCGCAGAACTAGTCCTGCAGTGAGGATGAAGAAGGAACAGGTCAGACAAATAACGAATATCATCGCGCCCTCTACACCTAGATTCGTAGCCAACTGCAGGGTCAGGAAGCCAATGTGGACCGGATCGAATAGGGTGAAGATGACTGCGATGAAAATGCTCTGGAAGAAGATTGTGAGTACAAGATCTATCACAGTCTCTGCCTTCGTTCGTTTGCCCACAGGTCGGTCGGATCCCCTGCTGATGATGAAGTACCGCCGATACAGGTAGTAGAGTGCAAAGGCTGGAGAAGCGAGGAGAATGAGCACCAGCCCGACGGCAAGAGTCCGCTCGAGAGGGATTGTGTTTTCAATCCATCCTACCTCCCCGGTCACAATTATCACGAGTCCCAGCAAAAACAGGCCGCCCAGCACGTAGGTGAGAGTTTTCACGATCGTCCCACCCAGTCTTCGGAGAGCTCTCTCCTGACGCTCTCGGAACGCTTTGTGTGTTTCGTCTTCAAACGTGTCCTGCGTGTCCCACCAGAGGTCCTGTGCCCGCGTCACAAGTTGATACAGGAAGACAGGTCCCATCACAAGAGCGTACAGAGTAAGTACGAGTGGTGCGATTGTGACGTTGAATGCTTGGAAGTACTGCCAAGACGTGAGCATCTCTACCCAAACCAATGAGGCGTTGATCGTCATGAGTGCTAGGAATGTAGCTGCAAACTGGGGCTTGACGAAGCTGGCGGGGTCTCGTTTTCTCAGCACGTCCCTTGCACACACAATCTTGGTGAGGAATGCTGCGAGAGCGGGGACTGAGATGAGGATAAAGTAGAATGTTCTCATGCCCTCCGCTGCCGTGATGAGGAGATAGACTGCAATGCCCACGGCCGAGCCCACGGCGTCGACATACGCTACACGGTTGCTTGTTTCATCTGATATTCCCTCCGGGAGACTCAACGCTCGTTGCAGGCCGCTCCAGCTCTCGTCAGTCTTATCCCAGAGTTTCTTGCCCTCTTGCTTGAGTCGAACCAGACGAACAACGAAGCAGAGGAGCACGACGACTATCTGCACCAACAGTACGGCACATGCCAGAAGTGAGGACCAGATGGGTCCCTGAACGGTCGATAGTACTCCGACCAGAAGAGCCGTCAGCCCTAAGAGACCTCCCACTCTAGCGAAAGCACTTGAATAGGTGAACGTGGGGTCGGTGGGCTGACGTTCTCCCCGGGGTGGTTTTTCCGCAGTGCCCGCAGCCTCCTCTTCAACAGTCTTCAAGGCATCAATCCTGCCACGCGCTTGTCCATCGGGATGTGATGGTAGAGGTAGTTGATCCAATGACTCGGGAAACATTGAGTAACGGTACTCATCTGCGACCTCTCCGGGTGCGCCGAACCGTGCCACTGCCTTCTTAGCAGACTCCACAGTCACCGTGCCACCACCGGCCTCTGAGGCCGCCTCCATCATGTAGGTTCTTAACTCTGTTATCACGTCGTCAGCAATGGACTCTGGGAGTTTCTCCCTGACAAGAAGGAGGTACTCCTCGATGACATTGGTGGCATCGTCCTCCATCAGAGACCTGCCTCCTCCACCAGTTGGATCAATTGGTTGTGTAATGTTTTCCATGATTCCGCCATTCTACTTAGAATCCGTCTGCCTTCCCGTGTGACATAGTAGAGCCTTCTTCTCTTCCCGGAGGCATCTGACCATCTCCCCTCAAGGACCCCCCTCCGTTCCAACCGTCTCAGCAGTGGATAGGTCGTCGATGGTTCCACCTGCAGAGACTCGAACTCCTGACCACTGAGTTTCTTCATGATATCGTATCCATAGGACTCGCCATTCTGAATGATGGCCAAGATTGCCAGTGAGAGTGCTCCTCGTCGAATCTCCAGGGACCAGCGCTCGTACTCGAGTTCCGGTCCTGTGCGCATGTCATCGTCAGGCATCGTTGTCCTCTCCACTGCTGATGTGGCCCGTGCGGGTCCACTTAGTGCGTGCCGCGATAGTACGCACCACATAGTACGTGCCACGATATAAACTAATAAGCCTTGCGAATGGCGAGGCCTGTTTCAGACATCTTAATATGCAGGCTCTCACAAGAACGCGCTCGGTGCTCGGATTGGGTGTTATCAATCATATCGCTTCGCTGCTGGACTCGATTGGAATCAAGTATGATGTCAATGAACAAGAAAAGATCATCCGGATGAACTGGAAGACTGACAGATTCGACTCCCTCAGAGTGAAGATAGTGACCAGTGACAATGAGTCCTGGGTCTACATCGTGGCGATTCTCTGGAACTTCTACGAAGTGGCCGAGAGCAGCAGAATGAAGTTGGCCTACGACATGCTCAAGGAGTCTTGGCGGACCAATGGAGTCAAGTTCGCGATCAATGAAGAGGATGATATGATTGTTATCGCCGAGACCAACGACACCGATCTGACAGCTGATGAGATCCGGACATTGGTTGGACACGTTGTACTTGCGTGTGACTCCATGTGGGAGTTGCACAACGCAGCCCGCTGAGAGTGACTGGGAGAGGTGAGGACCAACCTTGAGCCATGAGGATTCCGTGAAGCCCTTTCCACCTGAGAAGAGAGAGCGTCTCGTGTACATCTTCTATGCCAAGCGGGCAGCATTCCTCTTCTACTACGTATTAGGGACGGCCGTGGCACTCATCGGTGTCATCTTCATGGTGACGACGGCGTACGGCATGGTTGCCTCGACCCTTCTCTCATGGTATCTGGGTCTGGGTGCGATGTTTGGCGGGTCGGCACTCATCATCCTTGCTGAGGTGAAGAAGCGCTACAGACTGTACATCCTTACGACCTGGAACGTCCGTGTGCGTACCGGTGTTGTGAACCGGAAGACCGAGCGCGTATTCTACGACCAGATAGTGAAGGTGGAGGCGACGAGCGATCGCGAGGAGGAGCTGGCGGAGATGGGGGATGTATGCATCTACAAGGACGAGGACCAACCTCCCTCTCTTGTGTTCACTGGGATCCATAATCCCGATGGAGTGGTCGAGATCATCCGGCGGTTTGTGCAGACCGTCAAGGACCCCCCAGACTGGGACCATATTGAGCGCTAGGTCGATTCTTTCCTTTCTTACGGACAAAGAATATGACCACTATGGCTGCTCCCGCTGCACCTAGACCTGCGATGATGATGATGGTGAGGGTGGTCCCTCCGTCAACCGAGGAGGGGATGGACGATAGCACGTAGATGGCGCCCGTTGCAGCACTCCATGTTCCGACGGCACTCTCCATGAACACCGTGAAGGTGATGGTGCCTACACTGGAAGTGACAAAGGAGTAGGAGTACCTATCGCCAGACTGACTCATCGTGATGTTGTTGCCACCAATCTCAATCAGGACCTGGGACACTCCCAGTGTGAAAGTCACGTTCAGAGTTATCTCTACCTGGTCTCCTACAATGACCTGTTCAGGACTCACCCTAGGTCCCTCAAACTGTGGGCCTTCGGTGATGGGCTCATACTTGAAGGACAACTGTGTCCACGAGGACCAGATCCCTGAACCGTCAAGAACTCGCACTCTGACATAGAAACGTGTTGCCTCTGGCAAGGGAGAACCCTGGTACTGCACTTCGTTCTCAGTGTGGATGAAGTCAAAGGCAACGTCAGGTGCCCATGACACACTTGCTTGGTGTGTCTGGTTGTCCACGAAGTTCCACGCAGAATAGGAGCCGTTCAGTCCAATGAATGACTCTACACCGTCCGACTTGCAGTCCCACACAATCTGGATCAGGAGGTCTCGAAGGCCAGAGTAGTAGAAGGCGCTCTCGACATCCAGTACAAGAACTCCGCCTCGATTCTTCAGCGTATATTGGTCTCGAGCAAGCACGGTCACGCCGTCTGCCGGATTGAAGTTCGAGGAGAGGTCACCAGACAGGGGGCCCTCGGTAGAGGTTTCTGCGAGAGTCACTGTGAGGTTCTCCAAGGTGACATCTTGCGTTGTGTCATTGACATGAAAGAAGATTCTGTCGACAAGGCCTGTGCCATCGAGAGAGGCTCTATCATACTTGAACTGAACCGTGCCTGACGAGTTCGTTGCGAGGCCAAAGACCACTTCAGATGAGTTGGTCTGTGCCCAGCTCGCTGTATTGCTTGTTCGAATGGCAAGGTCCATGCTGTAACAGAAGGGGTCAGTGAAGAAGGCGACCGAGTTCTCGTATGCTGATGACCCCCACACATAGGCCACGGACCCCAGACCCGGTGTCGAGTCATAGAAAGACACGAGTCCGGTCGAACTGCTATTGGTGAATCGAATCTCGATGATCAACGCCATGTCCTGAGACACGACGAGAAGGTTGTCAACATCGATTATGAGTCTACCATCGACTATTTGAGCCTCGTATAGCTCGGAGTTCACGAGTGTAACTGGGGTGCATCCCGCGAAGTTGGCGTCGAAGCCAGTGCCGAGGTCGCCAGTGCTAGTCGTACAACCTGCAACAACTACGAGGTTCTCCAGAACCACCACACCCTCTGTTCGGTTCACGTGGAACATGATCTTGTCCAGAGTCCCAGATTGATTGAGCAGCGAGGGGGAGTACTTGAACTGGAAACGCATCTGACTAGAGATGCCGAAAGGTTCCACACCAGAACTGTCGTTTGAGACCATGACAGGATAGACCGTGTCATGGGTCGCTGTCCAGAGCGGGAACCCGGTGAAATCTGAACTGTCTGATATCTGGACCTCATAGTCTAATTGTCGGTCTGTCGGGTCTGGATCGGATGCGGTCCAGGTGATGGTTGGCGTTGGGTTTTGGATGTAGTCTATGAGAGGGGTACTGTCATGACCATCGACTGCAATGCCTGATACCGAGGGCACCGAATATCTCACAGCGATGAATGAGGCATTGAAGTGGCTGCGTTCATCCTCGACAAAGGCATTGCTCTCGGCGACAGGGCCTGACTCGTTTGTGACCTTCATGACGAAACTGAGGATACCATCACTCAGAATGGCACTCTCCACATCCTCCGTGACGTCCCACGAATACCAGTTTCCGGGGACGAACATATCGGGGCTTGCCGGAGAGTCGATCACGCTTGTCGGAGTGGGCGAGAAGTCTGGTTGAGTGTTCCATGTTATCGAAGTTTCGCTCCAACCGTTCCCAGCTCTGTGTATGGCGATGGGCGCATCATCGGGAACCGGCTCATCTAACATGTAGGCATTGATTGTGGCAGACTCGAAACGAAACTCCTCTGGAAGTACGCTCACATCAAACTTCAGGTAGGAGCGTGTGAGGTCTGCCTGAGGAGAGAGCCCCACCCACAATCCTCCGTAGTAGGTGTTCCCATGGTAGTTCTGGTCCGGATGAGTATCCATGACCGCCTCCTCCTCCAAGACATGGATGCGAATGATCTTCTCGTCATCTGCGGTTTCTTTGAAGTCTCTCGGTGACTCCGAGCTTGAAGCAGGGTCATCAATGATTGGGATACTCGTGGGCACCGCGAAGATTCTGAGAACCAGAGCTGTGATAATCAGCGCGGCATAGAACGGTGACCTCTCCATTGCGACAGGTACCCTCCAGGAACAACAAATTCGCGTGAGAGCTGAAACAATACCCTGAATTCCGCAATCCATCTTATTACTCTGCCGAAAACCCGTCCACGTGTTGTGGAACAGGAGTATCACAAAGGAAATCAAGGTTCGTTCCGTACATTGTGGCCTGAGTGGAATGAAAGAGTGAGTCGGCTAACAATTAGGTACATCGCATCGGACGGAGAGAGGTACCAGTTTGAGAAAGACGACTATCACACTGAGATTGACCTCTCTGGTCACAGTATCATGAGCCTTAGTCTTGAACCTCTCGGTCATTGCAGGCGACTTGAGAAGCTCGGTCTCAACAACAATCTCATCGAAGAACTTGATTTCACTCCACTCATTTCGTGTTCACAGCTCCGCATTCTGAGCGTGACTTCCAATAGGTTGACTGAGATTGACCTTGGGCCGCTCTCCCAGTGCCCCAATCTTGAAGCCCTGGAACTGTCTCATAACATGCTGACTGAGATCGACCTCTCCCCTCTGAGTGAGTGCAAGAATCTCAGATGGCTCTACGCCTCCGGCAACAGGCTTGAGCATATCGACCTCTCACCCCTTGCGAAGGTCCGGAATCTCCAGTATCTGGTTCTCTCCTCCAACCGTCTGGAGGACATTGACCTGAATCCTCTGGAGTCTGTGAAGGACCTGCGGTACCTGCATCTCAACAACAATCGCTTGACGAATGTTGACATCTCGGTTCTCTTCGGTTTCGAGAACCTCGAATCACTGACCCTCGACCCTCACGTAGTCATGAGTGCCAATCACAGACTACGTCACCAGCACTACTTCCCAGAGCCCATATCAGAGATGCTCGAGAGTGTTGAGTGGCAGCATGAACAGCTCGGAAGATCTACGTCTTGAGTCTGATTCTCCGGCCTCGGGGATGTTTTTTTTGCCCTGTTGGGTACGCCCTCTCATTTTGAACAAGTTAAATAGTATGCATTATATTGACCTTTGGTCCGCTGCAAGAAGAAGAGGACTCAAGGTGCCTGTCTAAGATGGTGACACAAGGAACGACGTTGGATATGGACTTCAGGAATTGGCTTCTGGACCAACCCGAAGGGAAGTCATTGCTCAACTGCTATCAATGCGGAAGATGTACCAGTGCCTGCCCTGTGGCAGAGATTGAGCCTATGTTCAATCCCCGGTTGTTTCTGCAAAAGATGCTGCTCGGAGACACATCGATGGCCACAGAGCACCTCGTGTGGAACTGCCTAACCTGCGAACAGTGTGAGGTCCGCTGTCCTGAACACGTGAAGATCCCTCAGATACTCATCTTGGCGAAGGTGAGGGGTCTCATGGAAGGGAACGTTCCACAGACCGCCCTTGATAGAGCGAGGAACATTCTGGCGGCGGGGAGAAGTCTCGTGGTCAGTCCCCCCATGCTCAAGACACGGGCCAAGATGGGTCTGCCAGATCTTGGCACTCCGCCCATGGACAAGATAGTCGCAATGCTGGAAGATATTGGCATTGTGGGAAGACTCGAAACCGCAGAGTCTGCCTACGGAGGTGACGAGAGTGAGTAAGCCGCGAACCTACACTTACTTCCCTGGCTGTATGATCCCGTACCGACTACCGCACTTTGAGTTGACGACGCGTGAGGTCCTGAAGAAGTTCAATGTGGAACTTGAAACCAGTCCCGACCATTCATGCTGTCCGGAACCCACCACCTTCACAGGTGTTGACTTCGAGGCGTGGGTGACCATAGCAGCGCGGAATGTTGCGGTCAGCGAGGCCACAGGAAACGAGACCGTTGCTCTGTGCAGCGGATGCTTCCACACGCTGTCTGTCGCAAATCATCTCGTACACGAAGATGCCGAACTCAAGAAGAGAGTGAACAGGCGCCTGAAGAAATCGGGCCTGGAGATCACAGGCGAACACCCGATCAAGAACTTCCTTCATGTCCTACGAAACGACATAGGTCTCGAAGCGATTGAGAAGCAGGTCATCAATCCACTCTCGTCCCTCAAGATAGCGCCTCACTATGGGTGCCACCTGGTGAGACCTCTCGAAGCCACGAATATGGATGATGCCGAGAATCCCCAGTGGATGGATGACATCATCAGGGCGACAGGTGCAGAGGTCGCTGAGTACGAGGGCAAGATGGCGTGTTGTGGTGCCCCAATCATGCCGTCTGATGAAGACAAGGCCTTCACCCTCACTGCTTCCAAGCTGAAGCATATCAAGGCGTCAGGAGCCGATGCCATCACGCTTGTCTGTCCCACATGCTACACGCAGATGGAGACTCAACAGGCGAAGGCGGTGGCAAAGGCCGGTACTGAGTTCAATCTGCCCGTGTTGTACCTTGGTGAGTTGCTCGCCCTCTCAATGGGCATGACCGATCTTGTCACCAAGTATCAGCGGCGGTATCATAGAGTGAGTATTGCTCCATTGCTGGAGAAGATAGGAGGTGCATCCTAGTGGCAAAGTCTGCTATTGTCATTGGTGCGGGCCTGTCAGGCATACAGGTGGCCCAACAGCTGACCGATTTGGGAGTCGTGGTCCATCTCATCGAGAAGGAGCCTGTTATCGGAGGTCTCTCAAACCAGCTCGGCCGCGTCTTCCCGACCGGCGACTGCGCCCTCTGTCTCGATGCGAGTGCCGAGATCTTCGATGGCCATCACAGAAGATGCCAATACAGGGCTCTGGTGACAGAGAAGAAAGACCTCCACCTTCACACGATGACCGAAGTCACGTCCATCAAGAAGGGTGAGGACGGTTTCAAGGTCTCTATCAGGTCACATCCCCGTCATGTTCTGCTCGACCAGTGTGTCGTGTGCCTGGAGTGTATCGAGGTCTGTGATGTTACAGTTCCTAACGAGTTCGACATGAGAGGTGGGGTCCGGAAGGCAATCTATCGTCCGATTCCGCAAGGAGTCCCTCTTGCTCCTCTCATCGATATGGAGCACTGCACGAAGTGCGGCAAATGCGTTGAAGTCTGCAGAGTCAATGCCATTGACTTGGAGGCAGAGGGTCATACCAAGACTATCAAGGCAGATGCACTTGTACTGGCAACTGGTGTTGGAGAGAAGCAGCCGAGGGACTTTCCGGGCTACGACTATGAGCTCTCTGACGACATTATCACGCAGGCCGAGTTGGCGAGACTGCTGGACCCTGCCAGCGATACTGGCGGTTCAGTGACAACTTCATCGGGTGCTGTGGCGTCCAATGTGACCATGGTCCTCTGTGCCGGTAGCAGAGACCTCTCCTCCTTCGACTACTGTTCTCGCGCCTGTTGCACATACAGTCTGAAGCATGCTGGCATGCTCCGAGACCTCGGCATCGACGTGACGATATGCTACATGGATCTGCGAGTACCACGGTCAAGCGAGCACTACCTGACCGAGGCGAGGGAGAAGGGTGTGCGATTCCTGAGAGGAAAACCCGATCGTGTCAGGGCTACTGATGGGAGGCCTGTGACCATAGTCGAAGACACACAGTCTCAGAAGCGGATGCAGATTGAGTCCGACCTCGTTGTCCTTGCGACCCCTCTGAATCCTCATGCTAAGGAGAGTGGTCCTCTAGCGGAGTTTCTAGACTCTCACGGTTTCGCCACGGACCTTGCGGAAGTGAAGGGGGTGTATGCCTGCGGCACGGCGACTGGACCGGCAGACATTCCCACCAGCATTGCTGAGGCCAACGCGGTGGCGCTTCAAGTGTACTCGGACCTTGAGGGAGGTGTCTAAATGAAGAAGCTATTCCTTTGCACCTGCAACAAGACACTCACACAGACACTCGACTTTGACCGGATTCAGAAGGAGCTGGGAGATGTCTTTGACTCGATTCACACACACGATGCTCTCTGTCTGCATGACGGTCTGGCATTCATCGGCTCAGAGACCTCTCATGAGGACAGCGTGGTGATCGGGGCATGCACTTCCCAGATTATCGGACCCCCCCTTGCCAAACACATCAAGAGTGACATGAAGACAATCGTTCCATTGCGAGAGCAAGTCGCTTGGGTCCACAAGGATGATCCCAAGGGGGCCACAAACAAGGCGATGGTGTTGCTCAAGGATGGTGCCATCCAGGTCAATCACATGGCCCCACCTACCGCAGTGGAGCTGCACAGCGAGAACAGGGTCCTCGTTGTTGGAGGCTGCATTGCCGGCCTGAGGGTTGTCTCGGACCTAGTCAGGTTGGGGATTGAGGTCGTGCTTCTTGAACCTCCCGAATGGACCCGTGAGAATTACATCGAAGCAGGCCAATTCATGGCTGAGAGCAAAGTCGTGAAGGACACAGTACGGGACTTGTTGTCGTCCTGCAAGAAGGTGAAGCGGATACAGGGGTCAGTGACAGAGCTCTCCGGAAGGGCTGGGCAGTACACTGTCACTCTGAAGACAGAGAAAGGAAAGGACGAGCAGATTCTAGTCGGGTCGATAGTCATCTCTACTGCTTCGACTCAAGAGGTTCCGTCGATTGCCAAGATGTGTCACTACGGCAAGTCTGACAGAACTCTCGTGATCTCCGAGCTGACCGACCTCCTTTCAAAGCAACCTGCAGGACAGAGGATGACCATTCTTGTTGCCACCGACCCATCACATCATCAGACCACCGTCGAAGGGTCCTATCTCCTCAGAAACGTGAGAATGGCCGCAGAGAAGGGCCACACAGTTATCCTGGCACACTCCGACATAAGCACCAAGGACGAGGACCTGTACCGTAGTGCAAGAAGAGCCGGCGTCATCTTTGTCAGGGGTTCTCTTGAGCGTGTCAAGAAGGCGAAAGACGGCATGGTGTGCCGCTTGGAGAACACAATGGAGTCTCAAGTCAGGGAGTTCAAGGTGGACTATCTGGTGCTTCAGACGCATCTTGGTCCTTGGTCGGGCACTGCCCGACTTGCTTCTGTATTGGATGTCGACCTTGACCAGTATGGCTTCATCAAGACACGGTACGCCAAGATGAAGCCTGTGCAGACCTCGAGACGAGGGATCTTCATTGCTGGTTGCGGGAAGATGCCCATGCGTCTCGAAGATGCTCTGGTGTCTGCATCGAACGCCTCCTTGGAGGTACTCAAGGAGGTCCGCAAGAAAGGTGAGCGGAGAGGATGGATCCCAGTCGTCGATGAGGAGCGATGCGACGTATGTGAGGCGTGTATCAACGTCTGTCCGAATCACGCCCTGAGACTTGTGGACGGAAAGGTCACTCATGTTCCATTGAACTGCGAGTTCTGCGGTATCTGCGTGTCCGTGTGTCCGACTCGGGCGATTGAGTTTCAGGCTCACAGCAAAGAGAGTCTGCTGGTCCGACTGGAGGAGATCGCCAAGAATCACAAGACTCTGGAGGGTCAGAAGCCCTTCTCTCTAGTCTACGCGTGCAGCGAATGTGCCAACGCGTCAATCGACCAAGCAGGATTCACAGGAAAGGGGTATCCTACCGGCAGCTACGTTATTCAGTTCCCATGTGCCGGGATGGTTTCTCCCATCGAGATTCTGAAAGGACTGGCTGTGGGGGCAGAGCGGGTCACAGTGGCCCACTGTATGCCGGGCGGCTGTCATCATCAGACGGGAGACCGGTTGTCAGAGCTTGTTGTTGAGTTCACACGCGAGATGCTGAGGAGCATCAACCAAGACCCAGAACGAGTGAGGGCGACGTACATGATCGCGGCGCAACCGAACAAGATGCAGGAGGAGGTGGCTCACCGTGGATAAGCGTGAATCTCTTATCGACTCACTTAGAGCCATTGCAGTCAAGACGCCAACCAGAGAGATTGAGGTACCTGAGAAGGTCGTCGGCTTCGGAACAATCGAGTACAAAGCACAGACGTGCAGTGCATGCAAGAAGTGTATCCTTGCGTGTGAGCCTGCCGCGCTTGACCTGGAGAACACGTTAAATCTTCCCGACTACCTGACGGCGTTCGTTCCGATGGACGGCTTCAGGTCCAAGAACCGCGAGACCCTAGTGACTCTCCTCCAGGAACTGAAGCAGGATGTCAGTGCCGGAGATGTGCAGGCCATACCTGTACCAGAGGGGCTCTTCGGGTACGGCTCTATCACGTGGAGCGCAGAACAGTGCATCGCGTGCAACAAGTGCGTTGAGGCGTGTCCTGAGGACTGCCTGACTCTGGTGAAGACCTACAAGCTCCCCGAGATCATCGGAGAGGTCGAGCCGGTTCCTCCCAAGCCGATTCCCAAGGACTGGGAGCCATTCATTGTCTGCTTTGTGTGCTGGGAGTGCTCGCATGCCGCAGCAGACCTTGCAGGGCTGATGCACCTGCACTATCCTCCGACGATTCGAACGATCAGACTTCCGTGCAGCGGGGCTCTTGAACCGATTCACATCATGAAGGCGCTGGAGAACGGCGCAGATGGTGTCCTCGTCACGGGTTGCCTCCTGTCCGAGTGTCACTACGGTGGCGACAGCCCCAAGGCTGGGAACTTCATGCAATACGACTTTGTCAAGTTCTGGTCCGACATTCTGGAAGAGATAGGAATGGGCGGTCGACTCTACATCGACTTTGCATCAGCCGCGATGGGCATCAAGTTCGCTGAGATTGTAGAGAAGTTCACTGAGATTGTCATAGAGAAGGGACCCAACCCGCTCCCTGAGAAGATGGAGGTGCAGGAATAGTGCCCAAGAAGAGAAGCAAGAAGGAAGAGGAACGCATCGGTGTCTTTGTCTGCTCGTGCGGATCAAACATTGGCGGAGTGGTCGATGTCAACAAGCTCGCAGAGGACTTCAAGGACTACCCCGGCGTTGCTTTCTCGACATGGAACATGTTCACCTGCTCCACAGAGGGGCAGGTCAGGATTGCTGAAACAATCGAGGAGCAGGGTCTGACCGGCGTCGTCATCGCGGCGTGCACCCCGAAGCTTCACGAGGAACTGTTCCGTGACATCCTCGAAGAGAAGGGTCTCAACAGGTTCAGACTGGCACAGGCCAACCTGCGAGAGCACGACACTTGGGTCCACGGTGACAATCCGGAGAAGGCCCAAGAGGTCGCATACGAACTCATTGCAGGAGCAATCGAGAGAGCAAAGCGCCTTGAGGACATCGGCTTCGAAGACTATCCCGTTGAGAAGAAAGTGATGGTTGTAGGTGCTGGTATCGCTGGCATCCAGACGGCTCTAGACCTGGCCGACAAAGGCATCCACGTGGACCTGATCGAACGGAACGTGTCGATTGGCGGATATATGGCCAAACTGGAGAAGACATTCCCGACCCTTGATTGTTCGATGTGTATTCTCTCCCCCAAACTGAACGCAGTCGAGAGGAGCAAGAACATCGACATCTACACGACCACGGAGGTAGCTGAGGTCGAGAGAGACTTTGGTAACTTCAAGGTGACGTTGACGAGGAAGCCAAGATACGTGGACATTGACAAGTGCAACGCCTGCGGTGAATGCCTGAAGGTGTGTCCTGTCCTGACGCCCAAACATCACGACCTCGGAATGTCGAAGCGAGGTGCCATCTACAAGCCGTTCCCACAGGCCGTGCCCGGAGCGGTGGCCATCGAGAAGCTAGGACACGCGGCCTGCAAGGTCTCCTGTCCAGCACACGTGAGTTGTCAGGGCTTCATCGCCCTCACCAAAGCGGGCAAGTACGAGGATGCTCTCAGTCTTGTGAGAGAGGCAATCCCATTCCCCGGCTCTCTCGGAAGAGTGTGCCCCGCGCTGTGTGAAGATGAGTGCGAGCGAGGAACATACGACAAGAGCGTGAGTATCAGGAACATCCACAGATGGCTCCATGATCACGAGCTGGAGACCGGCAAGATCGAAGAGGTTGAACCCAAGATTGACAAGAAGCAGAAGGTCGCAGTCATAGGTGCTGGTCCTGCTGGCATCTCCTGTGCCCTCTATCTTGCTCAGGCTGGTTATCCTGTCACGGTCTTTGAGAAAGAGAAGGAGGCGGGAGGTCTCTTGCGTTGGGGTATTCCCGAGCATCGCCTCCCACGTGACATCTTGAGAGCCGAGATAGAATTCGTTGAGAAACACGGAGTTCAGATTGTGACTGGGAAGACTATCGAGACCCTCGACGAACTCAGGAAACAGGGCTACGATGCCATCTTTCTGGGAACGGGTGCTCTAGTCAGTTCGAAGCTGAATCTGCCCGGAGAGAACGCCAAGGGCGTATTCCATGCTCTTGACTTTCTCCACAGAGTGAACAGCGGTGAAGCGGTGACTCTCGGCAAGAAGGTTGCCGTCATCGGCGGAGGGAACTCAGCCATAGACTCTGCACGGGTTGCACTCAGACTTGGTGCTGATGTGACCATTGTGTACAGACGTTCTCGTGCAGAGATGCCTGCCATCAAGTCCGAGATCGACGATGCAGTAAAGGAAGGTGTCAAGCTCAAGCTTCTTGCATCGCCTGTGGAAGTCCTCGTCTCAGGTGGAGCCGTGTCAGGAATCAAGTGCATCAAGATGAATCTGGGTGAACCGGATGATTCTGGGCGAAGAAGACCGGTTCCAATACCTGACTCCGATTTTGACTTGGATGTTGACAACGTGATCATTGCCATCGGTCAATCCGTGGGACCCAGCGGTCCTCACTCCGAACTCGAGCTGTCTAGGTGGGGCACTGTTGTGACAGACCCCGTCACGATGCAGACGAGCATGGAGGATGTGTTTGCAGGAGGAGACCTTGTCAGTGGTCCTAGCCTTGTCGTTGAGGCTGTTGGGGCCGGACATAGGGCTGCTGAGTCGATCGACCTGTTTCTCCAAGGACTTGATCTCGTCGAACACCGCACCAAAGCGCTGCCTAGAGCTCCACGCCCCGAGATAGATGTCGAGGAACTCCCTGGTGGGTCCCGGGCGAGGATGAAGACGCTACCCGCCAAGTCGCGGGCTAAGAGCTTCGATGAAGTGGAGCTCGGTTTCTCCGAGAAAGTGGCCGTCAGGGAGTCCGAGCGATGCCTCAATTGTGCCATATGTTCTGAGTGCAAGCTGTGTGTTCAGGTGTGCGATAAGGATGCTATCGACCACAACATGGTGGAGGAGAAGATCGAGCTCACAGTCGGTGCGATTGTCGCAGCAACCGGATTCCAGGAGATCAGCATGGAAGAGCTTCCGGAGTACGGCGGTGGACGATTCAAGAGGGTCATCACCGGGGGACAATACGGTCGTCTGTTGAGCCTGGTGGGTCCGACAGGAGGAAAGATACTGATTCCCCCTGACTATGAGGAGACTCCCAAGCGTATTGCCTACATCAATTGTGCTGGGTCTCGTGATCAGAACTGCAGACCCTGGTGCTGCAACTTCGGATGCATGTACACTCTTCGGCATGTGGAGATGACCTATCGCGAATACGGAGAGGACATTGAGCAGTGGGTCATATTCCACGAGATGCGAACGGCAGGGAAGGAGTACGAACAGTTCTATGGACGTGTCCGAGAACACGGGGCCAGATTTGTTCGCGGCTTTCCAAGCGACTTCACTGAAGAGAAGGATGGAACCATCAGCTTCTCGGTGTTTGACCAGGGAACGGGTCAGATGTTACGCCTGAACTTCGACCTCGTGGTCCTGACGATGGCTGTCGACCCGGCCGACGGAGCCGCAGAGCTCGCCCACATGCTCGGTGTGGATCGCAGTGAGGGTGGCTTCATGAAAGAGCTTCACCCAAAGCTGGAACCTGTGAGCACCAAGTCTAGGGGCGTATTCATAGCAGGGGCCTGTCAGAGTCCAAAGGACATTCCTTCGAGCGTGTCGGACGGCAAAGCGGCCGCGAGTGCGGCGGCGTCACATGTGCTCAAGGGAGTTGTGCGAGTTCAGATGGACAAAGCGGTCATTGACTCAGACCTCTGTATTGGATGTGGTCTGTGTGTTCAGGTCTGTCCATTTGACGCAATCACTCTTGAAGACCGAGAAGATGGGCCTCAGCTCGCAACTGTCAGCTCTCTGCTCTGCACTGGGTGTGGCAAGTGTCAGGTGGTCTGTCCGACCGGTGCTGCGAAACGCAAGAACTACACAACCGAGCAGATCGAGGCCGAGTTGCTCGGACTCATAGCGGCGCACAAGAGACAGAAGGCCTCATCATAGGTATAGGTGCGAGATTCATTTATGGAGTCTTGATGTCGTCATAGACAGGCAAAGGCTGAATCTTGCATCTAGGTTGTGTTAGACTCATGCACTTGGAGTACAGGACCAAGGACGCATCCATCCAATCACTGGACCTGAAAGGGACGGAGTCCAGTCTGGACCTCTCAGGTATGGGCATCATTGAGATCGACCTGTCCCCGCTGGCGCATCTTGAGAACCTGCGGGCACTGGACCTGTCTGCGAATCACCTGAAGACTGTCGACCTGACTCCTCTGGGTTCATGTGCTTCGCTCGAACGCTTGGACATGGGGTCCAACCTTCTCTCAACTCTTGACCTGAGTCCGCTGGTCTCCTGCACGAATCTCATCCTCGTTTCGGCGGGAATCAACAAACTCACACGCATCGACCTTGGCCCTGTCTCTAACTGGCCACTGCTGGAGGAACTCTACTTGCACTCCAATAGACTCCAGTCTGTAGATCTCGACCCTCTCAGTGCCAACGGCCATCTCCGGTTCCTCCGCCTTGATGACAACCAGTTGATCAAGATTGACCTAGACCCGATTGCCCATTGTTCGAACCTGCAAGAGCTCTTCCTTGAGAAGAACCAGCTGGAATCGATTGATGTTACTCCCTTGCAGAACTGCAAGTCCCTTGAAGGACTATGGTTGCGAGCCAGTGGGATTCTGAGCATCGACCTGACTCCGCTGATTCATTGCGAGAGTCTTCTGTGGTTGGACCTCAGTGAGAATTTGATGAAGACTGTGGATGTTTCACCGTTGATCGCCTGTGAAGAACTTGAGTCTTTCATGATTGACGAGCGGGTTCCAATCATGGCTTCCTCAGAACTTCGGGATGAGACCTGGCCTCTGCCTGTTGACAGGATCAAGGATCGTATCTACTGGGTCGAGTTTGCCTAGTTGGTCATATCTAGGTGACACTAGGTCTAATCTGGACAAATGGGCTCTGTTGGGAATGAGAGCAATGACCACTTCAGGTGACAGTGCAGCAAGGTCTACAATCCGAATCGCAGGTCTCTTTCAAGAGGTCCGTGACATCTGGGTAAGGCGCTTGGACGACTACTTCAACCAACTCGAAAGACTGGCTGATGGAGAGACATTGGAGGCAAGCGACTTTGTTGGAATCTTGAGAGAGTCGAGGATGGCTTCTCGAGAGGCCCTCGACGGACTGGGCAGCGACCTGAGTTCCGAACTGCTTCATGTGACCAATGGTCTGGCAGCCCGCTATGAGTCTGAGCGTGCATCTCTCATCGAGGAGATCAATGATCTGCGGAGGTCTCTCACGCGTGCTCTCTCGGGCGACGAGAACAGTCTGAGACGAGAGAACGAGGCACTTCTCGCCACGCTGAGCACGATTCCTGAGTTCCAGGTACTGAAGGCGATAGAGCGTGAAGGTCGACTGAGCTATGACGAGCTCTCGAAAACCTCAGGTCTCAAGAAGGGAAAGCTACGGAAGCTTGTCAAGAGTCTGGAGTCGAGAGGTCACGTGGTGGTGAACAAGAAGTCCCGGCCACATTCTATCACGTATCTGTCCGCCCCTTGGTCGGGTCGTACGGTTCATCACCAAGATGCTCATGGACCAGTTCAGTCATCTCTAGGACTAGTCTCTCCTCTTGAACGTTCCTAGCGCCTAGACGCCGTGCGAGTTTCTGTATCCGTGGTCTTATCTTGGGCAGGACGAATTCATTGATGATGACAAAGGGCATGACAAAGGACATGACCAAGAGGGGGATACCCACTGTCCAGAGCAGTGATATCAGGATGTTATCCAATGTGGGTGGGATGTTCCAGACAAAGTACTCGAGGTAGAAGTATCGGTGGAACATGGCTATAGGATACGTGAAGATGGCGAACCCTCCGAAGAGGTTGGAGAACCATCTACCAATCCCTTCCGTGTCCGGACACCTTCTGCTGTGCATGTGGCTCTCCTTGACCTGTGACACGATTCCTGAGTCGTTCAGGATCCACGTTGGGACAAAGATGATGAGGGCAACTCCAAGAGCGATCAGTGTCCCAAGCAAGGTCTGCAGCGGGTGGAACCACGGGAGTATGTACGCCGCAGTGCTCTCATCGATAGATGGTACCCTGAAGAGTACGTTGGGAACTAGGTTGAGAAAGGTTTCACCTGAGGACAATGCGAAGAGGGCCGGAACAATCGCTCTCCTCATCATCTTCATAGAGTCGAAGCTCTTTGCCGTGGGGAAGATGCCGAGCTCGTATGTCGTCATCCTGAATACCTTCGTGAAGCCGACCATGAAGATGGCGATTGGTATCGTCAATACAGCATACTCGACGAAATAGATTGGAATGAAAACAGCAAGGAGGAAGCTGACATCCCCCACTGTAGTCCCCGCAACACCTGGGATGAGATCATAGGCCGGACGTGCCTCTGCCAGGCCAATAGTCAGCCAGTTGACCAGCATGAATGTTGCCACGATTCCAAGGAGGGCGTGCATTGCAGGTAGAATGAATCTCTTGGTGTCTTCCATCTCTTCGACCCGACAGGGATGTGTGCAGGTGCGTTTCTAAGATTATCGGTGTCAGGCTGTCCTGTTGTGCCGGATGTGCACAATCGTTGCACAAATGTTATAAACTCCTGCCCAGGCTCCGTAGACCTGAGTGAGTCGCCATGGAACCAGAGAAGCTACTTCTAGTGGGAACGACCCTTGCCATTGTGACAGTGGGTGTATTGTTTGGCGCGTCGTTACTCACGCTGCCCACCTCTTCCAATCAGAGTTCCGACGACAGTGATCTCACCAAGACCACTGTGGACACTGACCTTATCTCCCTGGGCCTGCAAGTCCCGGCAGGGTGGGAGTTCGAGATGTCGGACGGTTCCACGCTGGACCTTGACGATTTGAGAGGCACTGTCATTGTGGTGGACCTCATGGCTACTTGGTGCTCTTCATGCGCCACACAGAATGGATACCTGTTGGACCTGTACGACATCGCTGCCGGCCCAGTTGAGATAGTTTCGCTCTCTGTGGACTCGAGCGATACAGCGGCAATGATGGCCGACTACAAGCAGACTAAGGGTCTGCCGTGGCCTCATGGTCTTGACACCGGTAGGTCGTTCATGAACTACTTCTCGGTGACCAATGTGCCAAGTCTGGTGATCATCGACGGTGATGGCTACTTCAGGTACTTCCACGTGGGTCTGTGGACAGATGCTCAGATGTCCCAGACGATTGCTTCTGTTATGTGAGGAGGTTGCTTGGTGCAAGGGTTCCTTGAGTTGGCGCTCTTCTTGGGTGGAGTGTTCGGGTCCGGTCTCTACATCGCCCTGTCGCCATGTCTATTTCCTCTTCTTCCCCTGTTCTTACTCAACAGTCTTCAGGCGACAGATAGCAGAGGCAGAGCTCTTCTTGTGACCATGGTTCTTGTAGCAGGGATTGTCAGTTCGTTGGCTGTCTTTGCTGCGATTGCCGGATTTATAGGAGGGTTCATTCTCACGAACTTCACTCAGATCCAGGCCCTGCTGGGTGCCCCTATACTGTTCTTCGGCCTGATCATGGTGTCAGACCGACTCCGTGAGGCCCTGCACCTCTCTCGCCTTGCCCTGCAATCGCGCCCCAGCAAGCCCTCGAACTTCCTTCACGTGTACATGGTAGGTCTCGGTTACTCTCTGCTGGCGGCGCCGTGCACTGGCCCGTCCATCTTTGCTGTGATATTCGTCTTTGGGACTCAGGCAAACATCGGTCTTCTATTGTTGATGTTTGCTCTCCTCTCTGTTGCAGTTGCGATACCCTACATTGCGGTGGCACTGGTGACAGGAGAAGCACGGACTCGGATGGCCATGTCCATGAGCAACTACGCCAGACGGGTCGAGATTGTGGCAGGAGTCATTCTGATTCTTGTTGCTGTGATACTCATACTCCCCGCCTTTGGAATCCGTTTCTACTTCTGAGCTTGATTTCAAAAGATGTAATAATGAGGGCGTTCAAGCGCATGTGCCATGAAGCACCGTGACGGAGTCGATCTAGATGCCCTCGTGACACTGCCGCGCATTCTGCAGGCAAGAGTATCTCCAGACAAGCAAGGCGTCGCCTTTGTCGCCAACCATCTTCAGCAGAACTATGATGTCTTTCTGACTCCACTCAGGGACTCTGACATGGTGCCCCTGACCAATACGCCAGAGTTCACTTTTCTCACTGATTGGGCTCCCGATTCGAGGTCAATCCTCGTGGGCGAGGACTTGGCCCGTGATGAACGAGTGACTCTATACAGAGTGTTCCTTGACGCGCCGACAGACATGGTTCCAATTACTGAGACGAATCCTAACCACTTCATGCATGGAGGGCTCTTTGCTCCCGATGGTGACCGCGTCGTCTACGCAGTCAACTACGACTATGACACGAAACGAGAAGTCGAGACCTTTCGTGTGGTGGTACAGGACCTGGAGTCGAATGACAGATTGGTTGTTGCCAGGCCAGACAGACCTGCCTATATGGAACTCTCAGTGGATCCCAAGGGCAAGTATGTCCTGTACAGCAGGTCCGACGAGGATCCCTCCGGACTGCAGTGGTGGATTGCCACGCTGGACGGAACCGAAGATCGCGAGATACTGAACCTTGGACCTAAGGCGAAGGTCTCCGCACGCTGGACTCATGACGGGCGTATCCTCTTCCACACTGATACGTTGGAAGGAGAGCGACACGACTCTGTGGCCATTGGTCTCCTTGAACTGTCATCAGGGGACATAGAGTGGCTGGCAGAGCCGTCAGAGTCTGAACCCTTCGATTGGTCCTTCGTACCCAGAGAGTCGAACCACGTCATCATGGTGAGGGAGCGCGAGGCTCGCAGAAGGCCTTTCATCTACGATCTTGATACCCTTCGAACGGTCGATTGCACTCCTCTTCGCGGGAACCTCTGGCCGATATCGCCGTTGTCCAATACCGAGTGGGTGGGTTTCTACTACAGTTCAACGAGTCCCAAGGAACTCGTGCGATTCAATCCTTTCAACCCCGACCCCAGTTCATTCAAGTACATCACAAGGATGTTGGAGGCGAGCGGTCTGAGGAAGGAGGACCTAACGCCAGCCCAGGACTTTCGGTGGATCTCTGTGGACAACACGATGATTCATGGATGGCTCTATGTTCCGTCAAAGCCGAATGGGAAGACCATTGTCAGTGTGCATGGCGGTCCTACTGCGCACTCTGAGGATGATGTGTCTGTCAATATTCAATATCTATGCTCGAAAGGTTTCACAGTCTTGGACCCCAACTATCGTGGTTCCACAGGCTACGGGGTCAACTTTCGAGAGCTCATTAAGAAAGATGGTTGGGGAGGCAATGACAAGGAGGACATTCGGACGGGCATCGAGGCAATGATCGAGAATGGGCATGCACGGCCCGGGTCTGTCGGCATCTTTGGTACGAGTTACGGCGGTTACATGAGCTGGTGTGCAATAGTTCATTTTCCGCCTGATGTACTGGCGGCGGCCGCCCCGATATGTGGGATGACTGACTTGGTGGTCGACTACGAGACGACGAGACCTGACATCCGCCCGCACTCCGAGGAGATGCTTGGAGGCTCTCCCACCGAGGTACCCGCCATCTACCATGCACGGTCACCCATCAACTTCGTTGAGAACATCAAGGGGCGCCTCTTGATCGTACAAGGGCTGCGAGACCCTAATGTCACCAAGGCCAATGTGGAAGAGGTCGAGAAGCGATTGCAGGAGCATCAGATTCCCTATGAGAAGCTGGTCTTCGAAGACGAAGGGCATGGTGTGATTCGAGAGAAGAACGTGAAGATCCTTCTTGAACGTCTGAGCACCTTCTTCGACAGTGCGTTGCCGTGACGTACCGATGTCTTAGATTCTGGGCTTGATTACTTGAAGAGGTTGTCACGCTCATCGCGATAGATCTGTGTGGCTGTTCCATCTCCTGAGCCAAGACTGACTCCTCGAACAATCACAGCAGGGATTCCCTCGTCTGACTGCCCCATGACGAGTTCAGCCATCGAGGCAATCTCGTCCGCGACGCATACCACGGACCCCCGGAGGGTTCTGCCATGCATGTCCCTTTCGCCAGCATGAGTCAGAAGTGGGGATATACCTGACAGTCCTATGGCTACATTCACAGCGCCTTTTCGCCACGGGCGTCCCTGTGTGTCAGTGATGATGACCGGGACATCAAAGCCAGCATGCTCGCTCACTCTCTGGGCAATTCGCCTTGCCGACATATCAGGATCTTTCGGTAGAGCCACTAGGAACCCGCGAGGTGCGTTACTGGAGTCTATCCCAGAGTAGTCTGTTATGACGCCCTGTCTGGTCCTGGTTATCAGAACGGGGGTCTCACGGAGGACGTCCGACGCCTCACGAAGGGCTGCCTCCACTCGTCTTGGATCCTGTTGGTTTCTTGCAGCAATGCTTGACGCCCTGTTCGATGGTTGGAGATCATCTAGACCGTACAGGCTGTTCTCCGCCACTGATACGACAGAATGTGTGACAACGAGGATGTCGCCGGGTATCAATGCCGCGTCATCCCTCATGGAATCAATCAGGTAGCTGGCCAGATCATCGCCCGGGCTAATGAGAGGGATTCCTCTCACCGGGATTATTCTAATCTCTCGTCGTGTCAATCGTTGTGCCGTCCTCTTCTGGTATCAGATCTGTATCACCAACGGAGTCTTTCTGATATTTCTCGCCGAACCCCGCTTGCATGATCAGTTCGTCCGGAATGAGGTTGTAGAGAGTCCATCCTCCCACCACATTGATGATGGCTTGGACAATGTTCCACGGGAGATACACCCACGAACCAGCAATGGCAAGCTCGATGGTCATCCCATAGAAGAATGGCAAGAGTATGACATTGGCGAAGAGCATTCCCACTGCCCTGAAGAGGCAGCCAAGAACAATGAACAGGATCAGTTGTCGAGTCCTGTCAAGGCCCAATCTCCTGGAGATGTGTTGGGCCGCAATGAGTCCAATCAGAGTGAGGATCTCTGCCACACCCTTGAAGGTCGCACCTGCTATACTCCTGTAGGCAATTGAGATCCACATGACAGCCACAGAGATCAGTGAGAAGGTGGTCCCCAGTCCGAGGAATATTATGAATATCACAATCCCTGTCCAATCGATTGTGAAGTTGCCTACTACGTAGATGTCCGTGAGAAAGGGTATTGAGACCGCTTCCAACGCCACGATCATGGCGGTGAAGACAGCAAGCAATGCAATACTCTTCGAGTCTCGCCTGATGGGCATTTCTATTCCTTCGAACAATTGCGGGGGAGGTGGGTCAATAAAAGACCTTTGCTCGGGATGGTGGTCCTAGACGCATGAATCTGGTCGCGAATAGTTGATATCGCTACGTGTATTTGGGGGGCCAGAGGTGAGGATGTGCAATGAAGCACGTCAATAGGAAAGTAGTATTATCAGTACTAATGGTAGCAGCTTTCATGCTGAGCAGTGTGGCGGCACCAGTCGCTGCATATCAGACCAACTTGGTCACAGAATACTACAACGATGCATTCCCCGGTGGTACAAACAATCACACCTACATGTATGTACCACACGATCCAACACGGGCAGTGTCAGGCGGATGGATTCATGCCAACGAGGACTTGAACTGCTTGACCTACAGGTACGATAACAGTGGGTGGTCACGCAGCTCTTCAGTTTTCAATGCACCGAGTGACAACTTGGTCATCTGGGACTCCCACTCTTCAAAAGCAAGAGGGACCTACGGAGATACACTCTTGATGCCCGTCTTCTATGACTTCACTGGTCCTTCTGGAGAACCGGTCGTTGTGAATACAACCGTGGAACGGAGAATGTTTCCATTGCCGGTTGGTCAGCACACTCCAGTGGTCGTAGACGATAGCGGTTTCCTCTACATAGGTGCCATGACAATCACAGGTGAGGAGTTCATCCATCTCATCGTGGACTCTCGCCAGGACGACGTCCTTTGGCATGTTTGGGTTGTTGATCCAGAAGGTCGCTTCATGGGTGAGGCGAATCAAGCAGACGGGGACATATGGGCCATTCCATTCAAGCCGTCTGGCCCTGGAGTGTATCGAGTCTATCTCATGGTTGACATATCTGTCGGCAACACCGCAATCTTCGACTTCTATCCCCAGCCCGTGACCCCCGAGCGCATTGCCTTCGGAGAGGTCGTAACAGGAATCCTTCCTACAGGCGAGTTGGTCATGCGAGAGGATACCGGAAGCTGGATACATCAAGAACTTGTTCCTACGATTCGCACATACCGAATAGACTCCCCGGAGCATGCAGCTTCTGTGTCGTACACCTTCAACTATCCTGAGATGTTCATTGGTATCACTCAGCCCACTACCCTCATATTCCAGAGCTCGGACTTCCTGCACTGGTATGGCAATGGTATGAGGTACGGCGACGGGCAAACGATGCCCGACAACGGCAACCTCTACTACCGGGGTAGTGAGCACTACGTGACGGTCATGGGTGGCGACGGAGTGGAGTACACGTTGTATCATCAGGTGGAGGATACAGAATTGCCGCTGAATCAGGAGTTCCGCCTGGACAATGAATTCTCATCACCCGCCACCTATGCGTATGAGCTCGACCTCGATGAGGATTCGGTTCTCCGCGTGAATGCCTCGACGCCCAACTACAGCGTGAGGATGGTTGGATACTACGATGATGGCTATGTAGTTCCTCTGGACATTGGATATGGCCCGTCCTTGTGGTTGACCTCAGAAGAGGTCCTGCCTGCAGGCAAGTATGTCTTCGTGGTCGACGTGGATCCCTTCACCAAGGGTAGTTTCATTGAGTTCAACCTCGGCCCGTTTGTGGACGACACTCAGGATGACATTGCTCGAGTGGGCGGATTCATTGTGGACACAGACTCCTTCAACTTCTACAATCTGACCTTCCAGCTGAACAATCCCGACAACGTCACGGTGTTCTTCGGAATGTCAGTGTATGACCAGTTTGGGACAACAATCACTTCTGCTACGTTTACTCTTGCCAACTGGTTTGATGGTAGCAGTATCATCCCACACTCCACGTACGACAACGAGATTACGTACCAGGATATCAACGGGATGTCCAATGACTTTGCCTACGTTGCGATCACTATCGCGTCGGTGGCAAACAACACGGCAGGGGCTACGAACTATTATGCGGACTATCCTGTGGACTGCAGCATCGAAGTGACCAACAGCATGGCCAGCGTGCATGAAGAGATTGGGTCTGCCGATGCCAGAACAACCGCCGATTCGTACAACTTCTCGCTGAGCGTCTTGGGTGCCGCTTCTGAGATGTACGGACTCAGGGTCAACACAACGCCCGGAATGTGGTACAATGTGTCTGTCAAGACAAGTGACGTGTCTTCGTTCACGGCATATGCCATCTTTGACTACGGCGACATAGGATTCACAGTTCCGTGGTCTGACCTCGATGACACCTACACGGGATCCGTGTCAGACATGTCATTTCAGTTCGGAGCAATCAGTGAGGATACATTCCTCAGCCTCCTGCTCACAAGAGCACTGTCTGACGACGGCTTCTTGTGGATCGAACTGACTCCTATCGAGACACACCAGCTTAGCAGTGTTGGGCCGCTCCCCTCCAGTGGTGACCTGTTCTCCATGCTTGGAGGCATAGCACTCCCAGCAGCTGGTGCAGGGATTGTGATCGTTGTTGTGACGGTCCTCTACTTCAAGAAGTTCAAGAAGTAGACACAGTCATCGGGCCGAGCCTTCGGTCCGATGTCCCCTTCTTTTTTTCCTCGGACTTCAACATCGGTTGATTCATAGAGCTTGGGAAATCCTTTTCACACCCAAAGACTCACTCAGAGTCTAAGGTGAGCAAGATGTTTCTAGCGCGTTCAGAAGACTATCCCTTGGATGAGATGATTGACGTTGCCTCAGGACGCACCCGGGCAGACCTTGTTCTCAAGAATGCCAGCGTTGTCAATGTGTTCACGGGTGAAGTGAACGAGGGCGACATCGCCATCCACGGGGCCTATGTTGCAGGAATCGGTGAGTACGTCGGAAACGAGGTCATCGATCTCAAGGGGCGCTATGTTGCTCCCTCCTTCATTGATGGTCATGTTCATGTGGAGTCCTCCATGGTGATGCCCATCCAGTACGCCCGAGCTGTTGTTCCGCATGGCACTGGCGCCGTCGTGGCAGACCCTCACGAGATAGCCAACGTCTTGGGCATGGAAGGTATCCTCTACATGTCGAAGAGCATGAGAGGGGGGCCTCTGGAGTTCTACATGATGCTCCCTTCATGCGTGCCCTCTACAGACCTAGAGACCAATGGAGTGGCCCTTGACTTTCTCGACCTGAAACCGCTCATGACTGAGCACTATGTACTGGGTCTCGCCGAGGTCATGAACTACCCCGGCGTCACGTACAGAGACCCTGCGATACTGGAGAAGATACAGGTAGCTCTTCGCATGGGCAAGCGTATTGACGGACATGCTCCAGAGCTCACCGGGCTGGACCTGAACGCCTACGCGGCAGCCAGAATCACTTCGGAGCATGAGTGCATCACACTGGAGGAAGCAAAGGAGAAGCTGGCAACGGGGATGCACATTCATATCCGCGAGGGTTCAACTGCGAAGAATCTGAAGGCTCTCAGTCCCTTGATTCAACCCGACACCGCAATGTTTTGCAGCTTCGTGACAGACGATCGGAACACACTCGACCTGATTACGAAGGGTCACATCGACAGCCTGGTACGTCAGGCAGTGGAGTACGGAGTCGATCCTGTTCTTGCCATCAAGGTGGCCACCCTCTCCACTGCCCGGCATTACGGTCTCCAGCATGTGGGAGCTGTTGCGCCTGGATATCACGCTGACCTCGTAGTCCTCGACTCACTGGAGAAGGTCGGTGTCGAGATGGTCTTCAAGCAGGGAGTCATGGTAGCGAAGAATGGGAAGATGGTCGAGGAGTTCGGAATACAGGAACAACCTCGTCTGAGACGCTCTGTCAACATCAGATACCTTGAGCCTGAAGATTTCGAGATCAAGAGTCGTGGCGACCACATGAATGTCATTGGAATGATTCCCCACCAGCTCATCACAGAGAGGTTGATTGAGGAGACAAAGGTCAACGACGGGTTGGCAGTTCCAGACCTTGACCGCGACCTGGTGAAAGTGGCCGTCATCGAGCGACACAATGCAAACGAGATAAAGGCACTTGGGTTTGTGAAGGGCATGGGTCTTCAAGAGGGTGCAATGGTTTCATCTATTGCACATGACAGTCACAACCTTATTGCCGTATCAACAAACGACAAGGACTTGGTTGCGGCTGCAGTGCAGATTGTCAGGATGCAAGGAGGAATCGCCCTTGCGAAAGATGGCAAGATTACCGAGTCCTTGCCACTACCAATCGCAGGTCTCATGTCAGACCGACCGATTGAAGAAGTGAGTGAGAAGATTCAGGACCTGAAGGAGGCGGCTTCCAAACTGGGAACCCCACTTGATGAGCCATTCATGGCTATGGCCTTCCTCTCGCTACCCGTCATTCCCAAGTTGAAGATAACAGACCTTGGACTTGTGGATGTTGAAAGATTCCGCCTCATCGACCTGTTCGATGTCCCCGAGTAGGGGTCACGAGAGCCCGAGTTGTTTCTTGGCATTGTTGAGCTGGATCCTCTTCTTGTTCCCGATGTAGATTGCCATCAGAGACCCTATGAAGACAAGAACAGTCCCTGTCAAGAAGGCTGCAAGGAGCACTTCGACGAATATCGTGAAGGGACTATTGATGAGGTTGAAGTACCAGCCTCTCAGGAGGAGGTGTGCAACCTCCATCACCAGAACGACGATGAGCATGATTCCGGAACTCAACTGTTTCTCATGCACATATACCTGAAGAGCCGCCATCAGGAGAATGGCCCCAAGTAAATTTCCTATGATGTTGAGCAGCAGGACCATACCATTGCCGTAAGCGGAGAGCCAGAATCCTGTGTATCCAGCAGAGGCGATCCTCGGGACATTAGCGAAGCCCCAGGAAGTGAAGTTGAAGATATAGAAAAGGCCGAGAATGAAGATCAGCTCAAAGACCATCATGGTGATGGCACCGAGGCCTGTCACTCTTAGAATGAGGTTGTCAATCCGGTCAGCCCAGTCCATGTTGGCCAACCTTTGAAACTCCTCATTCAGTGGTTTCGCCCATTCGCTTTCCTTCACACACTCTGGTTTCCCGCAATTCACGATGGTGAGAAGTTTTCCTCCGTACTCTCCGACCCTCTTCTCTGTACACTCGTCACAGATCAGGTCACCACAGACGTGGCACACATCAGTGGCAAGAACACCCGGGTGGTTGACACAGTCTCGATTCTGTGAGGGTCCGAGGACAGGGCTTCCACAGTACTCGCACCGGTTCACTTTGTCCTCATGGGTGACGGTCACTGACCCGCCGCACACAGGGCAGATGATCCTCGTGGGTTGTTCTGTTAGACTCAATAGTGCCACCCCCAGAATGATTCAGCTCTTCGCTCCCGTCGTTGGCGCTCTTTCATTCGCCGTCGTTCCTCCCTGAGCTTTCTGATTCTGATTTCATCCTCCCATGACCTTGTGGTGAGCCTGAGTCGGGACTCCTTGACCTTCGGCCTCTTCTTCTTGACTATCTGGTCAACCCGTAGGGTATCCAGAGAGACGAAGTCAGTACGTTGCAGAATCTTCACTGCTTCAACTATGACTCCTACGAGTCCGGCGTAGAACAGAAGCGGAATCAGGACTATGGCTCCGGCGAGGAGGAGCAGTCCTGCAATGACTGGTATCGCAACGATGATGACTATGATGAGTATCAGTGCTCCCGCGCAATCATTGCTGCCACCACCACCTTTCCCGGCGCGCTTGCCAAGAGCAGCAAGAAGTTCGAGTGGGAGACGCCAGGTGTGCTTCAGTACGCTACCGTACGTTCCCAGAAACCTCTGGTATATCCTACCGACTGTCGAGAATCTGCCTCCAGCAGTGGAGAAGAGACCTTCGATTGGGATGACCAATGAAGTCGTTGTGACAGCGGGTCTGTATCTTCCCTCGAAACACTTCCTGCACAGGAATAGTGTGGAACTCTCCCACCGCTTGTCGATGGGCGGCTCCTGTGCGGTGAGGCACAGCCTGCAAAAGTGATGTCCGCACACGGCACAAGTGGTGGCTGCCAGATACTCCGGGTGGTTCTCGCAGGGAACGAAGACGCTGCTGATGCCCAGCTTGACACCACAGTACGCGCAGTTGAGTGTGTTGTCCTCATTGAGATTCGTCAGGGGATTGGCTCCGCCACAGTTGGAGCAGAGAATCGCCATTCCTTCAGCGGTGGTGATCTTTCGAACGCCAAGCACTCGTTGTGCTTCTTCTTCGGTGAGTTCGCTCTCTCCGTCAGGAGCAAGAAGGCCTGTACCCAGAGGTGTCGGCAGCAGCCCCTCGCTGATTCCCTTCGCCTCGGTCCTGTCTCGGACGACTCGGACACCGGGGGGAGGAACGACCTTGTTCCATCTGACAGCAAGATAGAGCACAATGAGGGACTGGATGCCAATAATCAACGCAGCCACATTGCCGACGGCAACCTGTACAGTCATATTGAACAGTGGGACTGTCCAGTTGTAGGTGATGCCTCTTGCGTAGATTAGAAAACCGCTCAGTGCGATTGCCACCAGGCTGTAGAACACCTGTGCAATCACTGCATTTCTTCTCATGTCATCTACATAGTTGCCAATCACGAGACAAGGAAGAGCAACTCCCACAAAGATCAGGAGTGAGTAGACATACCCCATAGGTTGCAGTATGAGGACGCCTGATATGGTGGCAAAGAGGACCCCAATGCTTGCGAGAAGTCCAAACACACCAAAGGCCATCTGTGTGACACCAATGAGGCGCAGACCAGTGGGCCTGTCAAAAATCGTGATAACCCGCGAACTGTCGGACAATCTGACTTTCCTCACCTTGCGCGCTAGAGTCGCTGATACTCCTGTAGACGCTTAAACTCTTTGTAGGTGAGGAGCGTTCTGGAAGTTTGAACAGGATACGCTCTTAAGGTCGTTTGCTTGCTCGTCAGTCCAACTTGGCTGGCATGCCCGCCTACAATGCTTTGGAGACCAACGATAGATGACCGAGATACCAATGCCTGGGGACTACGGTGCCCCTCCATCTCAGCCTGCTCCAACGAGCAAAGGATGTTGTACAAGGATTTGTGAGTGCTGGCTGTATCTCTTGATCGGAGTCCTGATATTCTTCTTCATATTTCTGATATTCGAACTTCATGTTTTGTGATTCATTGACGGGCTTTTCTAGTCACGAGATAACGCTCAACTTATAACGAATCAGGATTGTTGTGGAATATCACCTACTCAATCGGAGAAATCTCTCTGTGTCCGACTCAGAAGAAGAGAAAAAACATTACCCCGCCTCTGAAGGCGGGCGTGCAGAGCGAGTAATGAGGGCGCTAGAACTCACCCAAGGAGTAGAGATTGCGCGTCGTTATCTCGCCATGAATGCTTTTGACGGAGCCTTGACAATGCTCGGGCTGATTCTGGGGGGTCTCATAACTATTGACCCACTCAATCCAACTCCGGGGTTCAATGCGATCCTCTTGGCTGCAGCTGGTACTAGTATTGCCATGGCAATCTCTGGATTCAGCGGTTCCTACCTTGCCGAGAGCGCAGAGCGTGATCGTGAGGTGGATGAGATTGGGAGGGCCATGCTGACCGACATGAGCAACTCGATGTATGCAAGAGCGAGCAGGACGACCTCCGTGGTCGTGGCGGTCGTTGATGGTGCATCGCCCGCTGTGGCTGCCATCATCGTGATGATGCCGCTCTTCTTTGTCCCCTCAGGTGTCCTTCCCTACACGACAGCCTTCTACATGGCCATCGTCATATGTATGATTCTACTCTTCCTGCTGGGCATCTTCTTAGGCTCTGTGTCCAAGAAGAGTATTTGGTCATACGGTGCCAAGACCCTGTTTGCCGGTTTGATGACAGCCATTCTTATGTTCCTGATCTCGTGGCTGACAGGAGGCGGCTGATATTTGTTCGACAGTCTTCCTCGTGAACGAATCGCGTTCCTGCCCACACCGCTCCATCCCATGCCGCACCTCGGCGATTCGCTGAACCTGAACAGTCTATGGATAAAGCGTGATGACCTGACAGGCCTTGCCTTCGGAGGCAACAAGATACGGAAGCTGGAGTTCGTCATTGGTGACGCCAAGGAGAACCGTTGTGACACACTCGTCACAGTAGGTGGACAGCAGAGCAATCATTGTCGCCAGACAGCGGCAACGGCCGCAAAGGTGGGCATGAGGTGCATCCTGCTTCTGTACGGAGAGGAGCCGGAGGAGTTCACCGGGAACCTGTTGCTGTCGCGGATGATGGGGGCGGAGATCAAGTACTACCCCGATGACTCTCTATTCACCCTCAACAATCGACTTGAGGAGGTCATTCAGACCCTGGAGGACTTCGGACTGCGACCGTATGCAATACCTGCTGGTGCTGCGATGGCTATCGGGTCGGCTGCCTATGCTGTCGCCATAGAAGAGCTCAAGGCTCAAGCGGACCGCGCCAGCGTAGCCTTCGACAGGATTGTTGTCCCCGTGGGAACTGGAGGGACGATGGCGGGAATGCTCGTGGGTGTTCATATGCTTGGTATTGAGACCGAAATCGTGGGAGTCAGTGTCATCGATGATGCTGCATCGACCACTGCGCGTGTCAAAGGCGAGGTTGACAAGCTGCTTGCGCGTTTTCCTGAGATCGGTCCCTTCACGCCGAAGATACACGTGGATGACAGATTCCTGAGTGGAGGATACGGCAAGGTGGATGACAGCGTTCGTTCCTCGTTGGAGATGTTTGCCAAGATGGATGGGGTGATTCTCGATCCAGTCTATACGGGGAAGGCCGGAGTTGCCCTGATTCGGATGGCTCTGAGCGGCGAGATTCCCTCTGACTCATCGACGTTGTTCTACCATACTGGCGGACAGCCCGCCCTCTTTGCCTTCTGAGATTGCTTCACTCCGCAGAAGACTTATCATCCATTGTTCAAGTCTTCAAGAAGATTATATACCCTCAACAACAACAATCCTCCGGATATGGGGGCATCTAGATGCAGAACGAGAGTGTTGTCTTTAGGAAGACATTCGAAGAGAGGCTCGCGGCGGCAAAGCGAGAGAAGGTCAATATCGTCATCAAGGAGCAGTATGCTGACGCCTTTGATGTCCTTACTGACTGCGAAAACGCCAACCTGATTCCCGGCCTAATCGGCCCGCCCGGTGTGGGCAAGACCCTGCTTCTGCGTGCTTACGCGGAGAAGACTGGGCGAGACCTGTACTGGATCACTGGGGATGAGGGCGTTCGGCCGTCACATCTGACCGGTGCGTTCAACCCCAGTGTCGTGTTGAACGAGGGTTTCACTCTGAATGCCTTCGAACCTGGGCCTCTTCTGAAGGCCATGATTCACGGAGGTATCTTTGGTCTCAATGAGGCCAACCGGTTGAGTGAGTACGTGCAGAACTCTCTTCTTGACCCTTTTGAGGAGGGTTCGCTGAACATCCAGCGTCTTGGTCGGATCTCTGCACACGAGGATTTCTTTCCCGTCCTCACAATGAACCCGGAGGAGATGAGTGGAGCTCATAGGCTGAGCGAAGCGCTCCGCGATCGAATACGGGTCTGGATAAGACTCGGTTATCCTCGAAAGGAGACTGAGATTGAGATTGTGAAGATGAACTGCCCCGAGTACAAACTCACTGACACTGTCCTCGAGAAGATCTATGGGCTGATCTCGGCCACGCGAATGAGCACTGACATAGAGATTCCAGCAAGCATACGGGCTGGGATATCCATCGCGCGACTGTCGGCTGAGATGGCCAAGCGTGAGAAGCTCAAGACAGTGGACCACAGCATAATCTCGAAGGCTGCGACATACGTTCTTGTGGGGGCCTTGCGTTTCCGTCCGGGGATTGAGCCCGAGCCTGCCGTTAACTCACTTGTGCGAAGAGTCCTCGGGAGGTAGGATCATGGCTATCCAGCCCAGAATCGCTCCATTGCCGAGCAATGCGCCACCTTTCGCCTACAAGTTCTGCAGACAGATGCGCGCGAGGAAGGATGTTAGAAAGAAGCCGAGTGTACGACAAACACAGTCTATACCTCAGCTGCTGTCGGCACGTTATTTCCGAAAGGGAGAACTGACTCTGGAAGACTTTCTCGAAGCTGCTGTGTTCACAACGTATCCACCCGACCAAGATATCGCCCGTGAGATTGCAGAGGACATTCTCTTGGGCCGTTCTATGAAGAGAAAGGAGAGACACCAACCTCAAGATGGACTGGCCTCAGCGGTGAAGGTCGAGAAGGATGCGCTGGCAAGCGTCATGGAGCAGATTCGTCGTGAGCAGGAGCTTCGCAAGATAATCAAGAGGGACAAAGTGGAGGTGGGATACGAATACTTGAAGGATCTAAGGCAGCGGTCAGACAGGACCCTCTATGACGCGGTGCGTGACTATCTGGCAGACGGTGATGTGGTCCTGCGAGGCATCGCCAGTGACGACGACATACGAGAGGTCGCCAGCAATGAGCTTGAGAGTCGGCACGGCGGGTTGACGTCTCAGGACATTCAGAACTCGCAGGTACTTCACTCGCTGGATGCCCTCTGTCAGTCTCCCAATGCCGCAGAACGTCTTGCAGCAAAGTCACTAAGGGGTGATGAAGATGTCATGAATGAGTTTGAGAATCTCTCTCGCCGTGACCCCGCCACTGCTGCCAGAGCCCTACGTCTCATGGAGGAACTGGATACTCTTGACAGTGAGGAACAGTGGCAGATGGACAAGATCCTGCAGGACAATCTGCATGATTTGAGTGAGGCGGCAGATTACGCCAGGCATCTGGGCCGCACTCCGATCAATCTGGATGATCTGATCAAGGACGCCCCGCATCGATACAGACTGGACGATGCAGCCGCACTCGGTAAGAAGATAGCCGCGCATGCCGGCAGGGACTTCACGGAGGACCTGCTCCAGCAGTATGACGAGCAGTACGATCAGGCCGGGGCGGGGCATGTAGACATGCAGCAGCTTGCTGGCGTTCACTCATCGGATCAGAGTTGGAGCAACCTCATTGACAAGGAGACTCGCCGGATGCTTGAGGATGCAAAGACACGTTCCTCTCCTTCTGATTTCCTGAAGTCCAAGCTTGGACAGAGTGCACAGCTCAAGGAGCGACTGACCGAAAGAACGACCCCGCTGAAGTGGCGGGAGATGCAGCAGGCACTGGCAAACGGTGCAGTAGAACATGTTGCAACAAAGACTGATCTCCGACAGACTGTCAAGACATGCTCAAGATTCGGGCGAATCCCGTCTGAGAAGACCGTCCGGGACGCAGGCAAGAGACTCGGAATGACGGAGTCTGAGATCCTTGAGGTGTTGAACCCTTCATTCAAAGTGATTAAGAGTCTCATTGAACAGGATGTGCGAGACTTTGAGCGTCTTCACAATCTCCTGTCGACAGCTAATCTGATGCAATCCCAACTGAGGGAGTTGGCCGACCTCGCGGCACAGAGAGAGAACCAGAGTGCATTGGGCGCGATTGCGCATGTAGACTTCGGAGCAGCGGCTGGCCTCCGTCGTAGCGTGACATATGATTACGGTGGGAAAGTTCAGCGGCAGTGGGAGGCAACGGACAAGAAACGTGTAGACATGACCATAGGAGGTCTGCTCGGCGGTCCTGCCACCAATGTGATCAAGATCTGGTTCGGTTATCGGGATAAGTTGCCCCCCGAACTCAAGGAACGACTGAGGGACATTGCCAAGAGGCTCCTCATCGATCTAGGGATGAGGTTTGCCCGGGCCACAATGGGCAGTAGCATGTTGGGAGGTCTCCAGGAGAACTCCACTGTGCGCCCATTCAGGATTGGTGATGACATCGACCTCATCAACCTAGAGGAAACAATTGACTCTCTGCTGGTCCAGGGGCGCACCAATTTCAGTATCCTGGAGGAGAGCGACTTCCTCGTCACCGAAACATACATGGGCCACAGGGCGTTCTACTGGGCTCTGGACAAGAGTGGTTCGATGAATGCTCCCGAGAAACTGGGGATGCTGGCCATCAGTGTCATGGCTGGACTCTATGGGGTCCAGAAGGATGACTTCGGTGTGGTCCTCTTTGACCACGAAACACACATCGTCAAGGAGATTGCACACCGGAACGTTTCCGTGGAGAAGGTTGCTGCAGACCTGCTCGATGCCCGGGCCGGAGGAGGCACTGGTGGTGCTGACTCGATACGTCTTGCGCTCCGGAACTTTGAGGACACGAAGGCCAAAGAGAAAGTGTTCATCTTCTCTACAGACATGTACCTGAGTGATCAGGCGGAGTGTGAGAGGCTGGCTGAACGGATGAAGCCACTTAATATCAGGATGATCATCCTTGTTCCGAAGAACTCGTACGATAGGCAGGCCGCGGAGAAACTTGCTGGGAAGTCCCATGGTGTTGTTCTGGACATAGAGAGTATCGAAGAACTTCCGGCGAAACTCCTGAGGCTCACCAACTACTAGATGGGCACAAATCCGGTTTTCTCAGCGAGACTCTTGTCCTTGGTTTCGCACACCCAGAACTTGTAGGCGCAGATATAGTCCGGACTTCTTCGCAGGTCAAGGAACTTCGAGGAGAACAGTCGCCTCATGAGCCTCATGTACTTGAAAAAGGGGTCCCCCGGAGGGGCAATCTCAGCGATACAGTTCATCTGGTAGCTAAGGTCAAGACCGTTCTTGTCTTGATGCCAGAGATTCAATGAGACCCTCGGGTCCTGCATGATATTCTGGTAGGTCTGATCTCCAAAGATCTCGATGGCACCGAGTCTGAACCGGTCAATCTTGGAGTCATCCATGAGAGTCTTCTGATAGAGCTCAATGCGCTCGTCGAGGGTCTCGTCAAAGGGTCTACCCTGCCAAGACAGCTCTGTGCCCTCCAGTTTATCAATCATCTCTTCGATGGCCTCATCAGTGAGGGTGAGACGCACGACCTTCTTGGCCGTGTTCACGGGAAAGATTCCGGCCGGATTTGAAGTGGCGACTGTCGGTTTCATCAGTGTCGATCTATAGAGCACATCTAGACGTTCCCTGCCATTCCTTGCGGAGTCCAGCGCACTGGCCATCTCCTCGTAGACGCCGTCAGGGATTGCATTCAGGGGGAACTCGACGTTCAGACCTCCGATGTTGGCCTCTATTCTCCTGCGCTCTCGGTCGATGAATCTGATTCCTGAAGACATCGGCAATGTCACGCACTCTCTTCTTTCTACCTGCACAAGGCCTCGTCAAGTTAAATAGATATGTCGCATTGGCAGAGATAGGTTCATTATGGTATGATGCCGCCAAGAAACGTCTTAAGCATGCTTCTTCGAGAGGATTCCTGGCTTTGATACATGGGGATGCATGATACATTGGTCGATGCTTACGAGATTGATTCACATGCCAAGATGGTCGAGTACGAGACTGACAGTGTCCACGTCGACACGAACAAGGTGCTCATCTTCGTCGTTCATTCGGACAAGGTCATTTACCTCTGGAGGGGGAACAAGGCGCAGATCTTTGAGAAGCTGATGGCCACACGTGTCGCGGCCTTTCTCAGTCACAAGTATCCCGACTACAGGATACGCCCGATCAAGGAGGGCAACGAACCTGCTGCCTTCCTGCATCTGGTCGGCAAGAAGGTTGACTAGTCTATCGTTGGCTTCCCGCCGGTTGGTTTGAACAGTTCCCGTTTCTTCCAGAGAACGATTACAACTATACCAGAAACGAGAGACCCCGCTCCCAGTAAGACCAGCACGAAGGTGATGGCGGACAATGAATTCTCATCATGTGATGTCTGTTGAGTGACAACAACAATGACGGTGTCCACAGTTGTGTGGTTCACGAGGTCTGTCAGGATCAGGGTGTAGTTGAGTGTTCCAGTTGATGTCGGATGGATTGCTAGCACGATGGGCACGCCCTCTGTCCATGCTCCTGAAGCAATCTCTGAGCCATTGAGAAGCACTCGGTATGTGCCTGGGTTAGCATCATGGCCTGTCCACTCAATGGTGGTCTCAGTGTCATTCATGACACTGACAAGGTCTCCCGGATCTTGTATGCTGGGGGATGATGCGTCGATCTCGAAGTAGTATCCCCGCACAGCAGTGTTTCCGGCCGTGTCATTGGCGAATAGTCGAAGCGTGTGCATGCCATCGTCTGCGGGAACTACGAGCGAGTAAACATACGTGACGTTGTTCTGACCATCCCACGAGTAAAAGACTTGGTCCAGGTGCGTGTCGTTCGCCACGACTGTTCCTGTGTCTTCTGGAGTGAGGAGTGTGCCATTCGACCAGCTGGAGAGATCAAGTGTTGGTGCAGTATCATCAATCTCGAATGCGAAGTCGAGAGAAGTGTTCCTACCGAAGGTGTCGTTCGCCCACACATGCAGGACATGAATTCCCTCACCGGAAGGGGTCAAGACCTCCGTAGAGGGTGTCGAGACCACAACGGGTGAATCGGTGTCCCATGCATGAACCATGGCCTCGAAGGAAGCATCATCGACGTGAATGGACACATTCGCTCCAGTGGAGAGGACCGAGTTGTTCGTGGGCGAGCATGACACCACGGGAGCAAGATCATCAGTGACGAAGGAGAACTCTGCGGTACCCCAGTTGGACGCCGAGTCATTGGCATAGATGTAGAGAGTGTGGACCCCGTCCCCAACTGGAAACTCGGTGGAGAGAAGAGGTGAGCCTGTGGCATTCGGATTGTGGTCCCAGTTATACAGAACAGTCTGCAGGTGAAGGTCTGTCGTGGTGACATTGACCTCTGTTCCCGATCCATCAATGTGACCGGGGGATGGCGTGTCGAGTACGATCTCTGGAGCGGCACCATCCGATATGAAGTAGAATAGCGCACCGGCCCAGTTGTCGGAAGTGTCGTTGGCATACACGTAGAGATAGTGGCCAACCTCGCTAGTTCTGGCCTTGAGTGCGTATGGTTGGTCCAGGGTCTCGTTGGCAATGAGGTCCCAGTGATAGAGCACGAGGCTGACGTTCGTGTCATCAGTGATGCTCAGGTTAATCCACGAGAAGGGCTGAACTATGGAGCCGTTTGTCGGCGTGAGGAGTGAGATCACCGGAGGGGTGGAGTCCGCGGAGGTTACGAAGCCGTAGCTCTCTAACAGCTCTGGTAGGAGCGTCGACTGTGAGTGGAGGCATCCCGTACTGATGAATAGCAGAAGAACGAGGAATGCTCCTTTCATTCTCATCTTGTCACACTCTATGATGAATGCTAATCGGTTCAACTAATAAGCATCATGCGCACAGGGCTCCCACATGGGTTCGTCCTTGAAACGGGCCATCGTCAGGCCGCCCCCCTCAAGCTTCAGAGGATGCATCTCGTCCCATCCTCTTGTTGGGACTCTTGATCTCGACTTGGCCCTTCACCAACACGAGAAGTATTGCCATGAGTTGGAGGAACGAGGTCTCGATGTCATCCGCTTGCCACCAGATGTCTCGCATCCTGACTCATGCTTTGTCGAGGACACAGCGGTCATTCACAAGAGCAAGGCTCTGTTGACACGAATGGCACGGTCTGAGCGGAGAGGTGAAGAGATCTCGGTCCATCAGGTATTGAAGGACTACCTCTCCACAAAGGTGATTCAGGCTCCGACGACGCTGGAGGGAGGTGATGTCGTCCACTGCGAGAAGTTCTTCATCAGTGGAGAGTCGCAAAGGAGCAACCTTGTGGGAATCCGTGAGATGGAGACCTGGCTCGGTATTGAAGTGCGTATAGTCAGTGATCCGCGAATCGTTCATCTGAAGAGCCACATGACTTACTTGGGCAAGAACACGATGGTTGTGACTCCGTCTTATGCAAAGCACCCGATTCTTGAGAGATTCGACAGGATTGTGATTCCAGAGGAAGAGGCATACGCAGCCAACACACTCTCTCTTGGAGACCTCGTGTTCATGTCCTCGCGGCATCGAAGGAGCATCCAGTTGGTCAAGTCTGCTGGTTTTGAGGTGCTGCCCCTGGACCTGAGTGAGTTTGAGAAGTGTGAGGGGGCGCTCACCTGTCTGTCATTGCTCTTCTAGATTGAAGAAGGCATGAATGTTACGCCAGTATATTCTCTCGAGCACCGATTGGTCGAGTGACAACCCGTTGATGAAGGTTCCACCTGAGTTCACGGTGTCTGCGTCCTTAAAGGGAAGGGGTTCCCCCCTAACATCTGACTCGAAGAACAATCTGAGTGACAGGTAACGCCCCTCGTAGTACTCGCGCTCAAGGTGAAACGACACACAGTCGCTGCCGAAATTAATCCTGTCCGCGTACTTGGAGATGAACTTGGATGCCTTCTCCGGGTCCTTGCCGAGCTCGCGGACCATCCATCTCGCCGAACTCGTATCTATGTTGAAGTTCTTGTAGGTGTCCAGACATCTGGCAAGGTTGTCAAGTCTGTGGATCTCGGGCTGGGCCGCAAAGTGGGCAATCTGGAACTTCACTCCGGGGTGTCTTAAGAGAACCCCTTCCAGTTCATCGAGGTCTCGCTCCTTGGAAGTGAAGTACTGTCTATCGGCATACTTCGTGGCATAGTATGTGTCGGGATCCGAGAGGTGAAGGAGGAACGGAAGACCTTCATCCTTCAGGGCATCCATCATCTGTGCCATCTCATCGCCATCCATCCTCAGGAGTTCGGGGTCTGCATGCACTCTTGCGCGCATGACCGGAGCGGACTGCATCTTGGCGAGATGATATCCCTCCTCCCTCATAGTAGATATCTCCTTGAGGATCGGCTTCAAGCCATCGACGAACCTCGCAGCTCCTGAGAGGTACTTGGCAAAGATGAACCTACCCGGATACTTCTCCTCGGCGTATCTCTTGGCCCCGGCACTATGACATATCAGCAGGGCCTTCTCTACTCCATATTCCTTCTGGACACTGACCAAGAGGTCTAGCGCGTCTGTGTCTACAACATGGGTGTGTGCGTCGAAGAGGTGGCCATCGTAAGTGAAACCGGGATGCAGTTGAGAACACCTTCAACTCTGTCCTTGTGCTTGGACTGAAAACTGTAACTCTTATCGCACAGGCGGCCCGCTACACGAGCGAAGCCTTTTTTTGCACTCAACGTGTGAGAGAAATAACCCGTTTGTGGGTCTAGGAGAAATCAACAAATGAAACGCACGCTTAATGTCGTGCTTGCGCTCGCCTTTGCATCGATGTTCTTGGTTATGCCTGTTTCTGCAGCAACCTCCCAAGGACTCTCGTGGGGCGTTACTGCAAGTGATGAGTTCACGTATCACTACGTGTTTGATGTGACGAATGACACCAGTTTCAACGAGGGGATGAACCTCACAATCCAGACGGTACCAGGCCTTCCTGATCCACTGACTTCGTGGGATGCGATTCCGGAAGTGACTTCAGATCTGGTCTACACGAATGGCAGTGCTCCCGGACTTGAGATACTGGGTCTACTTGGGATGATTATGGTCGGAGGGTACTTTGCTGTCCCAGTCGGCAATTTCACACTCTTGAGCGAATTGGCCATGGATGCAGCCTGGTGGACTGAGAACCACACAATCATCAATGATGGTACATACTGGGGTATCTCGTATGCAGTGACCAGTGGTGACTCGACGGGAACCATTTCCTCCAAGTATACAAAGTCGGACGGTGTCCTGGCTGCATATGTGCTAAGCCAGCACAACACCACCTCCGGTGATTCCAATAGCATCTCCTTCACAAGGGACGATACTGGCTTTGACATCATGTCGTTCATTCAGGACAACCTTGTCCTGGTTGCAGCGGGTGGAGTTGTCGTACTCATCGCCCTGGTGGCATGTGCTCGGAAGAAGTAACTCTGTGACTACGCTCTGTGGGGCAACGCCCCACTTCTCTCTTTTTTCTACCGTTGCTTGAGGTCATCCCACAGCCGAGCTGCTGATGCCCGTGATGTTTCAGTCACATGAGACTGGGTCACCCTCGTGAGAGAACCACTCTCTACTACCTTCTCTCCGTTCACGTATACGTCTCTTACGTCACGACCGGAGAATGAGTTAATCAAGTGTCCTACCACACTCTCAGCAGTCAGTGGTGTGGCTATGTGCGAACCGTCGAGGATGACAAGGTCTGCCTTCTTTCCCATCTCGATGCTGCCTATCTGGTCCTGAAGACCGTAGCACTTTGCCCCCTCAAGAGTGGCCATCTGAAGTATCTCGTTGGGCCCAATTGCGCTAGGATTGCCGCTGGCAAGTCTGTGAACCGTCAGTGCGCACCTCATGTTCTCAAAGGGGTCGAAGATCCACCCGTCGTTACCGAGCCCCACAGTGATTCCCTCTTGCAGCATCTTCGGGACAGGGGCCACTCCGACGGCGTTGAGCATATTGCTCATCGGGTTGTGTGCCACCGAGCTTCCTGACTCTGCGATGAGCCGTATCTCATTGTCATCGACGTGAACGCAGTGTGCGAGTACGGTCTTGGGGCCGAGTAGGCCGAGACGTTGGAGTCTCTCGACTGTTCGTTCACCTGAGGTCTCTAGATTGTGATAGAGGTCGACCAGTCCCTCCGACGTGTGAATGGTGATTGGAACTTCCAGTTCTCTTGCTGTCTTGACAGATTCAACAACAATGTCATCACCAACAGTGAAGGAAGCATGTACGCTGACCATGCCTGACAGCAGAGGGTCCTTCTTGATGGACTTGATGAAGGAGATACCCTCTTTGAGACCCTGCTCGGCCTCCTTATGGTTGTGTCTCTCTGTGAGTTCAAAGGCGAGCATTCCTTTGATTCCGACCTCTCTCACACCTCTGGCGATGGCTTCAAGCGATCCGCTGATGGAGTTGGGTCCCGAGTAGGTATCGGCGAAGAATGTAGAGCCACTACGCAGCATTTCGGCAGAGGCTGACAGGGCGCTGGAGTAGGCATCTTCCACGGTCAATGCCTCATCCACAGGCCACCAGACTCTCTGGAGGACCTGGGCAAAGTCCGTGGGTGGTTCGATGTTCAACTGAGCTCCTCGGAGTAGAATGCCGTACAGGTGGGTGTGCGCACTGATGAGTCCTGGAATCACTACACAGCCTCTGGCATCGACCCTTTCCTCTCCCTGATGCTCAGGGGCGCCGGCAGCCACTTCAACAATGTGGTCATTCTTGACTCTCACAAAACCTGACTCTATGATCGAACCTTTTTCGTTACAGGTCACGATCAGTCCGTTCTCTATCAGCAGTCCTTCACTCATGGCTCAGCTCCGCCTGAAGTGATGCATCAGTAAGGGACAAGATTAGTCTTGTGTTGACTCGAATCCTCAGACGGAGTCAATGGCATCTGGAAAAAAAAAGGAGAGATGGGCCGCTGTCCAAGTGACAGCTTCCCATTTAGTGTTCTAGTCCTTCTTCATCTTCTTGGTGTACAAGACGACGATGACCAAAACAGCAGCTATTGCTCCTCCGACGATGACAAGCAAGGTCGGGTCGAACGGAGTTATGGGTGGTTGGACGTATGGTGTGACGTTGAGCATCACAGTGTCCGAGACACTGTAACCGAGTATGTCGTATACAGTGAGTTCGTACTCTGAGATTGATGCGTTGACACCATCCACACTAAAGGTGAGAGGTCCACCGTACCAACGCTCGCGCTCCACTACCGATCCATTGACCCTGAAGACGTACTCCCACGCCCCTGCACCGACACTCGGTGTCCAGGTGATCTCGTTACCTGTTTCTGTCTCCATGTAGGTGACATCAGCAGGATGGTCGATAGTGGGTCTGTCAAAGTACAAGAACGCAATCTCGTTCTCCCAAATCTCCACGTTGTCAGGGTATGTTGAGCTATCGGTGTCCTCATTGTAGATTGTGAGCACGGCACCGTTCACTATGACCCTGTTGTTCACGCCGATAGCGATTGATACGCCAGCGTAATCCGCGTATCCGCCTATTGCTGTTGCATTGGCGTAGGTCGTCATGTTGAGACCATCCGTACCATAACCTAGGTCCAGTGTTGTGTTGATGGTGGACTCCCCGTACGGAGCGGGCAAGCTGAACAGGGGATGTCCCGGCTCCATCACAGTCAATGCGGGAGGATCACCGATGGTGCTGGTCACACTGACGCCGAAGTAGACTCCGACCGAAGCAACCACAGTCCAAGAGCTGAAGATCAACTTGCCTCCTGCTGCGACAAAGTCAACAAGGTCCGACTGGAACGAAAGGGTATTGACGAAATTGTTGTCAAAGACCACCAAATCCCAGCTGCCGTTGCTAAGCCGCTCCTGGAAGATGTCTCTATCTCCCGTCAAGAAGTACGAGATTCTCAGATCGTTCAAGGCCTGAGCAACAGGTCCATTCAGACGGACAAAGTTTGGGTTGGCCGGGTTTGCGCTGGAGTCTGCGTAGACCAGAACTCTGGCCTGACTTGCTGCAAGCCAGTGCAGGATGTTGACAGACAATGGGATGTTATCGTCACTGATGATGTGACCATCATCTAGGAAGTTGATGTCTCCGGAGAGGATGACACGTCCATCTCCCGGTTCGACGACTGCAAGGGCGGTGTTTGGACCATCAGTCACGAGAGACTCAGCACTCCCTGTCACATTGATCCACTTTCCGCCGGACATGTAGACATTTATGACACCTTCAAAGATCGGGTGAGTCGCAAGTGTACTAGTGCTGAACGTGCCCATGTTGGTGGTTGTCCTGTTCAGATGGAGTCCCCAGTCTGCCATCAGAAGGTTGAGGTTCTCTTGGCCCTTGTTGTTCACGTAGTCGCCCAAAATGAAGAGACTCCCGCCGTTCTGAACCCAGGTCTTGAGAATCGACATCTCAGCAGCGGTGTAGTTGATAGACTGTACACCTATGATGAGTACATCAAAGGGTGCGATGTCCGCTGCGGTCAGAGCCGCGGAGCCCTTTGGATAGAGCTTGTCAAATGTGAACGACCGATTGACCGCGAGGTTTCTCCATTCATCGTAACGCGGAACGTGAGTCACATTTGTGTCCCACGCATCCACACCGTAGAACGGAACGTGGGTATAATCGATGGCAATTCTGGCGCTGGGTCGAGGGGCCAGCCAATCGATTGAGTCGGTTATGATCGATTGCTCCCATGATGGGATAGTACTGCAATTACCCGGCAGCTGAACGATCCGGCCGCCAATTCTCTCAGTGTTGTCAAGTGCAAATGCAATGGTCGTGGATGGGTCTGTAGACTCAATCAAGAGGGGAACAAAGTCATCCAGGTTTGCGGTTGTGAAGTGGGCCCGATCATGAACCGTGGTGTTCTCGCCGATGGGGATAATGTCGGCCTGTTGGTAGCTCTTTGCAGTCGAATGATGTGCGCCAACAGTCACGTTCTCCACGATGCCGTATCCCCAGTGTTCGATGGGATCCACATTCAGTAGACCGAAGCTTCCTGTTTCACCTGAAACAAGGAGTCCGTAGTAGTAGAGATACCCGATGGCACTGTCAAAGCTCAGAATGCCTCCTCCTGCCAAGTAATAGTCCTTGACAAGATTGACTATCTCGTCCCTTGGAAGGTTGTTAGGCAGTACGAAGGCATCGAACTGTGCCGCCATCAACTTGTGATCCAAGATGTCCTGTGTTGAAAGAGCGGTAACGGCATATCCTTCTGACTCAAGGAACTGAATCAAGTT
>Ga0164310_10000019_pt1 | contig 85381 bp, 63 predicted proteins | sample GuaBasSedimGuay1_FD_121795 | JGI IMG/M metagenome (GOLD analysis project Ga0164310, IMG submission 121795) | Subseafloor sediment microbial communities from Guaymas Basin, Gulf of California, Mexico - Guay1, Core 4569-9, 0-3 cm | ecosystem: Environmental > Aquatic > Marine > Hydrothermal vents... | reverse complement strand
GCTAAGAAGACCACAAAGAAGGCCGCTGAAGAGAAACCCAAAAAGACTACGGCAAAGAAGACGACCAAGAAAGCTGCTGAGGAGAAGCCAAAGAAGGCTGCTGCCAAGAAGACCACAAAGAAGGCCGCTGAAGAGAAACCCAAAAAGACTACGGCAAAGAAGACGACCAAGAAAGCTGCTGAGGAGAAGCCGAAGAAGGCAACCACCAAGAAGACTACCAAGAAGGCAGCCGAAGAGAAACCCAAGAAGAAGACAACGAAGAAGTCTTCAAAGAAGAAAGAGTAATCCGACGAGCGAGCATCCCCTCAAGCTCGCTCCGTCTTCTCAACCTATACACTGTTTCAGTAAGGAAAGAAGTCATGGCTCCAGTCCGGTGAAGACTATGTCACTCGGATGGAGCCTGTGACGTTTCATGCTTCGCCTATTTGAGCGCTGCAATCTGCTTGTCAAGTTCTTCTAGCTGTGTATCCAGCTCGGACTCCTTGGTCTTATACTCGTCCTCCGGAATGTACCCACGCATATAGTCAAACCTTAGGTCTGTCAACTGAGCCTTCAATCTGTCCTTCTGCTGGAGCAAGAAGTCCAGTTGATCACTTCCCTCAGCGGGTGCGGCCTCAGCAGCTGGAGCAGGCTCCGGGGCTGGAGCCGGTTCTGGTGCAGGCGCGGGAGCTGGCGGGGGAGTTGGCTCGGGAGTGGGTTCAGGAGCTGGTGGGGGAGTGGGTTCAGGAGCTGGCGCAACCTCCGGTTCGGGAGCCGGAGTTGGTGCTGGCTCGGGAGCCGGAGTGTCAACTTTTGGGGTTTCGGCCTTGACGCTCTCCATCTTCTCCATGTTCTTTCGCAAGGTATCGATCTGGTTTGCAATCTCAGTGAAGCTGTCGTTGATTGTCTTATTGATTGACATCTTCATGTTGGCGAAGTTCTCAGCCAGTTGGTCGGCCAGTCTCTTCGTTTCCGCAACATTCTCTGCGAAGCCTTCAATTTCCTTCAGTTTAGCTACGATTTCGTTGAGATCAAAGGACATGTATTGTCACCTATTGTGCCCCTGTTAATGGTATGCTCAGTTCAATGGTTCTTAACCTTTGTCTTGATGGATACAAGCGGTTGCAGACCTCTGACCTGCACTCAAATGCACAGGTCGGATCTACTTGTCCAGAGGTTCATATGCCACTGTCGTGCGCGCTTCTGGATCGACAATGTCCTCTCGAGTCATGAAGAACACGAAGAGGATTGCATAGATTGCCACATGGACGAATCCCACTGTAGGCAGGACTGGGTGGAATATGTTGATTCCGCTCGCAATCAAGTAGCCACCGCCTGCTGCTATGGCAGGATTATCCATGCGGGTTCTACTGTAACCCAACAGGACTCCGATGGCTGCAACAAGGCAGAACAGGATGTAGAGACCCATTGTATCGGAGTAGTACGTGAGTTGCTTTACGTAGACGATGGACTCCACGACATATGTGGGGCCATTGGCTGCAAGGTCATAGACCGCCAGCGCCATTGAAACCGTTGTCAGGAGAGCCACTATGACCGTGATGATGGCCACTCTCGGTAACTCCACCCTGTTCAGTGCGAAGAGACCTGCCGCTTGCAGAGGCAGTGATATCGCAAACCCTCCGAGGAATATCATGAGGGGTGGGACATATCCGGGAGTGGGGGCGTACATGAGCCCGTGCATTGTCATTAGTAGAATGGTCGGAATCACGATGACGCATCCAATCCCTGCCAGGATGCTGTAAGGTCGCTCATTGAATTGCTTCGTCTTCTCTTGTGCAAGGGCGCACTCCCTGCAGGCCAAGGCACCGCGATACCTGACTGCTTCGTCTGCGCTAATTCTCTTACCACAGAAGACACACTTCAGAATAGATTCTTGGTCTCCTTCAGTGCTCATTATCTACCACGTCAAGGTATTCTGATGATTCAGGTCTGTCTTCGTCTGAGAGTAGATAAGGTTAGCAGCCGTTGTGCGCCATCCCGTGGATTGGCGGTCCCACCTAGGCGGCCTTTGCCTCAGTCTTGCCCTCAAGAATCGCTCTTCTGATGATAGATATGAGGCGGTTTCTGTACGAGATGTCGATGGCCACAAGCTCATACGTCGGTATCCCCAAGATCTGACCGACACGCTGAGGGGTCAGTGCCGTCGGGAGGTCCTGCTTGTTGGCAATCCCAATGACCTTGGCGTCGGGGACTTCTTCCTGCACAAGACTGACCAGCTTCTTGGACTTCAGGACGTTTTCAAGCGTGCTATCCGTGACTATCACTACGACCTGTGCGTTGGCTATCATCTTCGCCCACAAGATGCTGAACCGTAACTGGCCCGCAACGTCCCAGAACACGATTTTCACGTTGCTGATCTCCTCTGGTAGTGTCTTGATGCTCACACCAATAGTGGGGTTGGGGACCAGCGGAAGGATCTCGCCGCGGAGGAGGTGGAGGATTGTTGTCTTGCCAACACCGGAGAAGCCGAGAATCGCCACTTTGATCATAGTGACGGCAATCTCATCGACCTTGTCATCAAAGCCGTCCAGCGGCTGGTTGGCCATGGCAAGGTTGGCAAAGTTCTTCATGAAGAACTCGACCATCTGTCCCATCTTCTCCTCGATCTGTGTAGCATCGTCAGCCTTGTCCGCCACGAACATGAATGTGAAGGGTTCTCGTCTGGCGTAGAATATCCTGGAAACGGCGGCGTTCATATACTCCGTCTTCTCCTGAAGGTCAACGGTCTTCAGGAACTCTGCAAGGTTCATCAGGAACTCAACCAGGGTGTCCTTGGACTCGCTCCTGGCATACTCTTTGGAGTAGATCATGCTGCCCTGGTCGCCAAGGATGTAGACACCTCTAATCACTGTGTTCACCCCAATTCTCTGCGAGGAGTTCGAGGTACCGGCGAGCAGCATCTGATGTTATTTCTTTTTCTGATATCTTCCGCTTGATTATTGGTAAGATGTACTCAGGCATGAATGATTCAATCCTCGGATTGGTGAGCAGAGCCCAGAGGTCTTCCTCTTCAAACCTTACTGCAACCTTATCCGCCTCAAGGGCCCAGAGCACCTTCATCACAATGCTCTCGGGGAGGGCGGTTCGTTGCGAAATCTCAGTGGCAGTCAGTGGTTCCCTTCTGAGGCAGTCAAGGACTAGGAACTGAAGACGATCGGACAGAATGCGAGATATCTTCTCACGGTCTTCAAGAATGGGTGAAGTCGGATCCTCAATAGGGAGTGTGGGGTTGTATCCCTTGCTGGGTGGCGGCGGAGAGAAGAACTCCGTGACGTACTCGCGGTACTTGGATGCAATGCTGGGATGCGACTCCTCTGCCTTCAGCACAGACTCAGTCGGAGGTGCCCTGTATCCGAATACGTCTTTGATGAGAAAGACAGTCTCAGAGGTCCTTCCCACTAGTTCCACCTTCACTATGCCAGACCTCATGAGGGGGTCCATGGCCTGTCTTATGTCAACGTCATCGCTCTGAACCTGATTCTTCAGCCATATTGAGAGCTTGGCGGCCTTTTCCACTCCTTCATCCTGCATCCTCTCAAGCAATAATGCAGACGAGGGTGTGAGGTATATCTCAGCAAGTTTCTGTTCGTCGGTGAGTCCCGTGAGAACCTTCCCGCTCTCAAGGATCTCATTAAGTCTCACAGCATCCGGGTCTTCCTTCATGAGTGCAAGAATGAGTCGACCCGACCCTGCAAGTTCAGGGTGGAGTTCATCGAACACCTCGTCCGGTCCTAGTAGAGAACAGACCATCCATCCCGGGAAATCACTGGAAGTGTAAGAAACAAACTTCAATCCGTCAATCTCGGAGAAGCTCAGTTCTTCCTTCTGGGCCTTCTGCTGTTCATAGAAGAGAAGGTTTAACGTCTTCTCGTTGAGCGTGAGCGTTGTCGGATGTCGTTGTCTGACGACGAATCCATGAATATCGTCCAGTTGTACAACAAAGGTCGCTTCTGGCATGTCTTGCCCCTTGGTTCGCCATCTCTAAATGACCATATAGGTTTGACCCTCATGAACTCTGAGCCATTCTAGAGGTGGTCACTCCTGTCAATCACATGCTGCATGCACACGATCCTGCCATCTTTGTCGACCATCCAACACTTCTCGCAGACAGTCTGATGACAGATTGAACAGGTTCCAAGGTGCTGGTCTGCTAAAATGATCTCTGTCTCAGACGAATTACTGGCATGGTCATGGCAATAGGCTCTCAGACATCGCACACACCACGATGACGCAACACCACCACAGATGACACAAGTGGTTTCATCCTTGTCCGGTGACACTAACACGGGAGGCGCGGTCACAAGTTTCTCTTTGAGAGATCCTGGACAGCTCACATCAGGGCATAGACCGACTCCCTTGTACTTGCCGCAGAACGGGCAGTAGGGCAAGATCAGAGGCTGACCTCTCTTCATCGTTTGCTCATCCTCGCTGGCGCCTCCTGCCTCTCCATAAGAAAGTATGAAAAGGATTCTCATTGCTTCAACTCTAGGAGTGCCAACCACTGTGAACAATCCAAAGCGCATTATTCCTGCTGCTGTCACACGCAAGCTTCGACTGGCAGGTGGGCCTCCGATGGAACAGGCTGTACCAGAGGACTACTACTTGGCCTCGATGACCATCAGGGCCATGGAACAGCGTGATGGTCGGACACTGGAGTTCATCCTGAAGACCTATCTACCAGTTGCCTTGGTTCCCACCACATCACCTCGCAAGTTCTGCCTTGTCGAGCAGGTGGGGATGACCAGTGAGACACTGAGATTCATCGACAGGTTTGATCTTGATACGGCGAACAGACTCATAGATGAGGTGGCAACCTCCGATGATCTAGTGCGCTGCATCGACTCCATTCGAGCGCAACTGGGATGTATTCTTGACTCTGTTGATGTGCCAATTGTGGGGCTGCTCAATGGGCTGCTGGCCCCCGGTGTATCCAAGTTCATTGACCGCCCCTCACGAGAGACCGCCGAGGATTACTCTGCGACTCTCCCCAGCATTGTTTCCAGCGAAGATCTTGAGGGTGGCATGAAGGTCATACGTGACTCGATTGATGTTTTCAACGATATCATAGGGGGTCTCTCCAACATCTCCAAGCGGATTCACGTTCTTGTTGAGAGAACAGTGAGTGAACTGGAAGGTGAGGCAGGTCCAACCCTCTCACGACTGGACAGACGAATCGAGTCACTTGAGAAACAGATTGAACAGCTCGAGTCCAGGCGTCTCATTGCTCGTGCGGTGGTCTCTTCCGACGAGAAGAAGCGTAAGCATGAACTCATGAAGACTCTGGAGGCTCGTCGGGCAGCTCTGAAGAGAGACCTCGAAAAACGCTCCCGGATTTCTGAAGACCTTGACAGGGCGGCACGAGTGCTGCTCACGGGGTCAGAGAATCTGCGCTCCGATATCGATCAAGCGGAGAAGATACTGCAACGCTTTGAGCGTGACGTAGATAGCCTATCTGTGAGCGCGGCTGTTGAGAGCGGAGACGTCTCCCTCCTGATTCCGTTCATAGTAGTGGGTTTCTCTCGCAAGGGTGTCTTCGAGATGGAGGTCTACCCACCCTCACACCTTGTATCATCTAATGTGAAAGTGGGCAGACGCAGGAACTTCGTGGACAATCTCACTTCAGCCTCTCACTCCATTGATGCCTTGTCATCACTGCTCAAAGATCAGATCAACTCTGATGTCACTATGCGGAAAAAGATCCGAGATCTCTCAGCACGGAACAATCTCCTGTCTCTCAAGTCATCAAGGAAGATCATTCTCGAAGGCGCACGGTTTCTCGTGGGTGATGGTGTTCTGAAGCAGGAAGTGCTCGATGAACTTGAGAACCTGATTGCTGGGATACCCGAGAGCAAGATCCGGAAGCGACTACGACATAGAACTCTCGCTGCTGGTGACAAGGAATCTGTGTGCAGGGTGCGTTTCCACGTTCATGACGAATCCGGAAAACCTGTTGAGGGTGCAGAGCTTGAGTTGGGAGCGCTGGTTCTGGAGTCGGACAGCAGAGGAATGGTCGAGGTCTCCCTTCCCAAGAGCAACTACGAGGGTGTTGCACGGGCTCGGGGCTTCTTCGATAAGGACTTCGAGTTCACGATTGACTCCACCGACGCTATCATGATTCCGCTCACCTTGAGGTCTCTCTCACACGAGGACAGGATTGCAGCAAAACTGGATGAACTCGTTGAGCGTGCACGGCGTCACGACCTTATCAGAGAGCGTCTCAGGAAGGCATTCGAGGAGCAAGGGCAGACACTGCTCTCAATCCCTGCTTACAGGAGCGCATTGTCCGAGCTCTTGACAGAACTCGGCAGTGAGCCCGAGTCTTGGATTGCCCAAGCCAAGAAGCAGCAGGGCATGGTGAAGAGTTTCTTGAAACGTGATGACCGTCGTTATGGCCTTCGGAGAGATATTCTCCATCTTGCTGAAGAATCGAAGCAGACAGGCGGCATAACACGCCTCTCAGAGGTTCTCGTACGACTCGATGATTTGGGCTGGGAAACGGACAACGATGAGGTTGAGAGCATCCTCCATGAGATGGCTCGTGAAGGTCTCATTCAAGGGATCAAGCGGATTGAGGGAGTTCCTCTTCTCGTTGAGTTTGTGCCGGTCGCTCTAACGGATGACCCGCAACTTGTTCTTGCGTTGGCCGCCAGGCAAGAAGGTATGGTCACCATCGAGGATGTCGTGGTTGAGCTTGAATGGACTGAGGAGCGGGTACGGAATGCTCTTGATATGCTTGTTGAGACCGGTGTGGCAAAGGAGCAGAAAAGCTACTCCAAGAGCACTCGGTATTGGTTCCCCGGATTGAGGGGGAGAGATAAATAAGACGAAGTCACACCTAGCCATGGCGTCTGGCCAAGGAGTCCTGGAAATGAATCGGCTCTCACACATGGTGTTTGCTTTTGCGATGTTCGTGGGTCTTTACTCATTGATCTACGGATACTCAGTCTGGCAATCTGACTTCGGTCACCTTCAGGAACTGTTCTTGTACTATACACTGGGCGGCCTTGTTGTGATGGTGGTTTCCGTTCCTATCCTCTACTACAAAGCCCCCCACAAGACAAAGAGCCGCACGACCAGCAACAAGAGTGCAGTGGCCGCCATGTCCTTTGTTGCTTTCTGCATGGGGTCTCTTGGAGGTACTATCGTGTATCAGTACGTGAGCGGTGTCGCAATCATTGGTGACATCTCCATCTTCATGGGTGCCCTGATCACAGTGGCGGGGGCGCTCATGCCTGATTGGGACATCCCGTTCTTGGGGATCTCACGACACAGGAATGTCATATTTCACTCGATGATTCTCCCGCTCCTCTTTGTGCTCACGACGTTGGTGAATGTGGCCACTCGGGTTCTGCATGCTGCAAGTCTTGCAGAGCTGGAATACTACATCACAGCCCTCTTCCTTCTTGGATATGCCTCTCATCTCTATCTGGACATCTTTCCCAGCAATGCGAATCCACTTGAGATAATCTGGCGTGCTGTTGATGCTGGGCAGAAGGCTCCCACCGGGTTGAAGCCACTGGGTCCAATAAAGATTGCAAAGAAGAACGCTCGCATGTGGCTCGTGGGGAATGCCAGTCTGCTTGTCGGGATTGCACTGGCGCTATTTGGCCTCTACTTCTACAGTGTGCTTCCGTAGTTCACCAGTCTTCAGCATCGATTTCTGCAAAATCGTCATCATCGAATGCGTCTCTCTCCGGAGGCAAGTCAGAAACGTCCTCATCATCGTCGTCATCTTCAAAGAGGAAGGTCTCTGGATCGACCTCTTTCTCCTCCATCTTGACAGGCTTTGGTTTGGGACGCTTCCTCTCTGGTATTGCCAGACACAGATTGTCGGTGGGATCGAACCATTGGCATTCAGGACAACACTCACCCTTGTGCGTGCAAGTGTAGTAGGCGCCGCACTTGTTACAACACTTCAGTTCTGACACTAATTCCCACCTGAAACGTAGTTCACTCATACGAATCTGTTTTTGCCCCAAATAAGCATAACCATGAGATACATCATCATCCAACAACGTCATAAACGGAAAGTCTGTCAATCTCTATGGAGCTGTTTCAGTTGGACAGTCTGGAACTAGATGTTCGGAAAGTAGTACTTGAGAATGCCGTGAAATATGAAGGCAAGCCTGATGTCAAGTCAGTGATGAGTGCTCTCTTGGGCTCCCGGGCAGATCTACGCTCTCGTGCCGGTGAGGTGAAGGACCTAGTTGTGTCCACTGTCCAAGAGGTCAGCAAGATGACTCTAAATCAACAGACCGCGGAACTGAAGAGAATAGCTCCAGAACGCCTGATTCCGGTTGAGGTGACTGAGCCATCCGGGGAGAAGGAGCTACCAGAGCTGCCCAACCTGCAGAAGTGGGACAAGGTGGTCATGCGACTGGCACCATTCCCATCCGGTCCCCTGCACATTGGAAATGCAAGAATGGTCGTCCTGAACGACTACTACGTGAAACGGTACGGGGGCGAGCTCATACTGGTCTTTGATGATACCATCGGGTCAGCGGAGAAGGTAGTGGAGCCTGAGGCCTTTGATCTGATTCCTGAAGGACTCGACTACTTGGGTGTCGACGTCCATCGGACTGTCTACAAGTCCGACAGGCTCGACCTCTTCTATGAGTATGCCGTCGACCTCATCAAACGCGGTGAGGCATATGTCTGCGACTGCGACGCGCAGGTGTGGAGAAATGAACACAAGGTCAAGGGGATTCCGTGCGCCTGTAGAGACCTGTCTACTGAGGAGAATCTCGCACGGTGGGAGAAGATGCTTGACGGTACATACCCTGAGAGAGCTGCTGCTGTCCGATTGAAGACGGGTATGGATAGTCCTGATCCTGCAATGCGGGATCATGTCATTCTGAGAATATCGGAAACTGACCACCCTCGCGTTGGAACTCGGTACAGGGTCTGGCCATTGCTTGAGTACTCTTGGGGAATCGATGACCACGAACTGGGCATATCGCACATTGTCCGAGGTAAGGACCTTGTGAAGGAAGGCAAGATAGAACAGCACATTTGGAGCATCTACGGATGGAAACATCCCGAACTGCTCTACTACGGACGGCTGAAGTTCCAGGATGCGAAACTGAGCAAGAGCAAGTCTAGGAAGGAGGTCAAGGAGGGTGCCTACACGGGATGGGATGATCCGCGAACATGGAGCCTCCAGTCGCTGGCGCGCCGTGGAATAGACCCCGAGGCCGTTAGAAAAGCAATGCTGGACTTGGGCCTAAGCATTGTTGACATCTCTATCTCCATGAAGTCAATCTACTCTGAGAACCGGAAGCTGCGTGATGCCGACGCACCTCGGGCATTCTTCGTGAGCAGTCCAGTGTGGATCAATGGTGTCGATCTCCCCGATGACCTCAAGATTGCAAAGGTGCCTGTTCACCCTGACTTTCCAAAGCGTGGTTTCAGAGAGATCCAGACCGGTGTTGACGAGGGTCGTGCAGATTTCGGAATCCTGCCAACTGACTTGGACAGGGTCAAACCGGGTGAACTCTTCAGGCTCAAGGACCTCGCAAACTTCACGCTTCAGAAGAAGAAGCCCCCTACTGCCAAGTTTCATAGTATCGATGTTGAACACGTGAGGAAGACCGGTGGTCCGATCATTCATTGGGTTCCAAGGAGCGGCACTGTGCCGGTCGAACTCACAATGATTGATGGTTCAGTCATTGAGGGAGTGGCTGAGCCGAGCGTAGGACATCTTCCGCAAGGTACGTTTCTTCAGTTTGAGAGGGTGGGCTTTGGAAGAATCTTCGAGACCGGTGACATCGTAAGGGTAGCCTTTGCCCACAAGTAGCCGCCAAAGAGAACATATACTGCTGACACCTGTCTTCTCATCGGCGATAATAATGGCCAAGAAGAAGTCGAAGAAACCTGCGCTCACGCCGGCGAAGTTTAAGACCACCGGCGGACATGCCAAGATGAAGGTTGTCGCGAAATCCAAGAAGATGTACTATTTTCGTACCAAGGTCAAGCCAGAAAAGGTTGTGAAGACCGCGACAGCCGAGGGTCCTGGTCTTCTGGAAGTCGGTGCCAGTAGCATCAAGGTTGGTCGACCCACCCTGAAGTACGATTTCTACTGCATCTATGATGCATCTCTTGAGATGTCCTTCCTGCGTGTCAGGAAGAGGGAGATATCTGTACACGAGAGCGTCAAGGGGGTTCTTGTGGGGAAAGAGGTGTTCAAGCCTAAGAAGGGGAAGGAAGTGCCCGGACCTGCAGTCGCACTGGACACAGTCGAGATGTTCGAGATCAAGCAGGATGACGCGATGACACTGGATGGGAAGACCGGTGGGCCTGCCAATACCATGAGCAAGCTCCTGAAGGGTCCTGGGAAGAAGACTGCGTCGAAGTCCTGGGTGAAGAAGAACAAGATCTCACCGGGTAAGTTCAACTCCTTGGAGAAGGTAGTGAAGGCCGTCACGAAGTTCGCTTCGCAACGTCCATCTGATGCCAAGAAAGTGGTCTCTCACGTTCTGACCTTCAAGAAGCTAGAAGGCTACTATGTGCCCGTCTACTACGTTGGTCTGAGCGCCGGGTCAAAGAAGATGACTCTTAAAGTGAATGGAGTCAATGGCGCCGTATCGTTGGCGGTCTAGTATACTGTTACTGGTCTTCACGCGGAAGCCCATAGCCTCCGCCGCCCGGCGTCATCACGATTATCGATACTCCCATGGGGACAATTGCAGTGGTCTTTGCCTGTAGGGATACCTCTCTGTCATTGAACACCAGTAAGTTCTGTCCCGCGGCTCCCGGTTTTCCTCCTTTGAGACCCCATGGTTGTGATTCTCTTCTCTCCGACTGGATGGACACAGTGGCCCCGTCACAGAGGATCTCAATCTCCCTCACTATCCCATCCCCTCCATTGTGCTCTCCCCTCCCTCCGGTGTTCCTGCGTATCATGTATCTCCTGACTCTTAGTGGGTATTCTGTCTCGAGTGACTCGATGGGCGTGTTTAATGTGTTTGTCATGTGCGAGTGAATGCCGCTAGTGCCATCTGTCTGCGAGTCAGCTCCAGTTCCTCCCCCGATGGTCTCATAGAATGAGAACTCCTTGTTCTTCCGCGGGTCGAATCCGCCAATTGTCAGATTGTTCATCGTTCCCTGACTTGCGGCAGGAACACGTTCAGGTATGATCTGAGCGAGTGCTCCCAACATCACATCAACTATTCTCTGAGTTGTTTCCACATTGCCAGCAGATACCGGAGCAGGGTACTGAGGGTTGAGTAGGCTCCCTTCTGGAACAGCACAGTCCACGACGCTCCAGCAGCCCTCGTTCGTCGGAATGTCCGGTCCAAAGAGGGCGATGAACACGTAGTAGACCGCTGACAGTGTTGAAGCCAGAGGGCAGTTGACGTTGCCTGGGACCTGTGGAGATGTTCCTTCGAAATCGACTGCGACCCTACCGTTCTCAATCTCCACATTGACACTGATTGGTATTTTCCATGTACCAGCCCCATCACTGTCCAAGAAGTCTGTGAACTCTGCATGGGCTCCGTTGTGAACCACAATCGCCTGGCTCATTCGGGTCTGCGAGTAATGACGCAAGTCGTTGAAGGTCTGAAGGACAGTGCCCCAACCGTGGGCCTTTGCGACCTGCGCCAGACGCTTCCCTCCGACCACGTTTGCGGCCACCTGTGCCGACAGGTCTCCCAGACGTTCCTCAGGGGTTCTGGTTGCCTCAAGGATGTCATCAATCTTGCTGTGTTGAAGTGCCCAATCCTCCACTATGATTCTGGGCCTGATGAGGATGCCCTCATCCTCAATCGATGTTGACAGTCCCGGCATTGATCCTGGGCTCTCCCCTCCGATGTCTGCATGATGTGCCCGGTTCGCAGTGAATGCCACTCTGCGCCCATTGTGGAACACTGGTGATACCAGGGTCAGGTCTGGTAGGTGCGATCCCCCCGAGAATGGGTCATTGAGTAAGGCCATCGTTCCTTCCCTCAGTTCCTCGCCCAGTTGCTCTATGCAGGCCCTGACTGACATCGGCATGGCACCGAGATGGACAGGTATGTCCTTGGACTGAGCAATCAGTCTTCCCTCGCCGTCAAACAGGGCGCAACTGCAATCCCTTCTCTCCTTGATGTTCGGGCTGAAGGCCGTCTTTCGGAGGGCTAGGCTCATCTCACGAGCAGAGGAGATCAATGCATTCTTGATCACTTCAAACGTGATGGGGTCGTCAATCATGCTTGTTCCTCCTCAATATCAGAGTTCCGTCAGCCTGCTGTATGGCATGCCATCCGCTGGCCACGTAGGTTGTTGTATCCATCTGCTCCACTACACAGGGTCCCTCGACAACTTGTCCCCGTCCGAGTTCCTCTCTCCTATAGATGAGAGCCCTAGAGTGAAGACCCCCTTCTTCCAGAATCTCTCTGACTCCAACAGGCTCTCCCATCGTTGTGCTCTTGTGTTCAATTGGTCTGTACTCGTTGGCCACCGACCGGGCTGAGACTCGAGCAGTGACCCACTCCTTTTCTCTGTCCTCCATTGTGTAGCCATAGGTTTCTCGATGCATCCTGTCGAACTCTTGGATAGACTCTCTCAGGATGTCTTTTGACTCGTATGTCACGGGGACTTGGAGTTCATGTGATTGTCCTGTGTGTCTCATGTCGATTGCCCATTGGATAACGACCGAGTCTTGTTCAGCTCCCTGATCGAGAAGTCTGGCTGACGCTTGATCAGACAGGTCTCTCAGGGCAGTGACCATCTCTCTGCTCGAAGATGACTCCGCCTGCAAGAGTGTCGACTTCATGAGGTCCACTCTGAGGTCGGCGCAGACAAGCCCCAGTGCGGAGGTGATTCCTGGGAATGGTGGCACGAGTATTCCATTAATCCCTAGTGACTCTGCTATGTCAACCGCCTGAGTTGGTCCTGCTCCGCCGAAAGCGACAAGAACGTACGTCCTCGGGTCGGCGCCTCTCTCAATGGTCACCTCTCTGATGGCCTGGACCATGTTGGACGTGGAGATTCTGATGATGCCCAAGGCAGCCTCTGCTATACCTATCCCCAAGGTATCTGCGGTCTGCTTCACTACCTTCCTGGCCAGATTCATGTCGAGGGGCACTCTCCCACCAAGGAAGTACTCTGCGTTGAGCCTACCGAGGACGAGGTTGGCGTCTGTCACGGTGGCATTGTCTCCTCCCCTTGCATAAGATGCGGGTCCGGGAACGGCTCCAGCGCTCTGGGGGCCCACATGGAGAACACCCACATGATCGACCCAAGCGATGCTACCCCCTCCTGCGCCGATGGTCTTCACATCAACACTGGGAGTCCTCAGCGGAAGGCCCGCAACCTCATTGTCGGGCCTGATGGAGACCCCCCCATTGATTGCGCTGATATCGCATGAGGTTCCACCCATGTCAAGTGTTATCGCTCGCGAGACTCCTGCTCTGCGGGCAATCTCCCAGCCTCCTATCGCACCCCCGGCGAGCCCTGAGATGGCAAGACCAATGGCGTTCCCCGACGCTCTGCTAGCCAACAGTGTTCCCCCGTTCGACTGCATGACGGTGAGTTTAGCTTGTCTGCAGACTGAGGACAGCGATGTGTCGAGGCGCTCCAAGTATCCGACGACGAGAGGGCCCAAGTACGCCTCAAGAACTGTAGTCGAGGTTCTCTCAAACTCCCTGAACTCCGGGAGTACTTCTGAAGAAGACACGACGTAGCAGTCTGTGGAGTCTGAAACACTCTCTGTAATGGTTCTCTCGTGTTGATTGTTCAAGAACGAGAAAAGGAGTGACACTGCCACTGACTGAGGGTCTCTGGCTCGGACTTCTTGTATGATCCTCTCTACCTCCACATCTTCGAGAGGGATTATCACATGACCTCGGTAGTCCAGACGCTCTTTGACACCGAGCCTATCGTTCCTCTCCACAAGTGGCGCAGGACGAGACGCATTCAGGCTGTAGATGTCTTCTCGATTCTGCCTTCCAATCTCAAGAACATCCTCGAGTCCAGCAGTGGTGATGAGAACCATACGAGCTCCTCTCCTCTCAAGCATCGCATTTGTGGCCACTGTGGTTCCGTGGACTATGAGGTCTATCTCACTGGCCCCAATCTTGTTGCGTCGCAGCAGCTCAACAATCCCATTCACCACCGCGACATCTTGACTCTCGGGCGTCGATGGCAACTTGTACACCAAGTGTTCTCCCGTTTCCGAGTCGGTGAGAATGATGTCCGTGAAGGTTCCGCCAACATCGACGCCAATAGTTTTCATGCTAGATTCGAACTATCAACACCTCGATAAGAACACTTTGCATTGGATAGTATGAGGTGGTCCGGAATGTGAGCACGGGTCCTGCTTGCGTAGGTTCAAAAGGAAGTAGAAACCTTTGACGCTGACACCTCCACGGTGAGAACAATGCCTGTCGAGTATACTGCAGTCTTGCTCCGATACGGAGAGATTGGCATCAAGTCAAAGCAGACTCGACGCCGAATGACAGGTTTCTTGGTGAAGCACATCCGTCTTGCACTGGAAGAGCACAACGTGCCTTGCTCAGCCATCATTGACGAGTGGGGGCGCATCTTCATAGAGACTGATCAAGTGATGGAGGCAGCTCGTGTCGCTTCACAGATATTCGGAATCGTTTCAGTGTCTCCCGTGGTGGTCACATCCTCAGATATGGACTCGATTCTCGACGCGGGAGAACAGCTCGCTCTTGCCGAGTTTGAGTCTGGGAAGAGCTTCGCAGTCCGTGCACGCAGGATTGGCACTCATGAGTTCTCGAGTCAGGATGTCCGTGAGCGTCTTGGCGAGCGACTTTTCGAGGGTGTTCCACAACTTGAGTTGACAGTGGACCTCAAGAACCCGGACCAGTTCATCTATGTCGAAGTCCGCGACGATAAGGCCTACCTCTTCACGCGAGTCATCGACGGAGTGGGTGGAATGCCAACAGGGACTCAGGGAAAGGTGGTATGCACGGTCTCCACGGGTCTCGATTCCCCCATTGCGGCGTACAAGGTCATGAAGCGGGGTTGCATCCCCGTCTTTGTTTACTTCGACAACTCGCCATACTGTGATGCGGTCTGTACAGACATCGCCATCAGACAGGCTCAGATTCTCGCTAACTTCATCTACGGCTTCGATGTCAAGATGTACATAGTCCCTCATGGTCCTGACCTTGACGATGCAATAAAGCACGGTCCTGAGAAGATGATGTGCATATTCTGCAAACGCAACATGCTCCGTCTTGCTCGGGAAGTCGCGATGCGCGAGGGTGCCGACGCCATAGTCACTGGCGAGATCATCGGCGAACAAGCCTCCCAGACGACCGCCAACCTGAAAGTCATTGATAGCGTTGTGACAGACCTGCCGGTTCTACGGCCGCTCGCTGGCGACGACAAGGTGGACATCACTCGACTGGCGCAGCGTATTGGCACCTATCAGTTTGCGGATGAGGGCGTTTCATGTTGCACACTCGCTCCGCAGTATCCTGCCATTGCCTCCACCAAGGAGGCGGCTCTCAAGGCCGAGACAGATATGGACATGTCCATCTTGAAGTCTGAGATCGACCGCGCCCGAATCGTCATCCTTCGGAACTCTGCCTGATGGTAATGCATACGGGATCTCTTCCGGACTCATAGTGTTCCTTTCACATCTCATTCGGATTGAAGCCTTCATTCCGGTATTGCAAAGTTCTTAAACAGAGAATGAATGAGAAAGAGGTGTAATAAGGCTTGAAATGCCGTATGGAGAGAGTGACATCTTGCCGAGAGCCACAAAAGGTCGAATCATTCCCGTTGCTCCTATTGATCGTCTGATCCGCGAGGGCGCCAAGGCGAATCGGGTCAGTGACAAGGGCGCTGAGCGACTGGCAACGATTCTTGAAGAGATTGGAAAGACACTTGCTGAGCGAGCGTACCAGCTCACCCGTCACGCAGGTCGCAAGACCATCACCGATGAAGACATCGAACTGGCATACAAGCAGTGGAAGCCGTTCTAGTGTGTCACCAATAGGTAGTGCTTTTCAAGGACCAAGCTGACTATATGTCAGGCTTGCACTTACACAGGTGAAACTGAGTTGAGTAGGGGACACTGCTATGTTGATGATCACACGGCACTCCTCTCCCTACATGACGTGACCCCGTTCTTTGAGGACGACGTGGTCACCACTCTCGACCGCCTATCGGATATTGGCATCTCCAGCCTGACCCTCCTTGTCACGCCCTTCTATCATCTCAAGAAGACGAATGTCTTTGAGAGAGGCTCCATGTTCAGTGAATATCTCCTCTCGTTGGATCTCGAGATTGCACTACACGGCTACTCTCACATCACAAAGTCCGGTTCCGCCTCCGAGTTTGCAGGACTAACCACCGAACAGGCGACCCGTAGGATGAAGAAATCTCTCACCATGTTTCTCCGGGCCTTTGACCGGAAACCGACGGGTTTTGTCCCTCCCCTGTGGTCGGCCCCTCCTCGGGTTGACAGGGTTGCGCGCAGTGTTGGCTTCAAGTATACGGTTCGGGAGGACTCGGTGAAACCTTTGACTGACTCGAGACCCTGTTATGTTGCTGCCAGTATCTTGAGTCAGGGCACACGAACCATAGAGACCGCCGACGCGATGCTTGAGATAGAGTTGGGCGGGCCTCTGCAGATAGGTGTCCATCCGTTGGACCACTCGATGAACAACATGATCAACTTCCTTACAGAGCTCAAGGACAGCTTGGGATATCGCTTCATGGGTTACGCTGACTTCATCTCAGAGATGTCCTAGGTCTCGTCGTTCACCTATCGAAAAATCGAAATACGTTCCCTCATACCGAATGAGTCCACCGCGAATTACTTCTTATAGAGAGGCGTTAGAAACAGGAATCGATTTGAGTAGGTACTCCGTATAACGGAAGAACAATCGGGAGTATCCATCTCTCTTGGTCGAACTGAGGAGGACATCTTGTTGAGGAAAAGTGGACTATTGGCCATCTTTTTAACGATTCTATTCATCATGCCGACTGCAGGTCCCACTGGGAGTCAGCTGGCCGCAATCAGCGATCTTGACCCCCTTCCTGAAGGAATGGGAGGTCACGTCGAATCTGCTGACTACAGTACTGGAGTCGGATCGGCTCTGTCCGTGTTAAAGCAGGGAGTAGTTTCTAGCTCCAGCGGAACACTAAGTGTCACGTCGTCCAGGCCTGGTGTGAGTACGCTCACACTGGAAGATGGGTGGACTGGAACGGGTATCGATGCAGACATTGGCGATATCAGGATCACGGTCGATGATGTTGTTCAGAACAGTAACCTGAACTCATATCACAATGAGAAGTTCGTTGTGAGTTCTTCTTCGTCAGACAATGCAGATGATGTCAAAGTTCCGGACGAATGGACTCTGGAGAAGAATGTAGTAAACGACGGCTCTCCTCACCCCCTCCATGGTAACTACCAGCTCAGAAGTTCTAACACCGGCTATGGCGGGACCCGGGGTTTGGAGATCAAGGCAAACTTGCCAAATAGCTTCAACCATACTCCTCAGGATGAAGTCTACATCAGCCAAATGGTGAGCACTCCCTACCGTGAAATATACTCAGTAAGGGTATCTTTCAGGTACAGGGTCACTTCGGCCTCCAACAACAGCGATCAAGTATATGTTTTCTCTCGTTTCTTCGGAGTTGAAACCAGATTCCATGTCTTTGAGTCTGGAGATCCTACCGACACATGGCTAGAAGCCTCAGTAACCATTCCTGAATCCTCGTTGATTGGCGCGTCCGACTATGTCTCCCTCCTCGATGTCGGTCTGGGCTCCGATCTTAACGGCATAAAGGGAGTAGCCTACGATTTCTATGTTTCCATTGATGACGTGGTTGTTTCCCTTGAAGTCAGACCATTCCCTGAGCAGATTGACTTGAGAGTGAATGGCAGTCTTGTCTGGGGTTCAACTGCTCACAGCATATATCCTTACCTTCCTGATGATGCGAATCGTGACTGCTGGGACTATGGTAGTGCGGGTATTGATCTAGATGGATACAATAATGACGGTAGGATTGAGTTCGGAATCTGGTCTTCAAGTGGTTTTGTTGAAGGGTCGACATTTCAGCTCGGCCTTCAATTCCCTGTGGATATTCCCAAGGGCGCAATTGTTACAGCCGCTTACATTGAGATGGAAGCATCAGTCAGTTCTAGCACACCTCTTGGCGGCGGTCGTGTATACGTTGCTGATGAAGACAACGTCACGGCCTTCACAGACGGTCTTCCTAATCTTGAGGACCGGTATAATTGGGTCGAGACAAGTGAGGACTGGATCTTGAACTCTTGGATACTCTCTCCACGAACACGCTACAAGACGGATGATCTTACGCCTCTGGTTCAGAGTGTCATCAGCAGGTCCGGATGGACCGAAGGAAACTTCATGTGTTTCATGGTCGACTATATGTATTCTAGCTCATATCAGCAGTGGAACAACATCAAGGGCTCCGCTGGATATGACGGCGAAGAGGTCTCTCGACTCTTTGTAGAGTACATAGTTCCGCGTCCCGAAGACACTGTTGCCTTTTTCGACTATCAGAAGGACCTGACCATCGACCATACAAAGGTCGACGGAGACTTGACCGACTTCCCCGTGCTTGTCGACATATGGGACTCCGACCTCTACAGCCACGTTCGCAGCGATGGCAGAGACATTGCATTCGTGAAGGGCGATACGCCTCTCGACTTTGAGATCGAGTCCTTCGATCAGGTCGGGAACGGAACTCACGCACACCTTGTGGCTTGGGTCAGAGTTCCCAATCTCTCAAGCTCCTCTGACACGACCATCACAATGCTCTACGGTAGTGACTCTGCTCCGCCACCTAGGAGCACTCAGGTCTGGGAAGACTATGAGATTGTTCAGCATATGAATGACAATGGCTCTAGTTTCATTCAATTCGACAGTACGGCGAACAATCATGATGGCACGCCGTATGGCAATCTCAACGGCTCTGGTTTCATACCTGGTCAGATAGGGCCTGCCGTTAACTTCGATGGTGTGAACGACCTGTTCTCAGTAGGTCAGATTTTCACTGACGACTGGGGATACTTCACCATAAGTGCTTGGGTCAACCACTCAATCTCCTCCGATGACCGCATTTTCTCCAAAGCTCCCAGCACGAGTCCTTCTGAATGTATCATGCACCTCGCGGTCAACTCAACCGACCTCATGCGTGTCCGCCTCAGTACTGATGGAACGGGTGGTACGTCCGCCACGTCAAGGGACAGCATAACCTCTGTGACAACTACCCAGTGGCACTTCCTCACATGGACGTGGAACAGCGCGACAGACACCATGTGGCTGTACGTTGATGGATTGCCTGATGTCAGCTACACACAAGGCGGTGACTCCGTACTTGATTCTGATTTGATGTTCATAATCGGCAACTGGCAGGTTGATTCAGACAACACCCGACACTGGCACGGCGCCATTGACGAGATAAGAATGCGCCCGTCTGTCGTTTCAGACGCGTGGGTTTCGACGGAGTATAACAACCAGTATGACCCGTCCAGCTTTCTCGCTGTGAGTACCGAACAGCCCATCACAGACACTTGGACCGGAGCCGGAGAGACAGATGTCGTATTCACTGTCGACTCGCCCACGCTTGTCCAGATTGTTCCACTCGTGACTATGGATGTATCTGGCGTGGGACAGACTCTGAATAGTGATCTGAACCCTGGAACAGATTATTACATTGAGAGTGGAAGCACTATCGTGAATTGGACCGCCAAGGTGATGATATCACCCCCGACCGGGGCTACCAGCTTTGGCTTCACAGTGGAGTACCCTGCAGGCGAATGGAAGCCGACGAAGGTCATCGACCCCATGAACCAAGTGAAGTCGCTAGGTTCAGATTGGTGGTATCGAGCAGGTTCCCTCCAAATCAACAGGTCATCAATCGATTTCTGGGGGATGTGGACCATTGAGTTCATCAGCATGAACTACATCGAGAACGTGCAGATGGGTAAGGTTGGCGAAACACTGGGCGACACCGCGATATTCAATATCAATGACCAAGCCAAGTTCATGGCCACGACACCCACATGGCCCGGGGCCACTGTAGGTTTCGTTCTCACCGATCCGACAGGAACAGTATGGTATACTGGAACGAATACCACTTCAACCAATCCGTCCCACAAGTTCCCGTCATTCAGATACCACAAGGACATCACGATTAGTAGCAGCAACGTCTACGAGGATGTTGTCAACTTCCCGGTGTTGCTTGACTTCTTGGACACAGACCTCCATGACTCGTCAAAGGTGAGGTCTGACGGTTCTGACATAATGTTCGCGATTGGTACCGACATCTTGCCCCACGAGATTGAATACTTCAACCAGAACCACAACGTGATCGAAGCGCGTCTAGTAGCGTGGGTCTCAGCCAATCTCTCCAGCACCACTGACACAACAATCACAATGTACTATGGCAGTGACATACTGGACAATCTGGATAACCCTGACGCTGTGTGGGTTGGCAGCGAGGCCGTGTACCACCTGGGTGAGTCCTACACCGATGAGACCTCGGGTGGTATCCACTATGATTCCACAGAGTACAGTAGGAACGCCGTGCAGTACGGCAATAGCCAGATTGGTGGCATTGGTGGTTACGGTCAAGACTTTGATGGCACAAATGACCAGATTCTTGCTCCAGACACCATTGCCCCCACTGGTGACACAGTGATCTCTGGGTGGTTCTATCTGGACTCATCTTTCACTGCAACATCAACGACATCACAACTGCTTATCGAGAAGTACTTGGACGATGACAACGACATGCACATCGGTCTTGCAGGGACAGACTACGGTCAGAATGTCCCCAACGGCTCACTGGTCTTCAAGATTGAGAATGGGCAAGACTTCATGTACAAGTGGACGACAATCACTGCATGGTCTGCCAACACTTGGTACAACTTCTTCTGCATACTAGATGCCAGTAGTCCTGCGAACAACAAGATATACATCAATGGCCAGGACCGCACTGATTCCGGCTCTCTCGGGTCCTCACCCGCGGCGAATCTGACCTTCTCGGCCGACTGGGGGATTGGTGGCGGTGACGCAGACAGTCAGTTTCCAAGCAATACTGGATGGCTTGACGGTCGGCTCGACGAGGTGCGAATCACGAGCGGCACAAGAAGTGCTGGATGGATTCGTACGGAAGAGACCAATCAACGCAACCCCGACAAGTTTGCTCCTCGTAGTGCAGAGGTCGAACGTGCGTCGCCTGATCACAGTATGACAAAGACTATGGACAGCAGTGCACCGGCTGGACTGTGGACTGTCAGTGCTTACTACAATGGTTCGGGCACGTTCGTGACAAACAAGACGGGCCTCTTCGAACGCACCTTCATCGTTCGTCATGACTCTACACTCACTCTGAACAAGCCCACTGATGCCGTCGGTGACAGAGTGACTATCAAGACCGCAGGTGACACTGTGATTGTCGAGTATGAACTCAAGGACTCGATAACATCAGCTGGTGTCACAGGGGCCACAGTCACGATGAACTGGACCTCTCCAAGCACCATAACTCTGGATGAGTACGGAGGCGGTCGATACGGCACGGTCCTTGACACTGATGACCTAGGAACCGCACAGTCTTGGCGCATCGAGATCCAATCATACCACCAGTACTACAACAATGCAACCGAGCACTTCAACATCGAGTTGTATCACTCCACAAATCTTGATTATACGGATGCATTTACCACACCAGTGGGTCAGGATTTCAATGCCACTCTCAACTTCGTGGATACCTATGATGGCATACCAATTGTGGGTGCGACAATCACCTTTGACGATGGCTCTCCTGTCAACGTTCTCTCAGAAGGCGGTGGCTCCTACTACATCTCCATTGATACATCGTCCCTGAGCGTCGGTTCCTACACCTACACTCTCAATGCTACAAAATCTGGTTCGTTCCTACACATGGCCAGCGTTGATATCACAGTGGTGGTCAGAGAGCATTATACTGTCGTGTCTGTCACTGGCGATATGACGATACCGTACGGACAGAACCTCGATGTCAGTGTGGTGCTCCTTGATCTCGATACCGGAACTACCCTTGACATTGCGGATGTCGTGCACTTCAACTTCACGACTGCCGAGTATGGATCAGAGATCAAGTCGGGTCTGTTCACTTATGACATGACTCTAACGACCAATTCATGGGATATTGGGACCTACACGGTCACTCTGAGGGTCCCACTCTCAAGTTCGGACTACTACCAGCCCGACGACTATCAATTCGAAGTGACTGTTCGAAAACACAGGACCAGTATGACGGTTTCAGGAGTGGTAACACAACCCTACGGAAACGTGACTCCACTGACAGTGATAATCACAGATCTTGACACCGGAAGTACACTGTCATTTGGTGATGTGAGCACGTTGACCTTCACATGGCCACCCAGTGGATCTCAGGTCGAGAGCTCGCTTACCAGCCTAGACATTGACCTTGATACGAGCACTTGGGCAGTGGGGACAACGACAGTCACTCTCCAAGCGACTCTCTCCAGCGCAATCTATGAGACCCCTGCGAACTATGTCTTCTTGGTGACGATCCGTGCCATGAGTTCGGTCCTCTATCACGACCCGGCCTCCCTGGTCTTCCCACAGGGGGTTGACTTCTCTGTGGATCTGCGTCTCAATGTGAGTGAAGCAGGACAGTACTATGGCGACCCCATCCAAGGACGGGTCCAGGGTGAGTTCTCCGTCACGGGTTACACCATCTCGATAGATGCCACCGACCAGGCTGTTGGACGATACAGACTCACCATCGATGCATCAAACTTTGGTGATGGGTACTACGAAATCACAGTGTGGTTTATCTCTAATGATCCACAGTACGCTGACACCTTTGTTGTAATCAGTTTCAGGTATCGGCCGGTGTTCAGCTCTCTGTCATCACCGAACTTCCCACAGGTCACTACTCCATACCTGCTGGACGTGGCAATCATTCTCAACTACACGGACTATGACTTTGGCTCAGGTATTGAGGGTGCAACCATCACATCGCCTGACCATCCCGAACTCATAGCTAACTGGACAGACCTGACTGGAGGGATGTATCGTGTCTGGATTGATGTGTCGACTCTCGCGAGAGGAACGTACTACCTGAATCTCACTGCTGACAAGTCTGGCTATGACGCAAAGTCTCTGGAGTTCAGGGTGGTCGTCCGCGAGGCATACACTTCTGCGATACCATCAGTCGGTTCCATGAGCATTCCAATTGGCGACTCGCAGGTCTTCTATGTCGACTTCACCGACACTGATCGGCTCATCCCGATAGACAATGCCTCAAGCCCGTACACCGGGGTCATTTCCACATGGGGCAACTTCTCTGTGACCTATGAGGTTGTGACTGACCAGTATAGAATAACGTTCTACACATCGTACTCTGACTCGCTTCAGGCAAATCAGCTGTATTCCTTCACTTTCATGAAGGAGAACTACAAGAATGCCACGTTCACTGTTTCCGTGACCATCAGGACTCACAACACTGACTTTCGTCTCGTGAGTTCCATCGAGCCGAAGAGTACGACAGGCACCTTTGAGATCCATGTGTACTATGGTGACCTAGACAGCGGAACCGGTGTCAGATCTGCGCTGGTACAGTTCTCCGTACACAATGACTCCGGCCTAGTTGTGTCAACATACGCCTATGATGATGTTTCTGGTGATGGATACTACACAATCTATGTCGATGCTGACCAGTTCGATCTTGGTGTCCAGACATTCACAGTCTATGCCAACTGGACTGGTGCCGTTGCCATCTATGAGGACAAGAACTTCGCGACCTCTGCCAGCGTTGTTGGTCGCGAGTCCGCCCTCACCCTACTGGAAGCCTCTGACCCCACCGCCTACAATGAGGATATGGGCTATGTCTTCTTCTTCAGCGATAGTGGAACCGGCATCAGCAATCTGACGGGTAATGTGTTCATCTACGTGACCTTCCCCGGTGAGACCGTTACCATGTCTGGTGTCATTATCACAGACCTATCTGCAACCCAACCGGGCAACTATTCGATACAGTTCAACACGAACATCTTTGACCGTATTGGTCTCATCTACATGAACGTCTTCGTCAACTGGTCGAAAGGCGTTGCTCCTTACTATACTAACCGGACTGACACTGTTTCAGTACGTGTACTGGCGAGAGACACTCTCCTCTCAATCTCACCACCCTCACCAGAGAGTTATGGCGAGCTTGCTCAGTTCACGTTCACCTATGAGGACATAGTGGGCACAAGCGTTCTGATCACAGACGATCCAAAGTTGACGATCTCCATGAATGTGACCTTCATCTACTCTGAGACTGCTGGAACATTCACAGTGACGATCAACACCAGCCAGTTCAGTCGGTTGGGCCTGCAGGCCATGACCTTTGACATAACTTGGGTTGGAGCGCCCTTCTATGCCAACAGAACGGGACGCATAGTTTTTCTGAATGTACTAGCACGTCAGACATCTATGGAGTACTTGGCCCCAGCTCCTACCCAATACTTGGATGAGGTGGTCTTCAATGTCACCTGGACTGACATCACTGGTGGGTCAAGCGTGGGAATAGGTTCTGCCACTCTGGAGCTATTCGTTGGTGGAAGTCCTGTCAATCCGACGAAGTACAGCTACATTGAGGTGACCCAAGGTGTCTACGAGGTCACTCTGAACACGACCTTTGTGGGCTCACCCGGCACCTACGCACTTAGAGTGGAACTCAGCCAAGGTGATTTCTGGATTCTTGACGTCGATGCGACAAGAGACTTCAACGTTCGAGAGCGGATAACCCTTCTCTCGTCTGACCCGCTGTCGTCCATTCCTCACAATGCATCCATCCAGATTGTCCTCTACTACCAAGACCTGTTCACATCAAGTCACATCGCCAATACTTCCGGAGAAGGATATCCTGTTCACCTCGAGATCCTGACCTCCGGTACTTGGTACTATACCGTGGAGTGGAAACCGGTCTTTCAGTACTATCTGTTTACTGTGGAGACCTGGAACAAGGGTTATGCTATTGATACTCCCTACACAATTGAAATCCGCATGAGTTATGCCTCTCAGTCCCCCTACTATGCATCCGACGAGCTAACGATTGAATTCCAGTTCAGGAACAGAGGAACCACTCTTAGCGTGGACACGGCTCCAGAAACCACAGCATACGGATTCAACGCTACTCTCACGGTGTTGTTCAGTGACGACGATGCCAGTGGTGCGGGCATTGACAACGCGGACATCACTGTCTTGTACAGCTCAGTTCCTCTTGTCGAGGGCACAGACTATGTTCTCACGCGAGACGGAAATGGCTACTACACAATCGAGATCATCACAGGGTCGTTGGGCGGTCTAGGCAGCAATCCTATCCAGATCTTGGCCAACTGGACCCTCGGAGTTCCGTACTATAGCAACGCAACTCTGGATGCGAACATCATCCTGAGAGAACGCGAGACCAACATCGAGATTACGACTCCTCCGTCTCAGACGAAGTACTTGGATGATGTGGTCTTTACCTTTGTCTACAACGACCTAGACGCCTCTCAGCCCATTACAGCAATCACTCAGAGTGATGTGACTCTGTGGTTCACCAATGGTACTCAGATTGTGGGCGGATACACTGTACTTGCCTCAGGTCAAGGGTTCGAGTTGACAATCAACTCCACCTTGGTCACTGGCAGCCCACAGACAGGCATCGAACTCAGATTGGCCATTGACTGGGATGGTGGAGTCGCACCGTACTACGCCGATCAGGAGACCATTGTCCGGTTCTCAGTTGTCGGGCGAAACATGTTTGTGGAACCTGACCAGATTGATAGAACCCCTGATGGTGACACTCTCACCATTACATTCAGAGTCACAGACGTTGACACTGATGTTCCTGTGTCTGGTGCCATCATCCTCTTCAGTTGCCAGAATGACACACTCAACCTCGGAAGCGGTTACTTCCTCAACGAGGTTGGCGGAGTCTACACTATCACAGTTGACACAAACTGGCTCACTCAGGGCACCGGCAATTATCTCTTTGACATAGCAGTCCACTGGGATCCATTGCTTTCACCATTCTATGCGAACAAGTCTGTCATCACACTGACGGGTCTTGTTGATGAGATATGGACAAGCATTCAGGCGGGTGCTCCACAGCCATCATCCGCACAGATCAGCGAAACCGTATCGGTCCAGGTTACCTTCAGAGACCTGGACCATGGCCAGACTGGTATCTCTCTTGCGACGATTCTTGTCGAGTATCTTCCAGGAGGCTCAGTCCCACTCAATCTCGCCTTCGTTGAAACAGCAACTCCGGGTGTCTACGATGTGTCCTTCAGCACAGCCGATTTGGAAGTAGGGACTCATCATATCAACATCACAGCTCTCCGAAGCGGATACGCCGTGGCCAGTGTGCAGACATCCTTCACTGTGACTCTCATCCAGACAAGCCTTCAGGCCGCTGATACAGTAATCACTCTGTACTGGACCACGTCGGCCACTGTGTTCGTAGGCTACAATGACATTCTTCACACGAATCTAACCTCTGGTGCAACTGTTGAGTGGACCTACGGTTCATTCTCGGGTGCCTTTGTGGAGGTTGGGAGCACTGGCAACTACTCCGCCTCGATTGATACAACATCACTTGGGGCCGGAACACGGATTCTGACAATTACGGCTCAGAAGGACAACTTTGCGACTTCAGTCACAACGGTCACGCTTGTCATAGTTTCACTGCCGAGTCAAGTCGTACCGTCAGTGCCAACCGCCTCGCAGGCAATTCTTGAGGTGAGCCGAGGAGACACTGTGCCAATCGATGTCTGGTTGAACGACACGTTCAACGATGTTCTGGTCACCAACAGTTCAGTCACAAGGGTCTACATCACTTTTCAGGGCACCGAGTATGAGATGGTGTGGAACGGAACATCTGAACACTTCCAGGGTCAGATACCTGGTGTTGACACCCGACTCAATCCTGGCTCATACGATGTCAGGATAACGGCTACGTTCCCGAACTACGACCCGTCCAGCTACTCGTTCAAGATACTCCTTTTGCAGACACGGACGCAACTTGAGGTGTTCAGACGCAACCCCGATGGGACTTTCACCCCACTAACATCCATTGCAGCGGTCTATACCGAGAATGTCACATTCTATGTCAACTTCACAGCGCCCAGTCTTGCACTCAGTGATCAGAATGTTTCTGCAGCATACGTGAACTGGGTGCAGGAGTCCTGGGGCATCAACGCGAACTTCACACACTATCAGGGTGGAATGTTTGTCTACACCTTCAACACAGTCAACGGCACCTGGGGTACAACAGGACTCACTTTCAGAGCTTTCCCTGACGACCCGGTTCTTGCCTCCGCATCGGTGTCGGTCACAATAACCATCAGCGAGATTCAGACAGAGGTTCTGACCAACTTTCTGTCATTCTCCGAGCCCTGGGGTTGGTTTGGTAACTTGACCTTCTTCTACAATGACACTTCCTTCAACAGGGGAGTCACTAACGCCACTGTGACCTATCAGTACGGTGGCATCGACTACGAGGCAGTGGAGTTCGCCACTGGCAACTACTCTGCTTTCATCAATACGACCCTGCTGAAGGCTGACACTCGGTACTCTATACTCATCACTTTCTCGAGGCCCAACTTTGAGGAGCGTCGATTCCAGGTGGAGTTCTTTGTGGAGGAGCGTCCTGTCAGTGTGACCCTCTCAGTCCCAGATGTGAATTGGATAAACAATGAGACCTACCTGATGCAGGTCCCAATGGGCGATGTCCTGAACATCACAGTCTTCTACGAAGACATCAGTGATGTCGGTGGCCTCGGTGGAGGTGTGGTGAATGCCACTGTCGGTGCGGGTTCCGGATTTGTTTCCCTCCCGTACTTCCCAGGTGTCAAGAACATAACCCTTGTCGAACTGGGTGGTGGTTACTACTACTTCCTCTTTGACACGAACGACCTCTCACTCTATGAGAACCTTGACTTTGTCAAGACGATCATTCCGGGAGAACGTTTCAGGTTCACGATACGACTTGTGAGTGCCAACAGGGAAGACATCACTTTCAACCCCAACATCATGATCATACCGATTCCGACCGAGATTGAATATGATGTCGCTCAGACTGAGATTGATCTGGTCAATGGTGAGGACTTCACCTTCGAGTTCACAATCACTGACACATGGCATGGTGTTGGTGTTGAGGACTTCGAGTTCGAGATCAATCAGGGCGCTACCGCTATCATTGTCCCCGGAAGTAATGTGTCCTTGGGCAACGGTGTCTATCGTGTGGTGGTCCGTGCAGTCGGCTATGGTGGTGACTCAACCATCAGAGTCACACTCACTCGCGAGTTCTACGACTCGGTCGAGTTCGAGATGACAATCACGACCCTGCCGAACAACATGGATGTTCTCTTCATTCAGATGAGAGAGGTGTATCTGCCAATAGGTCTGGTCATAGTCACCCTGATCGGTCTGTACGTGAGGATTTGGAGTGTGCCCAAGCGCATCAGGCAGATGAATGGCCAGATCAAGGCCCTAGGAAAGGGTAAGATGCCGAAGGCAGTTCCCGACGTGAAGAGTCGTCAGGAGCTCGTCGCTGACCTGTTCAACGACACTCAATCAGCGTTGGCCATCACGCGAACGCCTGACCAGATGCCTCCTGAGTCTGTGCCGATAGAGGTTCCGGAGATGGGTGAGCTGCTCATCCAGCTTGCCATCCTGACCAACCTTAGTGCTGACGAACTTGAAGAGTTCAAGGCTGACATCTCTAAGATGAAGATCAGCGAGCAGGCTGCCTTCGTCAAAGAGGTGATCATGCAGGAGGCCATTCGTGCAGCTCGTCGCGACGGCAAGACAGTCGAAGAGACCCTCGAAGAAGTCAGACGTGCGGCTTCCAGAAGGCTTGCTGGAGAAGAGGCTGAAGCCGAGATTGAGGCAGAAACCAAGCCAGTTGAGACTATCTTTCTGACCCCTGAGGAACCTGCCGAAGAGATCGCACCCGATCGTGAAGAGGTGTCACCTGCTGAGGAGGTTGAAGAGGTCACACTCTCAACTGACAGGATGAGCCCGTACGAGATTGAGGAACTCCGGAGAGACCTTGAGCGACACGGTGTCCCGCCCTATGAGATTGAGAACATCGTTGAGCAGGCGAAGAGTCTCCCGCGTGAACTCGTGGATGAGCTCGTCAAGAGCTTAGGTATCGATAGGAAATGAGGAGCCTACTCCTCCTCCCCCTCTCCACCTAAGAAGTGGCTGAGGGGGATAGTCCCGTCGGTCGGGACTGCGTGAGTCCACATCACACTGCGAACCGGATGCTGCGGATGTTTGGCGAGAGTATACATCACGTATGAGGTGCGTTCCTCAACCTTGACATGAACCTGCGCAGAACTGGCCAGAGTCTTTCCTCCAGCAGGAAGGTTCCTCTTGCTGTCGGCCAAAGGCGCAGATGTCAGGGTTATGAGGTCTCGTTGAAGTGTGAAGTTCTTCAACTTGGCTGCCATATGGGATAGCTGGCGTAACCCTTCATTCGTCAGGCCCTCCCTGATGAAGAGGTCTGGCAACCCTGAGACAATCAGCGTTCTGGCAGGGATTCGTCTGAAGAATGACTCGATCTGGTCAACGACTAGGTCATAAGTCTGAGATGCGTTGAAGGCCCTAGAAACATAGATGTGCCTCATTGTTTCTTCGGGGTCGAGTCCCAACTCAGATGCGATGTCTGTGAGTGTTTCTATCTTAATCATATTCGCATTATCGATGATGATGACCGGTGCACCACTTCCTCCCTCCGCGGCAGGCATCTGAGATCTCACTGCAAAACGCATGAGGTCGTCGTTGAGACAACGGTCTCCGTAGAACAGGTGCATGAGCCCATTCTCGAAGCCTCCACCCAGTAGACTGTCCAGTGACCTATTTCCCGTTCCGATCTTCTTCCTCACAATCATGTCGGCTGTGAAGAATCCGGGTCTGAGTCCTTCACTCATCTCATAGATTGGTCCCCGTGAGATGGGATATAAGCACATGTTCTGCCTAACCTGTGCTCTCGCTCACTATCACGAATGGGAACGGATGTTCGAGAAGTGTTTTAAGCAACGGTCGTCGAGAGGAATCATGTCGGGAGGACACTCGGTGTCGAAGAAGAAAACCCGGGTATGTCCGCGTTGCGGCTCCACCAATATCCGGGAGAACAAGACCTCTGTGAACGGGTGGCTGGTCCCCACTACATACTATTGCGCCGAAGAGGGATGTGGCTATTCTGGAGCCCTCTATGTCGAGATTGATGCGGATGAGGTGGAGGCACTCAAGAGAGTGATGAATGGCGACAAAGAACCGGAAGACTAGTCCCCAAAGTTCCAAAGAGCAAATGTCTTAAGTAGCCGTCCATCAGACAGGCCCTAGGGTGACTATAGATGGTTACACACGAGGGATTCGAATTTCCTGATGACCTGTACTACACAGATGACCTCATCTGGATGAAGAAGGAAGGCGACACCGTGAGAATCGGAATGGCTTCCTTTGGTGTTGACCTTGCCGGCAAGATCAAGTTTGTCAGACTCAGACCTCCCGGAAAGACTATCAGCGCCGGACGCAGTATCGGCACGCTCGAGTCTGGGAAGTGGACTGGGCCCGTCAAGGCTCCTGTTGGAGGCGAGATTGTCGAGGTCAATGAGGCACTGAAAGAGAACCCTGGACTTCTCAATGAGGATCCATACGGAAAGGGTTGGATTGCAGTACTCAAGCCTGATAATCTAGACGCAGACATTGCCTCTCTCCAGGGTGCTGATGGTCTGGCCGAGTGGGTTGCAGCTCAATTCGCCGAGAAAAAGGCATAGTTCAAGGAATGAGTGGCCGGAGTACCGGCCCCATTCTCTGATTTCTTTACTTCCTTCGAGCCAACTCGCGTCGCATGCCAGTTGCGGCATCATAGAGGATTTCTGGCGCAACAAGAGTGTACAGTAGATTGCTCGAGTACCCCGATTCAAAGATCAGGCTCTGGAAGATGAGAGTCTGTAGAGCACGTTCAATGTCCTCTCGAATGTACTTTACTCCAAGTTCTTCACACTTGATGGCCACCACCTCATCGAGAGTTGCTCTGTCAATGTAGGTCTCTGTACGATATCGCATGAGATGTTCAGTCATTGCCTCCAGAACCAGCAGGGTGATGAAGTCGTTCATGCTCACTGTCTCAATGATGTCCATGTAGTCGTTGTCGTGTGCAAATGATGTGATGGAGGCTGTGGCACTCCGCACAGCATCTGAGTCTATCTCCTTGCCTCTCACAGCCAGTGGCCACAAGGCCTTCAACGCCTCAATCGTTGTCTTGGGCTTGGATGCGTCGAACTCAACAACCAGGTCCGTGATGTACCGGACAACCTCCTCCGTCAGTCCAAGGGGAAAGGTGTCCTCGACCCGCATCCGTACAATGTCATAGAGCTGTGACTGTGTGTATGTGTCGAGGGGTATCTCGAAATCATAAGCCATCTTGGTGGCTGGTCCTTTTGTTAGTAGCCTGTAGTCGTGACTGTTCAGGACCCCAATTGTGCTGGCCTTGATCTCCTTTGAGAGCCTGGCCAGTTTTCCGTACACATCCTCATTGGTTTCGTCGATGTTGTCTATGACAAAGACTGTCCTCTTCTGTGAGGCTGTTGCAGCCCGTTTGAACTGCATCCACAACACGTCGAGGTCAAAGGCCACTGTGATGGGTTTCTTGCTCAGGGCATGGACCTTGTCGTGCAGTTCTGACACTATCTCCAAGGTGTCCTTTCTCCTCGCGTCGACATAGACCGTGTGCGCATCGAACTGCTGGGGGACCAGCTTCGTGAGAAAGTACCGCGAAAAGACAGTCATCCCCACCCCTGTGATTCCATGGACTAGGCAGTTCACACCGTACTCCTCCTCAAAGGAGTCCTGGTAGACGCTATTGACCGTGTCAAGCTCACGTTCTCTGTGAAGGAGCCTGTTCGGAACATAGTACGGATCGAACAACCCCTTCGGACTTCTATGTGGGCGAACCATTCTCATCGCTCAGACGTCTCTTTGTGAGGCTTATATACCCCACACAGACGTGACCGAAAGTATTCTGCCCAATCTTCAGTGCGGAATCACTAGGTGAGAAAGAGAGAGGACAGCGCCCTCATGCAGAGGACGCCATCACAAGGTTGTCTTCTAGATTGGAGCCTTTGGGATGTAGCCTTCCTTGTAGAGCATCTCAGACGACGCACGAGCCACTCGGATGACTTCCTCTGCGTGCTTGTAGAGGTCCTTCTCCTCCCACTCCTTGCGTGCGATTCCCTGCTCTATGGCCTTCATTCCCACTGCTGTGGCTTCTAGGGGATAGAGTTCCCACTGGTCCATTGTGGGGATGACCTTTTTGTCACTGGCCTCCTTGGCACCAAGATCTGCGAGGGCCTGAGCTGCAGCGATACACATCTCATCAGTGATAGTCGAAGCCCTCACGTCGAGAGTGCCTCTGAAGATTCCGGGGAATCCCAGTGAGTTGTTGATCTGGTTGTCAAAGTCACTGCGGCCGGTTCCCACAATCCTGGCACCTGCCTCAACAGCATCCCACGGCCAGATCTCAGGTAGTGGATTCGCACAGGCGTAGACGATAGAGTCAGTTGACATCTTCGAGACCCACTCCTTCTTGATCGTGCCTGGTTGTGGGCGCGATGCCGAGATGAGCACATCTGCACCATCAATGACCTCACCAAGGTCACCCGTGTGACGTTCTGGGTTCGTCTTCTGTGCAAGGTCGTACTTGAAGAAGTCATGGTCCTTGTTCGCCACGATGTCTTCGCGGTCGGCGTAGATTGCTCCCTTGCTGTCGACCATGATGATGTTCTTGGGGTCGACTCCTGCCGCGATGAGGAGGTAGGCTGTCCTTGTGTTGGCTGCTCCGACACCAAGCATTGCCACCTTGATGTTCTCAATGTCTTTCTTCACAACGTTGAGACCACCAAGTACACCTGCCAGAACAACGGTAGCAGTACCTTGTGCGTCGTCATGCCACACTGGGATGTTGACCTCGGGATCGTTTCTGAGTTCCTCCAACACTTTGTAGCACTTCGGTTTGGAGATGTCCTCGAGGTTGATGCCTCCAAAGGACGGCTGCATGAGCTTGACGAACTCGATGATCTTGTCAGGGTCCTTTGTGTCTACACAGACTGGCCATGCGTCAACACCACCAAGGTACTTGAACAGTATGGCCTTACCTTCCATGACAGGACCTGCCGCGAGGGGACCTATGTCGCCCAGACCAAGGACTCTTGTTCCATCGCTCACAACAGCGACCATGTTGCCCTTGTTCAAGTGCTCATACGCCATCTCCGGATTATCCTTGATATCAAGACATGGCTTTGCTACTCCAGGAGTGTACCAGATTGAGAAGTCGCTGAAATCTCGTACTGGAGCCTTACCGATGCTCATGATCTTGCCCTTGTAGAACGGGTGAAGCACCATGGCATCCTTGCCGGGTTGCTCGGCCTTTTTCTTTAGTTCCTCAACAGTGAGTTTCTCGTCAGACATTGCGGTGCACCTAGTCTGTTTTATCACGAGTGCCCCGTGAGAGGGCACATCTGCGGTGCCTTGGCGGATGTCCTCCTCATTAAAGTCTATCCACTCCGCACATTGTAAGGCTTGACGCAGTGAGTACTCAGTTGCATGTGCATCAATGAGGCTACAGCTTGAGACCCCAGACCCTGGCAATCTGTTCGGTATGATTCTTCGTCTTGACCCTCTCGACGCCCTCCGGTCCACCAATGATCGAAGCAACAATGCCCTCTTCGTCAATGAGAAACGAAGTCCTGATGGTGCCGATGTACTTCTTCCCATACATCTGCTTCTCTCCCCACACACCGTACTTCTCGGCTATCTTGTTCTTCTCGTCCATGAGCAATGGAAACTGAAGGTTGTTCTTCTCCTTGAAGCTCCGGTGTGTCTTCTGAGATCCGGGTGCAATGGCGAAGACCTCCACATCCTGTGCCCTGAGCCAATCATAGTTGTCCCTGAGCGAACAAACCTGAGCCTGACATCCTGATGTGTTATCCTTGACGTACCAGACGAGAGCGACCTTCTTTCCCCGCAGGTCACTCAGTCTGAATCTCTCCCCACTCTCAGTGGTGGTCTCGAAATTTGGTGCTTGTTGTCCAATCTTCAACATGTGTCTCACTCTTCTCTTCACAATTGTTAATGGCTATGATATACCAACTCATAAAACTCTGTCTATGTGAACGCGACTCGGCAGGCCACATTAGCAAGCCTTAAAGACAGCAGACAATGCCCCTGTCCGAAGTTGGGCGAGGACAATGACAAGTGAGATAGTCACTGAGAGGTTTCTTCGAGGGTATGTAGCAGCCGTCGTCACGGGGCTATTGGTGATGCCCCTCCTTGGACTCTTCCTCGGTCAGCAGTTTGCCGCTCTTGTCTCTTGGGACTGGATCATGTTCCTGACCTACTTCTTTGGTTTGCCACTTCTTGTGTCCGCCATCGCCTTTGTCATCGGCTGGCAGTCGAAGCGTGGAGCAGTCAAGTACTCTCCCCCCGAGTGGAAGTACAAACCAGTCCAGATGTCAATCGAAGACGCGGTGAAGTTGCCCTCCGAGTACAACCGCAGATATCACCGGCTTGTGGCAAATAGCAACTACTGGATGTTCTTCATTCCGGTCGTCCTGATCACACTGGCGGCGTTTCTTCCTCTGTACGTCTTCTATGAGGCCCCTTCACTGGGTGCCCATCTTGGTCTGATCTACGGCGTACTCCTAGCTGCACTCTACATGACCGCCATTCTTGGCGGATACCTCGCTACGTCCAACGAGGCATCGGCCGACTTCACGTTGCCACTCATACGTGAGGCCGTCAAGCTTGCGAAGAAGCAACAGAGGGTTCTTGGGATTGCTTCGATATCGATAGTGATGGACATGGCGGAGGAGTCTGGCTTGAAGATCTACAGTGAACCGAGAGTTCTCATCAGGATCAAGGGACTGGAGAACAAAGCGTACATCGAGTCGTGGTCCGGTGAGGTCAACTCTGTTGAGAAGATGCTCCTTCGTCTCTATGCTTCCGATGACCATCCTCAGACGGTCTGGTGGTGGGTGGCCCACGACAGGACCTTCAGGAAGTACACACACCCTGACGACAAGGGCTACTATGTGGAATACCCTGTACGATCTAGGGTGAAGCACCCTGGTGTCAAGGACATCGAGCTGCTCACAATGAACGGTGTGGCCATCATCATCCGCGAGTGGCTCTACACCCGAGGGGACAGTGATGAGTTGAGGTCCATCCTAGAAGCATTGAACAGCGACCCTGTCCAAGTCTAGGTCTACCACACCACAGAGCCCGCGGTGGTCATATGACTCTCTCTCATTCAGAGCACTCTTCCTCGTCCTCACTGCCCTTTGTCATTATGGTCTTCATCCTTATCCAGGTGTGGGCATTGATGGCCTTTGAGACCGCCCAGTACCAGCTCTTGGCAGCCTATAAGGCACCTCTCTCTTGGTTCTTCTGGGCAAATGTCATTCTATTTGTCCTGACACCTGTTGCCACTCTCCTGACATGGTGGGCGAAACAGCGCGTGAGAGTCAGCGGTCTTGATTGGGAGTTTCGAGACCGAGAGGTTGTACTCGATGAGTTCAAGACCATGAGTCAGACGTACTCCCGAGACTACGTTGGACTCGTTTCTGTGTGGGACTGGAAGCTTGTGGTCATCACCATTGTGGCCTATGCATCAGCAGTTTTTGTTCCCTTTGCTCTTATCCGGACAGACTACTTGGGTATATCCATTAGCCCCTTGGTGTTTGGCGTTCTGACTACGGTCTATGCCGTATCTCTGACGGCCACGCTCTATCGTGGACTCGGCGGTGGTATGACCGACCAGTTTCCAGTTCATAGTTACCGAAAGGTGGCCCAGGCGGTGCGAATGTTGAGCCAGACAGAAGGTGTTTCTTGGTGTGGAGTGAGGATGACCATAGGTGAATCACAAGGATACTTCACAATCCGTGATTCTCGCGCTGTTGCTCACGTGGAGGGGATAGAGGGCGTAGCGCGTCTCGAGAGTCGAGTTTCTCCTTCTGCGGATGCGGGAGTCGTCACAGCGGTGCTTGAAGAAGGAGCTGGGATTCAAGAGAACGTCGGAGGGCCAGTTAGCATCTCTGATCATCTGGGTCGTACACTCCTTGTCAGAGACCTCCTTCAACTCTACATTTCCAAGCGAGGGGAGAACGAGCTGCTTGACGATGTTGTGAAAGATGTGGAGGACACGATACGTCGACTCAAAGAAGAGTCTTCGAGCAAGTGAAGCGATGGTCTTATTTTCTATCACGTACTCTCGAGTCTTGAGAGGTAGTCAGCTTGAGCGACGATGTGATAATTGACCATGGCCATCAACACGCCATCAACAGAGTTTTTGCACTGTTTCTAGTCTTGGCGATAGTCGGCGCGACACTGGCCAAGAACTACTGGTTCTCGACTCTGACCAACATTGATCTGTACATCATCGTGTTCTTTCCAGTGGCCCTCCTATTCATCTCATTTGGATTTGGCTACGCATCCAAGAAGGCCATTGACTATGTCCCTGGCGAGTGGGAGAGTCGCAAGGTCCTTGTAACCTTCTCAGAGTACGAACGGATGGTAGAAGACTACGATGAAGCTTATGGCGAGCTCTATGCTCATCCCGGCGATTGCATGACCTTTTGTTGTCTGTTGCCGGTTCTGTTCGTGTTTGGATACATGTTTCTCATATTCCAAGGACAGGACATCCAGCTCATCTGTCCTCTTGTTGACACACTTCTGCTGTTGGGGATATACTACAGCATCGCCGGGGCAGTGGGCTTCATCACCGGCTTCCGTGTCCCGAACATTGATGCGGAGGAGTTCTTCAAGGCGCCTCCGAATGATGACAGCATGGAATATGCAGAGAAGCTTGACGGAGCACGAGGCCTAGAAGTGGGTGTGGCTGTCGAACTCGGCGTCCGCGCCGGTGTGCAGACCCTGTTCAATGCGGAGCCGAAGGTCGGCGTCAAGGGGCTTCCCGACACGGTCCGAATCCGGATCCAGGTCTCCCACTCAGGTTTCGACTATCCATATCTCGTCGGGACCGTATACAAAGGCGCGCCAGTGGAGGAAACTGTCGAAACTATCAAGATACGCACACGATACCCCGCCCTGCTTGAGTACTCCATGGATGAGAACGTCACAGTCATCGTAGCCCGATTCAAGGTGCCAAAGCGCTCATCCCGTGTACCATACATCTCTGACGAGGACTTCAGAGCACTCGCCAGACTCCTTGCCGAGAAGCTCAAGGAGAACTACGAATCAGTGCAGTAGGCTCCAAACTCAGTTGAATGTAGGCTTGCGAGTAGCCAGTTCCTCATCTTCCTCGCGCAGTTTGTGCTGGAACGGTCGCCCCTGCCCGTAGATCGCCGGGTCCTGGTCTCGTGTCTTTTTCATTATCACAGCGAAGCCAATGACCTGAATGACAATGGAGGCTATTGATATAACGAACACGTCGAAGAAGTACTCGTGAGAGAACAACTGCAGGATCCAGATGAGCGGGTAGAGGATTGTCTGAAGGATCAGACCTGCTATCAACATCAAGACCCATCCATTTGTCCAGTTTTGTTTTGTCATCTTGATACAACTCCTCTATGGTGTGAACACGCCTATCAACCAGCCAAGGATGTCATTGAACGGAATTCTCTCCGGCACATGCGGAGGAATGAATCCGGGCACAATCGAGTTCATGAGCGGCAGCCATGGCGCCATCAGCACTGTGACCAAGAGAAGGATCGCGAAGGTGAGAGTATGCACTGCCGTCACGTAAGTGTAGTAGGGCCTGATGTACGAGTAGAACGCGAAGGCTGGAATCGAGATCGCAACCATTGCCATGATCTCCACGGGGTCGAAGAAGAATGGTATGGAAACTGGCCACAGCAAGTAGAAGACAGCTGTTATCTTGTCACTTGAGGTCTCGTGGTGTGCTATCTTGTGGATTCCGTCAACACCTTGAGCGAGGAAGAAGACAGGGATCAGAAGCCACCACTGGAGTCCAACAAAGAACATGGGTCCTGCGTAGAACAGGAGGTCGCCCAGACTCTCAACACGCTCCCACAATGGATTACGGCTGATGAACTCTGTCATCTCGGTCATGAAGTATCCAATCATCTGCATTAACACAAGCATCGGAAGAAGAGCAAAGGATATGATGATCAGAATGACTGCGGCTCTGGGCAGTTCTGGAATCTTGCCCTCGTGGTAATTGTCCAGGGGATAGATGCCGTGTAGTGTGATTGCAGTGATGAGGATCAACCAACCACTAGGAATGAAGTAGAGCGGCTGGAACACATACATCAGTATGCCGAATGGTTCATACACGTTACCGCTCAGTGATTCTTGGTTGAGATACCATACGCCAAAGACCACAAGCAGCTCGGGAATCAGCATCTTCATTCTGTAGTCTTGGATGAATTTCATGAACTTGCTAGGTTCCTTGGGTTGCTCTTCCATTCAAGCACCTTCCTGCATTTGACAACCGACCGAGAAATCTATCTCTTAAGGATATCTCTTGGTAAGTCACTTGATGATCTGAGCCAAGGCGATCTGAAACACCTCACTGAAATTGGCACTTGCCTCATGAATCTCACGGGTCAGGTTCGGGCTGGCTCCTGAGAGGCCGCACTGAGTAGAGATCATTGCCTGCTTTCCGATTCTCTCCAGATCGACGCCAGACTCGTACATGAGCCCAAGGCGCGAGGTGAGGTTGGATTGAAGAGTTTCGAGAACCGGTTTCTCATAGGCATCGTCGGTGTTTGGTAGGACCCCGAGCGCAAGACCGCCACCCGCCTTGAGGAACCGGTTGATCTTCTCTGCCTGCTCACCATCAATCTCTGGGGCATACTTGACGAGGTCGATGTGAACAATCTTCGGTCTGCTCTCCCAGAGTGGGTACCATCCCTTGCTCTCAAGTGTCCTCCAGTCATCGCAGAAGTGATACGATGGAATCACGCCATCTGGATAGATCTCGTCGGTCCGTGACACGATCTGTCTCAGACTCAGGTCCACGACCTTCCCGTCTTCTATCATCGACTTCACATGTCCCAACCCTGGGTCATCCTGACAGAGTATGATAGCTTCACACGAGCTGCCGAGCATGTTCACCTGTCCCTGGGCTACTCTTGCCATCAGGCGGGAGTAGAAGTAGAATAGTCTCTCGTTCAGATGTTGCTGCCCATTTCCGTCACGAATGCTGAAACCCATGGTGGCTGGGGCAGTCTGCTGCGTCTTGAAGAACGGATACTTCGTGCCATCCAGTAGTGCATAGAGGCTGTGCATATGCCCCTCATCAATCAGTATCGGGTCTTCCTCCTCGGTCATCTCCCTGTAAGTGTAGAAGTCGATGTCAAGAACGAAGTCACCTTCTTCCTCAAACCCCTCGATGAGTGAACCGAATTGCCTGATCATATCCTCTTCACGGAATGAAGGGACCTGATACGCATAAGGAACTTTCAGATCTTTAACATATCCCTTTGGAACAGAGTAGTCGTGATCACTCACGCTGCCAACGCCAAAGAAGTGTCCTGCAAGTTCCTCGGGTAACAGCGGCTGAGGCACTGCCTTCATCTCCTGTGCTGGCTTCTTGCTCTACGCTTCTGAATGATTCTGTTGCATGACATGAGCGCAGGGCAGCCCTCACAGTCCTCGGGAACATCCTCTACCGTGTGTTCTGATTCAAAGATCTCATGATAGTCCGGTCTGGTACCGGATCTGGCGTTCTGCTCGTTGTCGTCCTCAGGTCGGGTTTCAATCATACACTTCAGGTTTCGAAGGTTCTCGGTGAGTTGGTCTATGTCTCCTTTCACCACAACGGTCGTTGGACCCACTTGTCTGACGACATGCTTCTTGAACTCGGGAAGAATCATCAGGTTCTCCAAGTCACGCTTGTTTTCTGTCTCGAATAGAATGACTGAGCTCAGCTTAGCAAAGGTCGTCTGGGAGACCCAGTCCTCGATTGAACGGACAACGTTCTTGGGTATCGGCTTGCTGCTCTCTCGTTTGAGGAACCCCAGGATGTCATCCTTTCTCAGCCCCATTTCTATGGCCTTGAAGATTGACTTGTCCGTGATCTTGAGCGTGCTGACCACATCAGTCCTGATCGGGTCTGTGATGAGCATCAACCTGTAGAGGTTCTCATACCTCATCTCGGAAGTGAAGACAGTAATCTCGAAGTTGGGTTGCACGAAGAAGGTTTCCTGCCTCGGATGTTCTTCAGGAGGTTGATTCCGAAGGACGGCAGCACCGACCTCGGTGACCCTCACGCCCAGCAACTTCTTCCCTCGATACGCCCCTTCGACAATGCCCAGAAGCAAAGGTGTTTCTAAGGACAACTGCACTCTCTCCTCGCTCACCTGAATCCATTTCAGTGGTTGACGTTCCTCGAACAGCTCGCTTCGAATCCAATCGCGTAGTTCTTGGATGCTGATCCATTCCTCCGGAGTGCTCTCTCTCAATCTACAGATGGCGAGGTTAAGGGTATACTCAGTGGGCTGGTCTGGTGTTGCCCAGATGGCTCTAGTCCTTCCCAGGGACGAGAGTAGTATCTTTCTAGCCACTTGGTATTGAGAACCAACGAAGAGCTGGTCTGCTCTGGCGGGTCTGACGTGGTCCTCTTCAACGATGGAGTATGCCCCTGACTTTCGGCCAATCTTTTGAACCACCTCAAATCGTTCGTCAGTCGAGTCCGACATTGCAGCCTTCATGTTGTCGATGTCTCGTTTCGGAAACTCCCATGATGTTGTCATCCGGACCTCGTTCTTTGAGATGTATGATATGAGCAGCAAGAGGTCCAGCAGAAGTGAGTCCCGTTCGTTGACAACGGTCTTGGTCTTCTTGGGCTTCTCCGGATGTGACTCTGGTTTCGCAGAGAAGAAGGCCGTGAGATGTGGCATGAAATAGTCGATAATCTTGAACTCAGCGACCTCCCTTCCAAACTCTGTCACACGGCTCATCATCCTTCGAATGATGATTCCTTTCTTACGCAGGTCCTTCTCTGTCTGGTTCAGCTGACCATAGCTGTAAATCTTTCTGAAAGGCTTGAGCCTGTCGTAGCTCATGGCTCCATCATTCAGCGTCAACATTCCCAGGAGGTCCCTCTCAATGTCGGAGAGCGAGTTGAAGACCCGCTCACGAGTTTCTGAATCCCTCATGCGCTCAGCCAACATCTTGATCAGAGAGGCACCGCTGTCCTTGCCTGTCACCTCTATGTCCCAGTATTGGCAGGCATACAGTAGGTCTTCTCGGAGTACGTGCTCCAGTTCTCGCTCGAGGGATTCTTTGGGCATACGAAACAGCTCTGCATCGGCAATGAAACGGCTAGGGCGCTACTGACCATAGCTTAAGACGCTTTTGGTTTGTGTACCTCCCTTGCAGCCTCTCTTGCGTGAAGAAAGATAGAATCTGTGTTTCAAGGAAGAAACAAGCTTATGTACTCTGCCTAAGAGTGATGATTTGGTGTTGCTTTGGAACCACTTCTCTGGTGTATCAAGTACCGGCCCAAGACCTGGGATGATTTTGTCGGACAGGATGCTGCCATTGAGCAACTGAAGAATCTGGCGCATTCTCACACACTGACAAACATGATTTTCTATGGTCCGACGGGGACCGGGAAGACTGCAGCAGCTGAGATCTTTGCCAGAGAGGTTCTTGGCTCCGACTACTCCTCCAACTACAAGTTACTCAATGTCCGTGACGTATGGGACGTCCCGGCAACGAAGGCGAAACGGAAGATGTCGGATCTTGCCAAGCTGGACCGTGGTGCAAGGACTGACCTTGACGAGTACATGTCTGTGGTCTATCGAGAAGCAAAGGCCGCCCAGAAGGCCCGAGGGCGCAGGCGGGAACCAACGAGAACACAGCTGGTCCAAGAGTCGATAAAGTTCTTTGCTTCGACCGTTTCCGTTTCTGAAAACCCTGTGAAGGTGCTGGTCCTCGATGAGGCCGATGCCCTGACGCACAGCATGCAGCAGGCGCTTCGAAGAACGATGGAGCAGTACAGTGATGTCTGCCGGTTCATTTTGATCACACCCTCTCTCTCCGGATGGAGTCCAGCAATCCTATCAAGGTGTCATCTGATTCGGTTCCCAAACATCTCAGAGCCGGACACAGAGAACCTGATTCGGAAGATTGCCGAGCGTGAAGGGGTTCGGGCCACTCCTGAGGCCGTATTTGCAATCTCTCGTGAGTCATTGGGGGACCTGAGGAGAGCCATCAATCTCCTCCAGGTGTCTGCTGTTGGTTCGGACATTGTGGATGAGGACACGATCTATGAGAACTCGGAGCTAGACCTGACGACACGAACCCGCGAAGCGGTGTCGAAGTCAATAGCAGGAGACTTTGTGGCCGCCCGGAAAGAACTGCGTCAACTCTTGACCTTGGAAGGATACACGCCTGAAGAGGTATGTCTGGAGATTGAACGTGACCTACTCAAGAGGCCCTTTGCTCCACCACTTCTCAACAGGATGATGACGCGCGTGGCTGAGATTGACTACAGAATGACTCAGAGCAAGAACAAGTTCATGCAGCTGACCGCTCTTCTCGCGTCGATACGCGCCATGGCAGCAGAGGGGACAGAACAGACCTAGCTCATTGGCTCAACAGAGTTCGAGACCTGTACCCGCATTGTTGTTGCCATGTCCGGTGCGAGGTACTGCTGATGGTAGAGGAACTCCGCCCGTATGTGGTCTCCTTCACGGGAGATCATCTCGTGGTTCAGAGCCAGTGTCAACATCCTCCTGACCTCTGTGGGTCTGCCGTAGCGGCACTGGAAGGATAAGAACCGCACTGCATCTTCGATGTTCACCTCTCTCCCTCGTTTGCGAAAGAGATGCGCAAGAATCATCAGCATGTCTCTTCCTTTCATGGTGCCGTGTCCGTGCCAACAGGCTTTTAGAAGTTGTCGCAGCACTCTTCCAACAGGATGGAACGCGCCATAGCTGTGGTGCACGGGCACACGCTTGACAAGTTGGAGGAGCTGCTCGATTGGGCGTGGTCTGATCTTGTCTCTCCCCTTCGACTTGAAGCAGTCCTACCCGGAGGGATGTCCAACATCAACATCCGTGGAAGAGTCGGCGACTCCGCAATCCTTCTGAAGGTTCCGTCCCTTCTTCCCCCGTTTGAAGAGAACCCCTATGATCGTCTTTTCGATGTCTCGACGTACTTGGCAGACGCAGGTCTGGTGCCTGCTGCGCTCCGAGTCGGGCGTCTTGAAGACAACGAGATGACCCCCTTTATCATCTATGAGTTCATTGATGGCGAGAGGCATCCCTCACTCCAGGATTTCTCCTTGGGTGACCTCGTCGCGCTGAAGACGGTTCGTCATACCCTCTCGGAGCTATCTCCTCCAGGAGTCCCCACATTCAGAACCGCACTTGACTACGTCGAGTCTCTCTTCAGCCGTGTTTCTGTCGTCATCGACAGGCACTCCCCGGTTGAGTCGGAAGTGAGAGATGCAGTTGCCGAGTTCCTTCGTCTTGGTGACAGGTTGCGAGAGCACGCAGAGGGGATTGAGGACTGGAGTGTCAAAGCCATGCACGGTGATCTACATGAGGGGAACCTGATATTCTCTCACGGGCGCGCATACCTCTTGGATCTTGAGGAGTGTGCCATAGGTGACCCTCGAATTGACCTGGCCTACTTGCGTGTACAACCGACAGAGTATCATAATGAGAGTCTTCTTCTCTCTCTCCTTGATGGAGCAACCTATGACAGTATTCGCCCTCTTGAGCCTCTGGCCCTCGGATTCGCGATCGGTTGGACATTGGAGCGACTTGTTCTACTGGTCTCTGATCGTGTTGAAAGGAATGCGACATCGGGTTACACCAAGGACCAGATGCTGTCCTACGTGAACACGAAGTTGAGGGAGTTCCAGAAAGGCCTCTCTACCTGAAGAAGCTCTCAGGTGGCTCCTCCCATATCGCCTCATCTGCCGATGCTATGACATATTGGTAGCCCTGTTCAGTCAGGAAGAGCTGTCGCTTTGCAGCAAAGTCCATATCTCGAGTGTCCTTTGTCACCAGTGAGTAGAACCTCGCAAAACTGCCGTCTGACTTGGGTCTCAGAATCCGGCCCAGTCTCTGAGCCTCCTCCTGTCGGGAACCAAAGGTCCCTGAGACCTGAATGGCCACGTTGGCATCGGGGAGGTCCAGAGCGAAGTTCGCGACCTTTGACACGATGAGGACCTTCACATCACCCTCTCTGAATGCTCCGTACAGTTTCTGACGTTCATCGTTCGGTGTCTTTCCGGTTATCAGTGGTGCATCCACCGCTTCAGCAATCTCCTGTAGTTGGTCGAGATACATCCCTATCACAAGGACATTGTCATTCACATGATAGTCGAGAAGTTTCTTGATTATCTCCAGCTTCTCCGGGTTCTCGGCAGCGATTCGGTACTTCTTGCGGTCGGCGGCGAGGGCGTACTTCCTGCGGAGACTGTCTGGCAGGTCCAGTCGAATCTCGTAGCACACTGCCGTGGCAATCCATCCCTGATCCTCAAGGAGCTTCCACGGCATGTCGAACCTCTTCGGCCCAATGAGGCTGAAGACATCCTCTTCACGTTCATCCTCTCGCACCAGAGTGGCTGTGAGACCCAACCTCCTTGTGGCCTGTATCGATGCAGTCACTCTGAATACGGGCGCCGGAAGGAGGTGTACCTCGTCATAGATTATGAGGCCCCAGTTCCTGGCCTCAAAGATCTTGAAGTGTTCAAAGGAGTCAGATCGAGACTTCCGCCAGGTCAGAATCTGGTATGTCGCCACAGTGACGGGTCGGATTGTCTTGTTCTCCCCGGTGTATTCGCCCACCTGCTCAGGTGTTAGAGTTGTCTTGTCGAGGAGCTCGTGAATCCACTGTCTCACTGCGACGACATTCGGGCAGAGGATCAGAGTTGATGTCTGTAGCTCGAACATGGCTCCGATGCCGACCATAGTCTTGCCTGCTCCACACGGGAGCACGACCACGCCTGACCCTCCCCGTTCTCCACCTCCCGCATGGAAGATTGCCACCGCCTCTCTCTGATACCTCCTGAGACCCCATGGTTTTCCTTCCAGTGTGGTCTCGCGAATCTCAAAGGGGAGGTGCTCACCCTCAACGTACCCTGCCACATCCTCAACGGGATGGCCTATCTCGATCAACGCGTGCTTGATGAAACCCCTCTTCGCAGGATCGACCCTGAAGGTCACAGCATCCACTCTGTCAATCAGAAACTCACTGACCTTCTTGCTTGCCTCAATCTCATCTGCGAGGTCTTCGCTGTCACAAAGCAGTAATAGGTCTGGTCCTTCCTTGTACAGGGACAGCTGTCCGTATCTGGACATGTAGTCAATTATCTCTCTTGAGATATTGCCTGGAATCGGATACTTGGCAAACTCCTCTAGAGCGGCAATGACTTCATCTGGGGTCATTCCCATGGCCGCCGCGTTCCAGAGGCTCAGCGGTGTTATTCTGTATGTGTGAACATACTCGGGGCTCTTCACCAGTTCTGCAAACCTTGCCAAGGAATCTCTGGCCTGCTCGTAGATGGGATTGTCAACCTCAAGCAGGACCGACTTGTCTGACTGCACGATGAGTGGGTTTGCTGGATTGGCCATGGTTCTTTGTCCCCTGAATAGACGCTGGATGAATGCCTCAGATTTCCCTCGCGGAAATTGTGAGTCTACGACTAGAATGTGAGATAAATCCTTCCTTCTTGCACATGTCCACACACGCACGTATATTAGACCGATGGGCCGGAGAGTGTTCCGGAGGATCAAAGATGAGCATTGAGGCACCAGATCGTGGAAAACTGTACACAAACCCACGAGTCATGGTGCTTGCCTTGGATGCCATGCTCATCATGCTAGGTTTTGGCATCGTTGCCCCCTCCATGTCCTACTACCTTATTGCTCTCGAAGGAGGACTGACCCAACCTCCAGGGCCTGGTTACATAGTTCCTGGTGATGTCGTGGCGAGCTTCTCAGTGATTCTCGGAGTGATGATGGCGGCATTCATGGCAACGCGAACTCTCCTGGCTCGTTACTGGGGCGGCGTGTCTGACGACAAGGGGAGAAAGCCGATCATCTTGATTGGTCTCTCGGGCTACATCCTACTCCTAGTCTTCTTTGGTCTGGCCCAGAACTGGATTCACCTGCTCCTGATTCGAGGTTTTCAAGGGGTCGTCTCCGCCATGGTGTGGCCAACAGCCGAAGCTGCCCTGATGGACATCGTGGGGAAAAAACGACGCGCCGAAGGTCTGGGCCTCTACATGGTCGTGTCGAACCTAGGTTTCGTTCTTGGTCCGGGTGTCGGTGGTCTTCTCTACAACTTCTGTAGGGACTCCCTGCTGCTCCCTGTTCCCGACGTCTTCAGAGTTCCCTATTTCATCGGTGCGCTGATTACAGTTCCCGCAGTGGTCCTCACTTGGTTTGTGTTGAAGGAGTCTGCCCCAAACAAGATTCGCTCATTGCATCTCGACAAGGCTGCGGTGAAAGCAAATCCTCATGATCCGCCCTCTGAGGGATCGATTCCACTCGAACCTCCACAAGTAGCACCGCCGCTATCACCCCGTCGTAGGCGTATGATTCACGCGCTGTATCTCATGGCTGCCTTCAACGGCCTTGCGATGGGTCTCGGACAGCCGATCTTCCAGCTGTTCTTGATGAGCAGAATCACCACAGACATCGGACTTATCGGCCTAGTGACTTCAGGCGCTGGGGCAGTGGGTATGCTCTTCTCTATCCCTGCAGGTCGATATGCCGATAGGCGCGGTCGAAAGGGCATTGCGGTGTGGGGCGCCGTCGGAGCACGGGGTGCATTGGGCGCCTTACCTCTCACTACGGATCTGGCCCAGACCAGTGCCGCATGGGTAGCGCAATCTGCCACCCTTGCCGTGTCACAACCAGCCCTTCGAGCGATACAAGCAGACATTGTACCATGGCACCTTCGAGGCAAGTTGTTCGGGACGATTCAGGCCTGCTTCAACGCAGGAGCGACTCTAGGCCCACTTATTGGAGGCGTGCTCTACGCGACCTTCTCACTTGCCGTCTTTCATCTCGGCCCCTTTGTGATTGAGGGTCTTGTGCTGCCCTTCTGGCTTGCAGCCGGACTGGGACTGGTGGGCGCCTTCCTTCTATGGCGGTTTGTCGACGAAACCTACTCTCTCAAAGTTCTTCCTGCCGACGAGCAGGAGACCAATCTTGATGTGACCTAGTGGACCTGCGCTGAGACCGCAAGTTCTATATACAAAATGTGCAGTCGACCGGTTCACATGACTATACGGAGGTGCGATTGAGATTTTGACAGTAGTTGATGAAAAGACATCTGGTACCCGCACCTGCGTTGAGAGAGTCTGAGAGGGCTTCTCCTGCTTTTGTGTGCATCTCGTTCATTGTACGCATCGTGAATGAGATGTAGCTTCAGCGCAACGCTGAGTGCAGGTTCTTGCTGTTCTCCATTTTCTGTGCCACTGACATAGGATGCGTAGTTCTCTCTGAGAGTGCAATCAAGTTGAAGAAACGCAATGAACGGAGCAGTGCTTCACGTAGAAGCCTTAGGAATCACGAACGCCTCGCAGTCAGACTGGCTAGCGATTTAACAGAGGACAACAGGAATGCGTCACACCCTGACCACGTGTATGATGGACACTTGCCGCGAATCTGCGTCGGACAAAGAGTGACGCGAGTAGAGGTGATATAGGTGCCCGGTGTAGTAGAGAAGTTGAATCCCAACAAACCTAGTGCACTCTCTGTCAAGCGGTCCGTTGCCAGGGCCGGAAGGCCCGGGAGACTTGTCAAGATCTCTGAGGTCAGTCTCGAAGAGGTCCGCCGGGATGCAATCTCCTTCGGGCTGGCCACCTCAGTCGCCTTCCAGCTCAAGGCTGGAAAAGAGGCCTCCATCTTTCTGGCATACTGGTATGAACACCCCATCATCCTGAAGGTCTACAGACTCTGGAGGTCATCACAGTCTTCCAAGAAGCGGGGCTTCTATGCTCCCGGTCGGATGGAGGTCATTGCGGCAAAAGAGTATGATGTACTGCTGAGCTGTTTCAGGTCGGGCATGCATGTCCCTACACCCATAGGTCGAGTGGGGAACTATCTCACCATGCGGTACATCGGCGACTCGAGTCCAGCACCACAACTCAGGACTGTTGACCTTGGGAATCCGGAGGAAGTCCTAGACGAGATCCTGGATGAGTATCTGCTCATGTATTCCTGTGCTCACTATGTGCATGGCGACCTGAGCGGCTACAACATCCTGTGGTGGAAGAACCGTCCGTGGATCATCGATGTGCCTCAGAGTGAAGAGGTCGGTGTCTGGTCCGATATGAACAAGATTGAATTCATGTTGTTGAGGGACATCAAGAATGTGTTGAAACACTTCGAGAGGTATGGAATACACAGAGATCCTCAAACCATTCTTGAAATCTTCCTTGATGCATACATTCCAAAGAATCAGACTCACTACCTCGAGCTCGGAAGTGATGGCATGGAACTCCCTTAGATGCTCCTCCAGCAACGCCTGTTGAAGCAACAGGTACGGGAAAAGATGTGGTGAGCCTCACACCATCGGTCTGAGGCTCTCATCGCGGACGGCTCGACTTGAGGAAAGTTACACGATTCTCAGTCATGTGACCTTTCTGAGAACCACTCGCGACACACCGGGTATCTTCTTGAGGCTCTCCTCAAGTTCGCTGAGTGTGACCACAAGCTGGTCAGGAATGAAGTAGCACTCGTAGTAACAACGCTCTCCTCGCAGGCACACACCTGTGGTGAAGATGATGTCACTGAGTTTTGCATCATTGAATGCGAAGTTTAGCTGCTTCAGAAAGTTGCGAGACAGATCACTAATCTCGATTCTCAGCAGATAGATGTCCTCACTGGCGACTGGAAAGAGCTTCACAACCTTGTCCTTGTGGTGAAGCACAGTCAACGCCGCTTTCTCCCCAATGTCTGCCACAAATTCAGCCGGAAACTCGACCGGCTTCCCAGCCGTTAGTCGCAGTATTATCGCTGAGGTAGCTCCCTCTTTGTCTATCATGAAGATTCCGTCCTTTTACAGGTCAGTACTTGGCTCTGATGCATTTCTGCTTTATTAAAGATTCTGTGCCTAATGGTGTACTGTTGTTTGATGTGTTCACAAGCTACTATTGTTGCACAATGATGCAAATCTATAATTGCACCCACTCTTCGAAGGTGGTTGGAGATGGATTAGTTGCATCCTCGTATCGCACAGCTGTTTGGAGTCATCCTTGTTATCGTCAGTGCTGCCATGACCTATGTTGTGTATCAGGGAGCTCTACTGGCTTCGCCGGGTGATCTCTTCACCCTGCTGGCCTCAGGACTGGTTACATGGGCCATCCTCGCTATGCCCGAACTCATTATCGGGCTGTGGCTCTTCGCGAAGGGCACACGAGAGAGCAGGATCCACAACGTCTCCGGGTTGCTCATCCCCTTGGTTCAGAAGGAGGGACGCATCAGCGTGGAGGATGCCGCTCGGGAGATGGGGGTCACTCCTCAGATCGCTGCTGATGCTGCGGAGAGTCTTGCCAAGAGACCTCTGCCTCTGGTGTACCTTGATAGAGGGGCCCACGAGATTGTGAGTCCAAAGGCTGTTTCTCTCAAGGAGAGCCTCCTGCATCTGCTCTATGCACAGCGACGGATGACCTTCGATTCCATATCGGCAGTCACAGAGTCAACTGATGAGCAGATCGTAGATGCTCTGAAAGAGTTGTCAAAGGCGGGTCGCTTCAGGGGTGTCATCGATGAGAACTCGCGAGTGGTCTATACTGCTGAAGCAGTGGCACAGCTCAAGAAGGCCATAACAAAGTGTCCCAACTGTGATGGCAAGTTGGAGTCTCCGGTTCTCCCTGGTGAGGAGGAAGAGTGTCCCTACTGCGGTCACCTGATCGTGAACAGGGGCTAGATTGAGGAACGGGCAGTGATCCTCGTCACTGGACTGATCTCTCATGTCTGACGCGCCACTTGTCCACTACTGTCCCCTCTCTGACCACATAGTAGTGGTCATGCAGATTGGCTGTGAGACACGAGTGATTCGGCAGTATTCGAAGGAGGTCGCCCGGCCTCATGGTTCGATTCTTCCGGCTAGACCTCATCCGCACCTTGCCATGTTCCTGAGACAGTGAAAGGATTGATGCGTCCAGTAGGTCGCCGGACTCGTAGCCAAGATAGATCTGTCCGAAACCATCCCCTCTCGTGATGTGAGTGGCCCCAAGGTCCTTTGAGAGGGCCGTCGCTCCTGCGTCGATCACAGTGTGGTGTTCATACTGGCCCACCACCGAAGACAACACGGTGAGAGCACAGTCATCAATCACGCACGAACCGAGCTTCACCTGAGTCCAATCGTAGAACACGTAGTTACCGGGGCGAATCTCGGTGATGTCTTTCATCATGCTCTCTGTCAAGGCCATAGTTGGCGTTGAACCTATGCTCACTGTTTCGACTTCTATTCCATGGTCTCTGAGCCTCTTTGAGAACTCTACCATGACTTCCTGCTCTCTGCGTGCGATGTGCCTGATTTCTTCGACATCGTAGGCGTTGTACGCGTGCCCTGCATGGGTGAGGATTCCCAGAAAGTTCAGGCCCGGCTCCCTGGCGATGGCCTCCGCCACACGCATCGCATTCATGCTATCTGGATTGATCCCACACCGATGGTATCCACAGTCCACTTTGAGCAACACATTGAACTCGACCCTCTCTCTCCCCGCGTAGCTGGACAGTGCCTCAACGCTGTCGAGATGATCAACAAGCAAGTTGAGCGTGACTCTGGATGCTATCTCGGATGCCCACCCTATCTTGTTTCGAGTTATTGGAACTGCATAGGTGATGTCTCTGAATCCGGCGTCTGCAAAGGTCTCTGCCTCTGCAAGTGTTGAAACGGTGATTCCTGATGATCCGGCTCTCTCCTGCATCTTCCCAATCTCGACACACTTGTGAGTCTTGACATGTGGTCGGATGTTGACGCCAAACTCCCTCGCTCTCTCTGCCATCCTCGCGATGTTGGCCTCCAACCTGTCTAGGTCGACAATCGCGACCGGAGTGACGAGGTCTTCAAGCGTTTCAGTCATGTTGGTCCCACCACCTATGTGATGCCATGTTGGCCGCCCTTTATTCTCCTTCTGAGGTTCAGTCTCACCTCGTCTATCTTGGAGCGGACTCTGTCCTTGGGTGGCCAGAACTCCTTGATTTCGTCATACCCGAAGACATCCCAATACAACGGGCATGCGCCATAGCAGTAATCGAAGTGCTTGCAGGCCTTACAGCCTTCTGGTGCAAACTCCTTGGCCCTCCAGAACTTTGCAGCCCTGCTGTTCCAGACCCTCTCAAAGCCTTCCTCCAGAAGGTTGCCCACGGGCTCACTGAAACTTGAACACGGTAGCAGGCCACCCTCAGCATCTACCGATATCAGCCCGTCACAGCAGGCACAGCTCTTGGCCCCGAGACCGTGGGCAATGGGATTGAAGAGGCAGACGGGAGTCGGAGCATACCAGACGAACTGGATGCCCTTCTTGTTTGCTCGGCGCTTGACACGCTTGACTATCTCTCCGATTTCGGAGTAGGTGACCTGGAGTTCTTCCCGCAACTTCGCTCCGGTTCCGGTATAGATGATCTGATTCATGCTGAAGTATGACAGGCCCAACTCGTCCGCCAGAAAGTCGACAAGAGCCTCCAGCTTCTCGACATTGGGTCGACAGATTGTGGTGTTGCAGTGGGTGTAGATGTCAGTCTCACGGAGGTTCTTTACTCCCTGCACGGTCTGGTCAAAGGCTCCCGGGACCCCCACAATGTAGTCATGGGTCTCTGCATCTGGCCCTTCGATTGAGACCTGAGCACTGTTGAGACCAGCATCTACGAGTTTCTGGACATAGTTCTTGTTGCTGCATCTCCGACCGTTAGTGATGAGATTCACTCTGAGACCTCGGTCTCTGGCGTGCCGGATCAGTTCGAAGAGGTCCTCTCTGAGCGTAGGTTCTCCTCCGGTGAAGGATAGGCTCGGTGCCTTAGCATCATCAACAATGATGTCAATGACTCTCTTGATCTCCTCTGTGGTCATCTCCCCGGACTTGCGATAGGGAGAGAATGCATAGCAGAATCGACACTTGTTGTTGCATCTGTAGGTGACAGCTATCTCGCTCAATACGGGGAACTTGATGTCACCTGTCCCAAAGGGGACAATCTTCGCCGTCTTGTATGTGTATATGTTCTGGTTTCCGATGGTCATGTTTCTGAGGTCATCAACGAAAGCCGCCAGATCGTTCAATACCTGCTGGCGTTCCCCTCCCGCCTTCACGAAGTGCTCGACCACGGCCTCGAGTGGAGTACCGTCAAGAAGCTGTCTGAGCATCATCATGGCCGTTGCGTTGAGATGCATCACCTTGTTTGGTCTCAGGATGAGGAGGTTGTCCTCCGGTCTCACAAAGAAGAAGTCCCGCACTTCATCAATGAATCTGTTCACCCATCGCAGGTCGTCGAGGGAGTAGTCGTAGTGGAAGGAAATCTCTTCGGGCATTGATTGTGTGAGTGTTCGCACGAATCTTAAGGCTTGGGATAGTTCAAGGTTTCTCGCCACCTGAAATGCTTAAGAGTCCTCAGTGTTGACCAAGTGTCAGTATCGTCGTGGAGTGTCATCAATGAGTGCGAAAGAAATCACACTTCCTTACGGTAAGATTACCGGTAAGAAACTGGTCATGCACTTCAGTGCCTATGATATCGACCTTCCTGTGATTGCCGCAGGTATTCGCGAGCGGATGGACGTCCTCCGTGAACTCGATGTGGCTTTTGCAGGGTTCGGCACCGAAGTCCCTGAGAAGATGACCGAACAGACTCCTGCTGTGGTCAAATGCTTCTTCGAGTATGTGGGCTCAGGTTCTGACTATGGTGTCATCCTGAAGCGTGTATACCATCTTGTTTGGGGCGGAATGATCATGCGATTCCCAGACCTTGTTGACTGGGCGGGTGCCAAGGCTGACATGTCAAACCTGACACTGGCTCAGGCTGAGGTGTTGAGAGCTCGAAGGAATGAGTAGTTTGAGGCTCTGTGAGAGGTTGTTCTTGTCCAGAGGGTAGTGCTTTGAGAAGGTCCCAGATTCATCTTGTGTTGCTGTGCCTGATGGTTCTCTCTATCGGTCCAGCCTTTGTCCAAGCTACAGTAGTGCCCAGTCAGACAGTTGAAGTGAATCTTGACAGTATTCTCGTGGATGTTGTTGTCCTACAGAACGGTCGCATCAATGTCACCTACTGGATCAACATCACTGTGGTCAGTGGCTCTCTCGGAGGGTTTGATCTCGCGGGAATTCAAGAGACCACAATCAATGATCCGAACAGAGCCTATGTTCAAGTAGGAGCCAACAGGTATGACCTGATAGTGACAAAGATATCTGGTGGGTATGGTCTTGACTGGACACCCCGAACACAAGAGGGGGAGACTGTCACTGTGGTGTTCGGGTACTTCAGCACAAGCCGGGTCGTCGACAAGACCTCTTCTGAGACCTACGGTGATCTTGCGGTTCTCAACTGGGCTCCGGTCCAATGGTCTGTTCCAATCGACTATGAACAGGTGCAGGTCATCTATCCAATCGAGATGAATGCGTCATGGATTGAACCGAGTAACGGAGTCACTTCTGAGGGCGCAGAGTTTGCCGGCTACATAGTTGATTCAACACAGGGAGTCTGGAACGGAGGATCGCGGACACCCTTTGATTCAGTGAACCTCCTCGCCTATCCGTACAGTGCATCCGCAAGTCCGAGGTACTTCACTGTGAGCCTGGAGGCGTCAGGCCTCTCTGCATACGATCACTTCAGAGTGTTCCATTACACTAACTGGACCTTCTTCGAGGCATTCTCCGCATCGGGCGCGCTAAGCTACCAGGCCACACCCTACATCAACGCAGACGGGGACACGGAGTTCGACCTCCAGGTGGCCATCTTCAACTATGGTGACACGCAGCTCGAAGATGTCACAGTCACAATGAGTGTCCCTGAGAATCTCACTCTTGTTTCAGGGTCGGCAATCACGTATATCGGGAATCTGGCCGGAGGCGAGACATGGTACATCGTCTACGAGTTTCTACCCGCCAACGTACCTGAAGTTGTCTCTATTGATTTCCAGGTCTCCGCCAGCAACCTGAACAGTACAGACTGGCCCTCATTCAGCGTGGATGTATACATTCAGGAGTATATCCCACCGCTCATTCCACCCAGCGTCTACCCACTCATCTTTGGTGGTTTCGTCGCACTGGGCTTGGTATACTACGCCTATAGGAAGGTGACACGTTCCTATGGTGCCAAGTGGAAGGCCGATGACACGACGTACCAGTACGAGACCCCTGAGATCTCCATACAGACCTTTGGAGAGCCGGGCGTTGTGGCTGACCTAGACCCAGTCGAATCCGCCTTCTTCATGAATACTACGCGTCAGAAGATTGTCTCGATGATATTGATGTCGTGTGTCCGAAAGGGCGCCGTGCGTGTACTTGGAACTGACCCGCTGAAGCTGTCGGTCACAGGTCTCCAGTTTGAAGACCTTGCATACTACGAAGAGATGTTCGTCAACGCCATTGTGGATGACGAGCTCGATTCCGATCTGGTAGATGACATGCTGGAAGAGATTGCCGACAAGGTTCAGGAGAAGGCCTGGAATGCGGACTTTGAGGCCACTCAGAGGCATCACGAAGAGATGGTAGACGGTGCTTGGCAGGACCTTGAGAGCAACCCGACCCTTGATGGAAAAGTGGACTACTACTTCAATCGACGGTACCATGACTCTTGGGCATGGTATTGGCTCTACATGAACCCACGACATGACAGAGACCTGACAGATGTCTTCTCGAGACCAGGGGTTGGAATTGCCCCTCCTGCTATCCCTGACTGGTTCTCGAATATGGCTGAGGCAACAGGCAACGCAATTTCGGGTGTCGGCCGTGTTGTCGGTGATGTCGCTGCCACCACAGCGGAGATAATGAATAATGTGGGCAATGCAATCGGCAGCGTATTCGAGGGCGTCGGAAAGGTGATCTCCGAACCTCTCAAACCTCTCATCGAGGGGACGAGCCGTTGTGTCTCGCACGACGCCTGTCACTCGGCGTGTGTTTCACATGACGCCTGCCACTCAGCATGTCACTCGGCATGCCACTCTGCCTGTGTCTGTCACTCGGCATGCCACTCCGCATGTCACTCTGCCTGTGTGTCGGGAGGGTTCCGATAGACTGCCAATCCGGGACTGATCAGTCAAGGAGCAATTGAGATGAAGACAGAAGTATCTGAAGAGTTTGTGCGACTCTGTGGTCAGGTCGGAGCCTTCACGAAGAATGTCACAGGCACAAGCATCGTGGATGCGTACTTTGGTCCAGAGGAGTTCGATCCAGATAGAGCGCAGTTTGACGGAAACGTGTTGTTTCTGGTGGGCCGCCTCTCATCCCTCGTAGACCGCGTCCGTGATGAGGTGTCTGATGAGTTGCGGCGGGACTACCTCATCGGTGAGACTGAGTCACTGATTGTCGTGATGAGGTGGCTCAGTGGGGAGTCGATGACATACTCTGAACTCGTCGAGGGTCTCTTCGGACTCAGACCGAAGAAGTTCAGGGAGTCCGTGATAGACGAGAACATCGCTGTTGTTGAAGAGGTCTTTGCAGACTTCCCGGGCTCTGATCTGCGGGAAAAGATTCGCCTCTTCTCCGAAGATGGACAGGTGACTGGCGAGAGTCTGAAGCAACTTGTCGAGGGTGACCTTCAGCATCGTGCTCTCGAAGTGGGCCGGATGTTTCGTGACACAGTGTTCGCAATCATGGGTGCCTCTGTCACAGATAATGGAGTGACCTACGAGGCGGTGAGTGGCAAGCCATGGAGTGGCTACAACTGGTACTTGGGTGGATTCAGGTCTCTGAATCAGTTCAACATTGATAGGAAGTTCAACAGCGACACGTTGAGAGGAGTTGTCTACCATGAGTACGAACATCATGTGTCCAATCTCTGGCGCGAGCACCAGTACAACAAGACAGGTGCCCTCGAGCTCTCCATAGTGCCGCTACACACGGGCCGATGCGTCATCTCCGAGGGAACTGCTGACACCGCAAAGGAGTTTCTGGGAGTGGATGATGGTGATCCCAGAACACGCGCCATCAATGCGCTGTACGCACTTCGACGGATGACCAGCATCAATGCTGCCATCATGCTCAATCAGGACAACAGGTCCGAAGAGGAGGCTGTCGACTACATGGTGGACCGGGGGCACAGGTCGCGAGAGGCCGCCACAGCATCCCTCGGATTCATCACACGCACGACCCGCGATGGCAACCCGAATCTGTGGTCTCCATACATCATGACGTACTTCATCGGACGGACAGACTTTGTCCTGCCCACTTTCAGCCGTGCGAAGGAGGAAGACCAGCTTTCGGAGTTCTTCCGGACGCTGTATCTCAACCAGTACTCTGGTTCCAGTCGTACCTGGAGACGCGCCTTTGAATGGTTGAACTAGATTGCGAGATTTCTGTCAAGAAAAAAAGATGAGAGTGTGGCGATGAGCACCACACTTCTTCTGTCTACTGACTCTTCTTTGCGTAGTTGTACGCCCTGTCGAGTTCCTTGCGCATGGCGCCCTTGATTTGGGTGTGGCCAGAGATGGTGCCTTCCTTTTGGCGAATGAACACATAGAGCAGAGTCACGTACACTATGTCAAAGGTTCTGAGGACAAGCGCACTCGGAATAGACGCGAAGATGGTGAAGACTACGGCGAGGCCGATGATAGAGATCATGTCACCTTTGAGGAACCAACCGAGGAGGGCTCCTCCCGCAGCAAAGCCGATGAAGAACATGAATGCCAACACAGAGAAGCCCCAGCGTACGGCCGTTTCTTTGATCATCACATCCACGAAGTTCTTCCGGACCATCTCAATGCTCCTCTTGATGCCATCTTTGGCCCCGACATCTTCTGCGACCATCACGGGGATGGTGAAGTAGTTGACTAGGGCCCAGATCCACCCGATAGCACCCTCTGCCGCATAGCCAACACCTCTCCCGAGTGCCGTAGTCGATCTCCTGGCTACTGCACGGATGAGCATCCTGATCAGGGCGACCACGACGCTCATGATGCTGAGGGCAATCAGTCCTCCAACGATGGCGAGGGATGCTCTGACGCCGTCTCCCAGACTGGGGTCACGACCGCGCATGTAGATGTAAGTGATTGCAGAGGTCGTCGAGTATGCGAAGTTGTAGAAGAAGATGGTGACGAACAGATAGACCATGATGCCGAGAGCGAAAGGCCATCCATTCTCCAGTGTGATCTCTACTGAACCAAACACCACATCCGGCATGAAGTACACCAGGATCCCTCCAAACAACAGGGCTGACACAAGAGTGAACATCATTGCCAGCAGGGGTGGTACGAAGGTGCCCTTCTCATCGAGAGTCACCTGCCCGGTGAGCTTGATGATCTCACCCGCGCGCCTGATGCGCCCCCTGAAGACCGTGAACAGTAGTAGCGTGATGAACAGTGTAAAGAGACCCGGAATGAGGATTGGCCAGAGACTGCCAATCATGGAGAGAGGAACAGCTCCTGTGACCAACAAGAAGACGGGCACTGCCCAGGTCAAGACGTTCATGAAGAATGCCCCAATATAGATCAGAGTGCCGCCCAGTCTTCGTGCAGCCATGGATGCGAGTACAGCCATGACAAGACTGAGGATCACAAGACCAAACACTGCCGCTCCGATGAGCCACATGTTGTTAGTAGTGAGTGTCGGGATTCCTAACCCCAGAATGACGCTCATTATCTGAGGTTGCCAGTGGAGCCATAGGTTCCATACTGCATAGATGCCGAACGCAAAGAAACTTCCGAACACAATCAAGAGTCCAGCGATGGCCTTCTTGTGACTTGGGAACTTCTTCTTCTGATGATACGTGTAGAGATCAGACTTTGCCAATACGATTTGCCCTCCGTCGAACCATGCATTGACTCTTCTGAATATTGAACCGGTATTAAACCTTCATGCCCAATTCGAATGCATTACACATGACAAGCTATTTGAGAGGACTTATGGTAACTGTTCATCATGAAAGATGTTCACTACTGCGCTCCGGGTGAAATCTTCTGCCGAGCCAACAAGGTGCTGCTTGCTGTCGATGGGAGTGAGGGCTCTTCTCGAGCGGCCACTGTGGCCATCGAGCTTGCGGAGTTGACTGAGTCGAAGCTCTTCATCATCCACGTCATTCCCACTCCGGTTGTCGAACAGTTCTCCATGATGTCAGACTCAGACCCTGTGGTGGTTCTGGAGAAGTATGAGCAGAGAGGTCGTCTCTTGCTCGACGGATACAAGAAGGCGGCAGAAGAACACAAGATTGAGGTGGAGACCATCCTTGAGAGAGGGTCCATCTCAGAACGTATCATTGCTCAGTCCCGCGAGATCGGGTCCGACATAATCGTCATAGGTTACGAAGGAGCCACGGGGGGCTATCGGACTGGACTTGGCAGTGCCACAGAGAGAGTTCTCCTCGGGACTGAGTGTCCAGTGCTCGTAGTGAAGTAGCTGTCGTACCATGCCTACTATCATAGACTCCTTACAAGCCGTAGCGGGCCTCGAATACTCAGCAGTTCCCTGCTGGGTCTTGCGTAAGCAGCCGCGATGTTTCCAGTATCTTCCTCAGGCAGACCATATACGACAAGCTCTTTGTGCATGACACGAGCGGACTTCCTCACTTCCTTGCGCCCTCTCTGGACCCACCAAATCTCTCCATCGTTACTCATTCTATTGCTCACCACGTAACATATTGGTAGGTCACTGGATACGTGCAAAGTGGGAAGAAGTGACCAGAACTCAGTCCTTCACTAGAACGAAGCATCCGCCCCTGTCGTCCTCGTCTTCTACAATCTCGAGTATTCCTCTCTTGAGAAGATGATTGACCCGCTCCCTCACTATGCGTCTGGATGTTGTCCCTTGTTCTGCTCTGACAGCCGCCGTGATCTGACTGATGTTGAGAGGTCTCAAATCATCCGGAATCTTGATCATTCGCCAGCTGATGTCATCCTTCTTCAGGTCGCCTAATCGTGACTCCAGTCTCTCGGCTCGGGCGAACTTGCTCATCAGTTTGACCGTACCCTCGTAGATCTCGAAACCCTCCCGGATCACCTTTGCCGACTGGGAGACCTCATCCAAGCCGGGACCAATCCTCTCAATCAGCTCCTCCACGCGTGCCAACCGTTTGGAGATCTCCGAGAGTCTTCGCTCTACTTCCTCTAGACTCACCTGCCCGCCCTTGCTGTCTTCTGGAGGTGAATTCCCCTCGGTCACGCTTGGTTTCCAGAGAGAGGACAGAGCAGAAAGTGATAAGTCTGATGAACTCGGTGCTCAAATAGTTTGAAAACGACAAGAAGAGATGATGACGGACTTGGCAGACAGACCAATTCGGGCCGATGGTCACAACGATGAGCCGACGTTAAAGGAACTCTTCCATTTCTCACACTTCTCTCGCTACTATCGGCTCTACGTCCCTGCAGCCGTTCTCATTGGGGCTGCCTGTGGGTTATTCATGGTTGCATTCCAGATCCTCATTGATGCCTATACTTTCTTATTCTCAATGACCCCCGCCTTTTTAGCTCCTCTGGCTGGTGGAGCTCTCTCTGCCCTCTTCATCCTTCTTGGACGACGAGAGATACAGGGGAGTGGCATCTCCAAGGCCATTGAGATGACCCACAGACCGAGTTCTCTGAGTCCTGGTACGACGCTCACGAAGCTGGTGGCCACATCAGTCTCCATTGGTTCTGGAAACCCCGTTGGTAGAGAGGGTCCCGCGGTGCTCATTGGTGCAGGTGTTGGAAGTTCCATTGGGAGGAAGCTCGGTTTCCACGAGGATTCACATCTTCGTGTCTTTCTCATGTTGGGGTCGGCGGCAGCCACTGCTGGAATCTATAAGGCTCCACTGGGTGGCGCGCTCTTTGCCACTGAGGCTCCATACAAGAGCGACGCAAGGCTCGGGTACTTTGTGCCCACTGTGATTGCAGCTCTCACCTCCTTTGCTGTCTTCAGCGGACTATACCCTTTCATCTCTGGACACAGTTTTGGTCCTCTCTTCGTCTTTGAGGCAGCGTTCGAGTTTCAGGTCACTTCTATTCCACTCCTGCTTGTCTTCGGGGCAGTCGCAGGATTGGTTTCCATACTGTTTGCAGTGGTTCTCATGTCTGTACGCAGGTTCTTCGTGGCGCGGTTTGCTGACTGGATGGACCCACTACTTGGCTCGGCCCTAGTATGTCTTGTCCTCTTCCTCGAAGCCTTCTTCATCTTCGATTCAAACCTCACGATAGCTGGGATGGGCTACGATGTGATCAACTACTTGGCCACGCATCCCCAACCCGTGATCCTCCTGTCGGTCCTGCTATTTGGCAAGTTGTTCGCCTCTTCGTTTGTTGTGGCTGGAAAGGTTTCTGGCGGCGTTCTGGCCTCATCTCTGTTTGTTGGTGCCATGCTCGGCTCGATCTTTGGAGAAGTGTTCTATCCGAGCAATGTCCCTGCTTTCATGGTCCTCGGCATGGGTGCAGTCCTGGCAGCAACGACGAACACCCCTGTTGCAACTATCATCATGATGCTGGAGATGAGTCTCTCCTTTGACCTCGTGATTCCACTGGTCATCTGTGTTTCATTGTCATATTTAGTGAGTGGTGGCACATCACTCTACGAAGGACAGAAGGTCTGTCGGGATGACGAGGCGCGCGGGTATTATTCTCCCTTCAACATTCTTCCTGAGGGCCGACTTGGATACACGCATGTGAGTGAGGGGGTCAGCAACGAATCCGCTAATGTCCAGAATCATGAACCTGACGGCTCTGGATAGATTAATGAGTGTTTGAGTCTACTAGACATCTGATAGAGGACTGGAGTATTGCGTGGTCCAGCCCCTACCACCTTGCATGGACATGATGTGTATGCAGAAGAAGGTTCTTGGCACGCTGCTTATCATTGTTAGTCTGGTTCTGATCGTAATCCCGACCACTGTCGATCTGACCAAGGCACAATCAACACTGAATTCATCTGACGCTTGGACCGCTCCCTTCCCGGACTTCCAGGCGCTCACTGCGACCTTCGGGGAAAGGATTCCGGTCGTTGTCGAGTTCAACGGAAGACAACCTGCGAATCTGGACTCCTTCATTTCTAGCCTTGGGTTATCATTCTCCTTGGGGGACAGGTCGCGCAGCCATGTTAGTTCTTTCTTCTTAGTGCAAGGAGATGCCAACTCACTTCAGGCTCTCGTTGATTCTGGTGTGGTTGCGAGAGTGGCGCCCCAGACCCATGCTCAATTCGTTGAGTCCCCGCGAGACGTTTCGATCCCAGAGATTAATGCTGACGATGTCTGGAAGATGCTTGATGACTATGGATACAACCTCACTGGTAAGGGATTGCTGATTGCAGACCTAGACACCGGTGTGGACTGGCGACACCCAGACCTCTGGTTCCCAGACACCAACAGGACGTTTGAGTGGCTCGAATCTGGTCCTCCTGACGCCGTCTTCACGAACGGCACCGATGGTGTTGATATGAACCATGACGAGATAATCTCTGCCGATGAGGTGCTCTACTGTCTGGACATTGACAGGAATGGCGTCTACGATGTCAAGACAGACTGGATATGGGCTGACAACGTGACTCAGAATGGCTATCCTGACATTGGAGAGCCCTTCTTCGTGGCCAACGATACTTCTGGAAATGGGATACTCGATCTGAGTGAACCTCTGACCATGCTCACAGAGCCGAAGACGAGATACATCATCGAGAAGGACGGAGACCCTATCACACCGAGTGTGCAGGTCTGGATGAAGGGAGTGAACCTCACATCCTCGACGCACAAGGACACTAGTCCCGGAAACGGTCATGGGACAAGTGTTGCAGGGATTCTGCTCGGCGGTCAGCTTGGATTCAGGCAGTACGTGGGTGTTGCTCCCGATATTGAACTGATGATGATACGAGTCCTTGGGAGCACAAACACTTGGCTCACCATTGAGGAAGGACTTGCCTACGCCAACAACACTGGGGCTGACGTGATACTCACTGAGATTGGATCTTGGACATACCACTACCTTGACGGAAGCTCTCTGGCAGAAGAGATGATTGATGACCTTGTTACCAGTGGCATACCTGTAATCTCCCCCAGCGGGAACCTCGGTGGAAAGGACAAGCACAGCATGTTCACAACCTCTGCCGGCACACCATTCTATGTTGATTTCTCAATCCCGTTGGCAGACGGGATCTACGTGACCGAAGACATCACAGCGGTGTATATCACAATCCTCTCTGTTGATACAATCGATTTCACTGCCTGCAACTTCAGCGTCGTGATGGACCGAACCGCTTTCGGGCAACCACCAATCACCATCTACCTTCATCCCGGTATTGGTGAGTGGAACTGGTTCGCTGAACCCTCGACACCAAACTCCGTTGTGGAGTCCTTCACCTCTGTTTCAACACGAGGAACCAGTATGCTAGCCATCTGGATACATGGGATACTCCCAACAACCTCAGCCCCACCTTGGCACATGGTCAATGTGACGAGCCCAGTAGCGGCGACATTCCACGGCTACATCTCGGACAGTGAGAGCTCTTGGACTGGTGGAGCTGTCTGGATGAGTTCAATCACGGACAGCTACGAAATCTGCTGGCCTTCCACTGCCGACTCTGCCATAAGCGTCGCCAGCTACCGGACAAGGGATCTTGTTGCAGCAGAAACCATTGGTGGTCTGGCGTCATTCTCAAGTAGGGGGCCCCGTATCGATGGCAATCAGAAACAGGGTGTGGCTGCGCCCGGCGGCTATGATGTCATCTCCGACTATGCGAATGGCAGCACTTGGTCATCGTGGTACAATGCAAGTGGTTCGCTCCCTCTCAACCCCGGATTTGGCAGCTACCGCCTCTTCAGCGGAACAAGTGCCTCAGGGCCTCATGTGGCTGGAGCTGCGGCTCTGCTGCTACAGTTGAACTCCTCCATCGGAGACTTGATTCCCCAAATCATCAAGTCCTCGGCAAGGACGGATTCTTTCACCGGCGCCGTGTACAATGATGACTGGGGTTGGGGTAAGCTCGATATCCTGGCCGCTGTGAACCAGCTGCAGGCAGACACTGAACCACCTGTCTTTGGTACACATACCCGTACGCCGTTCACACCCAATGCCACTGAGAGTGTATCCATCAACCTCACAGTGACTGACAATGTTGCCGTCGACACAGTGATACTATCCTACAGCAACGGAAGCACATGGACTAATGTGACAATGAATCTGAGCGGGGGATACTACCTTGGCACGATCCCTGCGTTCCCAGAGGATACCACTGTGAGCTATAGGTTCTATGCGAATGACACTTCGGACAACTGGCAAGTGGATGGAACGTATAGCTATCAGGTTCAAGCGACTTCGACGACCACAACAACTACAACGACAACAACGATTACGAGCACAACATCAACAACCACTGCTACGATCCCTCCGCCGGAGGAACCGGACTACCTGCGACTGGCCCTGATACTATCTGTGGTCATGGTGTTGATTATATTGTCCGTCCTCCTGTCACGAAGACGAACACGGTAGAGGCAGACCTCTCATCTGATAAGGCGTGCACATGAGCATGTCTTATATGAGCTGAGCGCAAGCTTTTTTCCAGCGAAAACCGGAAAACACAGAGAAGGCTCTGTACTATGAAGCTGCTGGATACGTTCATCTTGGATCTTGGCAAGAAGAGGGAGATGCCTGTCGAGGTACTGGTGGACGCTGAGAGTACCATTATTCTTCTCGACTGCAAGTGTTGCAGAGAGTTCGTGTCCAGTCGGCTTCCTGGTGGTGCTCTCATTCCTATAGCATCAGCTCTCAAGGCCTTCTTCGAGTCTCGCGGGATGAGGAACACATCGGTCAACGTGAACGACTTCACCATGAAACGCACGTACAAGGGGGTCGTTGACAAGTCCGACCTACCTGAGTTGACCGAGGTCTTGGAACAAGCCGTCGTCAAGTTCACGAGGTGGCGAAAGGGCCGCTAGGCCTGTCCTGCTTCCTCGGATATTCAATCACGCAGAATGGTGAGTGGAGGGACATATCCCTCCTTCTCTACTGGTTCTCCTCTTGGAACTCCTTCATGAACTCACTCAGAGCCTTGACTCCTTCAATTGTCATGGCGTTGTAGATCGAGGCTCGCATTCCGCCGACTGAACGATGGCCCTTCAGACCCACGAGACCCCGCTTGAGTCCCTCCGCAACGCACTTCTCCTCAAGCTCGGGGGATGGCATAGTGAATGTGACATTCATGAGAGACCTCGAGTCCTTTTGTGCGTGTCCTTTGTAGAAGCCATCCGACCGGTCTATAGTGTCATAGAGGATCTTCGCCTTCTCTCGATTCCTCTTCTCCATGGCCTTGACGCCTCCGGTTTCATCCAGATAGTCGAGAGCCAGTTTGCAGACGTACAGCGGGAACACTGGTGGAGTGTTGAACATCGAACCCTTGGCGACATGTGTGCTCCACTTCACCATAGTGGGAGTGTTCTCGGGTGCCAAGTCTGTAAGGTCCTCCCTGACTATGAGCAGAGTCACTCCTGCGGGGCCGAGATTCTTCTGGGCGCCTGCATATATCACTCCGAACTTTCTCACGTCAATCTCCTTGTCCATAATGTTGGACGACATGTCACAGACAAGAGGCACATCATCTGGAACGTCGGGCCACTCATGCCACTCAGTTCCGTAGATTGTGTTGTTGCCGGTGATGTGTGCATAGGCTGCGCCACTGCTGAAATGGAAGTCCTTGGGTATGTATGAGAACTTGTCGTCCTCAGAGGATGCGACAACTCGGACATCTCCATAGAGCTTTGCCTCCTTGATGGCCTTCGTGGACCAAGTCCCCGTGTTGACGTACTCCATGAACTCTCCCCTTCCACTGATGTTGGCAGGGACCATGTAGAACTGTGTCGACGCTCCACCGCCCAACCAGAGAACCTTGTAGTCATCGGGGATGCCCATCAGCTTCCGGATCTGGGCTTCAGCCTCGTGCATCACCTTGTCCCACTCCTTGGATCGGTGTGAGATCTCCATCACTGACATTCCGGTTCCTGCAAAGTCCAGCAAGTCTTCCTTCGCCCTCTCAAGTACTTTGAGGGGGAGCGTGGCAGGCCCCGGGTAGAAGTTGAAAACTCTCTTTGTCATCTCTATCATCTCGTCTATTGTGTCTAGAGCAGCTTGTTGATTGTGAATCCCGTGGCCACTTTTGGATAGAAGAAGGTGCTCTTCTGAGGCATGCACTCCAGGTTCTTCGAGACCGCCTCCACCTCCTCAATCCGGGTGGGATTCATGAAGAAAACGGCCCGAGATGAGCCCTTGACTGCTCTGATTGACTCATCAACAGCATCGCCGATTCCCTTGATGTAAGTGACAAACCCTCCGCCCTTCATGGTGCCTTGAGCCAGCTTCTCCTTGTCGATACCCAGCATCTTGTCAAGCACAAGGGCGTGAAGTATGGCCACATCGAGCTTACGCAGCTCTGGTGACTTGTCAGGTAGCAGGTCATCCATGATTGATGTGTCTTTCAAGGTCAACGTGTAGAAGTGGCCATCATCCAGAAACAGTCCAAAGGAGTGCTCTCCCTTCTCAAACATCTCATTCATCAGGCTGAACATCTCCTCCTTGCTCTGGAATGACTTGACGTCAAAGTACTCTCCTATCTCCTCAAGGAGCTTCTCTCCAGAGAATGACTCAAGATTCTGCACCACTCTGTGTGTGGGGAGGATCACAAGGCCTGGGTTTGCGATGTTCACGAAGGTCAGCATCCTGTACTTTGCACTCTCCAACTCTGGGTGTTCCTTGGAGAGGGCCAAGGCGGTCTTGTACCTGTGATGCCCATCTGCAATGATCACAAACCTCTCTCTCATCAGAGTAGCAATCTTCTCTGTGCTCTCACTGTCTGAGATCTGCCAGATCCTGTGGCGAACGCCGTCTGCGTCGGTCATATCTGCCACTGGTGATTCGTTCATATGGTCTTTGAGAATCTTGTCAACAGCGCCCTCGTGGTCCGGATAGATCACAAAAATCTGTCCGAAGTTGGCCATGGCCGCTCGGCAGAGATTCAGCCTGTCTTGAATGTCCTTTGGTAGGGTTTCTTCATGTTGGAGCACTCCGGTCACAGGGCCCTTTGCGCCCTCTGCTGACGCAAACTCTTCCAGCTCGATGAGTCCGATGAATCCGAACCGAAAAAGTCTCTGACCATTCACTTGGAAGTCCTGTCCATAGACATAGAAGCTCTCTGTCTCATCCTGCCTCAGCACACCCTCTTCTACCCACTTGTTGAGCAAGTCTCTCGCTCGTGTGTACTGGTTCCTCTCCGGTGTGTCGTCGTTTCTCGGCTTGTTCTTGATTATCCAAGCCATGCTGTATTTGGATAGGCTCTGTAACTCATCCACCTTTGCACCCTTGATCACATCGTAGGGCGGGGTCACAACCTTTGAAAGGTCACCGACCTTGGTCTCATCATATCTGTAGGCCCTGAACGGTTTCACTCGTACCATGAGTTGACCTCCTCTGTGGGCCGTGCGAAGGCTTGCTTATCATAAGTCTTTCTTTCTGGCGATTTTGAGAGATTCTTGTCTTAACGTCACACTTAAATGAAAATCAGGTACGAACACGCGAATCAACTCCACGGCTGGGGAGCAATATGGAATTCTGTGAAAAGTGCGGTGCTCTGATGCTACCTAAGAGAGTCGAAGGAAAGAAGAAACCGATCTTGAAGTGTCGAGAGTGTGGACACGAGAGACCGATGAAGTCAGACCCTGACTACAAGGTCGAGTATAGGATCAAGCACTCTCCTCGCGAGAAGATTGTTGTCGTCGAGGAGTCCGAGAAAAGATTCAGCGAGATGACAGAGGACGAGCGCCGTGAACGACGCAAGGAGATTCTCGAGTTCTTCGAGACTGAGGACTAGAGTGCCTCATGAAATGGTTAATATCTACGAGGAGCATATTGTATACTCACTATCGTGAAGGGACCTGTGCAACTGATTCTGCAGCTTGGCAAACGCACCTGACTGTCATCTGCACGAGAGGACTTGGTGAACATGAATACAGAACTACATTATGACTTTGAGAACTACCTATTGACGAACGGAAGCATCGCTGACAAGATGCGACTGATTGCTGCTGGGTTCGGCAACGAACAGCTGCGCAACCAGGTCATTACAGACCTCGAAGCTTCAATGAACAAGGATGGCGGGATCCGCTTCGGGTACAAGCCGGAGGCTCCCAGTTCGGTGAAGGAGACCGCCGAGGTTCTGGTGCTGCTTGTCAGCTTTGCGGACGACTATTCTTCACTGGTTGAACGAATGGTCTCATTTCTAGTGTCACGTCAGAAGAAGGACGGAGGTTTTGCTGAAACGCTCAATCTGGATCCTCACATCGAGGACAAGTGGGGGGCTGCCGGCGGGAGGAACTGGTATCCCGTGGGCAAGAGTATCACCTGGCTGACCGGAAAGGCTCTGGAGGCTCTCTGTCTGGTGGAGTACGATGACGTGGAGCGTCTGAGACGCGCGCGAGACTTTCTCTTGTACTCGCAGAATGAGGATGGGCATTGGCCAGACTTCAAGGGGCAGAACGAGTCCGATCCACTGGCCACCGGCAACATCTTGGAGGGACTTCGTGCGATGAAGATCGATTCACGAAACAAGGTCATTGTTGACGGCAGAGCGGCCCTGATGCAGCACCTGAAAGACTGTATCGAGAGCAAATCGACCTTTGACATGGTGGATCTTCCGGCCGTGGGCGCACCGGAGTCGGAGCAGGAGAAGGAACTGATACGAGACGGTCTGAAGCTCATCATGGAGTCACAGAACGAGGATGGCGGATGGATCCCCCTCGGTGCCAAGAAGAGTGATCCCGAACTGACCTCTCTACTGATTCTGGCTCTTCAGAAGTGCAAGTTCTTCTGTTGACGGAGAGGGGACCACATTGTCGGAGATATCAGTTTGGGAGCGAAGGTCTTTCGCTGAGTGATTTTTCGGAAGGCTTTACAAGGGAGTTTGTGAGGAAAAGGATAAGTCGTTGAAGTGTTGGTCTAGAGTGAGTCGCTATGAACCTGAAGGTGAGAAGAAACCGAGAACTGGTCGAGCTGAGAAAGGTGGAGTTGGAGCCACTTAGTCCCCCACTCTACCGCACTCTGATCGGATACAACTCGCTCAAACGACTGGGTTACTCCATCTCCTTCATCCGTCCCAAGAAGAGCTCATCGGGTGAGTTCGAGCGAATCCGCTACAACTTCATAGAACGTGGGATCATGACGAAACAGTTAGAGGGTGAACTCGAACCCGACATGAAGCGAGGCATTCTCAACCAGCTCCCGAGAGGAGACTTCTCCATCATACTCCTCCTCACCCAGATTCCTCGCAGGGGTGTCAATATCCGACTTGATAAGTTCGAGTACGAATTCCTCGGATGCATTCTGATGCGTAACGATGAGACCTTGGATGTCGTGATGAACACAACACCAACAAAGGACCTGCTTATGCCCATCTATGAGGAAGAGGCGGGTTCTGCTGCAGAGTCTGCCTAGTTTTCTCCCGAGAACGGAGTAATCGTTTCTTCCAGTCTTCGGAGTTCATCTCTCTTCTTTTTCGTTCGGTAACCTGCCAGTGCAGCTCGGCCCGCGAGAATTAGGATGGGAACCACCCACCAGATTATGAGCATCGTGTGTTCTAGTTGCATCGGTCACTCCCGACATCCCCCTCGCGAATGAAATTAAGCGTATCTCATGTGGCATCGTGGCTCATCTTTATGAGGGGGACCGGTGAACACGAACTGAGGTTGAACGATGTCACGAAGCGCGAGGGGCGTTCCCAAGGAAATTGCGCTGTTCGGTGAACGACAGTTCAAGGAAACAGGTGCGTCAGCGGTCGAGGTGCTGCGCGTGAAAGCTTCCACCATACGCAAACATTTCAGGGAGTTGAGAGGCGTCAACTACATCGTTGCTGTAATCTCTCTGGATCGGATCCGTGTCTACTTCTTCACGCAAGCAGGTCTCATGGTGGGTGCAGAGAATCTAGACCTGACGACGTACTCAAAGGTTCGCAAGACCTCGCGCCTACTGGCGAAGTACGAGAAGCCCCGTGAGTTGACCCCAGAGGAGAAGCGCATCGAGGCAACAGAAGAAATGAGGACTGCCCTCTCGGGAGCCATCCGGCGGATATCGCGTCATCTTGGGATCAAGGCCCCCGCGTTTCCTGACGTGTTCGTGACCCGAGAACCGAGCCAAGAGTCCTCACAGTCCTTCGGCGCGACATGGTCTCCGTCGGGAGAGGTCGTGTTCAATGAAGACTCTCTGAAAACTGACTGGAGCAAGTCGCTATTGGACAGAGTGGCCTTTTCTCTGACCCTGACACCTGCGGTCCGAATGACCGATTCTGCAAGCCTCATCGGGAATGCACTCTCGCTTTCCCTCCAGAAAGGATCAAAGAGGTTTCCTTGGCTGAGGAAGTGGGAGGAAGTCAGTAAGGAGAGCGAATGGATACATCTTGTGACACATTTCATCAGGCACGCTGACACATACCGTGCGCAACATTATGATTGGTTCAGACAGACACTCATCGGGGGAGATGGGCAGACAGGCCTCCATGACCTTGCCAAGGCCGTCGAAGTGATTCACGACGGCTGTCATCTTCCCATCGGGACTGAGGAGTATCACAAAATAGTCACGTACTGCAAGGCCTTGAAGTCCCCACGGAAGCTACTTCAGAGCCATCATGAATTTGACAATATCCACCTCTCACCACGAGTTATCTCCCTTCCAGACTGTCTTGACATCACACTCGGCGAGGTACCTGAGGGTGAGCGAGTCTGGGTGCAAGTCCGATTCATGGAGGGTCGTGAGACTCGCTCCCTCACAGTGGCTGAAGGTGGTGACGAGCGTATCGACCTCATCGAGTACATGTTGAACTTGGAGGACATCTATCCCTCCAGCGGTGGTCTGTTCTCGCATGGACGCACCATCGTCAGAAACGCCCTCAGAGCATTGGGTGTGACGGCCGATCCGGAACCCACGCTCGACGTATCCATCGAACCTAGTCATTCGACTCTGAATACAAGTGAGAAAGCCGTCCTTGATAGGCTTGTGCTCGGAGAGAGAGACATCATACTGAACTCTCTGGTTGGATCCCCTCAGGCTGTGGAGTCTCTTGTGAAGAAGGGGCGGGTCATATTCCTTCCCGACTTCAATCACCTAGGTCTGAATCTCTCATTTGTGGTCCATGGTGACTACACTGCGGTCCGGGAAGTGGTCCGTTCTCACACCCTCGAAACGACTCTGCTACGTGCTGGAGATGTGGCGTACGCCCTATCGGTCGCCCCTTCACAATGGAGTGGTTCTCTGGTGTCTGCTGCAGCCTCGGCCGGTCTCAGTGTGATGCCTGTGCTTGACTACATATCTCCAAGACGAACGATTCGTGTAGAGCACATCCGACTGGTCTAGCTCAGAATCTCTACGATGGTTCCGATGGCTCTCGTGTTGGCCTCTCTGAGAACTATCTTATCACCCACGCCGACGGCCTCGGGATACTGAACGAACTCCAACCTCACGCGTGCAAAGTCGCCCACGCTGAGGTAGTCTGCGTCATAGATCTTCTTGAGCACAACTGTCTGTTGGATGGTGTGACACTGGAGCACCGGACTGTAGCCCACTGAGATCCTTGTGGGGTGTCTGGTCACCACGATGTTCGCTTCGAAAGACCTGCAGCTCTCCTGCTCAACATCAGGGTCCGCAATCACTTGCCCCCTCCGAACCGCATACCTGTCGACGTCCTTGATATCAAACCCGAAGAGGTCTCCGGCTCTCACAGATCCTATGCGAGTCTTGAACATCTCGATACTAAAGATGCGTCCTTCCAGGAATCGGTTGGTCGAATCGGGGCCAACGAAGACTGTCTGCCCCTTCTTGAAGACCCCTGACCTCACCGTTCCCGTCACGACGACATTCGTTCCTTTCACACCTCTGTATACCTTATCGATGTAGGCCTTGGCAGGCTTTGTGATGTTCTCTCCCGAGGTGTTGAGCGGAAGGTCGCGGAAGAGACGGGTCATCAGCTCCAGAGAAGATGTGTCTACTGCGGAAGTGAGGAAGATAGGTACGATGACCCTGTTCTCAATCTCCCTCAGGATGGGTTCAATCTCATCCATCTCTCTGACTGTGACAGGAATCTTGCCTATGTCCTTCAGGCTCTTGCGCAGAACGCCAAGTATCAAGTCCAAGTCCCTAGGCTCTGTCCTGTCAATCTTGGAGATGGCCACCATGAACGGGGCCTCTCTATTGGACATGAGAATCAGATGTTCCCGAGTGATATCATCCAGTCGTGGAATGCCACTGGTCTCCTCCTCCTGACGGATCAGATTGACCTCTTCTGGTCCTGGGACCAATACCAGACCGTACTGGGCATCCGCGCCGAGAATGCTTCGAATCATGGTCTTTGAGTATTCCTTGTGTCCCGGTGCGTCGAAGAAAGTGACAATCCTCACAGACTGATCCAGGATGCGGGCAGACTCCTCCTTGCTGAGCACATTTTGCGAGTGGATCTTATTGCCCTTCTCATCAAACCCCATGAAGGTCAAGTGAATGTCTGCAGTCTGTCCCCTTGTGATCTCTTGCGGATGAGTGAGCAAGAATGAACGTGCCTTCCCTCTACCATTGTCTGGCTCTCCTGTCACCAGCGCCCCAATCAGGCTGGACTTCCCAGAGTTCACTCTTCCTGCGACATTGATAGAGCACGTTTCCTTGACCTCTGGTGCTGCCAATCGTTTCAGCAGGTATATGCCGACAAGTCCCTTGGATGTTTCCACTTGCTCTTCCTCAACAATCTCCACCTCTGCGTCATCACAGAGTTCTCGGAGGATTGTCTCTGCGGTCTTGAGACCCTCTTCAGAGATTCCCTGAATTCTCCACTCCTTTCCTCCGATGTCTTCTATTCCAATCAGGAACAGTCCTTCGAACGGATTCTCGCATGTCATGTAACGAATGCGAGTCACGAGTCTCTCTCTGCGTTCCTTCTTCAGATCCGTTCTTGTCAGTTTCCTCTTGAACTCAGTACTTCTATTCTCTCCTGACTTCAAGATGCGCTGTATCTCTTCGATGGAGGTCATCTGGTCGGCACCGTTCGAATGCCCATTTCGTCCTATCGTTATAAGACATACCAGTGACGAGTCAGGAGAATGCCGCTCTTCTGGCTTCTATCAGAACATTATTAGAACACTTGGAGGTGAAAGGCTCATCACTCCCGTCACTCTAGGAGATGTTCATGTATTGATAGAGAACCTTCAGAAGGCTGTTGAATCTGGTCGCAGTCTGGGTGCATCCTATATCGAGATTCGCGGAGAGTCAGGGTTCATTGAATACATCCAGATGGATGACCTGCGAGTAACTGCGCTCACCCAACGAGTGGAACAGGGTGCAGCAGTACGTGTACTTGCAGATGGGGCTTGGGGATTTGTATCAACAGGCAGTCTTGACTCTCTTGAGACCGCGGTGAAGAACGCCACGTCCATTGCAAAGGCTGCCGCCAAGACGAGGCGCGAACCTATAGAACTCGTTGATGTTGAGCCCCATGAGCACGTGATTGAGGCCCGGCCAGAGCGAGACCCTCGAGATGTCCCGATTGAGGAGAAACTTCAGTACATGAAGGACATGACGAAGGTCATACAGGACTACGATGAACGAGTAGCGGCTGTCACAATCAGAGTTCGAACCATGTCCGGCAAGAAATTCCTCGTTACGTCTGACGGAGTCCGGCTAGAGTCCCCGACACTGCTGGTGTGGGCATACCCGTGGGTGACGGCAAAGGAGGGAACCCGACTGAGCGCAGCCAGATATGAGGAGGCCTCAACACACCAAGGCTGGGAGTATCTTGAGCAGGTTGCCACTCCAGAATTTGTGGGCACTGCGGCTGCGAAACGTGCAAAGCTCCAGATAGAGGGAGTGCCCGCGAAGGCTGGGGAGTTTCCCTGTGTCATGGGTCCACGCGTCATAGGAGTGCTGGCTCACGAGGCCCTCGGGCATCTGGCTGAGGCTGATCTCACAGTTAACAGTGCATTCGCCGGAAAGACTGGTGAGGTTGTGGCTGCCGAAGGCGTGTCCATGACCGATGATGGAACGTTGGCTGGCAATCTAGGCACGGCTCAGTTTGATGATGAAGGTGTTCCCGCAAGCAGAGTTGAGATCATCAAAGATTCGGTCCTCACAGAACTCATGACCAACAGAGAGTACGCGGCGAAGATTGGACAACGGCCGACGGGCAATGCACGTGCCGAGAGTTACCGGTACCCCCCGATTATCCGAATGAGAAACACATTCTTCGAGCTCGGTGACCACGCCCGGGATGAACTGTTCGAAGGAATAAAGTTTGGCTACTATTGCGGGGACTTCAGAGGCGGCCAGGCGCAGACCAACGCAAGTTTCCAGGTCGGGATTCAGGAGGCCTACGAGATTGTCGACGGTGAACTCGAAAAACCTGTGACTGATCTATCAATCTCCGGCATCGCCACCGACTCGCTATTCAAGATCGAGGGCATCTCCAAAGAACCGTTTGACTGGGAGGTGGGACGGTGCGGAAAAGGGCAGGAGGCCTTTGTGGCATCCGGAGGCCCTGAGATACGATTTGCAGCGGGTGGTATCATTTTCGGAGGGAGAAACTGATGCAGATAGAACAGGACATTCTCAAGCTGTGTGAGTACGCAGTGAAGGTCGCCGCTGAAGGAGGCGCAACCTCATCTGAAGCACGAGCTCAAGCGACCTCAGAACTTGAGACCGACATCGAGCTAGCTCAGATTGCCAGTGTGAATCAGAGCATTGACACGGGGATTGCAGTGCGAGTGTATGTAGGGAAGAAGATGGGTTCCGCCTTCACGAATATTCCGACCGAAGAGTCTGTACGCGACATCGTTCAGCTCGCTCTTCGCTCAGCTGAGTCTACCACAGAGGACCCTGACTTTGTATCACTGCCTGAGCCACAGAAGTACGCAGCCCCTGAAGGTCTATGGTCTGAAGATGTGGCGAATCGCGACCCTGGATCCATTGTTGAATCCACTGGGAATCTAATCAGCAAGGCTTCGCAAGCAGAGCAGGGACTAATCCTAATGGGTGGTGGAACAGGTGTCGTCTCCATGAGGGCGGCCTATGCCAACAGCAATGGAGTATCGATTGCAGAGAAAGGAACGATATCGTATGTTGTTGCTGTCGCGGTGGCCCAAACGGAGACTGGCATGACGCCTATGACCTTCTCTTTTGATATCTCCCGTGACTTGAACACCGACATGGACGGGACCGTTGAGGATGTAGCTAGCACGATTCGGCTCTGCAAGAAGACGGCCCATGGCAAGTCCGGAAAGCACACGGTCGTCTTCCATCCACATGCCTACTCACAGATCATGACATATACTCTTGTGGCATCACTCAGGGGCGACAACGTGGCGCGCGGCAAGTCAAAGATTGCTGACAAGATCGGTGACAAGATAGCCTCGGACATCTTCAGTCTGGTCGATGACGGTCTCTACCCTCAGGGTGCCGCGACATCAATCGCCGACGACGAGGGTGTTCCCCGACAGCGCACTCCGCTCATCGAGAGTGGTGTACTTCGCTCATTCCTGTGGGACACCTACTGGGCGAATAAGATGGGAGTCAAGAGCACAGGAAACGCTAACCGTAACATGCGGTCTGGCCTGGTAGAGATACATCACTCGAATCTTGTCGTAGAACCCGGTAAGCGCGACATAGAGTCAATAATTGCCGGAATTGACCATGGTTACTTCATCCAAGGAGTTCAGGGCGCTCATAGTTCAAACCCCGAGTCGGGCGATTTCAGCGTGGTCGGCAATCCTGCCTTTCTCATTGAGAAGGGCAAGCTTGTAGGATCTGTGAGTGGTCTTATGGTCTCAGGGAACATCTATGAACTGTTACAGAATGTCACAGAGACTGCGGCTGCACCTCACAAACTGCAGGACTGGATTGCCCCGGAGATCGTTGCTGAGAATGTTGACGTGATTGTGCGAGAGTGAGCGCAGGACACCTGCCAGTGAGTGAGGAACCAAGGCTCTCGAGAATCTAGGAAAAAGCATATGAGGTCCAATCTTGGCTTCAGAGAGGTAGCCATCACCGAGGGTGTCAAATGACTAAGAAGTACTTCCTCCTCCTCACTCTTGTGGCATCGATGCTCATCGTGCCCAGCATCACAACCACGCACGCCGTTAGTCTTGCGCCGGTGAGGGATCAGAGTCTTCTCATCGGTTCACGACTGAAGATGGAGATCTCGTCCCAACTGTCTGATGAGCCCGTTCCTGCCCTCCTTCAGTTTGACACAGAACTCTCACACCCGCAACTGGAACTCGCTGAGAGCCTCGGGGTCCGCTTCGTACGTCGGGGTTCCGAAGTGGTGCATGTTGGTCGCATCTACTCCGCTCAAGTGACGGACGTGGGGTCTCTTGAGATTCTGTCCAACATGGGGCTAGTCAGAGCCTCTTCTGGTTCCAAGCAGTTCGTTCCTTCCCTTTCCACCTCGGTACCTGCAATCGGTGCTGATGATGTCTGGACGAATCTGAAGAAGGACGGCAACCATATCAACGGAACTGGAATCACTGTGGCAGTCATTGATACCGGCGCCACATGGATTCATCCGAGTTTCTGGCGTCCGTTTCCCGCGGAGTTCGCGATTCTCTCATCTGGCCCCGACTACTATCTTGACCTGAACAGCAACGGTTTCGTCGACGCCAACGAAGGCCCGATTCGGACACAGGGTGGCCAGACTGGCTCTTCCATCACGTACGGGAGTGACTACATGTACCTCGACCTTGACCACTCAGACAGCTTCACATTCTCTTCGGGCGAAAGGTGGATCGGTGGTGTGGACGCCAATCATGATGGTTATATCCAGCTTGACACTGAGAGTGGGGTCATAATGAACATCTCCAAGATTGTGAAGTTCTATGACCAGTTCAGTGGGAATGTCTTTGTTAGAGGAGTGAATCTTACTTCCGCTCCTTCCGCTGGAGACTCGGATGGCCATGGGACACATGTCGCGTCCACAATCGTCGGAGGTCAACCCGGTTTCACCAGTTTTGTCGGCGTTGCGCCTGGTGCCGACCTCATCATAGTTCGGAGTCCTCTCACCTCTTCAACCATTCTGGACGGGATCAGCTTCGCTGTGGAGAACGACGCTGATGTGATTAACATGTCCTTCTCCTCCTACTTGGGATTCTTAGATGGAACCGACCTCGAAGACCTTGCCATAAACGAGGCCTTTCTTGAGAACGGAGTCTTGTCAGTCACTGCGGCTGGAAATCTGGCGGGCAGGCAGAAACACTCTCGAATCACAGCCGAAGGAAGTGTCAATGGAAGTGCCACTCTCAGCGTGAACAACCCCCCAGACTACTCCTATCTCAACCTTCTCTGGCACTCCGATGATAGAGATGAGCATATCGTACTCTATCCACCGACGGGCAATCCCATCGATCTCGGAGCCTTCTTCACCATTGCTGGTCACTCATTCTCCGTATCCACAGACCCGCTGTCCGCATACGTCTTCTGTGACATCAGTATCAAGGGTCTCAACAATATCATCATTCAAGTACAAACGGAGGAGCACTACTGGAACAACGGGGACTGGGAAGTGGAGCTGTACAACCCGTCCGGAGATGAAGTGACACTCGATATCTTTTCGTGGGATGGGAGCTGGTATGGCAACAGCCTCCTTATGACCACAGACCTTGATAATGGTCATTCAATCAGTTCACCCGGTACTGCTGACCTCACGGTCACTGTGGCCGCGTACAGCGAGAGTGTTTCAAACATTCTGTCCTCTTCTAGTCGGGGGCCTCGCATCGATGGTGTCCCAAAGCCCACAGTCGCCGCACCTGGGAGTGGTATCACTGCGGCGCTGAACAGTGTCACTGGTGGGTCTCTGTGGACCTCGAAGAGCGGCACAAGTATGGCCTCACCCCATGTTGCAGGGCTTCTGGCGTTGATTCGTCAGGCCTCCGGCACAGGGTCGCCATGGGCCATCTATTCTGCTCTTGTGGAAGGCGCGGGCGGGACTACATCTCATTACGACACTCCCTCCGTGTCATGGGGTCATGGTCTGTGCGATGCTGTGTATTCAGTCATGCACGTCCTCACATCTCCTCTCAACACTGGCTCGATGCCAGCAGAGTGGATCGGAGTCCCCGTGCTACAGACTGATACCAACGACCCGAATATCTCGGATGACCTTGACATCCTCTCATTGAAGGCGTTCGAGTATGGAACACGTCTAGGTGTCATGGTAGAGACTGTAAGTGCGTCAGACCTCTCTGGTGCTAACATGCTCAGCATCCAGTGGAACACCGATAGCAGTGGTGCAACAGGAGTCAATGGCATCGACCTCCTCGTCAACATCACCGGCGGAAACGTGACAGTCTACGAGTGGACGGGGAGTTCATACGTTGTTTCATCATTGACTGCTGTGTGGTGGAACCAGTCCACCACTACCTTCGTTCGGATAGATGGCATATCTCAAGGAACCCGGGGCGAGGTTTCCGCTGTGACCAGCAACTCGACAGTGGCAGTGGTCGACTCGACAGTACCTGCTGTGATCACGGACTACCTCCGCCCGTCGTGTGATGACATTCAACTGGACTACCTTGACGGCTCGATGAATGTGACGATACAGATCAGCGATCCCGATTCCGGCGAGTCAGTACTGGCAACTGGATGGAGAGTCATTGACGGGTCCTTACGAATCCTTGACTCCGACGTGTCACTCGGCAGCACCGAGCTGACGGCCATTCTAGGCTCGGACCTTGTCGAAACGGAGTACTCTAACAGTCTGGTCCTCAACATCACTTCAGAGGGAGAGTTCTTCGTCAGCCCTCCGGTCCCTCTCAGTATGCTGATCGGTGCAAGGCTTCAGTTCACCAGTGGTGAACTCTACTCTGACGTGGTTCGTGTGGGATTTCTCGTCAATGACATCATCTCAGGGCAGTTCTCTCTGGATGGCTACAATCTGGCCAGCGCGGTCTACGTCGGGTTCCACAGCGAGGGCGCAGGGTACTGGCTGAACTTCACCCTCTCATCAAACGATGGAATCTATGACTTCGAGGTATCTCCCTCTGGGTTTGGTGCGGGGGAGTATGGTGTATACGCAATTGCTATAGGGCGGGGTGTGCCCGACGTGGAGATGCAGTTCGCCACACTGACGGTGGTGCAGGATCTGACTGTTCTCTATATCGCGGTCCCTGCAATAGCTGCCGTGGTGGCTGTCTATCTGAAGTCAAAGACGCGCGGAGGTTCTCCAGAATGAGGATTGTTGTAGTTGGGTATGGTCCGGGTGGTGTTGCGGCCGCGGTGGCAAGTCACACATTCTCACCCAAGGCCGAAGTGAAGATCATCACTGAGGAGACCGTTGATGCGCATAGAAAACCGGGTGCGTCACTGGCGTTGGAGTTTCCCGATACTTCGGATCTGTCAATTGCAGACTGGTCCTTCAGGGCTCTGTCCGAGAAAGGCATCGAGGTGATCTCTGGTACACGCGTGATCTCGGGAGACCCCTCCAAGAAGACGCTGGAGCTGGAGAAGGCCGGCAAGTCGCATTCGACTCTTACGTACGACAAGCTCATTCTTGCCACAGGCGGCAAACCGAACATTCCTGACATTCCGGGCACTGAGCTCCCCGGTGTGTTCACCATCCAGGACATGCCTGATGCCAGCGCAATCGGAAAGAAGCTGTCCGGCATGAAGCGTGTCGTCATCGTGGGTGCCGGATTCAGCGGACTCGAGACCGCAGAGAGGTTGGTCTCTCTTGGAAAGGAGATCCATATGATTGTACGATCGAGGTTCATGCGTCGGCAACTGGAAGAACCCATGAGTTCGGAGCTCGCCTCTCGCATCCCGTCAAGTGTCAGGCTCCATCTTGGGAAAGCGCCGAAGTCTGTGGATGGGAACACAAAGGTGGAGAGTATCACTGTCGGAAACGAGGCCATCCCCACAGATGCCGTGATCTTCATGACGGGCGTGCGTCCAGATGTCACTCTAGCGCGGTCTCTCGGCGTTGCGGTAGGTGAGCTTGGTGGGATTGTTGTTGACGCTTCAATGGTGACCTCGGTCAGCGACATCTACGCAGTGGGCGACTGTGTTGAGATGACGGACCCTCTCTCCAAGAAACCCATTCTTCTCCCTGTCGGAAGTGTTGCCGCGCGTGCTGGTCGCCAGGCTGGTGTGGCGGCCGTGGGGGGAACCAAGATCTACGCGGACACGTCCAGAAGACTACAGTATGACCGCATCTTTGGAACAGACATCGTGTGTATAGGTCACTCTACAACGACAGCCGCTGCTGTTGGCATTGAAGTGAAGGCAGAGTACTTCGAAGACCTAGCGGAGTTCACAAAGGCTGCGCTGATTGTGGATAAGAGTGGCACTCTGGTTGGCGGTCAGGTCATATCCTCTCGGATGGGTGCACGCCTTGCCTACGAGATATTCAAGCGTGTCGAGTCTGGCGATACGCTGAGGGATGCCCCACTCCTCAAGCCTCGTCATGAGAGATTGAAGGAGTACATAGAGAACACCTTTGGGCCTATTCGATAGAGGGTGGGGGCAACTCCCACTCATCTTCCTCCGGTTCTGGCCTCCGTCTGACTCTGTGTACGCGACCGACGATGTACTTCTGATATCCAACGTAGACCAGACATATCGCCACCATACCGAGAAGGGAGATTACCACAGTCTGGACAAACGTATCCTCTATCACATCTACTGGGATCAAGACGGCCTTGCGGAAGACGCGCTCATGACCGGCGGCATCTCTTGCCACCACCGTGATGGAGTAGAACCCACTGCTCTCATACGGGAACGAGGTCTCGTACTTGTATCCAAGGCTCTCAGTGACGGTTCCCCCCAAGCTCTGGTTTGCTGGGCCTCGGATATCTATCGTGACGCTCTCCAGATCATCATCGAAGACGTAGGCCGTCACGTTGGCGAGGTCTCCGTATCGCCCTGTTTCCATCTGCACATCGTATATCCTTGGAGCTGTGAACGCAATCTGGACTGCAAGATTCTTCAGGAGTTGAAGGTTGTCAGCTCCTAACTGGATGGCATCATAGAGGACGTCATCGTAGAGGGTCGAGCCATCCGAGATGACGAACACTTTTCCTTCCCCGTATTGTGCAGTGGCCACTATGGCATGTTGCTTGGCCGCATCTTGCCAGAAGAGACCCCGTGTTCCGGGCACTGAACTGTTGACACTGAGAGTACTACCCTGCAGGATGTAGAGGTCGGAAACCCCAATCATCAGAGGGTCTGCTTCAACCGCTCCTCCTTCGCTCGCCCCATACACCTGACCTGTGTTACCCGGCCCCACGCCGATTCCCCGTCTCTCGCACTGTATACCGAATGGTTCGAGAATCCTGTTGTAGGAGTCGATGGCATAACTGGCGGTTTCGGTGCCAGAGTCGTAGAACTCAGACAAGACAATCAGTGTTCCTCCTTCCGCTACGAAAGAGTGTAGGGACTCTACTTCGTTCTCGGTGTAGTAGGTTTCTGTGTCCATGATCATGAAGACGTCAGCACCAGCAATCGTGGTGGTATCGATTGGTGTCGTTGTGAAGTCATCAGGATCTCCGAACTCAGACAGTATGACACCCCTCTCGCGCAGGTACTCAGAGAAGTAGCCGTAGTATGACGGGTCATCGACATCCGTGCTGTCGTGATGTTCCATATCAGTCATGAGCCGACCACCAAACAGAGTGACCGCGAACCTGATCTCTACAGACGCAATCTCAGTGGACCCATCCATCAAGGTAAGATTTCCCTGGTAGTTGCCAACTGCAGATTGGGGCATGTCGTCAGGGATTTCGAGCGCGATTCCGAAGTGGCCATAGCCCGCTGCGACATTGAGAGTTGTCTCAGTCGTTGTGATGAACTGACTGGCGTTTCCTGAGACCTCTATGGTCACTGTTCCCAAGGTGTGAGTCGACATTATAGTTATGTTCTGAGGCGGTCTGTCGTCTCCCACAATGAGGACCTCCGAACTCCATGGTAGGGTCGGGAACCGCATTGGTGCCATGAGAGTGATGGCACGTCCGGAGCTGGTCAGGAGTGCCGAGGCCCGCGTTGCGTTCACGAGACCATATCCCTGAACCATCGGATCCAGGCCGAAGTCAGTGGCTGATTCCATCATAGCGACCTTGGCCTCCATCGGTGTGAGGTCTAGGTGCTTCTGTTTCAGGAGCAGTATCACTCCGCCGATCATTGGGGTCGAGGCAGAGGTCCCTGACCAGAGGGTGTAGAATGTTCCAAACTGAGTCTGGTTGTAGACTGGATACTCCAGCGTGCTGGATGAGATGCTTCGGCCAGACATCACTCCAAACCCGGGGGCCACTACGTCAGGTTTGGGACTGTATCCCAGTGGCTCCGTGGATGTCCTCATCACGGGTCCAACACTGCTGAATGCAACGACACCAGTGTCGCCCAGCGAGGCTCCAACAGTTATCACTTCTTCCACGACGCCCGGTGAGTTGACCGTGAAGGCGGCGGGTCCAGAATTGCCGGACGCAACAACCACTGCAACTCCTTCTTCAACAGCCCTTTCACAGGCCGCCACAGAGGGCTCATCATAAGTGGGATCGTCGATCCAGTCTCCCCCAAGGCTCAGACTGATCACGTCTGCGCCGTTCTGCCACGCAAATTCAACTCCCTGAGCTATGACGGAGTCATCACCGGACCCCTCGTTATCCAGGACTTTGATGGCCAGCAGTTGTCCTCCCGGAGCCACACCTGTGTAGTTTCCGCCGTTGGCACTTCCATCCCCGACTGCGCTCCATGCACAGGCGGTCCCATGGCCATTGTCATCATAGGAGTCAACACCATCGGCAGACTCCATGTCGCTTAGGTCGTTGATGTAGTCCTGGAATCCAATCAGTTTCGCGCTGAGGTCTGGATGGTCACTATCGACGCCGCTATCCAGTATAGCGATTACCTGACCGGAGCCGTTGTATCCCTCATCCCAGAGACCCTTGACTCCCAGCTGTTCTGTGAAGTGAACATAGCCATTTCCAGTGTCTGAAGGCACGAACTGAGAGTCCATATCTGCCAGTCCAGTCTCGATCTGTACTTTTCGGTCCAGCGAGATAGTGACCACATTGTGAGTCCCGGTCAAGAGACTGACCTGAGAGGCTCGTACATACAGAGACACCATCGGGATCAATTCGAATGCGTGTCTGATCTCCACAGATGCCCCTGACTGCAACACCGACCTCTGCATCTCTGCTGGGGATGTTCCCTCGGGAAACTGTACAACCACAGGTAGTACGTCATCGTCACGCGACGATGCAAGTGCCGCCACGAGGTCTGCAGTGAGCAGAGGCGAGTCTTGTCTAGTGGATTCTGATGCTCCCACCACAAAGGTCGGAAGGGGAGCCACCAGTAACAGGACAATCATTGATACTAGGAAAAACCTCAGGTGTGAACGTAGTCGCGCTGGCATTGAAGGGCCCTTCTGAAGTGACCAATTCTACTTCTAAGATAAGGCTTTTCTTGCGTGCCGCTTGTCTACAAACAATTGGAGGGCAAAGCTCGGCAACTCCGAGCGTTGCGCCCTTATCCCTTGCTATCAAAGTGTATGTGAGAACAGCAAGTCTGTTCCAAACACACAAGGAGAAATGGAACGAAATGGGTAGCAACGGCCCCCTCTACGAGCGAAGACTTCAGCTCAAGCACTTCTTCGAGGACCGACAGACAGGTCAGACTCGCAGAACATGGCTGGAGATACAGCTCGCCCTGCCGGAACGTACTCCGGAGGGATGGGTCAATGATGGAAAGGTGCGCATCAGTCTTGGCGAGGACCGCGAGGTGAAGGGAGCATTCTTACTCTCGATAGACGAGGCTCTTAGACTGGCGAAGAACCTGGAGCTGGCCATCGAAGACCACGAGATCGACAAGGCAAAGCTCTGGAATGAATGAAATGGAATGGCTCTGTCCTCGCGTGGACGGGCCTCCTTGCTTCTTTTTCATCTAACTGCTCTGGTTTTTTCCAGAATAGTTTTATCCTAAGGCTCAACCTGATTTACTGCGTCAGGGAGGACTGCACATGGTTGGACCGAGCAATGCCTTATTCGAGCTTCTTGTTGACATCGGCACCCCGATGGATGATATGATAGCCACCTTACCCTACGTCCTGCCAATGGTGTTCATTGCCATCATCCTTCTATTCTACCAGAGACACCTTCCACGCGACGACGTCCAGCGGAACGGAATAGTCTTCCTCTCTGTCGTCTTTATCGTAGCATCTTCCCTGTTGATTCTGTACTCCGGCTTCGGGTCGAGATGGTGGGGTCCCACCGACCTGCCCTTCGGCTCCTACGCTGTCTTCACAGCGGCCCTACAGGCAATGACAGATGCGATCTTCGGTTCGGTGTGGGGGGCAGTACTCTACACGGTGGTGATGGCACTGGTCTTTGCCTTCATCACCTATTACACGATATCTCCACCAGAACCGGACGTCGTTGCTCTCCGTGAAGAGCTCCGCATCTCGAAGGAGGAGTCTGTGGGCATCCGCGAGAAGATTCAGAAGGTGGAGGCGGAGAACAAGAAGCTGAATGAGTTCATTGCTGAGAAGGAGCGTGCACTGAAGAGCCTTGAGACCGAACTCGAAGCCATCAAGGCGGAGGTTGGCGACAGAGAAGCCGCCATCGCTGTGATGGAGGAGGAACTCAGCAGCAAGCCGGTGCCTCCAGTGGCTGCTGCAACCTCTGACCTTGAGAAACAACTCGAGGCACGAGAACAGACCATAGTCTCCCTGATGAATGAGATCACCAGTCTCAAGGAGGCCGCTGCTGCGGCTCCTGCGGGTGCAGTGACCAGCGTTCGGATTGAGGAACTCGAGACCTCTCTTCAGGAGTGCAGGGCCCGCTGGGAGGACCTCATCCGTCGGACTGACACGGCTGCAGAGGTGTCTGACAGTGTTGTCTCGGATCTTGTTGACTTGATATCGCGCGTCGAATCCTGCAGCAAGGAAGAGCCGGCCAAGCAGGTCTTGGTCTCTCTCATTGAAACCGTGGGGCGTTCGATGACTCGAATCTCGAAAGAGGTGGCCGATGTTCGAGAGGACGAGCCCAGAGTTGAGTTGATTGGTGCAATCATCATGGTGAGCGAGATAGTGGATGCGATCAAGCGCACGATTCGCAGCTAGGCTTTCCTCAAACAGTCTTTGTACATTGTCAATAGCCATTGTTTTGGTCAAATGATAGTTAGTTCCATAAATAGAACAGAGCGCAGGGGGCTCTAGGAATCCATAAAATGGCTCATATTCCTCTAACATCGCTCTGTGGCCGCTATCCAGAGAGTTAATGTCGTTTCGGATACTATCAGTCCTTCCTCCATTGCAGTTTTCGGCACAATGCTTAATAGAGACCTTACGACAGCAAGCGCTAATCACATTACCCGTGGAGAACGCTATAGAGGAGATAGCCGACCACGACAATGGTCGGTATTGGAGGTTTTTAAGCGTCCAGAGATGACGCCATCTTGAGTATGGGCTGATCTGGTCTGCGATGTTCTCCATAGAAAACGTGAGGAGAAAAACGAAAAATGAATAACCTGAGGAAAACTGCAGTTTTGTTTCTCATCGGTGTGATGACCCTAAGCATGGTCCTCGTACCTTTCACACCGGTAGCAAATGTAGACAGTTCCCAGGTAGCACCACCTGACTATAAGCAGGAGATTGTCCAGAGATGGGCTGACCGTATCCGCGACAATCCTGATGTAGAAAAGGTGGACCCGATACTAACATCCTATCTCCAGACTGGTGTCTTGGATGATAAGGTTGTCACAACAGCCAATGGCGACATCAAGCTATTGCTGTACCTTGACCCCGCATTCGATATCAACGCACTTGATGGCATTGCCAACGTGCGCTGGCAGATCGATCTGAAGTTGTCAAGGGTGGCATCCGTCGATGTCAGTTCAGACTCTGCTCTCAAGGCGATTCAGGCCATGGATGGCATAATGTACGTCCAGGCCGATGTCTACCGTGAGACGCAGCCGGCTCGTGAACTGACTGAGACAGTGGATCCAAACATGTTCCACATCAGGGATGTTGTCGGTGCTACGGGAACTTACGCTAGTGCCTACGATGGAACCGACGTAATTGTCGGTGTTGATGACACTGGGATTGATTTCAGCGCGCCCGATCTGGATGGCGCTGAGTCCCACAATGGTACAGTACCATGGTCCTACGACCCGTCCAGCCTAGGTCTGACAGAGATGGTCTTGGCTAACAGCACTGTTGTTGAAAACGCAACCGCTTGGCTGGAGGCCGGCAATCTGCTGACCTACGAAGTGAATGGAAGCTACTATCTCAATGTTACCGGTTGGGACCCCGTCCTGAATAATGGTCTTTCCCACAGAAGCCTCATGGG
>Ga0164310_10000018_pt1 | contig 86325 bp, 78 predicted proteins | sample GuaBasSedimGuay1_FD_121795 | JGI IMG/M metagenome (GOLD analysis project Ga0164310, IMG submission 121795) | Subseafloor sediment microbial communities from Guaymas Basin, Gulf of California, Mexico - Guay1, Core 4569-9, 0-3 cm | ecosystem: Environmental > Aquatic > Marine > Hydrothermal vents... | reverse complement strand
CGTGGGCAAGCCGTCGTGTGGAAAAACTTCCTTCACGAATGCGGCATGCATGACTGACTTCAAAGTTGGTAGCTACCCGTTCACAACCATTGAGGCAAATGTAGGGGTAGCCCATGTGAGAACGCGGTGCGCATGTACCGATTTTGGAGTAAAGGACAATCCCAAGAACTCAATCTGTATCGATGGTGTTCGCCTGATCCCAATCAAACTGATTGACGTTGCTGGACTTGTCCCAGGCGCTCATGAAGGCCGAGGTATGGGCAACAAGTTCCTTGATGACTTGCGCCAAGCGGATGTCCTGATTCACATAGTTGATGCAAGCGGATCACTGGATGCGGAGGGACAGGAGGTTGCCGCGGGCAGCCACAATCCTGTAGAGGATGTCAAGTTCCTTGAGGACGAAATCACGGAGTGGATACTTGGGATAGTCACGAAAGACTGGCGTCGTATAACGGGGCGAGTACGCGCTGAAGGGGCCAAACTTGACGAGCTGCTTGTAGAGAAACTATCAGGACTCAAGATTACAAGGTCACAGATACTCAAGGCAATTAGAGATGCAGATCTGAACGCGGAGAGTGCGGACAAGTGGAGCGATGAGGATCTCCGTCGTTTCGCGCGGACCTTGCAGCGTGTGGCAAAACCAATCATCATAGCTGCAAACAAGATAGACCGGCCAACGGCTCACGAAAACTATGAACGCTTGCGAGAAACCTTTCCCGACCTTCTGGTCTTACCAGTCAGTGCGCTAGCCGAAAAGGTGTTGCGTGACCTTGACAAGAGAGGAATCATTCGATATGTGCCTGGTGATGAGGACTTCAAGATTCTACAGCCAGACAAGCTCAGTGAGAGCGAGTTGGCCCAGTTGGAGAAGCTTAGAACAGACATCCTAAGGAGGTACGGTGGAACAGGAGTCCAGAGAGTCCTCAACGATGCAGTCTTTGGTTTTCTGAAGATGATCACCGTCTATCCGGTTCACGATGTGAATACACTGTCTGACAGCGAGGGCAATGTTCTACCAGATGTCTTCCTTGTACCAGAGGGGACAACGGCGAAAGAGTTTGCAGGTTACATCCATACGGACTTGATGGAGAGCTTCATCCATGCGATTGACGCCCGAACCAAGATGAGAATCTCTGACAAGCATGTCTTGAAGGACCGTGATGTTATCAAGATAGTGAGCGCAAAAGGCTCTAAGTGAGATTGCTGATATCAGTCCATCTTATCACCGACCGCCCAGTACTCACCTGTCAGCGGCACATACGTAAAGAGATTGAGCCGCGCAATATCGAACTGTGTTGATTCCTGCATTGACTCAAAGAGCTCTTCGTCCACATGAACCGCCACTACTTCTGCTATGAACAGGTCATGGGCACCGAGGGGAATGACTCTGGTTGTCTTGCACTCGATGTTAATAGGACACTCGGCAATCATCGGGCTCGATACTCTTGACGCGGGAATCGGTGTGAAATCACACTCTTCGAACTTGTCATGGTCGCGGCCCGACTTGGTACCGCAGAAGACTACATTCTCAAACTGCCTAGAGGAGGGGATGTTAAGCACGAAGTCGCCGGCCTCGAGCATGAGCCTGTGACTGTATCTTTTTGGTCGAACACCGACAGCCACTGTGGGAGGATCGCTGCACACGTTCGCCGTCCATGAGAGTGTTATAATATTCGGCCGTTCCTCACCACGGACGCTCAGGAGAACGACTGGACATGGCACTACAGCGGTAGTTGATCGCAGTTCTCGTTTTTTCATGTGCAGTAGACACTCTGAGTTGTCCATATCAACGTTCGCAAGCAATGAAAACACTCACAACATCAACTTTAAGATGTAGGGCGCCAGCGGGGAGCACACATCAGTTGGAGGCCGATTGAATGGCACGTGTACTTGTTGCAGACCCTATAGCAGAATCAGCTGTTGAAAAAATGAAGAGTGCAGGGCTAGAGATAGTGATTCGTGACAAGGAGAAGGACGGGCCACTTGAGGAACAGATCAAGGGCTTTGACTGCATAATTGTTCGAAGTGCCACGAAGATCACGAGAGAGGTGATTAATGCCGCAGACTCGCTTAGACTCATTGTGCGAGCCGGCGTGGGCCTCGATAATGTCGACCAAGAAGCGGCAAAGGAGAAGGGCATCAAGGTCATGAACACGCCGGAGGCCCCCTCAGTATCGGTAGCAGAGATGGTTTTTGCACACATGTTCGCACTATCCCGGAACATAACTCAGGCCGACGCGTCAATGAAGTCGGAGCGTTGGGAGAAGAAGAAGCTAAAGGGAACAGAACTTTGGAACAAGACACTTGGAATAATCGGGTTTGGACGTATTGGTATGGAGGTGGCAAGAAGAGCGAAGGCATTCGGAATGACTATTCTCTACACTTCACGCTCGGACACAGAAGCAAAGAGAATGGCCGAACGCGAAACGGGTGCCAAGAGAGTTGACCTTGATACGCTCCTTCGCAGCTCCGATTTCGTCAGCATCCACGTATCACTCACCGATGAAACGAGGTACCTCATAGACCGGAGCAAGCTGGCACTGATGAAGCCAACGGCATTTATCATCAACACGGCACGGGGTGGAGTCATCGATGAAAAGGCGTTGATCAAGGCACTCGATGAAGGCAAGATTGCTGGTGCGGGCCTCGATGTCTTTGAAACCGAGCCACCGGACGACTGGACTCTCGCAAAGCATCCGAAAGTGGTTGCCACGCCACACATCGCCTCGTCCACAGTCGAGGCGCAGGCACGTGTAGGCGACCTTACTGCGGAGAAGGTCATCAAGGAACTGACATAGTCACGCAATTGTGGCCAATCGCTACATCTTTAAGCGCATCCAGTGGGAGGAGGGGCGACCCAGTTCTGCAGTAGGAGTGTATTGTAGGCCCTACTTGGGGACTCACAACATGAAACATGCAGACTGGGAAACAACAGAACATGAAGCGGAACGGAACCCCAATTGTGAACACGGGTGATTTGCTCACCGCAGTTGGTCCTACTACCGTTGACGGGACAGGGGTTCCATGCCTGAGATCAACGGTCGTCCATTCCTTTGTGTTGGCGGATGCGTCCGCATGGGATGTGGCCTACTAGGGCTGAACCACAATCAAGGAATAGCGACAGACTGCAAAGGAAGGAGTACTAGCAATGGCGTACAGACATATGAATGATGTTTGGTTACAGGAGCAGAGAGAACGCTCGGAAATCGTAAGAAGTAGACTCATTGTGTGGCGCAAGCAGGCCAGTATCGTACGACTTGAACGTCCAACACGGCTGGGTCGAGCTCGTGCCTTAGGGTACAAGGCCAAGCAGGGATTTGTGGTAGTTCGTGTTAAGACAGGTCGGGGACCTCGTGAAAAGCCTCGCCCTAGGATGGGACGAAAGCCCAGGAGCCTAGGCGTTCGGAAATACACACCCCAGAAGTCGCGGCAGTGGATAGCAGAAGAACGGGCGGCGCGTAAGTACCCGAACCTTCGGGTACTGAACTCGTACTGGGTAGGGTCGGATCACAAGTGGGTTTTCTACGAAGTAATTCTTGTTGACCCCAATCATCCGGCGATATACAACGATCCCGACATCAACTGGATATGCGACCCAGTTCACAAGGGCCGAGTGCACCGTGGACTCACATCCGCTGGCAAAAAGAGTAGAGGTCTACGACGGAAGGGCAAGGGCGCTGAGAAGATTAGGCCTTCACTTGCGGCTCACGGCAACCGCGGTAAGTAGTCCTATGCCAAAGGGGGCAGCAATGCCATTCATAGAGAGAGTGGCGGCAAGAGCATATTCGCGCGCCACAGAGATTGTGGACCGTGTCCGAGCCGCCATCCTTAATCTCTTTCCCGAAGACCTTCGCGATCACGTTCGAACCAATACGGTCCGGACTGAGGGGTACGGGCAGATCCCCATAGTGATTGTGAACGCGGTCATTAGCGGAAAGAGAATCGCACAGAGAACATTCCACCACCTCATTGGGCAGATGTCACAGGCGGACAGGGACTGGTTGAGCGTTTCACTTGATCGCAGACTGGATGAGAGATGTATGCTGTTTCTCCGTGTGGATAAGCAAGAGGCATATATCGGAAATATCAGATTGGCAAAAGGACCAGATGTGATAAGTGTCAGGGTACACATTCGGGAGTATCCAAGATGCGATCAGGAGAAGGTGATGAGATTTCTTAGAGAAACCGTCCGCTCAGTGAGGCAAGAATAGATGGTGACAGACCTCTACGTTCACGCTACAGAAACAAATGTCGATTTGTTTGCTCAGATGGCAAGTGCTCTTGGGATAGATACAATTGCAGCCCCAAGTCCCCAAGATGCTGATCCCGTGCGGTATCTCGACAGGGTCAAGATTGTAAGGCGGGTTGATCTCCGTGGCAAGATTATCAGTGCACTCAAGACCCAGACGCTTCAGAACAGAAGATGTGCTGTGATCCTCGCTGTGCCATTGCGCGGTGTCAATACAGCGAACTGGGCTGCCGAGGATCCGCGGATAGACCTCTTGACCGTTACCAGCACGAACCGAGAACACCAACTCAAGACGACTACAGCACATCTGGCTGCAGACGGCGACACAGCTCTAGAGATTCCATTGCGACCGCTTGTGATAAACAGAGGACTTGACAGGTCGCTAATACTGAAGGCATTCAGAGAGGCAGTTTCAGTGGCACTCTCAGCGGGAATGCAGGTCGTCATTTCAAGCCACGCTAGGCACCCACTCGAAATGAGATCGGGTCCTGCGATCGAGTTTGTTGGAACCATCTTGGAACTCGATCGGAAGTACTGCCGCGATGCAATGAGATGGGCAGACAACCGCATATCACGAAACGAACAGCGGCTTGATCCAGACTTTATCGCGCCAGGTCTTGAGGTGGTAAGGAGGGGGGTTCATAGATGAAAGGTTATCGAAAGAGACATGTGCTGTTTCGCCTCCATTCTGATGGCAAGGTGACCGATAGAGAGATAGCCGCGGCGATTCGAGAGAGTGTCATGACTCTCTTTGGGGAGCTCGTGGTTGCGGACAGTAGGTTGTATATCCATAGTTTCGACGAGGCCACAGGAACTGGAATTCTTCAAGTGAACGGAGCATTCCTTGAAGAGGTACTTGCAGCAGCTGCCTTGATCGAGTCGATAGGGCCGTCGAGAGTTAGCTTCAACCCCCAGAGAACGTCTGGGACGATCCGATCCCTTCTTGAATCTACGAGATCACAGTCAGTTGGACTTCAGTGACGAAGCCGTCATCCCCCAGAACAAAGCAGCCGAAGCGCCACTCACCAGCGGGCCTTCCAGCTATGAGCCATATGACAGGATTGAGACGCATGTTCGTGATGTCAGTGGTGGAGGGACGTGGCGGTGCTGGATGAGAGTGGAATATCCCAATCAGATGCTGGCCGCACTTCTCTGCCTCCATGAGAAGGTTGTACTCAGCAACAGGATCCACCTCGAATCTGATAGGTGAGGCGGCCGTGTTGTGGACAAGGCTTACCTTCTCAACGATGACAATATCGTCTTGGATATGTCCAAAGAGTAATGCAACACTCTCGTTGGGAAGTGTAGAGGCCGCATGCTCAAGGAGAGTTGCCAAGTCATCCCTTGAGATAGATAGAGAAATCATGATGAGGGGCCGCCTCTCAAAAAGGGGACTTCACAGTTTCTAGCACTATACAGGTTTCCACCTCGCCTACGCCCGGCACTTTTCCCAGACGCTTCTCAAGAAAATCTCGCAGTTCCCCCAAGTCGTTTACGGTGACCTTCAGCATGAGACCACAGGCACCGTCGAGGAAGTATGCCTCATCAACTTCCTCATAATTACGTACTTTCTCGGCAATGAGCGTGGCCTGTTTCATCATGGCTTTCACACGAATCATGGCACAGATTCGTCGTCCCATTTTCATAGGGTCTAAGACTACAGTAAATCGTTTGATTATGCCCTCTCGAAGTAAACGGCGTACGCGGCGGCGAACGGTGACCTCTGTCTTACCAACCACCTCCGCAATATCAGAATAGGACATTCGACCATCTTCTTGCAGGAGTGAAATAATCTTCCTGTCCGTGTCGTCAAGTTCCACGAGTCAGACCTCTCTGGGCGAACCCATCGTCCCGTCGGGGCGTTGGCGCAGGCGATGTGCGTATTCTTACATATACCTTCCGAATGGTGTACGAAGTCATTACAATTCTGCCCCGAAATGAACGATACTGGATTGCTTCACCAGAAGGGAGGTGGAGAGTTGGCGTATACGAAACACTATCTGAAGATCGGAACATTTCTTGGGCAGAAGAGCGGTGGCTCAATGAGGCGGAATCTGGACCGTACGGACAATGTCTGAGCAGTAGGACACTAATCTCTCGATATGTGCCCGGCGCTGTTGTTGTAGAAACGTAAATCAGACAGCATTGAGGAGTTTCCAGCCTACAAAGCGTGCTGCCTACAGGATTCTCAGCTCTTCAGATAGAATCCGCTCCTCGCGACCAGACATCACAGCGTACAGCTCGATGTGATTCAACAGCTGTGGAGCGTTCCTAATCTTCTTCTCCAACAGCTCTTGGATCTGGAAGATCCCTGAGGCATTGCTCATCTCAATCTCAATGCGTACAGTCTTCTCACTGCCCGGTATTATTCGAACGCGTCTGATGGCCATTGCAGAGGCTGAATGAATATTGACACTTCCCGCTTGAAACGGGATGCGTGCGCGACCGGAGGTCATATCTAGAGCGTCGGCAACTCCAACGACACCAGCCTCCACGGTGGTCGGGCGAATGAGCTTGTCATGGGCGTAGACGGCATGGAGGACATGTCCTCGCACGTGAACTTGCTTATGGCGGTCATCTGGATAGACCTTCTCAAGAATACGCCCTATGATGGGTGTCCCAAGTGTCACGGAGAACTCATTGTGGCCATCCCTGTGAACGCTCATACCTATGTCGTGAAGATAGCACGCGAGAAGAACGATTAGTTGTGCATCATCGTAGGTACCAGTGTCCTCTTGAACAATAGTTGGCTGAACACTTGGAACAAGTGCATTGAGGAGCTCAATTCCGTTCTTGCTCACAATAAGTGAGTGAATATGGCCATGATCAGAATAGCCCAAACGATCAATCGCCATTCTGTTTGTGTCTTCTAGCATTGTCTGGACTTCGATATCGGATTCTAACTCATCAAACGCAATCATGCATAGTCTGTTCTTCTTGAAGAGGGACCGAACTCTGTCACTCAATGTGCTCCTAGTGTGTCTTTGTGACCGTGACACATGCGACTCCTCGTGATTACTTGGTGTTGCTGAGTGCTATCTATCTTGTCATCAAGTAACAATCTTGGCTCACAATGCGCTTGCTAGAAACGGATTATCGAAAAGCCTTGTTCTACGAAGCTCAGGAGGTTGGTGTGACCATGAAGGGGGCCATCGAGTGAAACTCCAAGGCGCTCGGCAGCCTCAATGGCGGAGAACGTCGCAGAACAGGCTCGACATGCATGATTGATAATGCCATGTTCTAATGCCTTATCGAACAGTGGCAGTTTGAAACTCCCGTCATCAAGAGTAATCAACAACTTTGGCGCGGCACATTCTAGAACAACAGCCGTTTCATGACCGGACTCATGAAAGTGCAGCGCATTGAGAAGGATGTGCATGAACTGCATCCGGTTGTCCTCTGTCGCGAGAAACATGAATCTCATGCTGTGTGCATTTTCCGACTTTGAATTTGACTGGGAGTGTTATCTCTATAGGAGGCAATTGGTGCGGAGGGCGAGATTTGAACTCGCGAACTTCTACAAGACCAGATCCTAAGTCTGGCGCCTTTGACCTGGCTTGGCTACCTCCGCATGCATTCTAGAAGTATATACAGTCATGGCACTGGCAACAACACTTAGACGCCGTCAATCAGCTCGCTACATGGAACATTAAAACCGTTTTGGCCAGCGATTATTCCTCTACGTCCCAAATCTTGCTGCATCTTGGACAGCGATACGTCTTCCTGAATCCACCGCCACTCAGAAGTTCACGTTTGACGAGCGCGACATCGGTCGAACCACATCTTGGGCAAGTAACCTGAGCCATTGTTCACCGCACCAGTTTCAGGAGCGAATAGGGAGAATATCTAGTTTGCTATGCTGTAGGTTTCGATTGGAAATTCACCAGAGGATGTCAACTTAGGGAGTGAGGTAGGCAGGAAAAAGAGGGCCCACTGACTCTAGAGGACTATGTTATCAGTAGTATCAGAAACCCCAAGAATCAGTGGCCAAGAGGTTCTACAGGAGATGGCCACACAACGCGATGATTGTGCGGGTGCAGTTGTGGATATAGTGTTTCATTGCGGTGTACCACATCAAACGACTCGCAGAGGTCTTAAGTTGACATCCTCATTCACCATGTCACAATCTTTTTATTAGCCTCGTAGGATGTCGCGAAGACCCCCGAGGCTGACCAATGGGAGAGTCTGTCATTCTCTGGACACATGTGATGTGTCCTGTGAGAGCGTGATGATAACATGTCTTCAAGAAGCAGACAGGCAGCGGCACGAACCCGTGATAAGTGGCGAGAGAAGGTCTGGTACCAGATTCTAGCACCAGACTACTTCGATAATAAGGAGATAGGACTGACGCCTGCCAGCGACCCCAGTCTACTGATTGGTAGAACGGTCCAACCCACGCTCTACGACCTGACAGGAAACTTTGATCAGATTCATGTGAAGCTGAGGTTCAAGATAGTCGATGTCGTTGGTCAGCAGGCTAAGACGGTCTTTCACGGGCATGAGTGGAGCTCTGATTACCTAAGGGGGCTCGTACGCAGAGGAACTTCAAGAATCGATTGGATTGGCCCCATACTCACGAAGGACGATTATCTGATGAGAATCTCTGTCATCGTCTTTACCATTACACGTGCAAAGACAAGCCAAGAGAAGGCCGTCAGAAAAGCGATTGAGAAGGTCATTCGTGCCCATGCGAAAAAGCACACTTTCGATGAGCTTGTACAGAAGGTTGTGCTAGGGGACCTTGCCGCGGAAGTCAGAGAGGAAGTCAAGGTCATACTTCCCATTCGCCAGTGCGAGATTCGCAAGAGCAAGGTGTTGAAGGGACCGGAAGAGGTCAAGGCCCGTCGTGCAAGACTGCGCCGTGGAGCCAAGTCATAGACATGCTTGAGAAGTCGAATGTTGCATGTCCCAGTCAACTTGTGCGAAGGTGCGTCCAGTTCATCTGAAAGAATATATGGTGCATCTAGACCAGTCCATTGACACCGGCACCTTGGAGGATAGCTATGCCCCCTAAAGACATGAACATCATTGTGTTCGGTTGTATGCAATGCATGTATGCGGCAGCAGACCTAGCAGGAACCATGAAGCTCCAGTATGATGTCAGTGCAAGAATAATCAGAATGCCATGCACAGCACGCCTGGACATCAACTTCATTCTGAAGGCTCTCCAAGAGGGGGCTGATGGGGTCCTCATTGTTGGATGTCATCCCGGTGACTGCGCCTACAAGACCGGAAACCTCGGAGCTGAGCGCCGGGTCAGATTTGCCAGAAGACTGATTGCACAGCTTGGCCTCAACGAGGACAGGGTGAAGATGGTATTCGTCAGTGCAGCCGAGGGCGACAAATTCGCGGCAGACGTTAACAGGTTCGCAGAGGAAATCAGGCAAATAGGGCCCAATCCAATCAGATTGTGATTGAGGTCATATGGGAATCAACATGGCCAATTGACAAAATAGAGTATGTTGGCGCCGAGGACGAGATTCGAACTCGCGAGCCACAAGGGCAACGGTTTTCGAGACCGTCTCCGTAACCACTTGGATACCTCGGCGCGACTCGGCGCCCGCACGGCGGGCGACTCCGTATTGTCTTTTCGTGACCGTGCGAATTTAACGTTAATGCTCGTGGAATGTCAGATCCCTTGTTTGGCGGCCTCAAGAGCGTGATCCATCACTATCCTCGCCGCTTGAACTAAACGATCAAGGGACTGCTGGGTTCTCGCACCCACGTAGAGACGAGCCTTCGGTTCGGTACCAGATACTCTGACAAGGACATACGACCCATCGGAGCACTCTACTCGGACGCCATCAACATTCAGAACACGTTCCACATTGCTCATTTCCTCGGGAAGCATACGAAGAACGTAATCCATGAAGGCAGGCTTGAGTTCATCTGGACAGGGAATGTGCTCACGCACCATTGGATAGGCAGGGATAGAGGCCATCAGACGCTGGCAACTCCCGCCTACCTCATCTATCATCTGGGCAATCCTCCCAGCCCCAACTATTCCGTCCATCCAATGGCCTAGGTCGCAGAAGATTGGCTTCCAAGGTTCAGAAGCAAAGACGATTTCGTCATGCAGGTCACTTGCCAATCGCTCTTGTAATGAGCCAAGTGGCATTCTGATGACACTCCCTCCAGCCTTCGCGACGACTTCATCAATGACACTTGAGGTGTCTATTGATACAACGACTGTTCCTGATCCCCTACGCTCCACCTCATCCTTGGCGAAGAGCGCGATTATTCGGTTCTGGTCAATGAAGTTGCCCCTCTCATCGATCACCGCAAGACGATCCCCGTCACCATCGTGGCACAATGCTGCTGCGACATCAAGATCACCTGCAAGACGCATCGTGTCCACGAGATTGCCTGGGGAGGGCTCGGCAGGCCGACCTGGAAAGTGGCCGTCGGGATGCGAGTTGACGGTCACGACTGAGAACCCCAATTGCTCAAGTAGGAGGGGGGTATACTCTGTGGCAGCCCCGTTTGCGAGGTCAATCAGTAGGCGGGTGCCATTACCTAGGCCTCCGCGCCTGAGAAGGAACTCTCTGGCACGCCGAAGATAGGCTTGCCGAGGATCTCCTTGAATAACACGACCCACCCCTTCCCACCTAGCCACCAAGAACCTGTGACCCCTGAGAAACTTCTCAATAATGACCTCTTCTGCCCTGACAAACTCTCTGCCGTCTACAAAGAACTTGAAACCATTGTCGGTGGGTGGATTGTGGCTGGCAGTGATTATGATGGAAACATCAATACTGCTAATCGTACTCTGACTGGCAACGGTCGGCATGGGCGCAACTCCGAGCAGCACCACGTCAACACCTGTTGATACAACGCCAGCGACAAATGCGTTTTGCAATATCGTGCGAGAGGTTCTCGCATCAGTACCTAGAGCCACACACCCCTGCCCATTGAGCATCGTTCCTAGAGACTTCCCGAGATCCATCGCAAATGATGGAGTGACTCGCTCTAGGGGACCTCTGATACCCGACGTTCCAAATATCTTCGATTCGGAGGCCATTATTCCACATCCTTCGTGGTTGGGGGTGTACTTCTTTGCTCATGGAGCACACTTGAGCAGCAATTAGGTCTTCCGAAACATAGCATACATTATTCTTGAGGGAGCGCAAGGTCAACGATGTCCTTTGCCGCCTCACCAATCTTCTGCAGGCTATCAATGACAAGGAGATGCGCTTGCGATGATGGGGAGGGGTTCTTGATTAGCATCTCACGCAATCGAGCCGCATCTCTCTGTAGACCTTTCTCCGCTTCCATGACCCAAGAAACCTTCTCCGGCTCAAACTTGAACAAGTTTGCCACAGAACGGGTTAGCATTTCTCTCACACGTTCGGCAAGGGGGTCAATACGGTTCACGAGAGATTGGCTCACAGGCTCACGGGTGTGAGAGGCAATGTCAACCGCCAAGTCAGCGATTCGCTCTATATATTGAACTGCAAGTCGGAAGTCCAGCGCCTCCACCGGTTTGATGTTCATCTTTTCGGAGATGCTGGGATACTGTATCGCAGACCTGAGCTCACGCACTATTAGAAAGAACAGTCTGTCAACTTCCTCATCGCGTTGCTGAACCTCTTCTGCCAGCACCTTGTTGCCTGTGTAGTATGCGGTAAGTGCGTCCTTCAACATACGAGTCGCAATGAGATTCATTCGTTTCATGGCCTTGTTGACAGGGATCGTAGAGGGATCCACAAGACACTGAACCACCAGCTCATAATCGTTCTCGTCAGTGACCTCCAAGGCAACGAATCTCTTAATTATCATCGTGAGCTCTTCACGTTGCGAGTTTGTGATGGGGGTTTCACTGACGATGCGTATCTCGTCAAACCCGAGGAGGTACTTGCTCGTTATGCTCCATCTCAGATTCGAGTGAATACTAACTGTTGTGGTTCGTCGTTCACCAGCCTTCGGAAGCCTTGGATCGATAATCAGACAACCGTCCTCTCGTTCTGAAACTACAACCGGATCGCCCTTCTTCAGACTTTGACGCACTACCCACTCCTTAGGGAGGATTATCAGAAAGGAGCTTCCATCCTTTCCACCAGTCTGCTGAAGTCGCCTGATGTTCATTCTCGAAGCCGCCTTATGTATGAGTATCATAGACCGGCCAGTCGCTTATTACGGTTAGGCTTGAGCTGTGCTCAAGGCTAGGTTTAAAGCAATGGCTGCAGGAAACACACCGATGATTCGTTGAAACCCACACTTCGAAGGTCTATCTTGCAGCGGTTCCTTGGACTGGGACTTCAAATTGCACCAGATGCCCTAGACCTGATAATCAACACCGGTGAGCCGACCGCTGTAGTAGACAGAATCATTGCAGCACGCATCGATCCAACAGCTGTGCCTGTGATATCTAGACAGTATGTTGAAACGCTGCTTGGCGGGAAAGACAACACGACCTCTAGTACGGGCCTCCAAGAAACTGTTGTTGTTGAGAGGAGACCAGACGAAATAGTATCACATGAGGCAGGAAATTACGAGAAACCCAAGACATGGGCGCTTGATGTTATTCAATCTCCAACACTAGATGCTGTTGGTTCGGAGGGGACCGTGCAAGATTTCCACGCACTGTTCATGGACAGATTCAATCGAATCAGGAGAATGTTCGTGACTCGTGTTGACACACAAGGAGCGATACGCATTGAGGATGCAGTGGCACGTAAGAAATTTGCACGACGAGCCAGTTTGATGGGTCGACGTGACAGACGTGCAGAAAAGCCGCCAGCCACCAAAATCATCGGCATGGTCAGAAACAAAAGTGTGTCCCGCTCACGAAACATCATCGTTGAACTGGAGGATCCGAGTGGAACTATCACCTGTGTCATCCCCTCAGGGAGAAGTGACATTGATGGACAGAGTCTAGTTAGAAGGGGTAATGGGCTTCTTCTCGATGAAGTCGTTTGTATCTCAGGCATAATAGATAGAGATGGACGGTTAATAGCTGATGATGTAATATACCCCGACATTCCTGTTGCCCGTGAGCCTGGACGGGCGGAAAGGGAGGTATACGCTGCATTCATTTCCGACATTCATTGCGGGAGCAATGAGTTTCTAGAGGACGAGTTCGAACGATTTGTCAGGTGGATGGCAGGTCATGATGTTGAACCAGAGGATAAGAAAATGGTCCCCAAGATTGAGTACCTGTTCATTGCAGGCGACTTGTGTGACGGGGTAGGCGTCTATCCCGACCAAGAGAAGGACCTTCTAATAGACAGTGTGCATGAGCAGTATTCGCTTCTAGCCCATTATCTCGCCAAGCTTCCCGCGAGAGTGAAGATTATCACAATACCAGGCAACCATGATGCGTGCAGACAGGCATTGCCCAAACCTCCAATCCCAGAGTACTTTGCAGATGCGTTGTACAAGCTTGGTAACAGAATACTCATGCTCGGAGACCCGAGCTACGTATTGGTAGAGGGCGTCACCGTTCTTCTTACACACGGGGATTCACTAGACGATCTTGTGACACAATTGCCGGGGGCTTCGTACAAGAGCCCGGCCATACCAATGATAGAACTACTACGGAAGCGTCATCTTGCACCGCTGTACGGGGGCAAGACCGAGCTGGCTCCATTGTCACGCGACTGGCTCGTTATCGACCGAATCCCCGATATTGTTCATTTCGGACATGCACATCACAATGCAGTTGACAACTATCGAGGAGTCCAGATAATAAACTCGGGCACATTTCAAGCCCAGACTGACTTCATGCGGAAGCAAGGTGTTGTCCCCACACCGGGGATTGTAACCATAGTCAACCTGAAGACGGGAGCTCCTGTTGTGAGGATGTTCTACGACTTCTCTGAGATAAATGGTCCTCGTTAGTGTAGGCAGGCTTGGTGCCCGACCTTCTCTTGCTACGATGAAAAACTGTCAATAGGTCATCAATGGTGTATCGATAGAGGGTTAGGGCCAAGGGCATCAGTACCATCATGGATGACACTATTGTGATTACCATGAGGCCCGGTGCAGAAGGCGGGGTGTCAGGGCCCTGAATACCCGATGCAGCCCCTACCTTAAAACACTCGTTGAAGAAATTGATCAGAGTATGTGTTGTAATTGTGCCGATGAGCGTGGCAGACTTCGAGAATCTAACATAGTATATGCAGAAGAATAGACCCAAGATTGCAGAAAGAACCACTGAAATCAGTACCTCGGTGATCAAGGCCACTCCAGTCAGACCGTTAGCGAAGGGCCAACAGATATGCCAAACCCCAAAGACTGCGGAAGAGTATATCATTGCACGTCCCGTGGTAGTACGTGTGTTAATGCCGTGAAAGAGGATACCTCTGAACAGTGTTTCCTCCATTACTGCATTTGTGAAGAAAAAGAGAAATTGGTACCAGAATGTGTCAAGAAATACCACTCTCAGTGTCAGCTCGTAATCATGATTCACGAGTATCCGATACAGAACAGCAGGCAGAATCACGCCAGATAGGTAGAATGTAAGAGCAATCACAGTCCCAAGCAGTATATGTCCCCGAAAGTTCCTCTGCGAGAGTCCTAGGACCGTTGGAATCTCAGACGGGCGGTACCGCCAGAAGAGTACAAGGAGGATTAGCAGTGGAAATACCTTCGACGGGAAGATATTGATAACTGTACCTCCCAGACCCAAGACAAAGATGTCCGTGATACGCCACAGGACCCCGATTCCAAGTATCAGGAGGGACAAGTGAAAAAGGTCGGCGTTTGCCGCCCGGCCAGCCAGACCAAGTTGCTCGGAGGATTGATCGCATGTGACTGTTTCAACCATCATGTGCACACTCCCAACATACCAGCGAGCTAGTTGCAATCTCGCCCGCTGATTCGACTCTCGTAGAAACTCGTGAGTCCTCATGCCAAGGATTGATCAGAGCAAGGGCCGCGAGTACTGTTCCAACCATTGTGCTAAGGCTGTTGACCATGACGTTTGTTGCCGCAACTTGACCGATAGACCCAATGAGAAGAGAGAGTATCATCAGATCGCTTCGGACCTCTTTCAAGCGATGGGTCCAAGTCACAACAAAGGTAGCAATCAAAGGGACATCTGCAACTAAGAGCAGGGGGACACACAATGACAATACTGTGGGCTCGTCAGGCGCAAGAGCAACGACCGCAACCCAGTATAGGGCGATGCCGATTACGATTCTCCTAGGATGGCGCTTGATACCGGGAAGCCATATGTGAAGCAATATTGCGACAACAGGCAGCAGCGACCCCAAGATAATCATTGCACGAATCTTGAATAAGAATAGAAACATTGGAAGAAGTCCCAATATTGGGAGAAGACGCACCGCACTGTTGATTGCCTGTGCAACAAAAGTAACACCGAACACTAGTGGAAGATCTGAGAAGAGACGATGCGGTTGTCGTTTCCATAGTAGTACAAGATACATGCCACTCATGAGAGAAACGAGAACCACGGCAGCGACTGCAAGTACATACCAATAATGTGGTGTTTGCATCACAACAACCCCCATGGTTACAGAGATGCCTGAGTCAGGAGATTGGCACGCATTGCACTCTCGAACAAGAATCGAAACGCCTCGAGAATATTAACACCCTCTTTGGCAATCGTTTCGAAGACTGGTACTGCCAATGGCAAGTTCAGTTGCTCCCGCAACTCGTCTTCATGAATCGGATTAGGGATGTCCTGTTTGTTGAGAAGAATTACCACAGGGAGAATCCTATCTTGCTGGTCGATGAGAGAGAGTAGCTCTCGCCAACTCTCAGCATTTTCCCGAATCAGGTGGCGTTGCGAGTCTGCAACAAACACTATACCATCGGTACCAGCCATTACTACCTCGCGTGTGGCACGATAGAAGTCTTGGCCTGTAGCGGTCCATACATGCGCATTTATCGTCCACGCGCCAGCAATCGGTATGGAGATTATACCAAAATCGCAGAACATAGTTCGCCCCACGGTATTCTCAATCGATGTCAGTTGATCCAGACATCCCAATGCCGAAAAGAGCCACCTGACGGAGGTGGTCTTGCCACTCATCGCTGGCCCAAAGAACACGATCTTCAGTCCTATTGCACGGTTTCCATAGTCAACAATCATAGCGCTGCCTCCTGTCGTCATGCCCCCCACATGCTGTCTACCCATGCCCCCAAGCCCATCAGTGCACTACTGTTTACGCAGTCGGAAAAGTCCTCATGCCACTCGGCTTGGATGAATCGAATCATGTCAGACACCCCACCAATCGACCAGCCTATGGCCTCGAAGAGATTCCGTTCCGTCAACCGAGTGGGTGCTCCCACCTCCCGTGCCAAGCGGATTCTGGACAGAATTGTCACTGCGCGACGAGCCGCATGTACAAAGCCACTTACCTCTTCGTTGAACATGTCATGTGTAATCTTGACAGCTTCTTCATCGAGTTGTAGCAGAGCTTGAACGATGGCGGTGGGAACTTCCATCCCGCGTACAGACTTCTTGAGAAGGCGTCTAATTCTCTCAAGAGACTGTTTCTTGCGGGTCAATATCTTGTTGACAATATGCCGCTCAACCTGAAGCTTCCCAGTGGGAGGCCGTGCCGTATGAAACACTAGGTCTGAGGGCGACTTCACCCTCAAGACGCCATGGTTTCGTGACTGGTCGGTCAAGAGGTCGCGAAGCTTCTCAATCACGGATTCGTCAACCTCAAGCCCCAAGGCCCGCTTGCCCACAGTCACACCGATGATCCATCCGTTGAAGCTTCTCACCCGATCCAATGCGAGCCGAATATTGCTGCTCAGACAGCAGACCGTGGTGCGGGCGACTTCATAGTCATGACGCTCCTCCTCCCAAACAGCTGTAATCTCGTCCTCCGAGGTGAAGTCACGCCAGAACACCAGAGTGTGACGGTGAGGCGCCAGCATTGCGATACTGCTTACAAGATCATCAACGATTTCTGTGTCTTCGCCAACCACAATGAGGGGGAATCTGTTTAGAACCGCATGAAGCAGTACAGGGAAACGTGCTCCCATGAGTTCAATGAGAGTTAGGACTGAGTATGTCATGGCTCGCCCCCCGGTAGTAGTAGGTCGGACCCTGAAACCCCCATGAGAAGCAGCTCCCTCAGGTCATCGGGAATGATCGCACGGCTGGCAGACACCGATTCGAGAAGCCGTGATGCTTCAGTGATGTAGTGTTTCAGTAACAACCGCATCAGACCAAGCTTTTGCCCACCGTGTGTGACTTGCAGGCTGAAGACACCATTGGGAACCGAGTATATGAAGTGGCGGCCCGTTTCGGTTTCACACAGTACTCGCTCTAGCGAGCTATTCCGTAGAGTTCGTATAACCCGCTCTGATGCGTCATACAATGCAAAGGACATTGCCGCGAGGCGATCGTCGGTAAAACCGCCAAGCGAGATACGGATGCCGCCATTGAGGGCAAAGAACACCGACTCTGTATTGGGGATTGTATCAGAAATCTGACGCATTATGTTTCGTAGCGACAATGCCGTGGCGCGGTCTAGAGTGATAATTGGATATGACACATTCTGTTTCATTCCAGCCCCTTCGACAACCGCAAAACCTTGGAGTATTTTCTGGGTGTCATCTGGGCTGTATGAGCGCAACGGCGGGAGCTTTCCCTCAAGATGCTGACGAAGTAGGAAAGCGATTCGCGATAGGTTTTGTTTCATTTCGATGAGCAGTGCAGCCAAGTTGACTCGTGGGGCGGTGGTGACTGTGAGGAAGTAGTTTGGATAATTCGGGAGAGAGGCAAGAAAGACCTTCGAGGTTTCGCTCTCCATGAGGAGATACCTGAAGTTTCCGTGCACGAGACGTGCCACACCAAAAATGGCACATGTAGAGGATGCAACTGAGAACACCTCTTCCTTACTAAACCAGACGCCAGCACTTGCAACAGGAAGACCGTCCCTCTGCACCAGTACGACGTTCTCTACGCCGACTATCTCACGGATGTCTTGAAGTGTTTCGTTGAGTTCACCGGTCAAGCACTCAGCCCCATCTTCTTAATCTGAAGCATTGTGCCTTTGCAGTGTATTTAACCACCACATGAGTTGGTTGTGCCAGCGTGCCCTGCGCGTCCCGTCTGTACCGGCCACTCAGGAGATCACTTGCCGTTGACCGTAATTCGGACTATCTTGGACACCGTGTTTCTGTCGCCCAGCAACGGCACTAGGCTGTTGAACCTCAATCATGTTCGTCGCAGCGTTCATATTCGTGTGGAGTTCACTACGACAACTGTCAACAGAAGCACTCTCCGCGAGATGTGCACTTCCGGCATGTCTGACTTCTAACCAAATCACATGTGAATCTGTGCGGTGGATGGTGTTTCTTGAAATACTCTCCGGGCCGCACGCTCAACTACAGCTCTGTTCTCATCAGATGTGTACACGCGAATCACATCAAGGTATCCTTTCATCATTTCCGCAATATTGGAGAAGTCGGAGAGGTTGCGGCGCTGTTTCTCGCCCTCTACTATATCAAAGACCCTTATCTCCATTGGGTCTTCCTGATAGGGATTGTGAGGCACCGAAGGAAGAGTTGGGACATCCACGATCACTTCCTCTACTGGAAGCCCAGCATCATCTGCAATCTCCCTCTCCATACTGTGACGAACGTCACGAGTGGCAAGAACCTTCGAAACAAAACGATCGTCCGTGTGAAGTACCTTTTCGAATGCGCATTTATATAAGACACGTGAGTCAAGCCGGTTGACCATTCTCACGGCCTCGGCTGCGTCATCAGAGAGTGATGGATCGAGTTCCCGAATAGTGGAGACCAATGAGATGTCATCAAGAGCGAGGAACTCCTCGGGAGTGGAGAAACTCGTCAGCCCCAATGCAGTGTCAGCTGCGGTCATGAGCTTGACGAGCATGACCTCTACGCTCCGGACTGCTTTGTGGTAGTATACGTTCATGAACATCTCGTAGCGTGCCACTAGAAATGCTTCAAGAGTCCCACGTGCGGTAAGCGCGAACTCCATTGTGTAATCGTCACCCACTTCTACACTCTTAATCAGTCTGTCGCGGTCAATTAGGCCATAGCTCACTCCGCAGTAGAAGGAGTCACGAATCAAGTAGTCCATCTTGTCAACATCGATTTGCCCAGCCACAATCCCACTCAGGACTGCATCAACGTCCCTTTTCCTGCGGCCACGGACCAAGTCTGCGATTCGTGAACTGGACAAGCCACCATCCTCGATTATGTCACTCAGTTCGCTCTTTTTGATAATCCACTCGGTCACATCCTCGTGATTCATACCGCGATGTTCTACTAGTGCCTCTTCGAACACATGACTGAATGGTCCATGCCCAATGTCATGAAGTAGACCTGCCAATCTAATCTCCTGTAGCTCATCGGCCCCCAAGCCGATTTGAGGAAGAAGACGCTCCCCCATCTGCGACGCCAAGAACAGTGCGCCAATGCAATGACCGAAACGTGTGTGTTCTGCTGTGGGATAGACAAAATGACCGCCAGACAGTTGTTTTATGCGTCGCAATCGCTGGTAGGGTTGAGAATCGATTATCTTCGTTTCTAACTCTGTCAGTCCAATGAAACCATGAATAGGGTCGTTAACTTCAATCTTGAAGTCCAAGATGCCACACCTCAACTTCACATGGTGGGGTTGAATGTTCTTAGTGCGTGAACCAGTGCCTCCTCAGACTCTATCTCAGACACACATAGGGGCAGGTGAATGCTATCGGCAATCTTTACAGCCAACGGATCAAGTTCTCTAACTCCTTGGAGTATGACGACTGCAGGTTTTACGGCTGTGGACGTCCCGATTTGACTGGCCTTGATTGCCACCATCGGAGATCTTCCCGTTGTCACCTTTGTCAGCACTGCTGCGCGTTGTGTTGTACCTCCATAAAGCCGCAGGAGCTGCTTCGGAGTGAGTGATACTATTGCCTTCACACTGTCCAGCGCGGTGTAGCCGTAGATATCTCGTTCCAGAAGTGGACCGTGTGTCAGCACACGGCACTGCAAACGCTCGGTCAACAGCTTCGCCGGGACAGGCACACCAAACTCACGGCTATCCAAAATCGCATCGGAGGCGATCTCAGGCGACACGAGCTTCTCCAAGGCCATAGCTATGCGACCGCCATTTGCCGCATCCATTTCAATCAGTCCTTCGACAAATCGTCGGATTGTTTCGACACGGGGCGACCTCCTGCGTCCGCTCTCATAGTCGCTGATCACAGATGGTGAAACCCCAAGATGCTTGGCCAAGTCCTTCTGTGAAACCTGAAATCGCTCTCGCCATCTCCGCATGACCGAGCCGGGGTCATTCTCGGCAAGACATATTTCGCCAGCGATAACTTCAGCAAGGCGTTTCAACGTTTCACTTTGTCCCATACCACCGCCAAGCGAAGAGGTAACATAAGATGTTTTCCAAATGCCTGCAGTAGCGAAGGACTCAAGAGTACTTCGGCCGACAAGCTACCGAGCGCTGATGTTCATCACATTCATAGTTGGTACGGCAGGCTCGGGAAAGTCACTTATGACCGCCGCCTTGGAGAAGTGGCTGGCGGGCATCGAGATGAGTGTGGCTGTAGTGAACCTCGACCCTGGCGTGGACGATCCCCCGTACACAAGTGATGTTGATGTGCGGGAGTATGTAGACTATGGGGAGATTATCCGTACATTTGGATTAGGCCCCAACGGCGCCCTCGTCGCAGCCCTCGACATGGCTGTGAACCACGTTCAGGACCTGCGGGAGGAGATGTTGGATACTGCCGCAGATTATGTCATTGTTGATTGCCCAGGTCAGATGGAACTCTTCGCATATCGGAACTCCGGACCGTTGATGGTGTCAGGACTAGCAGGAAAAGAGCCGTCACTCGCACTTTACCTGCTCGATGCCAATATTGCCCGGACGCCGGAGGGCTACTTGTCGTCCATGCTTCTGGGTATCTCGATTGGTATTCGTTTTGCTCTCCCACAACTTAACATACTGAGCAAACCGGACATATTGATGGACGAACAGGTACGGGAAATAGTCATGTGGTCTGAAGAACCATACCTGCTCGAAACGGCCCTGCTTGACTCTGCAACAGGTCTCAATAGGGAGTATGCTCAAGCAATTATGCGGATGCTTCAAGATTTGGGTGGGGGCACCAGTGTGATTCCCGTATCTGGAAAGTTGATGGCAGGAATGGAACTTCTCTATGCGGAGATGCAGAGAATATTCCTTGGTGGGGACAATATAGTGCGTTGAGTGATAGTTGTGGAACGATACTTCGTAATCGTCACAGGAGAAGAGGTCCCACTTGCCCGGGTGGAGGTTCAAGCGCTGTTAGCCACGGCTTCCATTGATAGTAGCATCGAGTGGCACGGTCGCGTTGGCTTCTTCTCCGCCAATAAGGACCCCATGAGTTTCATTCTCTCGAGGGCCGTATACGTGCGTGAAGGAGGCATAGTAAAGGCTGAGGCTTCATGGTCTTGTGATTTCGACAAGACTGAGTTGTTGCAGACCGTAAGACCGAACGAAACCTTTTGCGTCAGAGTGTTTGATTGCTCTCGACCGCGAGCCTCAATGCAAGATCTTGCTGCTACAATCGGAGGGATCTTGAAAAGGGCCACAGGGGCACGGGTGTCATTGACCAATGCGATAGCTAGAATCATGGCCATCAAGGTTGGCAAGAGAATCCTTCTGGCACGATCTCAACTGTCACGAGTCAGAGCGGGGATATATAGCAGATCTTCACGCAAGAGGACGTTCTTTCACCCATCATTGATGAATGTACGTCTTGCAAGAGCAATGTGCAATCTTGCAGGAGTAATGCCAAGGGGTGTTCTGCTCGATCCGTTCTGTGGGGCAGGGGGCATACTCTGCGAGGCGGCAGAGATAGGGGCATCGGTTGTCGGAATGGACTTGAATTACCGACTACTCAGAGGGGCTATGGTCAATCTTCAGCAGGTGGGGGCCAAGGAGGCCACCCTTGTCAATGGGGATGTGAGATTTCTACCAATCAGCAACTGCGATTATATTGTCACGGACCCGCCCTATGGTCGGGTCAGTTCAACGCGAGGCGAACGTGCGGTGCGCCTTGTCAATGCACTTCTTGAGGCCGCAAATGGTATCGTGAATAGGGGCGGTAAATTATGCATATGTAGTGACAGCAGAATGAAGGTCGGGGAGATTATCAAGCATTACGGGAAACAGCCGGAAATGTGTGTCAAGATTCGTGTTCATGGGGGCCTCGTACGAGAAGTGTTCACGGTGAGGTACTAATCAACCACATGGCCATTCTCGGTTGGTGGCGTAAACCACCGCATGAAGTCTTCAAGACCAGAGAGCCGATTGAATCTGAAGCTGACCTCGATGCAACCGAGGGGAGGGGATTCCTCAGAGTCATCTACGATTCTAACGCGGCCAAATAGGGCTGCCTGTTTATCTAGAAGGAGACGAGTTGATGCCCCCCTAACATTCGCCTGAAGACGTGACCTAGTGGCATCAATAATCCGCAATTCAAAGATACGCGATCTTAGCCACTCCACATCGTCCCGGGAGGCCAGCGTGGTATGTATTGTATCATCATCCACTTCGATGTCTGCGGTGGGAAAGAGATTCTTCACGGCGGTGCTAACGAGATGTGTGTCCTCAGTCGGATATATCGAGCACGTTATGTCAACGAGCATTTTCGATGAGCACCTCTGCAATCTCATGGATCATGCCACGTAGCTGCGATAGTGTGCCCTCATTGACAAGCATGATATCAGCAAGAGCAATCACACCACCAAGGCCAACAGAGATCTCGCGCATATCTCGCTCTTTGAATACCTCATAACTTGAAGGGGCATCCTCACGCCCTCGAGAGCGAAGACGCTCAAATCTTGTTGCAGGTGAGGAATGCACGCATACGATGACAACATGTTCCGCAAACTTTCGAAACACATCCACCTCCGCGAGACTTCGACATCCCTCAATGACCACAATGGGATTGTCCATCTCTTTCAACTTACCAACACATCGAATTGCAATGGCAGAAGGACCGTCCCGTTCACGAAGTTCGAGCATTATGCTCTTGGTGTTCGCTGAATCGGGCTCGAGTCCACGACGCCTTGCCTCTTCACGAATCACATCACCCATTACGACAACAGGAATGCCGTATCGTCTTTGGAGATAGTCTGCCACCTCGCTCTTGCCAGCCCCAGGCATTCCTGTGACCACAATCAGCTTCACCGAGGGCCCTCCTCAGATTGTATAGTCCGGTGTCGACCTACGGCGCACATTCTCCACTATTTCATGAACGAGTCTTGCTGGAATCTCAGGCAGGCCCCTAGAAACAGCAACATGGAATGCCTCTTTTAGTATACGTTCTCGCAAATCGCGTCCAGACAGCCCCTCAGTCATGGAAGCCACCAGCTCCAAATCTACACGAAGTGGAATTGGAAGTCTTGAGGAATACATCTCTAGTATCTCAAGACGCTCTTGACGAGTTGGCAACTTGAATTCGAACAACACATCAAAACGGCCTCGGACAGCTGGGTCAATTAGGCCAAGAGCATTGGTTGCACCAATCACAACAACCCCATTGATTTCGCCTGTACGATCAAGCTCGGAAATGAGTGCCGTTACAACCTCCGAAACATCTCCACGGATAGATTGGAAAGAGCGGGTTATGCCAATAGCATCTAGCTCGTCCACAAAGACTATGCTTGGAGCATTTGCTCGTGCCTCTTCGAATAATGATGCAATGCGTCGTCCACCGTCGCCAACATGGAGACCAATGAGATCGGGAGCCTTTGCCATGATTATTTCAGCACTCGCCTCCGTGGCGAGGGCCCTTGCAGTCATGGTCTTGCCCGTACCAGGAGGACCATGAAACAGAAGTGCCTTGGGAGCCCACTCCCCGAAGAACTCCGGATCCTTGAGATATTTCAAGATTAGACGGCATTTGCGTTTTACTTCATCGTGCCCAACGATATCAGAGAGGTGGTATTTCGAGGAGGGCGCTGGGAGGGTCGAAGATTGTTCCACAACAATTTCAGTATCGCGTGTTATGATGGATTCCTCTGGTTCAACGACTACCACTCGGAACGCAAAGTCAGGCATTACGTACCGGTCAAACAGGTACATTCCGTTTCTTACAACACTACCGCCCCATTGCTCCCGCGCGTAGTCTGCAAAGAGTTCTTGGTTATCGATTCTTAGATCTGAAACTTTAGGGTCGTTAGGAAGACGAAATGGGTATCCGATGGGCCTCAGTACTACTCGTCGAGCTCTCTGCATCTCTGCGCCTCTGTGTCTTGCGGCCTTTTTCGACGAGTCCCGTGACGATGCGGGAATGTCAACCGCGGAATCCTTTCTGCGTGTCAACTTCTCATCTGTCACCATGACACACAGAGCCACTCATGCTTTAAGGCTATTCTTAATGACCACTCACGCAAACATTGAAGAGTTGTTTCGACGGGACAGCGTACCGACAAAGATGCCAGAGAAGGTCAGAGCATTCATCAGTATAGACATAGAGGACCAAGGCCTCTTGACACGGATATCTCACATTCAGAGCCAAATCGACCGGCGAGCAGCAAAGATAAAGCTCGTTGAGATTCAGAACATCCATATCACTCTGCGATTCTTGGGTGACACCTCTCTTTCGCGCATTGAGGAGATACGTAGCCGACTATGTGATATAGCGCTTAGCCCGTTTGCTGTGCGAATCGAAGGAGTGGGGGCGTTTCCGAGTGTTAGACGCCCAAACGTGATATGGGTGGGGGTTGCTGAGAATCGCGATCGAATCAATCAGATTAAGTCAGCAATAGATCAACGCCTAGCAGAGCTTGGATATTCTCTGGACCGACGATTTCATCCGCATGCTACAATTGCTCGGGTCAGAGCTGTACATGACAGAGAACGCGTTGTGTCCAACCTTGAGTCATTACGTAACGAGTCCGTTGGAACAATGGTTGTAACATGCTTCAGAATGAAAAAGAGCACGCTTACACCTTCTGGCCCGATCTACGAAACACTCTGGAGTATTCCAGAGCAACAATCTGTAGGACAATAAGCATGGAGATTTGGTGGGCCGGGGGCGACTTGAACGCCCGATCTCTTGCATTTTGTGTTCCTCTACGTAGAGGACGCCCCAAGCAAGAATCATACCAAGCTAGACTACCGACCCATGCCAAAGGTGACCAATATTGCTATCAAGATAAAGATTACCGTCTCACACAGTAGAGAACTCATTGCCAAAGTACTAATGGGCAATCTCGAATTGATTTATACTGCTCTATCCTCGGTGGGGTGACGACATGGCTACTGCCCTCGTCTTTCATGATACTTTTACAAAACATGTGATGTCGTCTGGGCATCCTGAATGCCCAGAACGGCTTCAGATTGCAATGGAGTCTATTACGTCTGCAGGACTACTTGAGAGTGGGGATGCTGAGTTGATAGAGGCTACCCCCGCGGACCTATCGGAGATATATCGCGTTCATGATAGAAACTACATCACATCAATCAGGGACATGTCAAGGCGTGGTGGTGGGTTCTTCACCCTAGATACATCAGTTGGACGCTACACGTATCAAGCGGCTCTTCTAGCTGCTGGAGGCGGGATTCTGGCCGTTGACAGAGTGATGAATGGAACCAGCAAGAACGCATTTGTACTATGCCGTCCACCGGGTCATCATGCAGAACACAACCGAGCTTTCGGATTCTGTTTTATCAATAACATTGCTGTTGCAGCCCGCCACCTCTTAGCAAAAGGAGTCCAGCGAGTCTTGATAGTGGACTATGATGCGCATCATGGCAACGGCACTCAGAATGCTTTCTATCAAGATAATCGTGTCATGTACGTGGGGCTTCACCAAGATGGGCGAACTCTCTTTCCGGGAACTGGGTTCGTCAATGAGATTGGAACAGGACGTGGACGAGGGTTTACCCTGAACATACCCATGTATCCCGGGGCAGGGAGGAAATCGTACGAGGTTGCATTCTCCGATATCATAGAGCCCGTCGCCGAGAGGTATAAACCAGAATTTGTACTCGTTTCCGCAGGATATGACTGCCATTTCGGCGACCCCCTCACTACACTTGGACTGACACTTCAGGACATTTCAGAGATTGACCAGCGGTTGATTGAGATAGCAGAGAAACACGCCCAAGGAAGAATTGTAATGTTCCTAGAAGGTGGATACAACCTAGATGTCGTACGAAATGCTGCTCGTGCCACATTGCAGAGTCTCATGGGACAACGTCCCAAGCTGGCACGGGAGGTATCTAGAGAGAGTCAGACCTGTATAGATGTCGCCCGAGAAACTACCGAAAAGCTCACCGAGCTTGTCAAGAGTGTTCACCTTTAGATTGCACTCTACTCCAATACATCGAACTCGTCAATCAAAGCCTGTTCCATTGAGTGCTCATCCATCTCCTCAGCGAGATCCAACATGGGAGTGGGTGTGCCCAGCTGTTCCTTAATTGACCGTGCCACCGCCATACCTACTGACGGGACTAACGCAATGCGCTCAATGGGCGCCTCCATGAGATCCTGTATTGTCCTTAGACCGCTCTGATACAGCATTCGCCCACGGACACGGCCAACACCTCGTATCTTCACAAGATCCAACAGTTCCGGTCGGACACCATACTTGAGCCGCTCCTGTAGTTGGCGGAAGAACGGCGCATGAGGGGATCCCGCAATCCTGGCGATTTCTGCAGCCGCATACGCAAGCCACTCGGCAGACTGAGCAAAGCGGTGCACGTCACCCATCCCAACGCCATACCTCTCAGTGATGTTCCGTTCGGACTCCTCCGATATCCAATCCAAGAGGATTTGTGCCGTCTTGAGTTCTCCAAGGAACCGACTGTATAGATCAGGCTCTTCCCACTCGTCAGGTGGCTCGACCAAGAGATGATCTAGGTGGTGACTCAATAAGTACTCATAGTCCTCGAGTTCCCGCCGTTGAACGTACGTAACAGGCTGATCGGGAGAGTGGCACACCAGATGCAATGCACCTAAGAGCGACACCTGGTCGGACTCCTCAAGAATCTCACGGAATAGCACGGCGGTGCTTGGCGAGATGTAGAGTTGAGACGCCCGCCGACCAAGTGCCGTCGCGCGGTAGGTTTCATCCTCCTGCAGAACAAGATCGCCATCAATCAGGAACCTCAATGCAGAGTCCACGAGATGGCTTATGCTCTGCAAGGAGAACTGATACGAGAATAGTGTGCCAGCAATAAGCCGCTCGATTTCCGTACGTGTACGGGTCAGCTCGGACGCAATTGCTGCAAGTAGATGGGAGCGCAGTGCCCTCGGGGAGGCCAGCTTAGAGTGTATGTCCTCAGGCTCTGATAACACGTAGCGCTCGAACAAGAAGTCATTTTCATCAAGACTGCGGGCAACAAGAAGAGCCTCACCATGATCGTCATACTTGGGTCTGCCAGCGCGCCCAGCCATCTGTTTGTACTCCAGCACCGGGATATGATAACTCCCACGGAATGACTCGTATCGGCGGTAGTCTCGAATGATGGCTAGACGAGCAGGAAGATTCACACCGGCCGCCAGAGTCGGCGTGGCCACAATGACCTTCACCATATTCGACCTAAACGCATCTTCCACCACTGCACGCTCATAGTTGGTCAGGCCAGCATGATGAAATGCAACACCGTGTGTAATCAATTCCGCCAGTAGACGCGTCGCCTCGGGATACGTCTGCCCACGAATAACTCGCAAGCCGATTCTTCTTAGCTCTTCTTGTGTTTCGGCATCCAATGAAGTCTTGACAAAACGACTCAGTTTCTTGGCAATGGCCATGGTAGACCGTCGGCTTGAAACGAACACTAGCACTTGGCCATCGTCATCTAGTGCCTCCAAGATCACATCAGTCAGGTCGTCGCTAGTTCTTCTCCGGATGAATCTCATGGATCCATCGGCAAGCCGCACAACACCGTCCAGAAGGACACCTTCAGTCAGAGGAACTGGCCGCCAATCACTTACAACAGCCTTAGCATTCAACCAGCCAGCAATCTCACTGACATTGGAGATTGTAGCACTAAGTGCGAGTATCTGAACATCCGGCTTCAACCAGCGAATCTTCGCCAAGACCATTTCAAGTGTGGGCCCTCGGGATTCATCGTTTACTAAGTGGATTTCATCAGCTACAACTATGCCCACATCATGAATCCACTCTGGCCTATGACGAATCATGGCATCAACCCGTTCTGTTGTAAGGACGACAATATCAGCTTCGTCAAGATTGGAGCCGGGTGAATCGAAATCCCCTATCGAAACCCCCACAGTGACTCCCAATGATTGATACTTCTTGAACTCGAGGTACTTTTCTCTAGCCAGCGAGCGCAGGGGTACCATGTAGATTGCACGGCCCCTTCCCTCGGAAATGACCTTCAGCATACTTAGCTCTGAAACAAGAGTCTTACCGGCACTCGTAGGGACCGAGAGTACTATGTTCTTGCCATCAAGTGTCCCGGCAGTGAGAGCGGCCTCCTGAGGAGGGAATAGTCTTGTAATCCCCTCCCGTCTGATGAGAGAGAGTATCTTGGGGTTGAGGGGAACCTCTTCTATTTCCATGCCTCGCACCTGTCTTATTATGAACGCAGTCAGCTCTGCGCCCGCTTAATCTTGCCTGCCCGTGGGTTGAAGAGAATCCCCTCTGTCACCAGTTTCCGGATGGTATCTTCGACGCGGTCTCTGGGATGGCCCACTGCCACAACCCTTTCGATCAGGGTTTCTTCATCCACGACTGATAGCCCTTCTGTTTCGAAGTCCTTCATCGTCTTGATTATCGTGTCAGAGAGACTACGTTGTGAGGCACTCATCTTCGAAACGAGGCGATCAATGTCTATCTTTCCAGTGACCCTATCGAATGCCACCATCCGAAGCGACTGTTCCATGAGATGGACCGCAGCCTCCGCATCTTCTTTAGTCACTTTTGGTCTCAAGGCCATTCTGGCTCTTGCCTCCGCCAAGCGGACAAGTGACTCCAGTTGACGAGCTGTGATTGGCACCGGCGCCGCTCCGCCCTCCGCTGTCTTTCGAAGGTCAACATAGAAGTTCTCGATTACCTCCGCAGCCTCTGGTGTGAGGACTGGATTCTCTCTGCTAGCGTATGCGATGTACTTCCTCAGAAAGTCAGGATGAAGAGTCCTAATCTTCTCCTGTATAGGAGTGCGTTGTCGTTGATGCATACCAAGGATGAACCTTGCAAGCTCACGATCCTTCTCGGCCTCGACTGTATCAACAAGAATCCATATCAAATCGAAACGGGAAAGAATTGTAAATGGCAACTTTATGTTGTCTTGAACGGACAAAGAGGGCTCATAGCGCCCAAGTGCCGGATTTGCAGCAGCGAGTATTGAGGTCCGCGCGTTCAATGTGGCGACAATCCCAGCCTTGGCAATGCTAACTGTATGTTGCTCCATTGCCTCATGAATCGCGGTTCTGTCATTAGGGTCCATCTTGTCAAATTCGTCGATGCATGCTATACCTTGATCAGCCAATACTAGAGCGCCAGCCTCCAACGTCATTGCACCCGTGTCAGCGTCGCGGACTACTGCAGCAGTCAGACCCGCAGCTGTGGTCCCCTTGCCAGATGTGTATAACCCGCGTTGTGCAAGTCCCGCAACAAACTTCAGCATCTGGCTCTTACCTGTGCCAGGATCACCAATTATGAGAATGTTGGATCTGCCCCTTAGACGGGTGCCATCGGGAAGCGTCTTCCCCACGCCACCGAAGAGGAGAAGGGCGATTGATTCCTTGATCAGTTCATGACCATGAATTGAGGGAGCTATAGATGCATAGATTCGCTCGTGGACGTACGGGTCGTCGGCAAGCTCTCGAATCTGTCGCTCATCCTCCTCAGAGATGCTCATCTCCTCGTACTCCTTCTCAGCAATCTCAATGCCGTTTGCCTCTACATAGACGTTGAAAGTTGCAAGTCGCCCCCCACGCCGGGAGAAGTCAGGAAGCGTTCGGAGAATACCAGTAATCCTAACAAGATCGCCGGGTCGCGATAAATCCACGATGTCGCCCTCAAGAATCACGTCAACGGATCGAGGCATCTGGCCTGGGGGAAGCTCCTCAGGTGACTCCTGTATTCTGACCTTCTGCCAGTCCACGAAACGTGACTTTTCGGGAAGCAGTTTGAGTGGGGTCTTTTTCTGACATATGTCGCACTGAAGTGGTTCCGTATATCGACCATCTTCTTGTGGCTGAACGATCTCGCTCCCACACACTCTGCACATGAAAACAGCTTCGACAAGCAGCGGCTTGACCTCACTAGCACGCATCATGATTCCGCTTATGTGAATGAGTCGACCGATATGTTTGGATCTTATTGCCCGGAGGGGAATGTGATCAGTGTAGTTAACAATTCGAAACTTGAACGCTCTTCGTTCCATGTCATCAACATAGTCTGGATCCTCCAGCTCCAAGATGGAAACCAAGGCATTGTTAGCAGCCCTGAGGAACGTATCAGGGTCTTTGGATGCCACCTCCACAAACACATTGTCGAAACTTACAAGATCTTGGAAATCAACAGAGAGCGATGTCAGACGGTCTAATGACATTGTCTGAATACGGGGCAGATAGACAAGATTCCCCTCCTCATCACGAAAAGATCTGAGGAACTCTTCTATTCGCTCCTGTAGCTCATCTAGTGCGTACATTAGAGTTCAGCCCCAAGGTGAAACGGCATTGATTGAGGAATTGAGGCGGTCAGAGGTCCGACTGCCAACTATATTCAGTCGAGGAGCCGTATTTAAGCTCAGGTGTTAGATATCATGTGGTGTTCAGTGATGCTGTACGCCATTCTGATAGGAGCGCGTTAAGTTCCTCGCAGAGCCACTTTTCCTCGACCGTCATCCGGCGCATCTTCTCCTGCGTGATTCCAGCATGTGCCACACGAAGGATTTTCGTAAGACGTACGTCCCGAAGAAACCTGGCCAGCTTCTCAATGCGTTCTATCTCATCAAATGTCTTTGGATCAAGGGATGTCATGTCTCTGCGAAGGCGACGGATTTTCTGAGCAAGAGCGACGTAAAGATACTTTGATGGGATGCTATTATGGAGTTCACGGGGGTAATTGCGTTCGGTATTGTACAGATTCTGAATTCGCGGGACTGAGTCATAAGCATCTTCAGGGGCAAGCTCAATCACATCCCTTTGTAGAAGGATGTCGACTAACCAATTGGGAAGCTCGACCTGATGTCCTGCTTGAAATGGACCATAGGATTCCCCTCCAGCAGTGATTACATCGATGTTCCTCTTGATTGTGCAGCGGCGAACGATATTTAGGAACTCCATGCGAAAACGGGACATGACTTCGTATACATCATCGCCAACTTTCATGTACTACCGACCAACCGATATAGCAATGCTATCCATCATAAAGCCATCGGACCAGAGGCAATTTAAGCAATGCAATTGAGGTTCCAGTGTCAAAGCGCTCCTCAAAGAACACAACATAGCTTAATGGCAGGAGTCAAGCAATGGAGATAGATCTGTGGACTGAGAAGTATCGACCCCATACACTTGGGGAGATTGTCGGCCAAGAAGCCGTTGTGGAGAGTCTTAAGAGATTTGTAGAAACGCGCAGAGTTCCACATTGTCTCTTCAGCGGTCCCCCAGGAACTAGCAAGACAACTGCGGCGATGGCCATGGCAAGGGACTTGTTCGGCAGCTCGTTTGACCGAAACTTCATGGAGCTGAACGCAAGCGACGAACGAGGAATTGATGTCGTTCGTAACCAAATCAAGACCTTTGCAAGATCTCTCCCAACAGATGGGGCTCCTTTCAAGATTCTTGTCCTCGACGAGGCGGATCATCTCACTGCGGACGCGCAACACGCCTTGCGGCGAACAATGGAGGCCTATGCCTCATCTTGTAGAATGATTCTCATCTGTAATTATTCTAGCAGGATAATCCCGCCAATCCAATCACGGTGCGCAATCTTCAGGTTCTCTCGGCTCGACAGCGAAACAATGGCCGGACGCCTCAACTTTATCGCAAAGAGTGAGAACGTTGACTTGAGCCCCGAGGGTGTCGAGGCAATACTGTATCTAGCTGATGGCGACATGCGGGCTGCAATCAATCTACTCCAAGCTGCAGCCTCAACAGGAAGAACTGTTACCTCGGATGTGGTCTACGGTATCTCTGGGCGTGCAAATCCAAAGTACGTAAGGGAACTGGTCGAAACAGCTGATAGTGGCAGATATGCCCAAGCCCTAGCTCTCCTACGGGGCCTCATCTACGACCAAGGAGTGGCACCCATTGACCTTGTCCGCCAAATTCACAAGGAGATTCTCAGCTTGAAGACGCAGGAAAAGAGTTCGCTAATGGAAAGAACTGCAGAAACGGAGTTCCGAATCGCTCAAGGTGCCGATGGCGAACTACAGCTTGCTGCATTGCTCGCATTTCTCTCAGGAACAAAGTAGGAGGCAGTTTGACTGTGGAGGACCTCCCTTGGGTGGAGAGATATAGACCACAGACATTAGATGAGGTGGTAGGAAACGAAGAAGCAAAGAGATTGCTGAGAAGCTGGTTAGATAGCTGGATAAGTGGCAGCCCCAAACACCGTGCGCTATTATTGGTTGGACCACCAGGCGTTGGTAAGACTGCGTCGGTCCATGCAATAGCCCGTGACCTTGATGTGGAGCTTGTTGAGTTCAATGCCAGCGACAAGAGGAACCAAGAGAATATTGAGAAGATAGTGTGGCGGGCCGCCACACAGGAAACACTCGATGGACGTGAGAGAGTGATTCTTCTTGACGAGGTTGACGGGCTCTCAGGAATTGGTGACAGAGGAGGACTTGGAGCCATACTCAAGGTCATTGAACAAACGGTCCATCCAATCATAATGACTGCAAATGATATGAGTAACCCCCGTCTCAAAGACCTGCTCAAAGTCTGTGAGGTTGTCACCTATCAGGCTCTTGATGCAGAGAATATGATGTTGGTACTCCGCAGAATACTGGAGGATATCTCGGTACATGTGGACCAAGGAGTATTGGAGCAGGTGGTTGAGAGGTCGGGGGGAGATCTTCGTGCTGCAATAGGGGACTTGGAGGCCATTGTGGAGGGCGGTCAGCAGCAAAGAGGTGGACTTGGTTCCATCAGGGATACACGGCGGACTATGGCCCAGACTCTATCCCGACTATTTACCAGTAGTGATGTGGGGGTAGCTAGACAAATACTCTCCGATTCTGACTGCGACTATGAAGAGTTGTTGCTATGGATAGAAGAGAATGCACATTTCCACAGGGCGGAGGCGGATGAACTCGCTGCAATGCTAGATTTGGCTTCCTTAGCGGATGTAATACTTGGTCGAATTGGTCGTCACCAAGAATGGAAGCTCCTCTCTTACTTCTATGACCTACTTGCGATTGGAGCAGTTGAGAGCAGGAAGAGGACCCCATTCAGAAAGGTGGCCTATAATCAGCCCTCATGGCCGCTACTCCTGTGGCGTGGGAACCGTATGATCGAGAAGAGAGCTGAGGCCCTCCGAAGAGTTTCAGTAGTCGCAGGTGTTTCAAGAAGTCGCAGTAGTAAGACCCACTGGCAGCCCATAGAGTATCTTGCGGGAAAGAACAAAGCGGTGGCAAAGCATCTGGCGGACTGGCTTGAAATCAAGATAGAGGCCATTGTGAACCGGTCGCGCCGAAAATAGCTGACAATGATGCCAAGGCACGATGCAGGTAGCCTATCCGCTGTGAGAGATACCTTCGCACACGTCGCATGGCATACTTGTGAGTCTGTAGTTTGAAGGGGACTATCGCCTCTATGAGAAAAAGGCACTCAGGGGGCGCAGGCCGAATTCCACTGGCAAGCGTTGCTCGACATTCTACAAGATCTCTCAGTGTGGTGAGGGAGATTTCGTGCTTGCCGACCAATGCGAGGACACTCACAATCTTGCGAACTAGTTTCCAGAGAAAACTAGTTCCATATACATCTATGACCAGTACATCATTGAGCGGTGTGAGCGATATATTGAGAAGGGTTGTGAACGTGGAACGGTTGCCATCCCTCTTTGACAAATACCTGAAGTCATGGAACCCACACAGAACCTGAGCACCCTGCCGCATGCTTACCACATCAAGGTCGGACGCGTCAGTCAGCACATAGCGATAGTGTCGCATCAGAACGTCATACCGGGGACTAAACTGCTCTAAGACTTGGGTCGACGCCCAGAGGCAAATGTCTGATGGAAGATGTTTGTTGATTGCATTTAGATCAAACCTCTGCTGGCTAGTGGTCACCATCACCAGCTGCCCAATGCTGTGAACGCCACGATCTGTTCTTCCGGATAGACGAATGCTGTTCGTGGAGTGAAACTCACCGCTCCATTGTGACACCGCAGATATCAGTTCACCTTGAACCGTTCTCAGCCCCGGCTGAGCTTGGGAGCCGTGAAAGTTGTCGCCAAGATAGAAGACGCGAGCCAGATACGAAGGCATCACGTTCACCATAACATCACTCGTTTCAGCAGTCCCAGAGATCGAAGAGGTTTCGAAGAGAACGGGCCCTCATATCTTCAGCCCGATAGCGGTAGATTCTGATTCTACCAAATACCTTTTCTTCAACCAGACCAGACTGCATCAACACACGAAGATGTGCCTTTGTGGTGCTATGGTTAAGACCAACTCGTCGGCACACTTCAGAGATGTTGAGCTCTCCCGCCAACGCGAGCTCTTTTAGAATCTTCACTCGCCCGCGCGATGATAACATTTCCTCAATGGGTATCTTTCTGTCGACCTCCGAGTCCATCTGTGTGACCCCTATTCGTCCTCGATCAGCTCGATAAGAAATCGTTCCAGCATTTCTGCAGGTACATCTGATAATCCAATCAATGTGGTCTGCCCACGGCGGCCTGCACCTGATCTTCGTGCATCAACAATTCCATGTGCGGATAAGTCTTGAACCCACTCCCATACTTGTGTATGGGACCTCGGAGTTTTGCCATACTCCTCGCACACAGAGTGATACATGTCTTCGAGTTCGCCCATTGTGACGTATGCCCCACGGCTCTCCTTCAGGAGACGTGATGCACCTAGGAGAAGGAGCCGATTATGCAGGGGGAGTGTCAAGAACACCTCCTTTCTAAGCTCAGGATGAGTGTCAGATTTCGCTTGACGAACATAGTCTGGAATTACTATATCCGAGCCCTCGCTATCAGCCTGTTTGCCTGCTCTCCAGAGCAGTTCGATGGCATACCTAGCATCGCCCCATTCGGCAGCAATATCGCAGATAAGCCGAATCGTTTCATTAAGAACAGCATTCTCGAAGAATGCCATACGCACTCGGTCCATCAAGATATCATACAATTCATTGGAACGATACTTTTGAAAGTTCAGGACATTTCTTTGCAGTGTGCTCAGTGTGCTACCATCTAACAAACTATCATCTAGTGGGATATTGCGTCCAATTCCAATCACAGATAGTCGTTGAGGGGCATTGAGTCGGTCATCCTTGAGCCGAGTAAGCTCATATAGAATATCAGCACCGGTATGTCGAATCAGGTAATCAAGTTCATCAAGAATCAATAACAGATAGCAATCTTCGGCGTCAAGCACTTCCACGAGCATGTTTAGTATCTCTTCTGGTGAATGGCCTCGGCGGGGAAATCGGGGTTTGAACTCGCGGAGAGCACGTAAGTACACCAAGTACGTGCTCTTGTGAAGTCTACAGTTGATGTGAACCTTATGAAGTCGAATTCCGCGTCGGCGGCTGGCCTGTACGAGTTGGTCAGCGAATCGTTTTGCTACAGCGGTCTTTCCAGTGCCGACTGGGCCCTCCATGATGAAACGCACACTAGTCTTGCCAGGAGCTGTAACTAGTGTTCTGAAGTGTTGTGCAAGGGTTCGCATTTCATTCTCCCGATGTGGGAGATGATCTGGCACAAAGTCTATCGACAAATACTCTTCGGATTTGAAGACCGTACTTCGACCAAGCTCGTCCTCCACGTAGTCCACATAGTCACCAGACATAAGAAACCAAGATAGAACCACCACTGTATACATAAAAGACTTACGTTGATTGTACGCTTAATCGGATAACAGAGGCAGAGGTCACCGAAAGTATTGGTGGCGAGCTCGAAACTCAAGATCCAAATCATTGTCAAATTGACTCATTGGGGTCATTGCTGTCATCACTCGCCGAAATAGATAGTGCCTGTTGTGTATCTTAAAGATGACTACAGGACGATGAACAATGGTGCGGCCGCCGGGATTTGAATTCCCGCAGAGATTAATTCTGTCTCGGGTTGGAAGCTTGGGAGGCTTCCGTCCTAACCAAACTAGACCACGGCCGCTCAAGAGCTCTGCAATGTGATGCCGATAAAAGAATATCGCCGATATTGTCCAACATCCTAACTCTTATCTTGCGTTCACTTGGAGCAGAGCTATGAGTACTATGAGTTCCGGCGACAGTTTGGGCATTCGTTTTTGGCAAGGAAACCAAGCATGTGCCGAGGGCGCCATCGCTGCAGGTTGCAGATTCTTTGCGGGGTATCCTATCACGCCAGCATCCGAGATAGCCGAAATAATGTCAAGGAGGCTACCCAGCCTTGGAGGAATCTATCTTCAGATGGAAGATGAAATCGGCGCAATCTCGGCGGTTATCGGGGCCGCGTGGGGTGGAAGTCTTTCGATGACTGCCACGTCGGGACCAGGTTTCAGTCTCATGCAAGAGAATATTGGCTACGCGATTATGACTGAAACGCCATGCGTGATTGTCGATGTTCAACGTACGGGCCCTAGCACCGGACAGGCCACAAAAGCAGCACAAGGGGACTTCATGCAAACCAGATGGGGAACACATGGTGACCATCAGGCCATTGTCATCGCCCCGTATTCTGCCCAAGAATCCTACGACTTAACAATAAGAGCGTTTGAACTCTCTGAGAGATTCAGGCATCCAGTGATCATTCTATCTGATGAGATCGTGGCTCACTCTCGTGAGAGAGTACGTATCTCACAGTCCCACGATAGAAGCGTGAAAAGACGACTTGCGAAACCAACCGACCCGCCGTATGACGGGTGGGATCATGAGTACGCGATCATGCCACGTTTTGGCGATGGCCTCAATCTTCTGATTACGGGGTCAACTCACGATGAATTCGGATTTCGAAAGACAGCAGATCCCGAAGTGCATGATCGCCTTGTGCGACGGCTCGACAAGAAAATATCGCAGGCGCGACAGGCACTTACAGATGTGGTCGTGTCGGGGCCAGAGCGTTCGCAATGGGGAATCATATCATTTGGCAGTACATCACGTGCCGTTGAGGAGGCCCAATTGAAAGAGAGCAGTAGATTCAGGTCCCTGCGGTTGAGGATACTCTGGCCGTTTCCGGATAGGATCGTAAGGGAATTCGCCGCTACGGTGGACAGGTTGTTAGTACCTGAACTCAACCTTGGACAGCTGTCACGTGAAGTTTCAAGGGCAGTAGGGGACACAGCCGAGGTTGTCCCATTGAACAAAGTTGGTGGAGGAAGAATGATAGAGCCCGATGAGATACTCGGGGCGCTCTCCTGAGATGATGACGCGGCTGTGCTACCAGGTACGTCGACGTTGAGATCAATTGATGTCCTAATCCAGACGAGGACTTCCATCGCTAGTTCTGACACATGTAGCCAAGGGGATTCTAGGAGTACTGTCACGTTGTGTGGACCAGGACTCACAGATGTTGGCAGCGAAAGTGAAAGTTCTATGTAGACTCCCGTTGTGCTATTCTCCTGTGTTAGTAGGAGCCCATCAATGTAGAAACTGATTGTTAGGAACGAGATGGGTTCACCAATCTCGTCGTGAGCCAAGAGAGATATGTTCATTGTTTCTGAGAAGAATGCCAAGATGTTGTTCACGGTGGAAACTACATGCCCCATCACGACAACCTCCAATGTGAAGTCACCAATAGGATATAGTGAATCGTTAGTCAATGTGATGCTGATTCTATAGGGGCCTATCGGAAAGTCGGATGTGAGGGAGAAGGTCGCATATCGAGTCATGTTGATTGGCACCGTAAGATTGAGTGGGGGAAGACACGCACTCGTTATCATAATCGAAACTGAACCATTCTCAAGGTAAGACGATTGAAGGGTCACCGGCAGCGAAACATTCTTCCCTCGATCCCATTCTATGGATTGTGATGAATGAACCAGAGAAACGGGCACACGTACACTTGCATCAACAACAAGGGCGGTTGGGGCCATGTATGCGCTTTCATTAGCCGGTAACCTGACAGTGTATGCGACTTGAGAGAATGGGCTTGCGTTAACATGCCATTGTAACATAACCCAACCAGTAATGTTGGTGGTTCCGGCTACGATACAGTGCTTTGAAGTGTCCCACAACTCGACCCGGACACCGGCAAGGTCATTACTCACAGGATTGGAAATGTGACATGCCAGTTTTGCAACCTGATCCAACACTACCGGTGTTAAGAGGCATGCGTCTATTGTCGCATTGAATAGAACGACAAGAGAGCGGCATTCCGAGTACGACTCGTAGTGGGGGGAGCCGTCGACCTCTACGCAAAGAGAGGCGATACCCCAAGAACTGCTTGGGATGTTGAAAGAAACTGCTAAGACTCCGAAGGCGTCTGGCGACCCCTCCGACACGATAGTTTCGGAGCCCACGCTTAGCGATAGGTTCACGATTGCAGAAGTCACTGAAATCCCAGTAATAGCATCGTGTAATGCTACTTCAACTCCAAAGGATTGTCCTGCTATAGCGTATGTTTCAAGATTCCAGCTCACAGACAATGGACGTGGAACAAGCGTGAGATTCACGATTGCATGTGCTGGGCGATATAGACTGTTTTCAGCGGTCACATTGATTGAACACGGTCCAGGCCCATATCGGAGGGGAACCATGGCTGTATAGGTTCCGTTTGTGAATGTGAAGTTGCCTTGCGACCCCTCGATCTCCCAATATACTCTGCTCCCATTGATTGGCCTATACTCATTGTCAACATGTCGGATAGACAGGTTTGCGTAATCATAGATGTTATCGTCATCGGCTTGGCAGTATGCCTTTGCAGGAGCATCAATGATTTCGATTGAAGAGGAAGCGGGTAATACTTCGATGTCAAATGACCTTGTAGTTGGGAGAAAGTCCTCATTACCGTATGTTTCAATGGTGAGATTGTATAGTCCGGGCATGATGCCATCCGTTGACCAGTTTGTGGCTGCGATACCGTCATCATTTGAGAGTGTCGTTTTTCTGAATAGGACCTCTGATGAGTTTCTAACCGACAACACAACCGGCTCATTCATCATCACAACTTCGCTCGAGTGCACACTCACGACCCGTAGCCGAATCTTGAGGACCGATTCTGTTTCGACCGTGAGATTACTTAGGGGCTCTATTGTGAGTGCACCACGTGTAATGTTGACAACTATGCTTTGGGCCCCAGCTTGGGAGAATCGCTCATCATAGAAGTCATAATTGAAGATGAGTGTGGCGGTTTCCCCTTCGACTCCTGGGGAAACATCCGTGGGGCGGACAACGTACGTTGAGGCAGGGTATTGGGGGATAGGGGAGGAAGGGATGTAGTAGCCGTCTTGAAAAGCAGTACCTTGAGTTGTGGATACAGAGAACAGAACATGGCACCAGCCGGACTCGCTGAAGTCAGCGGTTATTTTCGCAGTCATGTGGATTGCTTCTCCAACTTCGTACGTCATCTTGTCTGACTCGAAATAGTGGAACTCGAATGTTGCGGCTAAAACGGGCCCTGCGTAGAAGAGCGCAACTAGAGCCATAGCAGCCACCAACTGTGCCACCAGAAGACGCATTGCTTCGTCACCGAGTCCATGTTAATGGCAATGCCTAAAAAACAGCACAAATCCACTTGTGTTAAGCAGGCTGGAGTATCAACGACAGGTTTAATTCGACAGACACTCGCCTCTGTATAGGTCAGGCGCCGGAGAGTAGACCAATTGGTTGTCAGATTGAAAGGAGCACTAGTAGAGGAAATATCGGAAACTGAAACTGCACGGCTACGAAGCATCAGAATCGGTTTGAAACCGGAGGGCGCAGTGCTCACTCTCGAGCTTCCAGAGGCACTGTGTGATACATTCAAGACGAGAGAGGATGTGAATGTGATTATCGATGACAAACCGATAGCGCGTGGGGAGAGTGCTCGATTTTACGGTGAGGGGCGGGTATTCAAGGTGAACCGCGAAGACAACTTCGAGGTGATTGGCACGATTGGAGGCCTCCGATTGGATCTCCATCTTGCAAAGCCAACTCCATCCCAGAAGAAAACATTCGACTCGGAGCGGTTTTTCATAGCAATCCTATAGGTTCGCGGGAGTGAGAGCTGAAGTAGCTATTTGTTTCGTCGGCGTACCTGTGCCCACAGTTGTTGATGAGAACTGCAAGATGTCTTGTCGGAGTCACAATGGATGGTATTAGTTTAGGGGAACTCATTCCGGCTAGGTTCCAACAGTCCTCTCGAGGGGGTTCTAACATCTCACGGAGAGGGGCGGCGCTACATTTACCAAGATGAAGATGTTGTGAAACTCAGTTAGGTTCTCGCCTCTATACACATCAAGGTGTGGTCATTGGCGAGATCAACTGAATTGAGCCAATCTTCGACATGGGAGTGCCCTGAGTGCAATGGAGCTCTGGTTTCCAGTCAAGGATACATTGTTTGTGCAGAGTGTGGACTAGTTGTTTCACGAGAGTATGTAGCACCTACGTACCAGATGGGAGAAGAACGTGATTCTGTGGGGCCTGATGCAGGAATGTTTGTATCATTAGGTAACAGAGTTCACGTTGTTGACGGGATGGGAAGCTACATTGGTTTTAGGAAGGACCGATATTTTCGTGACGCACGTGGACGTGCTCTAGAAGGTCAAGAACAGAGAAAGTTTAGACGATTGAAACGGGTCTATAGTACACGTATCCGTATTGGAAAGGAAGAACCGCAATACAGAGCTCTTAGAACTCTTAATCGTGTGTCCAAGCTTTTGATGATAGCAGATCAGGTACGTGACAGAACCGCATATCTCTATAAGAGAATCCTCAGTGAGATTCCAGGCCGTTCTACCAATAACATTCTTCTCATGGCAGTTTGTCTTCTAATAGCAGTTCGAGAATATGGGAATGATGCTCCGATAACACTCGAAGAAATTGCAGATGTTTTTGCACGATGCGGACACAGGGTCAGTATACGTGCGATTGTGAGAGAAACTCTGCGGCTTCGTTCGATTACAGGTTATGTTCCGTCTGTCCGTAGGCCTGAGGACTATGTATCGAGGGTAGTTTCAGCCATAGTCAACCATGATGAGGTAGTGCGAAGAGCCACCGCAAGAGGGTGGAAAATGAAGGAGTATGAGAACAGTCTTCGCAGTGCACTTATTCGAGTTATAGAAAACATTCCTGTGCTCAAACGTGGGGGCCGGAATCCATTCATTTTTGCAGCCTCTGCAGCATATGCAGCTGATAGAATCATTGCGGCGGAGTACAAGCGAAGAGCTGTCCTTACGCAGAAGATTACATCGATGGCAACCAATGTTGCCGAGTACAGCATCCGGGATCACTTTGGTGTCATAAAGAGCATACTACGAGAGATGTCCTCCACCGACCAAAAAGTCGCATCTTCCAAGTAGCGTGTTCACGAACCAGCATAATGAAACAGCATTGGGAGGTAAGCAGGTTTGATAGAAGTTTCTTGCTCAAGTTCGCCAAATGCTCTAGAAGTGAGGTGAGTTGGTAGTATGGGGGCAGCCATGTACCGCAAGAAGCTAGTTCACATCATCATCTGTTCACCGGGACGCTGCAGCAGTTGTCCACGGTTTCAAGGGGGGAAGTGCAGTGAGATTGAGAACTTGACTTCCAACGAATCCATTGTTCTTGTGGAACAGGACAGGGGCTTTGTTCATCTTCTAGATGACGACTGCGAAGCTATCCGGGAACCACCTTGGAGGGGTAACCGACTGTCTGATAGCATTACGGTCGCAATGACGAAATACTTTGATCAGTGGAGTACGGAAGATGCATCTGACAAGACACAGAACATTGCCCCAAGAGAGTGTGCATGGAAAACCGGATACGTTGGGGCCGAGCCCCTGTTTCATAAGATTGTGAACTGCTACGCGGTCGATCCATATCTTATTCTCATAACAATCGAAAGTGGTCGCCTTGTCTACAATCCATATCCACTACTGAAATCACCGTTCGAACATCAGGTATTAGAAGCGGTTCTAGCCGACGTCAAGCTGACGCGTGAGCGGATGCAGATGGTAGAACTGACCCTCCACCACCAGATTCAACGTGTCGTTAAAGCCACCAAGGAAGTTGTAACGCGAGACCTCCCAGAACTGGGTCACAATACCATACACAGAATCGCGCAGCTCGTGGCCCATGCAACAACGCCAATAGGATCACTATTGCCACTACTGCTCGATGACTACGTTGAGGATGTTTTTCTTGATAGGCCTTACACGTCGGTCTACGTTAGTCATGGGATCCATGGCCGTTGCGAAACTTCAATTATACTGGATGACGCAGACTCAGACAGAATAGTAACATTTCTCAGAGCGCAAGCCAATCTCCATCTAGATAGAAGAAACCCATCGTTCAAGGCAGACATAGCAGTAGATGAGAAGACCCATGTAAGATGGTCGGCAAGCATTCCGCCACTCAGTCCCGATGGCCTGCAGTTCGAGATTCGACGAACGCGGACGACGCCCTTTACGCTGCTCGACTTGATTGAGAATCATACGTTACCAATTGAGGCTGCATCGATTGTGTTACTGGCATTTCTGATGAGGCTGAACATATCCATCACAGGAGAGCCAGGCTCTGGGAAGACAACGCTCCTGAATGCTCTCGACGCCTGTTCGCCAGCTTCTTGGAGAAAGATCTACATTGAGGATGCCGTTGAGAGCCGAGTTCATGGTTCACATCATCAGGTAAGATTCTCTGTTTCACCAGTTGATGAGGCTGTCAAGTATCTAAGCAAGTCCTCCGAGATAGCAAAGACCCTGCACCGGTCACCAGACTACTTGATTCTTGGCGAGATCCAGACTGCAGAACACAGTCGAGCTCTTTTTCAGGCACTAATGGCGGGCCTCCGATCAATACAGACCTGCCACAGTACATCTGCAACAGCTCTGATTTCAAGGTGGAGATATGACCATGGCGTTACAGAACCCGCCATTGCGTTAATGGACGTAATAGTCACTATCGCGCGGCCAGTCCCTACATCCCCAAGAAGAATTGTAACAGAAATTGTTGAAGTGCGCCGAGCAGTCCGAAATGGTATTGTTGAATTCTCTGGGCTTAGCACATTGTACTCACTCGCAACAGGCACCTCTCCGCCCGACAGCTGGCCTTCTGATGGCGCTTTCAAAACCGCTGCACGTTTGTACATGAACGTGGACATCTCAAAAGCGTACGACAGCATCGTTTCATTTCTGTACGATGCCTATGAGGGGAAACATAGAAACATAGGAACAATCGGCGACACGTTCTGGCAAGACACTCTCTCTCATGTAGGCAAACAGTGATGTTTTCCGCGGGGAGTTAATATACATCCGAATCGACTGGTAAATGTGATACGTGAAATGAAGATGCAACAGTCGATTGTTCGTGATGAGCAAGCGGGGCCTTTGGTCGAGGAGAGTCTTCTACTGGGTCTAGCCGTTGTTACAGTTTCAATTGTGATTGCCGTGATTCTCCAAGCAACCGGCTGGGCTCAGGAAGTCGTCAACGGTCTCTTGGAAGTTCTTCAAGACAGCTGGGGTGGTCTCACCAACCTTCTTGGACCGTAGTTCACTGGGTGGACAGGGCACCATCCTCCGCCCGAGTCGTCTTTGCACGATAGAGAAATGCTTATTTTGTAATGGCCATCGCACGTACCTGCTCCGGACTGGCACAGCACGGCTCCGGTAGAAACCTGTCGAGAATCGATGGGGTACCGACTGTAGTCCGGCCCAGCATAGGGGACTCTCGATCCCCTGACCCGGGTTCAAATCCCGGCCGGAGCACCACCTATTCTACGATTCTACACTCCTCATCTAACAACAGTGTGACGCCTTGCAACTGCAAATGCCACAAGGGAAACTGACATCACAATTGTACCAAGAAGCGGTCCGAAACCTACACCCTGCGATACAGCAATATCCGACACAGAAAGCGAGAGTTCTAACATTCCTGTGGACACTAGGACACAGGGTCCGAACACAACATAATGAAGAGTATAAACCCCAGGCAGAGATGGTACTTTCAAATAGAGTGCGAGACAGCCGTTCTTCGCTCCGACTACTGTGTGTTGTACATCCAACCATGTGTAGTTGAAAAGAGGGCCATTGAATGGGGTGCCGTTAAGGAGCCAGATCCTTAGACGTAGTTCGATGTGTTGCAGGGGGGGGACCACCTCGTACGACTCGATTTCAACCGATGCTGGAATCTTTCGTCTGACGTGAACCGTGAGAGCAACATGTCCTTCAAGCTCGTATTCGTTTCCGGTTGCGACCACTACGAATGAATACCGGCCTTCTTCTCTAGGTGCTCGAACCTGTAATGCGACAGCGCCGTCCAAACCGGACGTGGTTTCGTACTCAAGGGAGTCGTTGATGTAAATCTGGAGCAGTACGCCCTGCCTGTTCCCCCACCAGTCCGAAACACGAACGGCAATCAGGACCTTCTGCAATGGAAATGCGTACCCGTTGATACCGGTTTCAACATCAAGAAGTAATCGTGACCAGAAGATGACGTCAACGGTTGTACTGGAGTTGATTATGAAAGGATTTCCGATAATCTGAAGCGAGAGCTTGTGGCGCCCCGGTGTTGAGTCGACCAAGAACCATGTGTCAACAGTTGTGCGACCGTTCATCGGAACAACGAATAGCTGATTGGGGCCTTCGCGCACGGCCACAGAGGCATTAGCAACGGGACGACCAAGGGTGTCATGGAGTGTGATACGTAGGGATCCCCATTCCCCAATTACAAGTGGTGTGTCTGATTCTATGTTCAATCGTACGAGTGATGTCATGTTGAACTCGACTTCAAGCGAACATGGCTCATAGCGCTCGGACCCGACGTACACAGCTCGAAGGGAGTGACTCCCGAGTGCAAGAGATCTATTCAGACTGATGAGTATGAAAATGTGGCCTGATGAGTTGCTTGTTTCTGTAAGGGAGTGTACGCCATCAATCAATACATCTACAGGAGCTCCTGCAAGGGCTTTGCCCTCCGCACGTATTGCTAGGGAGAAGTTGATATTATTACAGCCCAAATTTGAAAGAGGCACATCGCTTGAGAGTACAATGGATGTAGCAATACGACTCATTACGAATGTTGCCACTGCATGAGCATCTGAGAAGTAGAGCAGATCATCTCTGTTGTAGTGGACAACGATTGTGTTCTCTCCGTACTGGGCCCACGAGGTATTGCACACCATCTTAAGGAGCGCTAGGCCTTGCGAGTCTGTCACTCCACCTAGAAGGGGCGCGTCGGTGCCTTCAACTGAAACACAGGCGTTGCCGATTGGTTTGTCCCAGTCATCTAGTAGATGTATTCTGGCCATGAGCCAGTCACCTGGCGCAAGTTTGTTTCTCTCCAACTCCAGAAGAATCTGCGTGCGCGCATAGATTGTGACGCTAATCCATTGGACAGAGGGCGCGAGAAAGACAGACTCGTTACCCCGGAACGTTGCGTTGAGCAAGGCAGGCCCAAGAGAAATGTCTGGTGGGGGGGTCCAAGCCAAGACAGCGACTCCATCAGAATTTGTCTTCGAAGAGCCAAGGAAGAGATTATGTGTTTCATCGTAGAACTCTATCTCCTGATTAGCAATTGAGGCTGGAGCTGGGAGATTCTGTGACAATGATGCGTGCAGCATTACAGTTTCGTTTCGGATAACGATGAGAAACGAGTCTTGGCTTGAGCATGGCGTGTCCGACGGCTCAATTCTGGTAGTGTTACATCCGTGGGATTGTGTGCTTAGTCTTCTTGTGCGTGTTCGGGTTGCGGCGGGCAGCTGACAACTCTTGTCCTGTTGCACAGGAGGGTCGTAGAGTTCCAAGTGGTGAGATTTGAACCACAGAGGCGAAGTCTGAGCAACAAGGCGCGGCCCTCTCTCAACATGTCCAACACTGTTGCTAGGCGAATATGGGATTTCGTACTCAACACTGAAGCCAGAGCCAGTGCCTATTGCTGACCGTGAAAGTGATGACCTAATCGTAGACGACAAAGAGCGGCCAGGTTCATCCAGACCAAGCAAATCTCTTGAGGGAGTCGGGAGAATTGCAGAGTTACGGATACTGTTCGGTTTCTCTCTTGGAGTGGAGAACCATACTGGTGACGACACCCTGTTGACAAACAGCGCCATTTGAGAAACTTCACTTATCGCCAGCACCGTCGGAGTATGCCGCTCGCTCAGCGTTGAATCCATTGCGCGTGATAGCCTTGAGGAAATCGCAGGTCCTTCGTCATGGTGGACGAGAGAAAGCTGAACCTTTCCAGCGGGTTCTGTTCGGAACTGTCGTTGGTCAACGTCACACAGATGTGCCATCCCATGGGATTGTGTCACTACTGTTACGAAGGGGTTCGAATGAGATACCATGTTATCTTCATGCTGGGATGCGACTGGTCTAGCCCAATGTACCTGTCTTTCGTGAAACCCGCGTGACAACTGCACTGAGTGCTGTGCTAAGGTATTCCGGAGGTTCACGAGAACGTCCATAGTTCCGCCAGTATGGGACTGATTCACCAAGTAATCACAATCTATTCGGAGACTGCCCGTACTATCGTGTGGACTGAGAGATGATGAAGCAGCGAAGGGTATAATCGTCGCAATCAAGAGTACCGTCAGCAACCAGAGCCTGTCCATAAGAGCCCACTCTCAGTGTTTAGTTTGCCACCAAGGCAGCTAGTAGTGCCTACATGACGTATTTGAGCGCCACAGAATCGTTCACGACAAGTGATACGGGCTTAAGTATCGGACATCGAGGAGGCATAGGTGACACGAACATCGCTGTATTGTATGACAACACGAACCGAATTGCGTCGCAAGCTGGAGGTGCGCTCAACGTTCAACATTGTTCGGCCCTTGATTCATGTTGTGTTGTTTTCAGTAAGCAGACGAACAATTGCAGAGCGGGAAATCCAACAAGAAGAGAGGTATTTGTGATGGGAGACAGGATCTGATGCAATCCCTTTCTCGTATCGATTCTAGAATAGTTCATTTCCTGTGGGTAGTTGCAGTAGTGGGAAGTATGGCCTACTTCATCTTGATATACCTACTACCTCTTGTAGGTGCCCTTAGCCCAATCATGATACCAGCCAAGACGGCTTTCGAGGCTGGTGTCTGTGTGGTACTTGTGCTTTCGGGAATCCTCGAGGCATGGGCACAGTTTGCCTCTCTAAAGGACTGGTCGATGTCATGTGACGGAAGTGTGTTCTGTGTCAAGATTGGAAATGTGGTAGTGGGAGTGTCTGTGCTGGAGGCCCAAGCTGTGGCAGGGTCAGTTATCGTCGACTCTGAGGGGCACTCACGCTACAACGAGATGTTTCTCCAAGCCATCAGAGCGGGGATGACTCCCCATATGAATGTGGCTTTTGAAGTGGGGGTTGACAAGGCAAGACCGTTCCTGCGATTCTTTGTGTCCGTCATGGGAGACTCATACGATGACGTTGTGCAGTCACTTGCACGAGAGGCTGCCAGAATTGAGGCAATTCTCATGGCATCTTTGCCGGCTGTCGATTTTAGGCAGCTGAGAAACTATGACCTTGAACAGGCTGTCACCATTGTTCTCGGAGAAAGATCGATAAGTCCTCGAGGCGAAACGGGGAGCGGTAAGAGCCCCGGAAGATCTATGCTGATAATTGAGGGACTGCCTCGGACTGCCCCAGCGCAGAAGTCAACTCAGATTGGAACGTTCATGCTAACATTGCTCCAACGCGGCTTCTCTGGCAATCTCACATGCGTCTTTTCCCCATCGATACCTAAGAGAAGGGGTTGGCGACTCGAGCGCGAGTGGAAAGGTATTCGCATGCGCGAAAAGCAAAAAGAGGATTCGCTGGCGGATCATTCTGCCAAGGCAAGACTTCTTGAGGAGTATCGTGCAGTTCAGGACAAGAATGCATGGTTCGAAACGTCTATTCGCTACATTGTGATGGGGCAGCCTCCTGACGCTGCATTGTTGGAGTGTATGAAGGGTATAATACACTCTCTATGGGGAGGGGATTCCTCTTTCAAGGTTAAAATACGCCAGATTAGCGACTCAGACAGACTTCGCATTGTCGCTAGGAGACATCTGCACTCACAGAAGCTGCATGTGACACATCTTTCGGCAATAGTCCATACTCCTATGGAACTCTTACCTGAGATATCGGCAGAAGTCAGTCCTGAGATGCCCATTCCACCGAAATCAGAAACGGACAATGAACTCTTTATCGGGTGGACTGTTTACAGAGGCCGACCACTAAATCCCGTTGGCCTGCGACCTGAGTGGTTGCGGGAACACATGGCGGTGCTCGGAGCGACAGGAACTGGCAAGACCAACCTTGTCAAACAGCTAATTGCACAGCTCAGTTTGAAGACAGATGTACCATGGTGGATATTTGATGTCAAGGGTTCAGAATACTCGGAGCTCGCTGAAATAGAGGGAACGGTCATCTTCAAACCGCCAGAGGATAAACGGTTTGTGATGACAATTGTAGACAGGAAAGGGAACAGTAAGACACAGGCTCATACCACATTTGCGATTCTACGTGAACTTCTCCACACTCGCGATGCTTCAGCCGATCTATCTCCTGCGATGGAAAGACTACTTCGTGAGGCGCTGGAGGAGATGATTGGGGACCCTAACAGTGATGGATCAGCTAGTGCACTCATTCGTGCTGTAAAGAGGATATCACAAGGAGACAAGAGTCTTACGCTCACACGAGACGCTCTTCTTAACAGACTTGAGATACTCACGCGTGAGCCGTTGGGGACTATCTTGTCAGGGGGACCAAGGGCCATCTCATTCAAGAATCTTCTCAATCGCAGGGTGATACTTGATCTTAGCCAAGTGTCACGTCAGGGGGGCATGGATGCCGCAAGGATACTCTACAACCTAGTGGTCAAGAGAATTTTCGACGAGGCTATGCGAAGGGGCATTACTGAGGGACTACATCACGTGGTGGTCCTAGAAGAGGCCAGTAACCTTGTCCCGGAGAGCTACTCGAGAGCCAGCGCTGCGGATGTGACAACGGGTGAGTCCATGGTCATGTTGCAGAGAGCCACGGGGCAGGGTGTAATTGTCATTTCTACTCGTCCGAACATCTCATCCAACATTCTTGCCAACACTGGCACAAAGGTCGTGTTCAGACTGCCATATGACAGCGCTGTTGGAGGCCGATTTCTATCATTGAATCCAGACCAAGAGAGATACCTCCGAACCCTCAGGACAGCAAGAGCTCTCATGTCTACGCCGGTTTCAAGCACTTTTGAAATAGTCACAGCACCGTTCCGAGGTGTCCAGTCAACTGCGGGTCACATGAGGGACATTGTGGTTTCAGTAGGTGATGCGGATGACGGGAGAGAATCAAGACGCAAGGTAATTGACTCATCAGACACTATGACCATTCTTTGTGAGCACGAGAGAACAGATGTGCACGTACGTCAGCCTAAGCAGGAGAGCACAGCCATGGCAGGTCTTGACATCTCTGCATCTGCCTTGGAGGCCGAACTGACTGACTCGGCAACACGATGTGAGTGCTCGACTCCGGTCGGAGGCTCGGTCGATGTTGTTGAATACCCAAGAAACCTAGACCATCTACCGCAACTCGCGACATCTTCGACCAAGGAAGTATATGTGGACAGGAAGACAAGAGTCGCGAAACAGTTGGTTGAGAAACTAACCCGCGTTGGGTTCCTGACAGAAACCCAGATTGAGGATACATTGTGCAGCCTAGACCCTGACCTTTGCCAAGCAGAAGTCACCGAGCTGCTCCAGGAGCTTGTTTCGTTAGGCAGTATAGAGAGGGAGGCAGTTGGCTTCTTCAGAGGCGCGGAATCAGAGCAAACCACGAAGCAGGATGGCACAATGCAACACGGCAGGCGTCGGGAGGGGTTCGTGTATACTCTACCCGGACATGGCGGGGAGGGGGTCAAACAAATCATCATGCGTTTCATCATTGAGGGTTTCGAACGAGCAGGACTGAACAAGAGTGAATATCGACTTGAAGGGTCTGAAATCCATGTTAGAAACATAGTCATTGTTGTGATACCTGAAACAATAAGGGCGTCTGAACTCGCAGCCACGGCGAGCCGCATATTATGCATCTATGAACGACTTCCGCCCAACGTATCAAGGCTTGTGGTGGTTGTTAGAGGAAGCATAGCAGCTGCCAAACTGAGAGAGCATATGACGCAGAACGACAGGTTATGTGGCGTGGCAGTCGTACCTGCGTTTCCTGCCACCATTGAGAGATTAATTTCAGAAATAGTGCATGGCCGTATCATGTGTACAGGTGACTTCGAAGCAGAAACACCTTCGATCAAACAAGTCGGGTCCACATCCAGCTCTGGACCTACTGGCCCTCAGATTCGAGTCTGGATTAATTTGATTGAGAAATATGTTCAGATAAATAACGGAAGAGCTCGTTGGGAGGATATCCTTCAGTTTGTTGAAACAACCGCTCTCCAATCACAAGGCCGCCATGTGCCGCGCATGGACCTCGATGAGGGTAAGAGAGCTCTGTCCGAATTGTTACTGGACGAGCGACTTCATGCGATTAGAGTGAATGATAGAGCTGGATTCGTTAATCTTGACGCAGGCCTGTGGATATTGACACCTACGGAATTCGAGGCGGCACGTAGTAGGACACTTGACGCATTGGAATATGAGCTGCGCTCCCGTGGTTTCAATACGGAGAGGCATCATGAGGCTTTTGACTTGTGTGCGGGAGCCGTTACGTATCTGGTATTTCCGAGTAGGAAACGAGTCGAGTCAATGAGGAAGTTGGATGGTGAAAATATTTGTCCCGTATGTCACTCACGAGAGCTAGTGTGTATTCTGCCCGCTATAGAGTATGCAGAAGATATCGATGACACACCGACCAACATCCACATTATGACTCTTGACTCGGGCGTTTCGCGGTTCGTTATGTAGATTCATCTCAATTACGCAGGTTCATCTTAGAGCTGGATGTACAGGAAACTACAAGATACGCGTGCAGAGTTCACTGCGTCCCTTGAGGAGGTTGCGAAGACGCCCAGGAACAGTCAGATTGAAAATGACCACCTCAATACCTTCACGTGCGGCATTTAGCAAATCGGCGAGTTTCTTCGCCATTCCACCGGTGACGTCAGTATCCCTAGATGGCCCCACCTTACCAAGTATCGCACTGGCATCATGGCTATCAATCACTGGCACCAGCTCCGCGTAAGGATTCTTATGCGGATCATCATGAAACACCCCATCGACGTTGGTGCCAACGAGAACCCGTTCTGCACCAAACCTCAGGGCCATCCATGCGGCTAGAGTATCCCCACTCAATATTGTCGCACCACTCTTCCGGTCGAAACAGACATCACCATGAGTGATTACTGTCAGGTTGGCACGAAGACTTCTCTCCAAAGGTTCGTGGTAGTATGATACAATCTCCCCACCATCAAGCGAAATCCATGTAAAAGGTGGAAATACAACCGGTTTCAAATCCGCCTCGAAGAGGGCTGATTGTACGTCAAATGCCAACTTTGACATGTTGCGACGAATCTCAGGAACGCCTTTCATTTTCTGATTCGGAGAGGAACCTGGTGTTTGATAACCGTATTGAGCTGCTGCCTGATGACCATATGCTCCGCCACCATGAATTACAACCAGTGGCCCACGATGTGACCGTAGTTCTTGTGCGATACGTAGCAATGATCGTTGGTCGGTAGCTGGTGGGGAGCGGTTCTTATGGGTTATTACTGATCCACCAAGTTTCACAACTACAAGGTCGTCCATCTTTTAGACACACTCTCGGCCCAAACCACCCAAGAGGTGCAAAGGCCTGCGCTTTCTTGGTTGAGGTCTTGGGACGATTTAGCATTGAAACATAAAAGATGTGCCGGTTGATGGTTACGATTGGTTCATTTGCACTCGTTATTGCACCGCAAGACAAGCTTTTTATCCAATTCAAGTGCAGAAGCGGAGAGACACCTGACAGGGAGTTTGATAGACCCGTGACTCAAAAAGCAAGAATTCGGTTGTCCAGTACAAATACAGAGCACCTCGATAGCGTCTGCAATCAGATTAAGCGAATAACAAGGAAGACTGGCGTCCGAATGGCTGGGCCTATTCCCCTCCCAACACGAAGAATGGTTGTGCCGACTCGGAAGACTCCCTGTGGCCAAGGTTCGGAATCGTGGGACAAATGGGAAATGAGAATACACAAGAGACTCATTGACATTGATGCCGATGAAAGAGCCATGCGGCAAATAATGAGGGTTCGTATTCCAGATTCTGTCTATATCGAGATCGAGCTTACTGGGTGACCAATTCCCGTTACGCAGCATTTTCTTGGCAGTACTACGGTGTTACAAGCACAAACTCCTTTTGTGTCTGCTACGGAACATCACTGGTCTGAGGCGGACATCTATGTGCGGGATAATAGGTGTAATACAGTCAAAAGGTGCTGTTGCACCCTTTTTGCACCAAGCGCTCAAGCGTCTTGAATACCGAGGCTATGATTCCGTCGGGGTAACAACAATTGCCGAGGGAAAGCTTCATACAAAGAAGGACGAGGGGAAGATAGAGGAGGTTCATAGAAAACTCAACCTTGATGATCTGCCGGGAACTGTGGGAATTGGCCATACCAGGTGGGCCACTCACGGGATGCCATCGATATACAATGCACACCCACACTTTGACTGCTCGCACACTATTGCAGTTGTGCACAACGGGGTAGTTGACAATTTTCTAGAACTCAAGGAAGAGCTTCAGTCGAGAGGCCACAAGTTCGAGTCAGAAACCGACACAGAGGTAATCCCCCATCTCATAGAGGAGTTCATGGACGGGGGTCTTAGCCTTCCTGACGCGGTCCGCGAGGTTACAAGGAGAATCAGGGGAACCTATGCGATTGTAGCGATGACGGCAAGAAGCCCAGATAAGATAGTGTGCACAAGGGATGGAAATCCCCTTGTGATTGGGCGCCGTGATGGGGCCTCTTACGTTTCATCCGATATTCCTGCATTCTTGCCGATGACTAACAACATGATACTTCTCCTCGATGGGGAGATAGCAATACTCACAGCGGATGATGTCGAAATTCGAAAGTTGTCGGACGGTTCCATTGTTACCAGAGAGGCAATCACAATTAGCTGGACCGCAGATCAAGCCCAAAAGGGCGGCTACCCACATTTCATGTTGAAAGAGATACATGAGCAACCCGAGGCGATTCGCAATACGCTTCGCATAAGAAAGGATGTCTTTGATAGCGCTGCCAAGATTGTTGCCTCATCGCGCCGGGTGTTTATGACCGCAATGGGGACATCAGGGCATGCTGCTCTCGCGGGTAGACACATGTTCGCCTCCTTCGCGGGCATACTGCCAAGCTTTGAACTCGCCAGCGACTTCCCTGATACTGTCTATGATACACTGACTACTGATGACTGTGTGATTGCAATCACACAGTCCGGTGAAACGAGCGACACGATATTCGCAGTGAAACATGCGAAACGTCTTGGAGCCAAAGTGATTGCCATTACCAACGTTGTGGGCAGTTCTGTCACACGATTCGCAGATCGCATAATCATCACGCAGGCGGGACCTGAGATTGGAGTTGCTGCGACCAAGACTTTCATGGTCCAATTGACAGCGTTGGCCCTCCTTGCACTTGCAACCGGAATGCTTACCCAATACCGAAGCCGCGAATTCATCGAGGCCAAGTATGCGTCATTGAATACACTTCCAAACATAGTGTCTGAAACGATTGTACGAAATGAGGAGGTCGCTCGGCAAGCCGCTGAGAAGTACTACAATCGGGCGAGCTTTCTCTTTCTCGGCCGTGGAATTTCAATAGCAACAGCTCTTGAGGGTGCCCTGAAATTGAAAGAGATATCATATAACCACGCAGAGGGGTATTCAGCAGGAGAATCAAAACACGGTCCTATAGCGTTAGTTGAGGACGGATTCCCAGTCGTGTTCGTGGCGCCAAATGATGCTACGCGAGATAGGCTCATTGGAAATATCATGGAAATGAAGGCAAGGGGAGCATCAATACTTGCAGTGATTGAAAGAGGAGACGGGGATTTGAAGCATCTAGCCGATGATGTGTTCGAGATACCCGAGGGCGTGGAACCAGAATTCTCAACTATGGCCTTCGTTGTGCCGCTTCAAATCCTAAGTTACTATATGGCCACCCGCCGGGGTCACGACCCGGACAAGCCTCGCAACTTAGCGAAATCGGTTACCGTTCTGTAACTACGAACGATGAAGTAACTCCTTCAGTAGGACCTTAAATCACGTCAATCGACATGTGGCAGTAGTGATGACAGATGAATTACGGCACACTGCTCAGTGCACTCTCGAATTTCGTGCTGATAATAGCCGACTACCTGTCAGAGATATGGGAATTCCTAATCTTCATAGGAAGAATAGCAGGAGTAATCGTCATACTCGTCGGGGCCATCATGTGGCTGACGCAGATCAATGTTTCAAAAGGAAAGGGAATGATATTGAGCGGGATAATCCTATCGATAGTTGTCCAATACTTTGTGATGTATCCTCCTACATTCATCGGATAATTTCTGTTTTTGTGGTCAACACCGCTTCGCTCCACCGCCCCAGTCAGGTCATGTTGCAAATCTCTTGGAGAGCCTCGAGAAAACGGTCTATATCCTCAGATGTGTTGTATACATGAATTGATGCCTGCACTATGCCTTCGCCTGAGAGAGATGACACAAGCGGATGTGCGCAAAGTAGACCGCTTCTAACGGCGATTCCTAGTTGGTCCATGAACATCGCCACGTCATGGCAATTCAATGGTTCCGTTATGCCCACATTAAACCCGAATGTCGTTCTGCCGGGGTGAACTGGACCATAGACAAGGACTGTGCTCAGCTCCTTCAAGCCAGCAGACAGTTGAGAAGACAGACTTTGGAGGTGTGACTTTATCCTTTTGGGGCCCAGTGTCACAATATAATCGACCGCTTCTGCGAGGCCCGCGATACTTGGAACATTCATGAGACCGGGCTCGAACTTGTCAGGGTAGAGGGCAGGTTCAAAAGAGGTGAGCGTGACTGCAGTAACGGTGGAACCACCGAGTATGCCTGGAACATGCTCTCTTGCAACATCTTTGTCTACCCACTGAATGACTATGCCCGGTGGTGCAAGAAAAGCGTTGTTCGCGGACACGATGGTCACATCCGCGCCCACGCTCATGGCATCGAATTCGAAAAGGCCGAGATAACGAGTTGCGTCTGAGAGCACGATTGCCTCATGCTCATGTGCTATCTTGGAAACCTCCTGCACATCATTATGTGTGCCAATGCCAACAGGAGAGCATCCCACGGCGACCAAGCCAGCCCGATTGTCAATGAGTGCAGCGGCTTGATCCAGATCGAGACAATAATCCGGACCAATGGGAATCGTTCTGACACGTAGACCAAGAACTTGAGCGGCTCGTAAAAGGGGTACCATCGTGTCATGGTCTTCAGTTTCTGCCATCACAATTGTATCACGATGTCCTCGGTTCCAAGACATTCCATATACTAAGGAGGAAACTGTTTCAGCCACCGTATTATGAAAGGATACCATCGATGGCTCCGTGGATGTTAGCTTAGCGACTCTCTTTCGGGTCAATTCGACCAATTCGGCGCCTCTTGTTGCCAAGGAGTATGCTCCACGCCGGGACGAAACAGCCACTTCATTGAGGAAACGAGCCATTGCGTCAACGACTCGAGTTGGGACCAGTGCGGTGCTTGCAGCGTCGAGATAGACGAGATTCGGTTGGGTCCTCAGAATGTTAAAATCCCCACGGATATCGAGTATATCGGGTGAGCCCATGGTATCGTTGGCACGGGACCTGCCTTTAATGTGATTCGTTTCGAGAAGACCGTGTTGTGAACCACTATGGATGTATTCGAGGGACAGTTTATAGTTACCCCAGATAACCTGATCTTTGAAGTAAAAGGAGTTGTGCATCCGCCCAATCGAGTCACAGCTTATTTGAGATACGTTCCAGACCCAAGGGGAGATAGGCGGACGGAAGGGGGCCAGAGATTCAGAAAGATCTATGACCTTGACATGCGCGAGAAGTACTTGTACGAGAACGCGCCTCAATACCTTCACTATGACCCCGTTGTCGGAAGAATCATGCAAAGTGTACCTGTGGACGACGTTGTACGTGTTTTGGATCCCGTAGAAAGCCTGACTGTTCTAAGAGAGAATTGGTCAGCGCTGGGCGGAGTAAAGAAAGCTGCAGTTGACCTTGCAAACAGAATTGTAGAAGTCGCAGGGATTTCGTGGCGTGACTTGGGAGTAACTGGTTCGATACTTGCGAATCTTGAAAGCTCCACATCGGACATAGATCTTGTCGTCTACGGAGAGCTGCCAGCTCGTAGGGTGTATCAGGCTTTGAGGAAGGATTGGAATCAAGTTGGAGTAGTACGCTACGAGAATGATCGATTGAGGGCACATGTTCGTTTCAGGTGGGGGGCTCTCAACAGGGACGCTCAATCCATTATGGAAAGGATTGAAGCACGTAAGGTGCTCCAAGGTTTCTTCCACGGTTATGAGTTCTTCATAAGAGCAGTGAAACGATTGTCTGAGGTCAACATTAGATATGGAGATTGTGTATATCGCCAAGTAGGACGGGTGGCACTGCTTGGCACTATTGTAGACGATGGGAATTCCATTTTCACACCATGCGAATATCTCTTGAAACCTCATTATCTCCACTCAGGGGAGAACCCGTACTTTCAATCAACGATAGAGAATATTGAGAAAAGAGATGTGAGTGATCTGGTCAAGCTGGCCCAAGGAGATCATCATATAGAGGATGGTTCTCCGGATGGTGTTAAGCTCATCAGCTACAGAGGTAGATTTTGCGAGCAAGTCGTGAAGGGGGATATTGTTACTGCTATCGGTCAACTGGAAGTGGTAAGTACAGAGAAACCATCTAGGACATACTTGCAGATAGTTCTGGGCAATCACCCAGCAGACATCCTCCTCCCGCATCCATGACTGTTAATCGTACAAACCAACGCATCAACACCATTCACGCAGGGGCCAAGTGAATGGCGCCAATTCTGTGAATGGCGGCATGAATACTGACAGCATAACGTCAAAACCGCAGGAAGAGGATACGATATGTTTCACATTGGTTGTGAATAGCGCCACCCCTTCGTTTCCAGTGGAACGGAGTGATAAGCACAGGTATTGCTGACAGAACTATTCACAGCCATTTGGCCACTGTGAAAATGTTACTTGTTGGAGTTATGCCCGTGTTAGGCAGATATCAATCCAATAGGCGTTATATTGCACGAAACGTTATTATGGGGCGTGTTATGCCTCCTTGCTCTGTGCATCCATGGGGAGGAGTGCCTATGGCGAGATATGGTACGATTACCCCCATATGTCCAATTCACATACTCACACTTATGTAATGAATGTGAAGTGAATATTCAAATGAGAAATCCCCAGCGATATGTGAACCTGTAGGGAACGGACATTTGTGGACAGCCCTCGTGGTTCTACGTATCGAAACAGTGGTGACAGGTTAAGATGAAAGCCGGCCGGACCAACTACGTTTACGAGTTCACGTACAGCTCCGGCCCGGGCCGCCAAGAAGTGTTTCAATGTAAGTACGTGGATCCGGAAGAAGCACTCAAACGTTTTATGAGAATCTTGTCTCTGACGAAGGAACCTTTCGATTTCAAAATCGTCGTTCGCGATGAGGCAACAAAAGAAGAGTCGAGCTACCAAGTTATGGGAAGCGTCGATGATATGCTCGAAAAATTCCGAGTATTCCTTGAAACGACCACGGGTGAAACATTGGCTGGGGTGGAGGCAAACATAGGGGAAACCGAGATCATACATTCTGATGTTGAATCCATGAGCACCTTCGAAAAGATGCAAACGATTATCTATGCCTCGTTCAAGCATGGAAAGTTCTCCTCCCTCGATGTGGTCGAGATTTTCAAGAACACGTTTGGTGAAGAGCTTCCCAAAAGCACCGCATCAACATATCTCGCCAGAATGTGGAATCGCGGAAAGGGTCACCTTGAGAGATTCGGTAATCGTTCAGGGTATATGTACCGCCTACGTACAGAACTACCGGAGGTTCAAAAGGCAACACAGCAGGCGGAGCGCCTGCTTGCGACTCTAGAGCTCCGCGTGAAAAAGTAGAATCTGAATTGCCTGTCGTTCAATAGATGAGTCACGGAGAGTTGCGAACAGCAGCTGATAAGCTGAAGTACAGCATTCCAAACCGGGCCTAGTCCAGCCTCAGTCTGCGGATTCGGCACGAAAATCTTGTGTTGCCGTTTCTGGTTCTGGAGCATGATGAGTGATTGGCTGCCGACGAGTGGTAACAGGAACTCGTCGGCTACCAGTTCATACTCACGGTAACACAACTGCGGTCCGCTAAAGGACGCTATGGGTGGGTTTCGCTACATTTGCACTGTTTGCTCTGTGAACTTGATTCCAAGCTGTTCAAGTTCGCCTAGTATGGGCTGATACAGATCTGGCAGCGTCGGTCTGTGGACACCCACTAGATTGATTGAGCCTTCGAGAATCATTCTACTTGCAATTGCTACCGGCAGCGCTACTGTACGTGACATTGAGCTATCGCCGTTTGGAATGCCGTAGTCGACAAGTGTGGATGTGATTCGTTCCCGGTGGGAATCAAATTCCGCAGTAAAGTCGTGGTGCATCACAATCATGTCACGCTCACCAGGTGCGTACTGGAGTTTCTCCTCAAAGAGGCTACACAATGCGTCGAGGTACGTCTTGGTGCCGCTCGGTATAGGACGATCTTCAAATAGGCCCAACCACTCCAATCGCGAGATGATTGGGTCTTTCGGCGTAAGGCCTAGGGCTTTTGCCACAGCATTTACAGGATCGTCGTGATCTGAACAAGACACCAGCTCACACATCATATTACGATACGTCATTCCTTCTAGATTGCGTTCCTCTAGGTCAAGTAGGCCGAGATCTGCAATCTTCTTTAGGGTAGAACACCAACCCAAGTTGCGCAGTGTTCCACGGAGCATGGTTTTTGTTTCAGGTATCCCGTAGATGTTGATATAGGACATGCTGTCGCGATTCGGATACCCTTCAAACACGCCAACGCCCGGAATCTCCATGACCTCACAGTGATCAAAAAGCTCGTGTCCGGGTATATGTACTTCCACCCCGTCCCGCAGGAAGTGGGCATCGTTTCGCCCAGCGAGAAGAACACCTCGAGGGCTCCAAGAGAGCTTGTAGCCGAAAGGATTCGTGTTTGCTTCCGGCGCGGGCAGACCACCAGTAAATGAGGTGAAACTCACCACGCGACCGCCGCGTGCGTGAATGTCATCGATTATCCTCATCGCGCTCATGTGATCAATTCCCGGATCGACACCGCACTCGTTCAGGAGGACAACCCCTGCGTTTCGTGCCTCCTGATCCAGAGCTTGCATCTCCGGAGATATGTAAGATGTCGTGCAGAAGTGTTTTCTGTGTCGGATGGCTACTCTTGCCGCCTTCACGTGATATGTGTAGGGCAGTAGTGAGCACACTAGGTCAGCGTTGCTTGTCAGCTCCTCAAGAAGCGAGTCATCCGTTTGGATATTGAAACGGACGGCCTCGGTATTCTCGCAGCCTTCGATGAGTCGTTGCGCCTTCTCAAGGGTTCTACTGGCCACTGTTACATGGATTCCGTGGCTGGACAGGTATTCTACATAGGGCCTCGCAACCAGCCCTGCACCAAGACAGAGTACTCGTTTCATGGTCTTCGCTCCTCACCAAGGTACTTCTGAAGGTATCGGTACTGGTCAGTCAGTTTCCCACGATGTACTATCACAGCGTCCTTCAGCTCTCTCGGCAAATTGAGTAGGTCGAATTCGGTTGTGAAATCGGCCATGGCAAGAGGCGGAATGAATGGCAAAAGAGACTTGCTGAACGATGTCGATGCCTCACGAGGGAGCTCGCATGGGAGATTATCAACAGCAATCACCACAGGCCCATCCCCTTCGACCCCCAAGCGCGCGACGCCTTCTTCTACGATATATGTGAATGCGGGCTGATCAGGCTTCGTTGTTTGTACCGTGATTTCTATTGCACCTTCCACATCGCATGATATGTCTCCAATCACACGCAGCCGTCGTTGGGGCTTGGCCCAGTGCTGTTTCAGGAAATCTCTTGTGAGAAGGCGCGGATACTTAGGACTCCAGTATATACAATTCATGAGAACAGTCAAGTAAGGCACATGTTTCTCAAATACAGACCTGTACTTCTGTGAGCCATGTACGTAATAGTCCTGAAGGTTGAACTGATTACTTGGGTCAACAGGCTCAACCATGTCTTCTTCCTTGAAGACGCATTTGTACAGTATATTGCGCTTGGGCTCTAGATGTGGGAGCTCGGCTGGACTGACCTCTTCGTGTGGGAGAATGTCAAAAATCTCTTGAGCACCGCGTGACACATTTCCGTATCCTGCAAAGCCGAAGACCATGGGATCGAGTGCCTCGGGTATACCTTGTGTCTCGATTCGTGTTGCCAGCGCTCTGATTTCAGACTTCAGCTCCTGCAGGTCCTTGCATTGAATCGTAGGCTTGATACCTAGGAATGGATTTGGAGTGAAACCCTCGTATTCCAAGCGTGCGCCTAGGATACGAAGTGTATCAGACATACCTGCAAGACCAGCCCAGTTGCCGAAAAACACAAGTCGTCGTCCGTTCTCGTCTACAATTTTCTCATAGTCGATGAGCGTTGCGCCAACGTCCATAATCTTCTGGAGCATAGGCATGTTGTGTGACTGCCCTTTGATCGTGTGACTGAAGAAGAGGTACGTCTTGCCCGCCTCAAAGAATTCGAGGGGCATCTCTTTGACACCCAAGATAACTTGGGCATTATCACCCTTCAGCGGCCCGACTCTTGCACCTGCAGCAGTGTATTCTTCTGCACTAAATGCACGTTGGGAACTGGGTTCAACAACTATTTCGATGCCGTGTTCTAGTATCAAGGATTTAACGTCTTCCGGAACTAGAGGAACGCGGGTTTCGAACGGCTTCTCTTCCTTTCGCAAGCCAATTGTGTTCATGAATGTATGTCCTCCATACAGTGAGGTACATGCCTGCCTCGCTGAATGGCGAAGCGCTTTGACTTGCGCATTAACTTTTCCATCGGGGTAGGAAGCTTGATTGTATTCTCATAATCTAAGTCGCCAACAACGAGAATGTACCATTTTGTGCAGCTGAAACTTGGTTTCACTCTATTGCCTGAGCAGGATGTTTCGGCAACTGCTGAATATCGCAGAGGTATTGTCATGGGATAATGTGAAGTTGTATTACACGCAATAAAAAACCAGAACATGTGTTCAGACACCCTGATGTCAAGAGTGCTCTATGTTTATGACTGCAAGGCGGCACGCGCCCGCAATGCAAGAAGAGTTGCCTTCACCAAGGAACTCTACGGTTATGTGTACACCTGGAAAACAAAGAAGGGACTGAAGCAAAGAAGGAAGCCTGGTCTCATCGATCGCTGTCCAGGAAGTACCGCGATCTCGGACTCAGCAATCTTGGTCCCAAGAGAACACAAGGCAAGCTTCGACGATCTCTTCAGTCGTTACAAAGACATACTCCATACGTACATCTTCCAAGTCGATGAGTACTACGAAGAGTTGTGACCACGTGTTCCAACATCCTTGACACCCCCTTGTTTCAATTGGAAAATGGGGGCGCTTTTATTGTATGATTCTCGAAAAGTATAAATAGTCGTTTCCGAAGCTGAGTTTCATCTGTATTTTCATTAGTTACTGCATACCACTGATTAGGCTGCATTTTCATTTCATTTCGACTGGAAAACAAGGGGTGTGACGGTACTTGGAACACGTGGTCGAAACACCCATTGGCCTGTCCGGTGTCGAACAGTGCGGTGGTGTACAACCGGAAGCTTGATACCTGTGACGCATACTCGCGTGGTCTGTCTAGCCAGCTTGGAGGAAGCATATTGGTAAAGGCCAAGGAACTTCTCGAGGACGCTGTTGGCAAGAAGGTATTACTGCTAGCGAATGAGGCCATTGCTCGCGGGGTACTTGAAGCTGGGGTGCGACTAGTGGCACTGTATCCTGGAACCCCGAGCAGCGAGATTGGAAATGCTCTATACCAAATGGCGCCGCACATCCCGAATTTCTATTTCGAATTCAGTGCGAATGAGAAAGTGGCACTCGAGGTGGCGGGAGCAGCGGCTGTGGCCGGGGTTCGTTCAATGATGGTTTGCAAGGGACCTGGCCTAAATGTCGCGGCGGATCCTTTCTTTTCCTTAGCGTACGTTGGTGTTCGTGCTGGGATGGTTATCGTGGTCGCCGATGACCCGAGCATGTGGAGCTCCCAGAATGAGAACGACTCTCGTTACTACGCTCTGATGGGAAGCATGCCAATGATTGAGCCATCGGATCCCATTGAGGCCAAATCACTCTTGTTAGAGGCTTATGAAATCTCTGAGCGGCTGGAACTGCCGGTGCTCTTTCGAACAACCACTCGTGTGAACCATTCGAGGGCCGGCGTGGAGTTCGGGCCGATCCGCGATCGCCCAGAGCATGTGAGCTTTGAGAAAGACCCCTATCGCTTTGTTCCTGTACCTGCGGTTGCTCGCAAGCGGCATCCGTGGCTCTTGCGGCAAATGGAGAAGGCTCGCAAAATCTCTGAAGAAACACCACTGAACTTCATCGTTGGTGATGGTGATCTCGGAATTATCGTCAGCGGCGTTGCGTATACGTATGTACTCGAATCACTGTCTACTATGGGCATCGAAGCCGCCGTGCTTAAGCTGGGCATGACAAACCCAGTCCCGGAGGAGAAGATTGCAAACTTCTTACGGAGTCACAAGGACGTGTTGATTGTCGAGGAGCTTGAGCCTTTTCTAGAAACACATGCACGGCGGATTGCCCAACGCGAGAATATTGATGTCCGGATTGTCGGCAAGGAGGATGGATACTTCCCAAGGGTCTACGAGTATAGTCCTCGGATTGTGATGGAGGCATTGGCCAAGATTACTACATGTAATACACCTATCGATTGGACCAACGTGGAGGAACGAAAACGTAGTCTTCCAGCGTTGCCGCCGAGGCCTCCACTTCTGTGTCCGGGTTGCCCGCATCGCGCCACCTACTATGCAATTCGCGTTGCAACTCGTGGCAAGGCAATCTATCCTTCTGACATTGGATGCTATACCCTGAGTATTGCACCACCCTTAGAAACGGCAGACATTCTCTTTGACATGGGATCTTCGATCACAACAGCCTGTGGGATTGCACAGGTTACCGGGCAGGATGTTGTAGCAAGTATTGGTGACAGTACATTCTTTGCTTCTGGCCTCCCCGGCCTAGTCAACGCTGTGTATAATCGTCATCCGATTGCCCTAGTGGTCTTAGACAATCGGACTACGGCAATGACGGGTCACCAACCACATCCCGGGACCGGCGTGACTGGTATGCAGGAGACCGTTTCCCCTATCGACATTGAGCAAGTCTGTCGGGGACTGGGCGTAGAGTATGTCAAGACGGTCAATCCGTTTGATTCTCTGGCAAAGCTCGTCGCGGAAGTGCGAGAGATGCTGAAGTGGATACGCGAGAACCACGCTCCTGCAGTCCTCATCTCTAGAGAACCGTGTGCACTCTTGACGGCGGCTGAGCGTCGTAGGTCTGGAGAGTCACCCCCACCGTACTATGTCGACCCCGATCTATGCACTGCGTGTAGACGATGTCTGGACCGGCTGGCTTGTCCCGCGATGTATATGGAGCGAGAAACGGGTAAGGCTGTGATTGATGAAACTCTGTGTAACGTGTGTGGTGTGTGTGTGGACGTATGTCCGAAAGGGGCAATCAAGCAAAGGGAGGAGTAGTGTATGAGTGGTATTGGACGTAATACAAGCGTGTTGAACATTGTGATCTCAGGAGTTGGTGGACAGGGTGTGTTAACACTTGCTGAGGTGCTATCACGCGCCGCGCTTAGAAGCGGTCACAATGTGCGCGTTGGCGAGATTCACGGTATGGCGCAGCGTGGTGGGCATGTAGTATGCACCGTGCGTATCGGCTCAGGTGCTTATGGCCCCATCGTTGACCCCGGGTCTGGTCATCTCCTCGTAGGCTTTGAGCCTGTGGAAACTTTGCGCGAGGTTCACCTCATCAGACACGACGGGCTGATAGTCATGAATACACATATCCAGTATCCGGTGGCAGTGTCTATGGGTGAAGCTGAGTACCCTGACATGTCTGTTGTGAATGAGAGTCTTCATAGGTTCGCTGGTCGTGTGATTGAACTCGACGCAATGGACCTTGCCGAAACAGCTGGAAGTCCTCGATCGATGAACATGGTTATGATGGGTGCTGTTATTGCAACTGGATTTGTACCAGTCAGTCGTGAAATAGCTCTGGAAGTTGTTGCATCATCATTTCCAGGGCGTTTTAGGGAAATTAATACTCGGGCCTTTGAGGCGGGCTTCTCTGCGATTTCGGCAGCAATGCGAGGCTGAACATGCGTATTACAACTATTACATTTCACTGTGCCTGTGTTCGGCCCAATGGCGAGCCGCCACAACTGCTTGACCTGCGGAAACTCCGCCATCTCCTGGTGGGATGCGACTGTGTACTAGGGGTCGTAGATTGGCTGTGCGTGTTTCGTCTAGCACAGCGCGGGTGATTATCCGGTTAAGGGCGACGCCACCGCTGAAACCTACGAGCTCAATGCCGTCTGCATCAGCAATCTGAATGGCGATCTGCGCTAGACCTTGTCCTATGGAGCGTTGAGCTGCATAGGCAATCTCGCCCCTTGGGTGTCCCTTGCGTTTCAGCTCAAGTACGTCCAGAAGGAGCTGTTGTACGTCTAGGGCTAGGCGTCCATTCTCCTTTATGATCGTGGGGGAAATTTCTAGATTGGCTGGTTGTGCTATGGCTTCCAAGCGCATTGGGCACTCGCCGCTATAGCTGTTTACCTTACAGACATCAAGAAGGAATGCAATCGCATCTAGGACTCTCCCTGCACTTGATGATTTCACGACATTGGCTCCTCTTTGTAACGCACTCACCATTAATCTTAGTTCCTCCTTGGCGAGACGAATTGAGGGGCTAATCGGTGCGTCAATTAAGGAGTCTTCGACTTCCCCCAGGTGTTCGGGTGACAGTATTCCGATGAGGGATCTTGCGGCGAATTCTGCTGAAAGGTCGCCACCTATCAACTTGAAGGTACTGAAACCACCGACGCGGCGAAATGAGAGCGCGTTTCCTATCAAGACCTCTCCTCCCCACGCGTTCCCATCATTCCCGAACCCGTAGCCGTCGGCGGTAATACAAACAATACGTGTATGAACATCAATACCCGCATCGATGAGAAGCGATACTAGGTGTGCATGATGATGTTGGACCCTATGGAGCGAAGCGTGTAGCTGTTGTGCGAGTTGCTCAGCCAACTCTGAGCTTGCAAAGTCCGGGTGGAGATCACAGGCAACAATGTCTACCATCTTGAGATCCACAAGGTGCCTCAGATGGTCAATGGCATCACGAAGGAACAAGATGCTGTCTGGATTTCTGGCGTTGCCGATGTGCTGTGTGAGGTATAGGCTTCCAGACTTTATCGTGGCACCTGTAACTCTCTCCTCAGGACCAACAGCAATTGCAGTACTTTTCTTGTCGATTCCAACTAGTGGGATTGGATTGGGAACATACCCTCGCGCTCGCCTAATGAAGACAAAGTGATTATTGAGCGGTTTAACTACTGAGTCGTCTACTCGTTGTGCGATTCTCCGATTGTGGACTAGGAAATAGTCCGCTATGCCAGTGAGTTTCGATACTATCAAGTCTGGTTTGATGTACATTGGAACACCGGACGGGTTTGCACTTGTCATGACCAGTGCTGGTTCCCCTGTGTAGTGAAAGAGCAAGATGTGAACACCTGAGTATGGAAGCATTACTCCAATAGTGTCAAGTCCAGGGGACAGCAGGTCAATAGATTCCTCCGGGATGTGGTTTGTCGTTGTCTTCTTCAGGAGCACGATTGGCCGGCGCCAGCTGGTGAGAAGTGATGCCTCAGCAGGAGAAACACTCACTATCTGTCTGGCGGCCTCCAAACTCTGAGCCATTATTGCAAACGGCTGTGATGGTCGCTTTTTCCTTTCTCTAAGAGTCCTAATTGCTTCGGGGTTGGTGGTGATGGTGACGAGGTGGGTGCCGCCAATCCCATGGACGGCGACGACTGAGTTGTTGAGGAGGTATTCTGCAGCACGAGCCACCGGATTCGCTGTGTTAATGCGTGCGCCGTGTGAGTCGAGTAACGTATAATGTGGACCACAGATGGGACAGGCGGTCGTCTGCGCATGGTACCGGCGATCGGCGGGATTGGTATAACCCGTATTACAAGTATCACATAGGGGAAAATCGATCATTGTTGTGTTGGGCCGATCGTAGGGAAGACTCGTTATTGTTGTGAATCTCGGGCCGCACGCAGCGCAGGATGTAAATGGATAATCGTACCAACGCGACTCGGGGCTCAGTATATCGTCAATGCATGAATCGCATATCGCTATATCGGGCGGTATCTCAGGTGCAGAATCTGGTTCTCTAGTCGCAGTTGAGGCACGAATGCTGAAGTCAGTGAAAGCATTCTGTGTTGGGAGCCAAGCTACTTGAAGTCTTTCGATTTGGGCTATTGATGGTGGGTTGTTCTTAATCTCCTGTATCAGGCGTTCAATATCGCCTCTATTTCCCTCTACAACAATGCGGACCCCAGCGTCTCCGAGGTTAAGAACATAGCCCTTGAGTGAGAGTGCCGTAGCTACTCTGTAGATGAACGGCCGGAATCCAACCCCCTGAACGATTCCGGATACATGGATTTCTCCTCGGACGCTCAACGGCAATTCACTGGCAAGTGTCGCACTGGAGTGTGATATTAATGCAGTGACATGGCAAACGTCAATTTGTATGCATGTCATAGTTGTAATACGAGTATCACGGCAGTCAAAGGCTCGGCGACAAACGTGCCAACAGCCCCCCTCCATTGTGCGTTGTTTCCGTACCACACTGGAATGTGGGAGTTCAAATACCAAGAGTGGGAACAGGCATCTGTGGAAAACACCTGTACTGTTCCCGCTGTGAAGACTGGCTCCACGCAGATGTCAACGCCGCGAGGAACATCATTGAGGTTCAACGGTGCAGCGCCGTTGCTGGGCGGACAGGGACATGGTGTCCAAAATTGTCCAACCGGCAATCAACGGTGCCAAAATACGTCCTGTCTCTTATTGAGAATGGTGCGACCGGCTGGAGGCATAGATCTTACAATGGAGAGTCCTGATGTATCCCATTCCGCTCTCGCAGCGATTCCTAGTAGTCTTCGTACAATGTTAGAGGAACTCGCAGGGCACGCTGAAGATAGGGGCCGGTGTTCACTCCTCATCTCAAGCAACTCATTAGCCAACAGGTTCATCCTAGAACGTTGGGGTATACGCCCCTCGCAGCGCAAGCGATATCGCAGTCTATATGCTGCCGTGCGTCGTCATTGCAGGACTCTGTTCGAGTACTATGTGGCACGAGGTCGGTTTGAATGGAAGGACGGTGCGGGTATTCACGTCTGGGGAGTCTACAAGTACGATCGCGTTAGAGGGAACATGATCCTTGGTTTTGTACGAATCCCCGATGGTACTCCATTATTCCTCTCGCGTCGCAGACGACAGAGAGCGTGATTGCGCGTCATAATATTTGGTCCGAAGGTATTACACGTCATAGTATTAATACGACGACCTCTGCGGGCCTAGCCCAGAATATCGTGCCGTCGGCAGACTTTTGTAAAGCCATGTATACACACTTGTATCCATTGGGAGGACAATTCCTTGGCGCGGCGAAAAGACGATTTAATGGCTTTTGGCTCCCGTATCGAGGTTATGCTGACTTATTTCCGTATCACAGGTTCTGAGTATGGGCCGGGTCAAGGACACGGACCTTGGGGGTTTAGCTGTGAGCCGTGAACCTAGCCTTGACGTAGCGCGAAGTATCGAGGATGTGATGAGAGAACCAATCTTGAAGCTGTTACTTGCCCGCTCAAATCTCACAGAGGCCCAACTGGAAACCTTATTGATTGATCTTGTAATCGAGGACATGGGGGTATCTGTTTCTTCATACGAGATGAAGGCCCGTTACCGCAGTCGCAAGTCGGCAGCTAGGCGTGGTGTGTCTCGGGGCGCCTTCAATCGTACCCTCGCTCAAGCTCGACGAAACGTAATGCGCAGCATTTACACAATGATATTGCTGTCATATCTTGGCCTTCTAGATCACCGAGTATTCAGGCCTTTCGAGGAAATTGCCTCTAGAATCGAAGACTATCGCAGGATTCGCGATGTCCTTGCAAGGAAAAAGAGGCTAACTGCCGAGGACATGGAGAGCTATCGCACCGCCGAACGAATCATTGAAACGGCCTTGAAGGAGTTGACCGACCATTTATCTCTGCGGCCGCGCGCCCAGCGGAAAGGGGCCACAGAAGGTGAAGATGAAAGACGAAACACCAGTGCTTGAATTACCGTATAATCCGTATGACTCGTATCACAGGAAGAACCAACCGTACCGTGCAGGTCGGTTCTTGTGCAGGGCACAGACCACGTAGTGAGTCCCAGTAACTCCAAGAACGCGTGATTGAAGGGTTTTCAATGAGCCAACAGCTGCATAATCGCCCGTCCGGCGGCTGGTTAACAACTCTGGTCAGCCCCGTTCTAGGATTAGAACTATGTATTCCTTGTGTACCATACTACGGTGAGCGTGTCGTGTCACGCGAGCTGATATCGGCACGTAGACACTTGCTGTGGCGCCATTGGCGTCTCTATCTCCTCAAACCGAACCTCCAAGATTGCCTCTTGGCGTCCGTAAGTGTCGCGTTGGCATGACACGCTCGTGCCGCTCTTTCTGTCTGCATGCCATCCGAGAAGACAAAGCACATAGATGACACGCCAGCCGCTTGATGATTGCAGCATGGTGTTCTTTTCGTCCAGCATGATCAAGACTCGTGATGGGAACAGGCCGTAGCCAGCCAATGAGTGTAGAGATTACAGCAAGGGACCACATCAGCTGTCTGTGCTTATCTGTGATTCTTCAAGAAACAGATGACGGTAATAGTCATCATACATGTATCACCACCAAGTTAACGAATCAATGGACACACGTTATTCCACTCGACAAAGATATAACAGCGGTGGATTCAGCGTCAATCCATGGAGGCCGAGCAGACGCCAGAGAAGCCGGATTTGGATCCCTTTTTCATACCCCGTCGCATAGCACTGGTAGGAGCCTCAACGGATTATAGGAAGCTTGGAAACTCCATTCTAATGAATCTCTTGGCGTCAGAAGTGGAGGTCTATCCCGTTACGCGAAATCGTGATACAGTACTTGGCGTGAAGGCTTATCCCAATCTTGCGGCAATACCCAAACCTGTGGATTTGGTCATCGTTGCCATTGCAGCCAAGCACTGTCCAGATCTGATGAAGGAAATTCGACGAGCTGGTGCTCGTCATGCTGTGGTGATTTCTGGTGGATTCAGTGAAACGGGAGAAGAAGGCGCGAGGTTGGAGGCGGAACTCGTCAATGCTGCGCGAGAAGCTGGTGTTCGCCTGATAGGGCCAAACTGCGTGGGTATTTCAAACAGTAGGCTCTTCAATGGAACGTTTACTATGATGCCCGAACGCGGCAACATTGGTCTTGTGTCGCAGAGCGGTGCCCTAGGTGGCATGCTGATATACACAACGAAAGCAAAGCGAATCGGCATGAGCAAGTTTGCGAGTGTGGGGAATGCGGCAGACATCGGCATTGTAGACATAGTGGATTACTTTCGAGAGGACCCCAAGACATCTGTGATTACAATCTATATTGAGGGCGTGAAAAACGGTCGCAGACTGTTTGAAAGCCTTCGTATGGCATCCGAAAAGAAGCCGGTTGTGGTTCTAAAAGGCGGCCGGAGCGACGCTGGGGGACGTGCCACTCAGTCTCATACGGGTTCACTGGCTGGCTCTACTAGAGTGTTTGACGGTATGATTAAGCAGGCGGGCTGTGTTACAGCCCCCACCCTTGACACTCTATTTGAAATAGCAAAGCTCTTCGACTACCAGCCCTCGCCGCGTGGGCGTAATATTGGTATCATAAGTAATACAGGTGGGGCTGGGGTGCTCGCAGCGGACGCGGCGTCAGATTTCAGCCTCAATGTTCCACCAATAGAGGAGAATACTCGAAAGGCTCTCAGACAGATACTATCTCCACTAGCATCCGTTGATAATCCTGTGGATGTCGTTGCGAGTGGAGGAAGACGCGAATACAGGGTAACGGTTGAGCTCATGCTAGCAGATCCCAATGTAGACATGTTGATGGTTATCTGTGCAGTCCCAACGTTTGCGGGAATGACTCAGACTGAACATGCTGCCGGAACACTTGAGGCTATACGAGCAGCTGAAACGGACAAGCCGGTGGTCGGTGTATGGCTGGCCGGAGACGTCGGAAAGCCTGGGAAGGATCTGCTTGAGATGAATCGAATTCCGTGTTATGACGACCCGTATGTGGCGGCACTCTGCATGTCAAGAGTTGCAGAATACGCAGAGAGGCACAACCGCTCTGAACAGTAATTTGTAATGCTCGTATGATGGGTATTACATCACTGCAGATACTGCTTGGCGATATTAGGAAACTCTTGAATCACTGCCTGCCTCAACTGCTTCTCGACCCACATGCTGAGGTTAATCGCCTTCGTCTTGCGGATGGCCTGAAGGCAAGCTCTCAGATCGGAAGCTATCGAAAATGAAACGATTGGGCTCTTCCGTTCCCTGTTCGGAACGGAGTCTGAACGTTTAGCCTTGGGCATTCGGACAGTGGTCACCTGTGGTTCCACGGATTCGGCTCTGGCCTTTGTTTCGCTCTCCTTCCCAGCCTCTTTCCTGTACTTTCCGAGTAGACTCATATTATCGCACCTCTCTGAGAATTGTCACGTACGCCTCAGCCACCAATTCTGCTATGTCTTTGTCTACCATGGGATCCCCGGTCTGTTTGAATTTCTCTGCGGCTACCTGTTGGCACCCTCTCGCAAGCATTCGAATATCACGAGGATTACCCCCCGCAGCGGCGTTGATGACCCTCACGGCCTCTTGAGTGAACGGATAGATATCGAAATTCTCGGAATCGAATTTGTCTATCTCTCCACGGGCGTACGCTAGTCTTCGCCCAATGAACTCCATCGCTTTAGCATCGTCAAACGGGGGAACGTCAAGCGGCTCTGTTCTGTCGGCAATTTGCGGCAAGAAATTCAACATTGCATTCCAGTACTCTGCTGTTCCGCTCATGATTAGGGTCACTATGGGCTCGTCGAGAGTCCCCTCGTAAGTGTCGATCATCTCTTCCGTTGGCAGATCTGCCAAGTATCTCAACTTGTGAAATGCTGCCTCTTGATTGTCAGCGACATCTTCAATGAAGAGCGCTGTTCGACAACGTTCCTCTACATATCGTCGAAGACATTCCTGGGCTACGGCCTCTATAATCTGGCTTGACTCCCAAGACCGTCGATACTTGACTCTGAGCGAGTCTGCAATGGCTGCGGCCATTTGCTTCTCGTATAGGCCTGTCATTCCTACGTAACCTGTGACAAACTTATTTCCGCGTCTGTCCGCTAGGGTCGGGAGGTCTCTCAGGGCAAGAAGCATCAACGTGCTCTTGCCGGATCCGACGGGGCCTCGGATGAAGATGTGCCTCTCATTTGTCAAGACAAGATCTACGATGCTGTCCAGAAACTCTGGATGTTCCACATACAATCGGCTGTCGGGCATCTTATACCCTCTAAACGGAGAAAGCCGACAACCAATCTTCTCCTCCCACGCTCGAAGCGTTTCTTTCCGGGTATTGAAGTGTCTGATTAGCGCACTCTCGTGAATTGCAATCGTCATTATGGTGACCTCGACAATGTACCGGTCATCATTCTCGTGTATCACGAGTAGTTCCTGTAATACAAACCAGACCCAGTGTGCAATATAAGTTGTGTGGTGCTATTTTGGTGCACTTCCGCTCCACTGCACAACGTTTTTGTATCAACCGTGGTTTCCTCCGAAGTACAGTCTAGGTCGGGGTCACAATGGACACAGATAGAATCCAGAATATGCTGACATCCTTCATGGTCGTGTCATTCATCATCTTCTTGGGCCTCTCTGGTCTAATCTTCGTTAGAGAGGCTGAACTCACTAACCGGGCGGTATCGCTTCCATTCGCGTTCCTCTTCCTATGTATAACCACACTCATTGTTACTGGAAAGATCCATGATCAGCCGTCCCTGGCGCGGCGCCATCTTCGTAGCTGGCTCATCGTTTCTGTCTTTGGAGTCCTCCTTGCAGCAGTGGCCTTCACTCTTGCCTGATTGGATTGGCTGGTGGGTTCGTTAATTATGAGCAAAATTCTCCCTGGCACCAAGACTACGCGGATGGAGCTATTGCGGCTCAAGACCCGGATGAAACTGGCTGAGAGAGGGCACAATCTTCTCAAGGAAAAACGGGACTCTCTGATAATGGAATTCTTCAATGCTATTGCAGAGATAAAGGAGGCTAGGGCTACAGTTGAGAAGAGCCTCAGAGAGGCTTTCTCTGCACTGACACAAGCAAAGATGATTATGGGGCCCGCACACGTCGTAGAGTTTGCCTATGCCAGCCAAGTGGAAACCCGCCTCGACATTTCAACTCGTTCGATGATGGGTGTACGTATTCCTATGCTCAACATAGAACAACACGTTCCTGCGCTCCCATATTCACTGCCTGATTCCAGCGTAAAACTAGACACGATGAGTCAGAAGTTCCTAGAGGCCCTGCAGGCAATTGTGCGGCTCGCTGAGGTTGAGTCAACCGTCAAGCGTCTAGCGCATGAGATTGAGCGGACGAAGCGTCGAGTGTCCGCACTAGAAACCGTAGTGATCCCGCGGCTAGAAGCGACTGTGAGGTTTGTGAAGCTTGCCCTAGAAGAGCGTGAGCGAGAGGACTTCTATCGTATCAAGCTCGTAAAGGCCCGTATTAGTCAAACAGACTGAGCACTTTGTATTACACGTACTACTTGTGCCTGAGTCTCAGAATAGCTGCTGCGAGGTCTCCATCGGTTGCCCTTAGCGCCTCTATTGCCTCCTCAATACTGACGCTTGCCTGCCCTGCAACTAGTGCGGCATCTTCCATTGGAATCTCGATTGTCTTCTCCTCTTCCTTCTCCGTTTCTGCCATCGTCGGTTCCGCTGTTAAGCGTCTTTCAGTTCTCGCCCCTGCAATCTGGAATGATTCGCTTCCTGCTTGCTTAATCATGAGTACCTGTGGATTCGAGATCAGCCACTCTTTGTCGCTGAAGCGAATGATGACTTCTTTGACTCCCGGAACATCCTTCTGCTCTATACCCATCTTCTTCATCATTCTTGCTATCTGCTTGGGGGACATTCCTCTGAAACCCATCTCTAGCACCTGTATCTGTTTCCCCTCGTTTTCATACTCGCCCTTGATAAAATGGTTACGGCGTAGTAATCGTCCTCATAATCTTCGAGGACTAGGCAATGTTATCCTACGACGTTAAGTTCATCCGCATGATGTCATGTATCAAACACTTCGTGCAGTTGCGTATTACAAGTAATAGCCGCACGGACGTCATCTAGCTCGAAACATCTACGTGTTATATTGCAGCTTTTTCTATCATCCATATATCCCGGGCGGGACTCTGTCGGTGCCACCTCTCAGGGCAATCTTCCGGATAGCCCTCTGGAAATCCTGATGATGCACTATTTCCCTATCATCACGAATTGCAAACATACCCGCCTCAGTACAGATTGCCTTGATATCAGCACCAGTCATGCCCTTACTTGCGGCGACAAGCACGTCTATATCCACATCTTCTGCGATATTCATGCCACGTGTGTGAATCCTGAAAATCTCCGCGCGGCTAGTTTCATCTGGAAGGGGAAACTCGATTATTCTATCGAACCTGCCGGGTCTCAGTAGTGCTGGATCAAGGATGTCCGGTCGATTTGTGGCACCAAGTACTGCTACTTGTCCTCTACTCTCAAAGCCGTCAAGTTCGCTAAGAAGCTGCATCAGAGTACGTTGGACTTCACGGTCTCCCGATGTAGCTATGTCGAGTCTATGGGAGCCGACCGCATCTAGTTCGTCGATGAATACGATGGCCGGCGCCTTCTCCTTCGCCAGCATAAAAATCTCTCGAACGAGCCTCGCTCCCTCTCCAATGAACTTCTGTACAAGCTCTGACCCAATGACTCGAATAAACGTGGCATTGGTTTCATGTGCCACTGCTCTTGCACTGAGCGTCTTCCCGGTTCCAGGTGGCCCGGTAAGAAGGACTCCCCGTGGAGGCTCTATTCCAACCTTCTCAAAGATTTCTGGCTTTAGAAGCGGGAGCTCGACCGTTTCTCGAATCTCTTGCAGCTGTTCCTTGAGACCGCCGATGTCCGCATAGGATACGTCAGGCGCCTCCTCAATCTCCATAGCTCTGATCATAGGATCTCGGGGAGGGGGCAGCTCTTGGGTTACTGCAAAAGATCTCTGGTTCAATGCGACACGCATACCCGGCTGTAGCCGATCTCTAGGTATAGAGGACGCAACGTGAACCACAAAGTTGGGGCCTGTCGAACTCTTTACAATGGCCCGACCGTCCTCAAGCATCTCGATTACTGTGGCCGTGATGAGCGGGGACTGTCTGAGTTTCTCTAGCTCTGTCCTGAGGGTCTGGGTTTCCTTCTCTAGTCTGCTGCGCTCAGCTTGGAGTATCTGCCTCTCCGTTTCTAGCGCTCTGAGCCTCCGCTCCAAGTGTCTTGTGTAGCTCTGAGTGCTATAGGCAGACTCTTCCAAGTCGCCACCTTTCTTTGCATCCGCAGTCCCGGGCACTCACGACACCTCACGAGTCTTCTTAGCTGGTATCGTTTTAAGGCTTGCCAACACGCGCAATCACAACCGAGCAAACGTCACAGTATGTAGACAGCTCATACCATGTTGTCACGTGTCTGCTCGACAATCTTTATGTGCCAAACACAGTACATGCATACTTGTTCCGAGGGATGTTAGGTGCCTAGTTGTGAACTTTGTGGTCGCGATATGAAATGTCGCGGCCGCGAAATGGTTGTTGAAGGCGTTTCACTACTACTATGTCCAGACTGCGCGGCACGTATAGGCAGAACCACAAACCACTCAACGCCCACTAGAAGGTCGCATCCAATACAGACATCCTGGACAGAAACAGGCAAGGGGACTGCACCGCCGCGTGTGCACAGGCCCCGTATCACCTCTCCACGAGTAAGACCTCGTCCTCGTCCAGTTGCCCCTGCCACACTGGATGACATGATTCTGATTGAAGACTATGCCGAAGTCATCAGGAAAGCACGGCAAAGGGCGGGTTTGACACAAGAACAGCTTGCCCAAAGAATCGGCGAGAAGTACTCCACCCTCCAGGCCATAGAGGCAGGCCGTCTGAAGCCCACTAAGAAAGCGATACGCGGTCTTGAACGGGAGCTAAAGATTTCGCTGTTGGAGCCCATTGGGCCAGCCCCTGTCAAGACGATTAGGGACATCGAATCGCACGGGCCAACTCTCGGTGATGTTGTCCGCGTAAAACGAAAGAAGCCCCGGCAGAACTGAACGTCGGGATCCTGTTGCGTCTAGTTGGTGACCAAGAACAGCTCTTAAATAGTATCTGCGAGCATAATATACAGTGTGGAATTGGATTAGTCCCGATAGTGCGCTTCTGGGAGTTCCATAGGTCCAGTGATAACCAGCGTTCCATGCACCAGGTGATAGCTTCAAATGGCACATTCCGACTTCAATACTGACCTATTCCGGCTCGTGGTAGAAGAGATTGCCGGGAAAGAGGGCGTGGATGTTGCAACAGTCCTTGTCAATGTGGATGAAACCACTGACGAGGAAATCGCAACGAAGACAGACTTGAAACTCAACGTTGTACGTCGCATACTATACAAGCTGCACGATAATCACCTTGCATCCTACCGCCGCGTTCGAGACACAGACACCGGTTGGTTTCTCTACTATTGGAAAATTGATCCACGTAAGGCCCAAGCGCTCGTGAACCGGAAAAAGCGCATGGTGCTCACCCTTCTAGAACAACGGCTTGAACACGAAACCAACAACGAGCTATATGCGTGCGTGAACCGTGACTCACCACCGGTCCCATTTGAGGAGGCCATGAACTTGTCGTTCAGGTGTCCCGTCTGCAATGGTCTTCTCCAATATGTCAACAATGAACGTACAATCTCCTTCCTCCGAAAGCAGGTAGAAGAACTTCGTGCAGATCTTGAAGCGACATCCTCTTACTGAAATCTTTGGCTGGAATCCAAAGCCTGACCATGGCCGCTAGGGGATTATGTGAATGATACGAGTGACTCTTCAGGCGAGAGCATACGGTCCATATCGCAAATGGCTTCTAAGAACTCTGAAGACCGACCTAGAGCGCACTTTTGCCGATCTTGATGTGGACATAGTTGGGCTGGACACCGAAATGCGTGGTCATGTGATAGTAGACATGGAGGGGGAGGACGTAGAGTTCGCAGCCAACGTGCTAGGACTTGAATACGGTACTGTACCTAGTTTCGACCAACTTTCAACAGGTTTCTGTGCGCGAGGTTACATAGTAGAAGTTGGCAGAGTGGGCTATGGTCTCTATGTCGACATTGGAGTCATTGAACCTGCACGTGTTGATGCCCTGATACCACTCCACAAACTTCGATTCCAGCTCGCAATGGAACGCTCGCTGCGATACATCGCAAGAACTTGGGTGTTGGCGGACCATCTTCCGGTTGAGGTCAAACTTACTGATGTCAACCGAACAAATCAGACCATAGAGGCCGAATTGTCAGAAGAAACATTGGCCCGCCTTAGGCGTTGGGCTGAGGACGACCATGAGCGTCTTCTCGTACTTGGTGTGACTCGTAAGATAATCGACAGGGCACTCTATGAAACGGGTCACACTAGCGACATCTATGAAGTGGAGAGTCTTGGAGTGTACGAGTACGCGCTCGTGTGTAAGCGCAGCACGCGAGCATCCGGCATTCTTGCTGCAATAGGGCCCGCACTTCGTGGAGTTCCCATCCATCTGTTTATTCCAAATGAGGTCAAGGCGAATCTCGATGGTGCGACTTGACGTTTGGCTAGTCGAACACGGATTCTTCTCCTCTAGGCAGACCGCCAAGAGAGCAATCAGAGCAGGGACTGTTCTCTTGAACGGAAAGGCTGCCAAGCCGTCATCACGTGTCAAACCTAGCGACAGTGTCGTTGTTTCCGAGAAGGCCTTGGATCGACCTAGTGGTTACTGGAAACTGAAGCAGATAGATGAGTTCTTGGGAGAAAGCTCTTTCGTGAAACCAAGAGCGCGGGTGTTGGATATAGGGAGTTCAGCCGGTGGTTTTGTCCAGTATCTATACGAGCACGGCGTATGTGTGGTTGGAGTCGAAGTATCGCCTGAGTTCATTGCGCATCTGCGCGCCCTCACATCCTCAATGGACCATGTACGGATCGTCCAAGCTGACGCTTTCAAGATAGACCCCGCGGAACTGGGGGGGCAGGGGCAGTTCGATGCCATTCTGATTGATGTCACCACAAGTCCCGAGGGAACAATGACACTTATCAAGAAGTACCTCGGGCTGCTCCGAAACCCTGGGACGATGGTCGTAGCCTTCAAGACCAAACCCGCGCCTGATGTGACTGCTATCTTGGTTCACAGACTGGAGGCACTAAATCTATCCTGCAGACCTATCACTCTGTCTGAGAGCCGACATGAAGTACATATCGTTGCATTTCGTACCTAGGTCGTGAGCAACTCTTTTATTCCGTCTGACTTCTCCTATGTGTCAGGGGCGGTGGTCTAGACCGGCTATGACGACTCGCTTACACCGAGTAGGTCACGAGTTCAAGTCTCGTCCGCCCCACCAAGTAGTTTAATCGGCAGTGCGGAGAGTTCTCTACGGGACATGAGCGCGGGGTCAGTTTCCGGTCATGCAACTGACATTGTCGCTGCGGGAGTAGCCAAGTATGGTCAAAGGCGCTGGACTTAAGATCCGGTCCCGTAGGGGTTCGCGGGTTCAAGACGGTTCTCAGAATCCTGGAACCGTGAAACTCCCGCCTCCCGCACCATGCCGCTGAGTATGCTTGTCGTGGTGCACCCAAATGGAGTATAGTGACCTCATATTTCCCAAGGGCTTCCTGTGGGGAAGCGCTGCATCTGCTCATCAGACTGAGGGTGGCACTCATAACGATTGGTCAGAATGGGAAAAGATTCCCGGCAAGATTCGTGACGGATCAACATCAGCCATCGCATGCGACCATTACAATCGTTACGAGGAAGATTTCGACTTGGCCCAAGATTTGGGCCATCAAGTCCATCGTTTCTCCATCGAGTGGAGTCGGATTGAGCCCGCTCACGACCACTGGAAGACAGACGAGATAGAACACTATCGCAGAGTGGTTGAGGCGCTCATCGCCCGTGGCATCAAGCCCATGATTACACTTCATCACTTCACTAATCCATTGTGGTTTCGTGATATGGGCGGCTGGCTCAACCCAGAGAGCCCCACTTTGTTTGCACCATATTGCAGACGGATTGCTGAGACCTTATGTGACTATGATGTTATTTGGAATACCATCAACGAACCTTTGGTAGTGGCTACCTTGGGCTACCTCTTTGGTGAGTTCCCACCGGGCACTCGTGACTACGGAAAAACACTCACAGTCGCAAAGCATCTCTTGATGGCCCATGGACAAGCAGCAACTCAGGTTCGAGAAGTGTACGAGGAACAAGGTCTAGAACAGCCACAGATTGCTCCGGTGATCAGCGTTTCTTATTTCATGCCGGCAGACCCAACAAATGAGGATGATATTGAACTTGCTCGATATCTGGATGAGCTGTACAACCAATCGTGGATATCAGGTGCCATCAGTGGGGTCGTGCCCAAAGTCCTTGGGGGCGGTGGGGCCTATGAGCCGCTAAGAAACTCAGTTGATTTCATCGGTGTAAACTACTACAGTAGAATGTTGGTTTCATCTAAGTTGGACTTTTTGGCTGGTGAGATGCCTCCGAAGGATCCTAGCCTTGAGAGATGCGAGGGACTAGACTGGGAAGTCTATCCTGAGGGATACTATCACATCTTGAATTCACTATGGTCTCGATACAACGTTCCACTATTCCTCACAGAGAATGGAATTGGCACCCTTGACGACTCACTTCGATGTCGGTACATCATCCTACATCTTCAACAGGTTCATCGCGCCATTGTTGATGGAGTACGCGTCTTGGGCTATCTTGTGTGGTCCTTGACGGACAATTTCGAGTGGACATATGGATACGGAAGTCACTTTGGCCTAGTTGAAGTCGATTACGAAACACTGGAGCGACGGCCTAGGCAAAGCGCCTACATGTTCAGACAGATTATCGAGCAAAACGGGCTCACAGCTGAAATTCAGCGTCAATACCTCTCGTAGTATCAGAAGATTGTTAAGATGACCACAGGCGGTCCGTGTGCGATGTTCATACAGACACTACTCTCAACAGCCGCATTGGTTCTCCTGACAGAGCTTGGCGACAAGACGATGGTGACAGCACTCTGCCTCAGTGCACAGAGCCGGCGTCCTAGGCTTGTCCTCCTAGTTTCACTGTTGGCCCTATTGGTCGCCTCCTTTATTGCAGTAGTAATCGGGTCCGTGCTCTCAACAACACTTCCTCTATTCATCCTGGTTGCTCTGTCCGCAGGAATGTTTATTCTGTTAGGAATTGCCACGCTACTCCGCAGCGAAGATGATGTTGTCTGCGCAGCCACCCAACCACAGGGGGCCATGGAGATGTTCTCACTAGTTCTCTTCTCCGAACTGGGAGACAAGAGTGAGATTGCTATAATCGCATTGGCGTCGACATCTGGTCTCCCGTTGGCGGTCTTGGTTGGCGCAATGATTGGTTTCTTAGTCGTCAACTCTGTTGGCGTCCTTGCCGGTGACCGAGCTGCGGCGCAGCTTCCCGCACGTTTCATCAAGTATGTAACAGGGGCAGTATTCATCATATTCGGTGTGTTGACATTATTAGGAATGGTCTGATGCTCTACACTGTGCTTGAACTCTTCATGCGGCCAACTTCGGCGAAGATTTATGACTAATGCAACTCTCGGACACCGAGAGCAAGAGGTGCGGGTCTTGGCATTGGAACAGTCAGGCTATATTGGAGCGGTCTTGGAAAGACTGAGTGCGGCAGGAGTCCGTGTGGGTGATCGGATACGTGTTGTCCGAGGCTCTGGTGAATTCACTGGAATTCTCATGCCCCGTGCGCAGATTGGTGCTGATCCCGACCACGTTGTTGTGAAGCTAGATAGTGGGTACAATATCGGCATCCGGGTCGACTCCAACACTACGGTGAAAAGGCTCAAGTCGCCGAAACGCGTGAAGCAATCACGTGAAGCGGTTCTCACTCCCAAGGAGAGTCTGCCGACGGTCGCAGTGCTCAGCACAGGAGGCACAATTGCCAGTAGAGTTGACTATCAGACTGGCGCAGTTAACCCTGCCCTCAGTGCCCAAGACCTCTATGAAGCTGTTCCTGAGCTTCAATCTCATGCAAATATTCGTGCAAGAGTTGTCATGAGTAAGTTCTCGGAGGACATCACTCCAGCCGATTGGGCGACGATTGCGAAGCGAACTGCGCGTGAGATCAGGAATGGTGCTGATGGAGTAGTGATTGCGCATGGCACCGACACACTAGCGCTAACAGCAGCTGCATTGTCCTTTTCCCTTCAGAACCTTCCAGTTCCAGTTGTGCTCGTCGGTTCCCAACGCTCATCTGACCGGCCTTCATCTGATGCGGCCCTAAACCTGGTTGCGGCTGTGGATGTTGCAGGGCGAGCAGATGCAGCGGAGGTTCTATTAGTCATGCATGGTGAAACTGATGACACTTTCACCCTTGCCCACAGAGGCACTCGCGCCAGAAAGTGCCACACAAGCAGACGTGATGCCTTTCAATCCATAAATGCGAGTCCAGTGTTCCGCGTAGAAAGCTCTGAGATTACTGAGATGTCTCCCCCCTTGTATCGAAGAGATCCCACACGCCGACTAAGAGTCAAAGCCAAGTTTGATGACCATGTCGCCCTGATTAAGATGTATCCCGGCCTGAAACCGGATGTGATTGAGTATCTCATCAGTGCCGGATATCGCGGAATTGTTCTCGAGGGTACGGGTCTGGGGCATACTCCGCAGAGTATCCACCTTGCGGTCAAACAAGCTATTGACGCTGGCGTCGTAGTGGCAATGACATCTCAATGTATCTGGGGACGTGTGGACATGAATGTTTACCGATCTGGTGTGAAACTGCTTGACATCGGTGTTGTACCATGTCAGGACATGCTTCCTGAAACCGCGCTGGTGAAACTCATGTGGCTGTTGGCGAACACGAAACACATTGAGGCAGCTCGTCGTGCGATGGCTATGCCACTTGTTGGAGAGATATCGTATCGTACCGAGCTGGTCGTGTCTGGTACAGGAGGCTCCGAATGATGCCAAAGATTGACTACTCTAAGATTGGCTTAAAGGTGGGTCTGGAGCTTCATCAACAGTTGGATACGTCCCGCAAACTCTACTGTCATTGCCCCCCCATTGTCCGCGACGACCCCCCGCATGGTGTCTTTGTCAGGCGTCTCCGTCCAACACAGAGTGAAATGGGGGAGGTGGATCCCGCCGCCCTCTTTGAGTTCCAGAAACATATGCTCTTCTATTACGAGTATTACACAGACACGACGTGCCTCGTGGAGGCTGATGAGGAGCCACCTCACGACATGGACCCAGAGTCGATTGATATTTGTCTGACGATGGCAAAGTTTCTGGACTCTGTACCTGTCGATGAAGTTCATCCTATGCGTAAGATTGTCATTGATGGAAGCAACACCTCCGGATTCCAGAGGACGGCTGTGATTGCGCTAGGCGGCCACATAAGTGTGAACAACCGCAACATTGGAATTCAAACAATATGCCTAGAGGAAGACGCCGCACGAAAGATTACAGAGGACGAGAAACACAGTTCTCGGACATACCGTCTTGATCGACTGGGAATACCACTCATCGAGATTGCAACGGCACCAGACATCCGTACTCCTAAAGAAGCACAGGAGGTCGCCCTTGCACTGGGTCTGCTACTTCGTTCAACAGGGCGGGTAAAACGCGGACTGGGCACAATCCGTCAAGATGTCAACGTGTCAATACGCGACGGGGCCATAATTGAGATCAAGGGTCTTCAACAGCTGGAGTTGCTCTCCAAGGTAGTTGAACTGGAGGCGATGCGTCAGATTCAGCTGCTTAGAATTCGTGACGAACTTGCCAGACGGGGAATCAATGAATCCGATCTCCGATTGGAACTCATTGACATCACCGATGTCTTCATTGAGTCGGCCTCGAAACTAATTAGAAGAGCGCTGCGGGCGGGGCACCGAGTGCTTGCATTGCGTCTTCCGGGGTTTGCGGGTCTCGTAGGACGAGAGGTGCAACCAGGACGAAGACTGGGGACAGAATTCTCAGACTACGCGAAGTTCTGGGGTGGTGTTGGAGGGATATTTCACACAGACGAGCTGCCAAAATACGGAATCAGTCAAGACGAGGTTGAGAGGCTACGCAAGAAGGTTGGTGCCGATAGTCAAGATGCGGTCGCAATAGTAGCCGATGCAGAAACCCGGGCCAGAAACGCATTGGAGGCAGTATTCAATCGTGCGATAGAGGCCCTCCATGGGGTTCCTGCAGAGACCCGAGTACCATTGCCAGACGGAACCACAAAGTACGCAAGGCCCCGTCCTGGGGCGGAGAGAATGTACCCTGAAACAGATGTTCGTCCTGTCAAGATTACCGCGGAGCGTCTTGCACGCATTGCCAAGAACATGCCGGAAACACTTCAGGCGAAGGCGAAGCGTTTTGTTCGTCAGTATGCTCTCAGTGAGGAGTTGGCAGCTCAGATTACAAAGTCCCTCAATCTTGATCTTTTTGAGAAGATTGTTGAATCGTGCAGCGTTTCACCTACGCTTGTCGCAGTGACCCTTGAGAACACACTTGTAAGCCTACACCGTGATGGCGTCCCCACAGAACAGCTGTCAGAAGACCATCTTCTCTCGCTCTTCCGATATGTTGAGCAGGGACTTGTCACACCCGCTGCAATTCCCACGATACTATCCTACGTAGCAGGTCATCCCTCCGCCACAATACAAGACGCACTTGATGTAACAGGTGTGGGAGTCCTAGACGAAGATTCGATTCGGGCCGTTGTACGCCGCACTGTGGAGGAACGAAGGGACTTTGTTCGCTCTCAGGGCGAACGTGCTATCGGAGGAATTATGGGTATTGTTATGAAAGACCTACGTGGAAAGGCCGATGGTAAGACTGTCCGGCAGATTGTGGAGCAGGAAGTACGCAGGGCTCTTGTGGACTAATCTGCGCGAGAGCTTCAGTAAGCTTAATAGGCTGACCCGTAGCGAACTCTTCCGGGTCGTCTTAGAAAACCTGACGGCCCAGAGTACGTGCCGCAGTGGCCTAGCCTGGTTAGGGCGCGAGACTCATAATCGAGCCGGCACCTCCCGGCTGAAACTACGGGGTCATAGTCTCTAGGCCCGAGATGAGACATCTCGAAGTCGAGGGCTCAAATCCCTCCTGCGGCACCACACCTCAACATTATGCTTTTATGCCGATTGGCTGTGAGCTGTTCACAAGCGAGCCCCAGTAGCAAAGTGGCCTACTGCGCCTGACTTGTAATCAGGAGATCGCGAGTTCGAATCTCGCCTGGGGCTCCACTCTTCTACGGACCACCTGAGTCCATTCGACGGGCAGCAGCCTCGAGAGCTTCGATCAATGGGAGTTTCTTGCCCGTCATGAACGCCATAGTGGCTCCACCGCCCGTGCTTATGTGTGTGATTCGGTCTACGAGGTTCATCTTCTCAGCCATGGCGCTGACATGACCGCCACCCACAACCGTTGTGCCGTTGCAGTGAGCTATCGCCTCAAGCACCTTGATAGTGCCATACTGAAACTCCTCTTTCTCGAAGAATCCCATCGGTCCGTTCGCAAAGGCCACTCGCGCGTTCCGGACTATGCTTGCATATTCCTCTGCGGTCCTTGGACCGATGTCGTAGAAGGGGTCGCCACCCATCTCGTCGAGACCGCAGTCAATGCGCACACCATTTCTCTCTACGGCCGCATCAACTGGCAACATTATGACATCTCTGTATCGATCCAGAAGGTCTTTGGCCAGCCCAACAGTGTCATCAAAGCCCTTTACCGCCTTGCCGTAGCTCTCGGGTATTTCTCTGCTCGCCACCAAGAACAGTGTTGCGATGAGTCCTCCCAGCAGAACACTGTCTGCCCTTCCCAGCTCAAGTAGCTTCTCAATAACCCTGACCTTATCCGGGACCTTGCTTCCGCCCAACACTAGAACCCAAGGATGTTCATCTGTCTTGAGGATTCTTGTGAGAGTTCTAACCTCTCTCTCAAGTACTCGCCCAGCTACTGACGGGAGCACAGCTGTGAACCCAACTATCGATGGCTGTGACCTGTGGGCCGCACCGAATGCGTCATTCACAAACAGGTCAAATAGCGGATACAACTCCTGTACAATTGGCTCCCGCGCAACCTCCTCCACTGGTCCCTTTTTCATCTCACCCTCAAACATTCGAACATTCTGTAGAACTAGGATTTCGCCAACCTCAACATTCTGAATAGCCCTCCTTGCTCTCTCACCAAAGATATCATCGATAAATCGAGCATCAAAGCCGAGATCTCTTAGGATTTGGGTATGCTGTTCTAGGGAGATGAAGTCATCGCTACCGGGCCGGCCTTGATGTGCCATCAATACAACTTTGGACTCTGAGAGGTCCCGCAGCGTTGGGGTCATGGCTCTAATTCTAGAGTCATTGATTATTCTCTTAGTTTCTGGATCCAGAGAGCAGTTCATATCAACTCTTATGAGCACTCGCTTTCCCTTGTACTCGACATCGTCTAGTGTCTTGAACGGCAAACTCATGATTGTCACCAGTTGCAGCGTTGAGCAGCCTCTCAGATGGCCAAGATGCCTGAGGGCGCCATGCTAATCCCCCACAAAAAGTTGACTACTGATATGTATGACTTCATGTTTCATCAGGCACATCTTTATCACTGCTAATGTCCATTCTACTATCGCCAAGCGTAGTGTATCCTGTATGTATTACAAAGGCACAAGACCCACGAGAAAGCTAAAATACTGCAGACCGCTCAAGAACACTGTGAGCCGTACCAGCGGGTGATATAATCTTGCAAGGAGCAAACTCACCACTAGATGTCTATTTCCAATACGTCTACGGTTTCTTCAATGTACTATCAAATGCGCTCCAGCCATTGGGGATACCATTCGGCCCAGGCGACTGGTTCTTCTTGATATACACGCTTCTGTTCATTGCCATTATTGCTTTCTTGGTTCGCCGCGGTTCCAGAGGTACAAATATTCCCGTTGGTGTGCAAAGGATAATTGCTTCGACTGGTGATGTTTCTGCTGGCCTTGCTGGTACCAAGAAAATCAAGTTCATCCGAACGCCCGCAGACGCTCTTGTCTTCTTGAAAATTGAGGAGAATGCGATTCAGCAGGCACTTGCTGCAGTGGACTACTTTGCTCAAAAGGGCGAAATTGACGAGGTCATGAAAGACAAGCTCCTTGCTACATATAGGGACAGGCTTGACGCGGTACGCGCGGCTATCGCGAAGGATGAAGATCTGAAAGAGATTGTTGATACATCGACGGCGGTAGATCGCGCCCGCTCGGACTACCTTAGGAAGCTGGCCGCAATGTCCGGCAAGGCGGTCGCTGTAGAGAGTGAAGCTGCAGGTCCGCCAAGCGTGGGAATGCCCAGCACAACAGAAACTGCTCCATCTGCAGCCACGCCCGCTGCGAGCCCTCCGGGTGGCGGTCCTCCAGGCGGTGGTCCTCCGGGTGGCGGTCCTCCGGGTGGCGGTCCTCCAGGCGGTG